>Ga0068853_100000909_pt1 | contig 20659 bp, 21 predicted proteins | sample KBSCornC32_FD_65655 | JGI IMG/M metagenome (GOLD analysis project Ga0068853, IMG submission 65655) | Corn rhizosphere microbial communities from Kellogg Biological Station, Michigan, USA - KBS Corn C3-2 | ecosystem: Host-associated > Plants > Roots > Rhizosphere > Soil ...
GACCCGAAGGTAGTCGAGCTCGGGCGGGAGAAGTTCGCTCAGCGCTGCGCCTTCTGCCACGGCGGCGGAGGCAAGGGTGGCAAGGGGCCTTGCCTTACGTGTGGCAAGTTCCACTACACGGGGAACACGAATTCCGCGATCTACGCGACCATTGCCGGCGGCATCAGCAACCGCTCGCTCGGTGGGACCATGGGCTCATTCGGGACGACCATGAGCTACGAGGAAATTCTCGCGGTGGTCACCTTCCTGCGCTCGGAGGAGAAGCGGCGCATCGAATCGGGCGAGATTCCCGATCCATACAAGGACCAGTAGCGCCGGCGCGTCATTTGTCCATGCGAAGGGCCGGATCTCCGGCCCTTCTGCTTTTCAGCCATCGAACATTCATTCAGTGCTTGCCGGTGCTGCCGAAGCCACCGGCGCCGCGGGTGCTCTGATCGAATTCGTCGACGCGGTTGAACTTCACCTGCAGCACTGGAACGATCACGAGTTGTGCGATGCGTTCCATCGGATTCAAAGTGAAGGTGCTGCCGCCGCGGTTCCACACGGACACGAAAATTTGTCCCTGATAGTCCGAGTCTATCAGCCCGACAAGATTACCGAGCACGATGCCGTGCTTGTGCCCGAGCCCGGAGCGCGGCAGCACCATCGCGGCAATGCCCGGGTCGGCGAGATGAATGGCGATTCCGCTCGGCACCAGCTCGGTCTGGCCCGGCTTCAGCTCGATGGGCCGATCGATGCAGGCGCGCAGGTCGAGGCCGGCCGATCCGGCAGTCGCGTACGCCGGCATGCTATCTGTCAGACGCGCGTCGAGAATCCTCACATCGATGGTTCGCATCGGTGTTTCCATTTCAATCGAGGAATGGCGGTGGCGGCCGCGTAATCAGGGCCGCACGGCTTTGAGCTTGAGCGGAGTGCTGGCTTTGTAGAGACGCGCGATGTGTTGGATCAGCAGCCGTGCTTGTGTGAGCTTCGGTGCTTTCGGCAGCGCGTGGCGTCCCTGCTCATCGAGCAGCACCAGCTCGCTTTCCTCGGCGCCGATCGTGTCTTGCGCGATGTTGGCGGCCAGCAGCGGCAGTTTCTTGCGCCGGCGTTTGTCCTCGGCGAACTTTTCGAGGTCGTGGCTCTCGGCCGCAAAGCCGACGCAGAACGGCGGATTGGGGCGACCGGCGACGCTCGCCAGAATATCGACAGTCGGCACCAGCTCGAGCGTCAGCGCTTGATCCGCTTTCTTCATCTTCTGCGCGCTCGGATGTGCTGCTCGATAGTCCGCGACGGCCGCTACACTGATGAAGATATCGCACTCGGGCGAGTGGGCGTTCACGGCTTCGAGCATGTCCTGCGCCGAAACGACCGGCACGAGATGAGCGCGCGCGGGCGCGCTGAGCGCTGTCGGTCCAGAGACCAGTGTGACTCGTGCACCGGCTTCGAGCGCGGCCTGCGCGACGGCGTAGCCCATGCGTCCGGAGCTGCGGTTGGTGATGCCACGGACAGCATCGATCGCCTCGAAAGTGGGTCCAGCAGTGACAAGGACACGCAGCCCGGAGAGGACGGCCGGTTGCAGCGCCGCCAGCACTGCCTGAAAAATCTCTTCTGCCTCCAGCATGCGACCCTGACCGACTTCGCCGCAGGCCTGGTCACCGCTCGTTGGGCCGACCATCTGCACTCCGTCGGCGATGAGCTGCTTGACGTTGCGTTGGGTCGCTGCGTTCTCCCACATCTGCCGATTCATCGCAGGTGCCACGAGTAACGGACACTCGCGCGCAAGGCAGAGTGTGGACAGGAGGTCATCGGCAAGGCCGGCCGCGAGCTTGGCCATGAAATCCGCGCTGGCCGGTGCGATCACGATCACATCGCGATCGCGTGACAGTTCGATATGACCCATGCCGTTCTCGGCGCCATCATCCCAAAGATCCGTGGCGACAGGCTTGCCGGACAACGCTTGCAGCGACGCCGGTGTGATGAAACCGCACGCCGCTTCGGTCATCACGACGCGCACGTCGGTGCCGTCCTTTACGAGCAGACGGCAAAGCTCGGCGGCCTTGTATGCGGCGATGCCGCCTGTGATTCCGAGCAATACGCGTCGGAATGAATTGGTTGACATGCGGTGAACCTTGGTAACGGGCGTCAACGTGTAATATACACCCAGACAATCCAGGCGGCGGGCAGGGGATCCCGTTTCACAAACGCCTGCATAACCATGCCGATAACCGACTGGCCGAAAGGCGAGCGCCCGCGCGAAAAGCTCCTGACCAAGGGCGCCAATGCTCTCAGCGAAGCGGAGCTGCTGGCGATCGTTCTACGCACGGGGACACGTGGCAAGAGTGCCGTCGACCTCGGACGCGACCTGCTCGAGCAGTACGGAACGCTGTCGGCATTGTTCGCATCCGACCTCGAGCGGCTCCTGAGCGTACGCGGATTGGGGCTGGCGAAGTCCGTTCAGCTGCAGGCGATCATCGAGCTGGCGCGCCGCGCGTTGGAGGAGCAGCTGAAGGCAGGGGCGAACCTCAACTCGCCGAGGGCGGTGCGCGATTTCCTGCGCCTCTCGCTGCGCTGGCAGGACAAGGAGATCTTTCTCGGCATTTTCCTCGATGCGCAGAATCGCGTGCTCGCGACGGAGGAGCTGTCCAAGGGAACGCTTACGCAGACGTCGGTATTTCCGCGCGAGATCGTCAAGCGCGCGCTGTACTTCAACGCTGCTGCGATGATCTTCGCTCACAACCACCCTTCCGGTCTGGCCGAGCCGAGCCGCGCCGACGAGGTCCTCACACAGGCGCTCAAGCAGGCGCTGGCGCTCGTCGACGTCAAAGTGCTGGATCATTTCATCGTCGGCGGCAACACGACGATGTCCTTCGCAGAACGTGGGCTGCTTTGACCACCGGAAGATATTTGATGCAAAGGTGGTTGGGAAGACTTTTTACAGGTCACCCCTTGCGTCGCTTGGCGGCGATGCGCTGATCAACACATGCCTTCACCTTGGCCGCTCCCTGATTCGCGATTTCCGCGCGACATGCGTCGATCGCCTGCGCGTGTTCCGGCGGATACTGCGCAAGCGCCGCTTCTGCTTCGATATCCTTGTCGACGCAGAGCTTTATCACCTCCCATCCGTTTCCGCGCAACTGTCCAGCACACCGAGATATGATCGGCCGGGCTGGCTTCGGATATGCCGAGAGGGCGCCCAGGGCGGCGTTGTCCGTCTCGATGCAGCTGCGCACCGCTTCCACCCCGAACTCGCCCATCTCGTAGTGGCAGCGCAGAACAATCTCTTCCTTGAGATCGGGCTCGTCCAGGACATCCGCATGTGCCGGATAGAGCGACACAGACAGCATCGCCGCCACTATTATTCGGAAGCCCGTTATTCGGAAGCGCGGTTTGGCCATGCAAACATCCTGGCACACATGTTCGCGCTGCCCGTCCGCGGGTGACAATCGCTGATCCAACAGAAAGCGCTTCGCCAATGTCGGCATCACGGCGCAGGTCATTCTTTCGTTTTCCGGTCGGGCGAGGCCGCCGGTCCTGGATGCAGACCTTCGACCGCCTCCTTCACGCCCTCTACGCTCTCCCCGACCTTCCACCATTGCCCCGCGAGCGCTTGCATCTCGTTCTTGCTGCCCGAGGCGATCGCACGGACCACATCTCGTTCGAAGCGCTCCTGTTTGTATAGGACCTGCCGCAGAGAGCCTATCGAGCTCTGCATGGCTTGGACATCGGGACGCTCGCGAATCTTCAACTCGCCGAACAGCGAATCGAAGCTCTTCTCGACGTCGAGCACCTGCGCAGACAACTCGGACGACTTGTGGCCGGCTTCGTAGGCGAACTCCGGGACGGTCACGATCCGAATCGCGACCTTTTCGAGCTCCGACTGCAACCCCGACAGCTCATCGCCAAGCTTGCTCAGATCGGCGTCGAGTCGTCCGCGTTGGTCGTTGGTTGCAGCAGCATCGAGCAGCGGCGCTAGCGAAAGGACGACTGCCTTGGCACGCAGCCACGGGTCGATCAGCTCCTGTTCGGAGAGGGTCTGATCGAACTGGGCTGGCGCGTCACCCAGTCCCACTGTCGCGACAAGAGCTAGCAAACATCCGATCCCGCTCAATTTTCTCATCTGCATTCTCCCTGTGCCGTTGTCCAGAGCGAGGGCGGTACTTGGCCGCCGCTGGCAGGCTTGCATGAGAGGCTGCGGATCAGCCTGACGGCACTAGACTAGCAGAGAAATCGGCGCTGCCCTCATCGCGCCGAGGGCACGCATCGAGTCCCTGCATCGTGGGCGGTGCAGCGGTCCGCCTTCTGGTTCAGCCGGCGAACAATGCACGCTCGACGAACAGCGTGAGTCCGACTGCGAGTACCACGACCGATGTCATCATGACGGCACGCGGCTCCCACTTGAACCGTCGGAGCCAAAATAAAATGGGCACCGCTGCCAATACCGCCGTCGCTTGTCCGGCTTCTACACCGAGGTTGAAGTTGAGCAGGGCCCAAACCAAGCCCTCTCTTGGCAGTCCGAGCTCGCGCAGCACGCTGGAAAAGCCGAAGCCATGCACAAGGCCGAACAAGAAGCTCACCGCCCAGCGATGCGAGACAGCCTTGCGCATGAACAGGTTCTCGGCCGCGACGTAGGCTATCGACAAGGCAATCGTCGCCTCGATGAGCTGATCGGGGAGTGTCACGATATTCAGCGCCGCGAGCGCGAGCGTGATGCTATGCGCCAACGTGAAGGCGGTGATGATCTTGAGCAGCGACCAGATGTTGCCCCCGCGCAGGATCAGTGCGAGCAAGAACAGCAAATGGTCGTAACCGGTCAGGATGTGCTCGATGCCGAGCGGAAAGAAGCTGCCGACGCCGCGTGACGATTCACCGATGGCCGCGATGGCGATCCTCGTCTCTCTTGCGTCGGGTTGAAATGCGAATTGCTGGGTTCCGCCCGGCCATTCGATCTTGGCGAGTGTGTGATAGTCGGCACCGAGCACGTCGAACAGATCGTCGTGGATGGTCAGCACTTTGGGCGATTGCGCGCAGGCGAAGTAGAGAATGATCGCGACGTTCGCGCCTTCTGCCGACGGCGGTGTGATGCTGCCGGGCGCGGGCTCACACGGCTGACCGTTGGAGGACAGCTTGATCTTCTCTTCGGCCGCCCGCAGCAACGGTTGATAGTCGGGTGTCGCGCCGGGTTGCCCAAGATGCATCGCGTCGGCGAGCTGTGGAGAGATCGAGGCCATCGCGAGCGCGAGGCTGTAGCGAACCGTCTGGTCGCTCACGGTAACCGTTGCGAAGCCGGTAGTGCCACCCGTGTGTGCGTTGGCTTGCGGACCGGTGACGAGCATCAACACCAGTCCGATCGATCGAAGCAGGTCGAGGCGCGCCGTCATTGCGTCAGTGTCGCGTCCGCCACTGCTTCCCACTCGGTGCCGACGAAGCGCGAGATGAGAAACAATTCGGGCCGGCCTTCGACCTTTACGTACTGCAGGAAGTCGTCCGGGTTGCGGCCGCCGAAGTGAGCGGTGAGCACGGGGCGGGAGCCTTCGAACAGCGCAATCGAGAACTTGGGCTGATCGAGGCCGAACTCGTGCGGATTGGTGCCCTGGAACTCGGCGGGTTGCAACACGCGCACCGGTCCCGACGTGTTCATGAACTGCACTGCCAGTGACAATCGCTTGGCGAGTGCCGGGTCGAGCGCAGCGCCATTGTCGCGCGCCCATCCTCCATCCGGCGTGCGCGTGAAAACCGCACTGCGCTGTCCGGCACGCAGCGCCACCGTTCCAATGCGCTCGGGAGGTATCTGCATGACGCCCTTCGCCTCGAACTTGACGAATTGACGCTGCTCCGGCAACGCGCCCACGACCACCATGAGCACGAGGTAACCGGTCGCCAGGGCCGCGGCGAGCGCGCTCAGAATGTTCCGGGCTTTCAACGCCGCCGCCACCAGACCATCGCTCCGAGTGCGAGTACTGCCAGCGGCAGCGCGACTTCAACGAGCAAAAAGACAGCCTTCATCTGCGCGCCGGACAGCAGGATCATGGGCGGCACGGGAATGCGCGTCGCTACTGTCGTGGTGCGCTCTTCACGCACCAGCCAGCGGACCATCGCCATCGCAAGATCGCCGTTCGAGAGATACGGCAAGAACGAATTGCTCGCAAAATCGCCGTCGCCGACGACGATTGCGCGCATGCGCGGCGCTCCAACGGCCGCGCCCGGAAGCCCTCCCTCCGCCGCGACGGCGAGCACGTGCGGCCCGGGCGCTTCCGCCTGAAGGCGCGCTGACGGTTTCTTGTCTTCGGTATCCCGCACGCCGACCGGTTGAACCGGACGCGTATAGCTATCCCTGCTGCTCGAGAACAGCGGCGCGCTCTTGATCCCTTGTGCCGGTTGCACCGGCGTGATCGGGCGCACGCCCGGGTAGAAGGTCATCGACGCGCTTTGCGTCATCGGGCTCGGCTGATAGGTGGTGACTGCCACCATCTCCGCGTCGGTGGAGTAGTGGCTGAGTGGATCGACCACCGCCTCCTGCGGCAGCCGGACACCGAGCTTCTCGATCAACGCCGCAAGCCGGGGCTCGAGCACGAAGCCGAGATCGAACATCGCGAACAGCGAGCCGCCATGTTGCAGATAAGCTTCGATCGCCGCGCTTTCGGCGGGCAGAAACGTCGTGCGTGGATTTGCGATGATCAGAACCTGGCAGCTTTCGGGAACGGTTGGCGACGTGGCCAGTATGACTTTGCGCGTCTCGTAACCTTGCGCTTCGAGCGCGCGCCGCAGGCGGCCGATGCCATGCCCGGCTGTTTGGATGAGCTTCGATGACGCGTCGTTGTGGCTGTGACCCGCGATGCCTTCGACGTGCGTGTGGAACTCGAAGTTGTCCATCGGAAATTCGTTGTGTCCTTCGAGGAAGCACGCCGTGATGACTTTCTCGCGCAGCACGCGCTGAATACCAATCGCGATCTCGCCCTCGTCCGTGGTTTGGACCTGGAGGGTGCGGCCTTCGGCCTCGAGAATGGCCGCGTTCGCAAGCCGCACACCGTACGCTTGCGCGACCGACGGCTCGCGATCCGGATCGACCGTGCGCACCGTCAGCAGCGAGTTGCGTCTGCCCATCACTTCGAGCACGTCTTTCATGCGCCGGCCGTTGGGATCCTGGCCGCGATAGAAGTACGTGAGCTTGACCGGCTGCTTCAATTGTTCGACAACTGCCATCGCCTGACTCGACGGCGTGAAGATCTTCTCGCGCGTCAGGTCGAGATGGAGGTCGTGCAGAATGATTGCACTATTCGCGAGCACGGTCACGGTCGCCGCCGCGACGATGACCGCAATGTTGTAAGCCAGCGCCTTGCCGCGCGTCAGCCGCGTTTGCAGCGGCAGGCGCAGCCCCGCGAAGAACAGCGCTGCGACCGCGATCGCCCACCCGACGAACCACAGGATCGGACCCAGCTCGAGCGCTTCGTTTTCCATCGCGGACTACCGGCGCGCGAGCGCGCGCATGGCCAGGAACAGGGCCAGCAGCGTGCTGCTCACGAAGAATCCGAAATCGGACAGGTACATCGCACCCGTCACGAACGGCTGGAAGCGTGCTAGCAGCGAGAAGCTGATCAACACGCGCTCGAGCGCGTCGGGCATCATCGCAGCGAGCGTGTCGATCGTCCACAGCAGGAACGAGATGCCGATCGTGACGATGGCAGCCACGACCTGGTTCGCGGTCAGCGCGGAAATCATCAAACCGAGCGACACCAGTGTGCTGGAGAGCAGCGCGAGGCCGAGGTAGCCGCTGTAAATCGGTCCCCATTCGGGCGATCCGAACAAGCCCAGAACGAACGCGTACGTGCCGGTCAGCGCGATCATCGCCAGCACCACCGCCATGCTCGCGAGGTACTTCGCGATCACCACGTGGCTCTCGCGCACGGGTGCGGTCAACAGCAGCTCCAACGTGCCGGCTTTGCGCTCCTCGGCGAACAACCGCATCGTGATGATCGGAATCAGCAGAAACAGCAGCCCCGCCGACTGGAAGAAGATGTGGACCAGCGTCGCGAATTTGTTCACGAACAGCGTGATCGTGAACGAGTACCCCATCAGGATCAGGAACACGCCGATGATGATGTATGCGATCGGCGAGTAGAACAGCGCCCTGACTTCCTTTCCGAGCAACGGCAGAAAGCGCTTCATCGTTGCGCGCCTTCGGTCAGCCGCAGGAACAGCTCTTCCAGGCCGGTGCCGGCCTGGCTCGCTTCTTCTACGGCAAACCCGCTCTCCACCAGGGCACGGACGGCGTATGCGGTTCCTCTCGCGCTCTCGAGAACGTAGGTTCCTTGTGCCGGCTGCGCTTCCGCCACCGCAAGGTCAGGCACGGCGCTCAGGCGCGAGCGTACAGTGGGCTCGTCACTCCCACGCAGACGCACGCGCACCCGCGAGCTGGTACCGTTTCCACCGAGCGTATGCACGCTCAGGAGCTTGCCGTCGAGAAGAATGGCTACACGGTGTGCGACGCGCTCCATCTCGGCCAGGATGTGCGAAGTAACCAGGATCGAAAGCTCGCGCGCGAGCGTGCGAATCAATTCGCGCACTTCGATGATCTGGCGCGGGTCGAGACCGTTCGTGGGCTCGTCGAGGACCAGCAGCTTGGGCTTACCTAGCAGCGCTTGCGCAATCGCGACACGTTGACGATAGCCTCGCGACAGCTTCGAGATCAGCAGGCTGCGTACCGCCCCCAACGAGAGGCGCTCGACAACCTGATCGACCTCGCGTGGAAGCGAGGTCTCTGCGAGGCCGCGGAGCCGCCCCATCAGCTCGAGAAACTCGTACACGCGCATGTGCGTGTACAGCGGAACGTCTTCCGGCACGTAACCCAGTTGTCCGCGCGCTTCGAGGCCATTCTCGATCACGTCGTATCCCGCGACCTTGGCTGTGCCGGACGTCGGGCGCAGATACCCCGTAAGGATGCGCAGGATCGTGCTCTTGCCCGAACCATTCGGGCCGAGCAGTCCGAGCACCTCGTTTGGTTTGACGTCGAACGAAACCTGATCTACGGCGAGCCGCGAGCCGTAGAGCTTCGTCAGACTTTCGGCGACGATGACTGGAGTCAAAGCGGGATCGAAAAGGAGAACAAAAAAGCGCCGGGGCGAAGCTCGCCCCGGCGCGGGATATTAACCTAGCAGCGACTGCGCTGCCAGATGATCAGTCGTAATATCCGGGCGGCTTCTTCAGAGCCTTGAACGCATCGGGATCGTGCGCCGTGAAGTAGTCGGCCTTCTGCGTCGCCATCATCATGCGGATCCACTCGTAAGCTTTGTAAAAGCCGGCGGGGTCGTAGGCGAGCACGAGGTTCGGCGCGATGCTCTTGTCGACGTTTTCGCGGAAGTACACGTTGTCGCCGGTCAGGATGGCGAGGCCGGTGTTCTTCAACTTGACGGTCATCATCTGGCTGCCCGGAGTATGGGCGACCCAACGCTTGATGACGACGCTGCCGTCGCCGAACAGATCCAGGTCACCGTCGAGCTGAATCATCTTGACCGCGTTCGGGTAGTTGCTGTTCGGTGCGCGCAACGGCATCACATCGCCGATGATGTACGGTCCGCCAGTGCCTGGCTCCGGCCAGAACGCGTTCTGGATTTCCGATTTCTGCACGACGATCGTGGAGTTCGGGAACTTGCCCACGTTCCCGCCATGATCCAGATGCAAATGGCTGCAAACCACGTACTTGATGTCGTCGGGCGTGAGACCGATCTTCTTCAGCTGAACGTCGATCGCAACGTCGGGGGTCATTGCCGGCTTCAGTCCTTGCAAGCCCGCGGGCCACCAGTTCTTGTCCTCGATCAGCTTGTCGTTGTTGCCGGTGTCAAACAGGATATTGCCCTTGGGGTGCTTGATCACGTAGAACCCGACCGGAATCTGGATCGGCGGATCCATCGTGGCGAAGTTCTGCAGCACGCCCTTGCCGATGGTGAGTGCGCCCGAGCTGAACACGTACATCCGCGTGTCCTGCGCTTGGACGGTTGCGGCTCCGGCAAACAATGCGGCCGCAGCTGCCACCAATTGCCACTTTCTTTTCATTTTGCTCCTCCAACGAAGTTTCGAGATTCTCGGTCATGCGACCGCGCAACGCATCTTTAATATGATTGGTGCTCTGAAAATTACAACTTGTAACTAAAATTGTTAGCACAGAGGCACCAGCGCGAATTAAGCCGTTCGCGTTCGCAAGTGTCAAGCTCGAAGTTCGAGTCGGCAGTCCGTGTCTCCGCTCAAACAGCCGCTTACTACATCCTTACATATCGCGGGTGTAAATGCGACTCGAATCAGCTCGCGAACACGGCGCGCTCGACGAACAACACCAATCCTACGGCGAGCACGATGATCGAAGTCGCCGCGACTGCGCGCGGCTCCCATTTGAACTTTCGCAACCAGAGCAGGAGCGGTACGACAGCCATCACGGCGATCGCCTGGCCGGCTTCGACTCCTAGATTGAAGCCGAGCAGCGACCAGAGCAGCCCTTCCTGTGGTAAGCCCAACTCGCGCAGCACATTGGAAAAGCCGAAGCCGTGTACAAGGCCGAACAGGAAGCTCACGGTCCAGCGATGCGACGCTGCCTTGCGCATGAAGAGGTTCTCGGCTGCTACGTAGGCGATCGACAGGGCAATGGTCGCTTCCACCAGCCGCTCAGGAAGCGTCACGATGTTCAGTGCCGCGAGGGCCAGTGTGACGCTGTGCGCCAGCGTAAACGCGGTGATGATCTTCAACAGGGACCAGATGTTGCCGCCACGCAGGATCAGTGCGAGCAGAAACAGCAGATGGTCGTAGCCGGTGAGAATGTGCTCGATGCCGACCAAGAAGAAGTTGCGCGCCGGGCGTGATGCGGTGTCTCCTGTGAGCTCAACCTGCAAGTCACGGGCCTGCGTCATGAAGACGAATTGCTGGCTGCTGCCCGGCCACTGCACGTTCGCGATACTGTGGTATTGCACGCCCAGCACGTCGAACAGATCGTCGCGAATTGTCAGTGTCCGCGGGGTATCGTTACAGGCGAAGCGTACATCGATGACGACGAGCCCGCCTTCCTGCGCAGGCGGTATCAAATCCGACGTGGTGGGCATGCAGGCTGTGCCGTTACTGCTGACGGCAACTTTCTCCCGCACTGCCTTCACTAGCGGTGAATAGTCCGGAGCCCCTCCCCGCAGCCCTAGGTCCACGCCTGCAGCGCCCTGTGCCGTTACGGCCGAGACCGCAAGCATGAGATGGTAGTGGACAGACCGTCCCTCGATGCTGATCGTGGCCAAGCCCTTATCGACTGTGTGAGCCGACGTGAGCGACGTGGCTACGACGGCGGCGATAGCGACGGTGAACTGAATTGCACGCAGCATGAACGAGGAATTGATTGTCGCAGTCGACCTGCGCACGCTTGCGCTCACCTCGCGCGCTCGTCTTGGAAAACGCGTATCACTAGCGTGAGACAGCGCTACCGCACGGTCCCTGCCGAGGCAGGCTGCGCAATCGGGCCGGGCTGGGTAACAGGGACGCCCGCTGCAGCCGGCCCGGCCACTGCGTCGATGAGCCTGGTCAGGTTGTCGATCTGGTAGTTGGCGATCGTCACCACCTGCGGCTTTCCGACCGGAAGGATGTATCGACTGAACTTGTCAGGCGCGATATCGCCGACCGCGTACTGCGCGAGCGGCTGTAGTTCTCTTGGCCGATACGCGAGAATAACCATTTTCGGCGTGGTCACGCCAAGCTCCTTCCCGCCATCCTGCAAAGGGAAGTCGCGCTCCATGCGGGCGCGGTCGAATCCTTCAAACGCCGTTGCAATCCGCGCTGCCATGGCAGGATCGGCTTGATGTGCGTGACCCGACTGCGCGGGTGCGTGTGCCGCATGGTAGAACCACGTGCCATTGGCATCGCGCTCGAAGCGGTGAACGGCGCCTCCATAGGCAATCTCGATGGCGCCAACTTCATCGATCGACACTGGCAGCAGCAAGCGCGGATCGCGCGCGGGTCGGCTACTCTCGGATGGCTGCGCCGCACGATCTCGCATCTCGCTCGCGACGATGGCTCCGATCAGCAGCAGCAATATGCCCCACACGGCGATCAGCCTGCGACTCATCGGGCGTGCGCTCAACGCTGTCTCCACCACACAGCGATGCCCACCAACGCCATCAGCGCGGGAATGAGCACGAGCGACAGAAAGAAGGTCCCCTTCATCTGGCGATTGGTGAGATTGACGCGCGGCAGATCGTAGGTGCGCGGCTCGATCCCGATCAGGTTTTCCTGCGACGCCAGGTAATTCACCGTGTTCAGGAACAGTTTGCCGTTGCCCATGATGTGAAAGAACGAGTTCGTTGCGAAGTCGGAGTCACCGATGATCGCCACGCGCGATTTACCCGTGAACTTTGCCGCCTGCTCGCTCTTTCCGCCTGCTCCCGGCAGCGGCGCCTCGCCGCGCAGCTCGCGCAGCACCGCTTCGGCAGGCGCTACGAATTCCGGCTTCCGGTTGGCCACGACCATGATCGTAGCCGGCCCGGGCTGGTCCTTGGCCGGATTGAATTCAGCCTTCTCGCGGTTGCTGCCAGCGTAGCTTTCTTTGGAGGAGTTGATGATCGGCCTTACCGAAACACCGGGCACGGGCTGCGGCGTCGGCGACAACGAGCGCGCACCCGGGAAGAAAGCGAGCGGCAGGTCCCGTGTGATTTCGTGTCTGTTGTAGTCGGTCACAGCGGGGGCGGACACGTCGGTCCAGAAGTGGCTGGCCGAATCGATCACCATCGTGTCGTCCAGCACTACGCCAAACTCCTCGACGATCGGTTCGAGCCCGGTCCGGATGAACGGGTCGAGCATGAACAACGCATTGCCGCCGTCGGCCAAGTAGCGGTCGATAGCCTTTACTTCGCCCGGGAGCAGTGCTGTTCTCGGTCCTGCGACGATCAGGATGTTGCACTTGGAAAGCGAGTCGTCCGCCTTCATCAGCAGCAGTTTCTTGACCGAGTAGTTCATCGTCTCCAGGCCGTGGCGCGCCTTCGCGATGCCGTGTCGCTCGTGCAGAATGGTCTGCGCGCCGAGCCCGTGCGAATGTCCGCCTCCGCCTTCGGTGTGGTCGTGGGACTCGAGGCTGAACGGGTCGGGCTCGCCGTGGCCGTCCAGGAAGCAGGCCAATTGCTGCACGCCGAGCGAAATGCGCAGGATGGCGTTGGCGATGTCCGTTTCGCTCGGGCCGCTGATTTGCAGACGTCGCCCCTCGCTTTCGATGATCGCGGTGCCGGCGAATTCCACCCCTCGCATCCGGGCCTGGGCCGGATTGAGCATGGGATCGTAGAACTCGAGCGTGACTTTGCCGTTCGAGTTGGCGGCGAACAGCTGATAGAGCTCGACCGTTTCCCGCATCATGGGGTCGTGGAAGAACGTCACGTGCACCGGCTTTTGCAGCCGCTTGAGCATTTGCTTGGTTGGGTCGGACAATGAGTACAGCCCGGCCGTCGTCATGTCGACGCGCACGGGAAAGAGGATGGAAAGGTAGGCGAGTGCTACCAACACTCCGATCACGCCCAAGGTGTACAGCCCAATTTCACCGCGCCGCTGCCGGACCATCGCGCCGAGCTCGGTGCGCAGCGAATAGACGCCCCACGCGATCAGTGCGAGGCCTGACAGGCCAACCAAGACAGGCCATGTGGTGCTGTCCGTGCCGATCGCACGGATCGAACCAGCTGTCGCGAGCAGCGCGACGCCCGCGAGCAAAACCAGAACTGAACGGAACGAGCGCTCCATTCTAGCGTCCTATCCCGGCAATTCGTGGCCGAAAACCGGACGAGAATCGGCGCCATGCGGTGTTGCGCATCCTCGCCAGGTGTGCAACCCGGCTGCGGTTCGCGCCTTGCCTGTCGCCGATTTCGCCGGTTTTCCAGCCGACTCTGGTGTGCGAGGAGCTCAGTTCGAACATGCGTACGAGAGGGTTGAGCTTATCCCACGAATCAATGGGACAGGACACTAGCGCCGCCACTGCAAATAGCTGACGTTCAAAGTCAGGGCGATGGCGCTCACCACCAGGTAGAACGTCACCGCTTCACTACGTATCAGGCCGCGCACGAAATCGCCGAAATGTTGCGCGAACGAGAGATAGCCGAACAGGCCGCGCAGAATGTAGTCGCTCTGAAAGCTCTGCAGGTGGCCGACGAACCAGAAACCAAGCAGGACCGGCACGGTAATCAGCGCGGCGATGATCTGGTTCTGCACCAGCGAAGAGAAGAACTGACCGACGGCGAGGCACGCCAAACCGAGCAGCAGGAAGCCGATGTAGCCCGACAGGATCGTCTTCGTCTCCGGGTTGCCATAGAGATAGAGCGGGATCAAGTTGATTGCCGTGGCGCCCGTCATCAGCAGCAGAATCGTCGCCGCGCCGAGGTACTTGCCGAGCACGATCTGCCAGGGTTTGAGCGGCAGGGTCATCAGCAGCTCGATGGTGCGCCCGGTATGTTCGCCGGAGAATAGCCGCATCGTGATGACCGGGATGAGTATCAGCAGAAGGGTCCCCATGTTCTGGAACGTCTCGTCCATCGTGCCGATGCCGGTCATGAAGATGTTGTAGAGAAAAAAGTAACCGGTGCCGAGCAGGAACACCGACACCACGAAGTAGGCGATCGGAGAGCGGAAGTACGTCTGCACTTCCTTGCGGTAGATGGCAAGCGTACCGTTCATGCGGGCTTTCCTTCGGTCGTGTCGCCGATGTAGCGCAGGAAAATGTTTTCGAGCGTAGGTTGCTGGCGTTCCAGCCTGTGCAGATCCCAGCGGCTGGCGACCGCACGCGCGATGCGTGCTTCGACGCCTTCCCGGGCATCCACCTGACATTCAGCCGTTTGTAAAGTGTGGCCGCCAGCCATCGAGTGCACGATCGCGGCCCGGACACCGTCGATCGCAAGCAAGGCGTCGCGCAGGGCCTCGGCCGGCGCCGTGACTTCTAGACGCACGCTGTTCGCTTGTTCCGAAGCTTTTTGCAGGCTGGCAGGCGAATCGATCGCGAGTAGCCGACCTTGATTGATGATCGCTACGCGCTGGCAGATCAGAGTTACCTCCGGGAGGATGTGGGTGCTCAGCAATACGGCGTGATTCTCGCCGAATGCGCGGATCACCTCGCGCGCCTCCTGGATCTGTCCCGGGTCCAGCCCCGCGGTAGGCTCGTCAAGCAGCAGCACTTCCGGCTTGCCGAGCAGCGCCTGGGCAAGGCCGACGCGCTGGCGGTAGCCCTTCGAGAGCTTGTAGATCTCGCGCCGCACGACGCTCTCCAACCGGCACGCTCTGATGACGCGGTCCAGGTCGCGCGGGATCTCGCGTGAGGGGACGCCTTTCGCCTGCGCGACGAATCGCAGGTAGCCGGAGACGTCGAGCACGTCGTAGAGCGGTGGTTGCTCGGGCAGATAGCCGAGCTTGCGCGCAGCGTCCTCGTTCTGCGTCGCCATGTCGAAGCCCGCGACAATCACGCGTCCCGAGGTGGCCGTCGTATATCCGGCGATCATCCTCATGGTCGTAGTCTTGCCGGCCCCGTTCGGCCCGAGGAAACCTACGATCTCGCCCTTGCCAACAGTGAACGAGACGTCGTGGATGATGGTTCTCGAGCCATATCGCTTCGAGACCGATTCGAGTGCGATCATGTGAACTGCTAAGGGATTTCTTGCGCGGACAAATGAAGAACCCCCCACGAGGGGGGGCTCTCCAGACTCAGAACAACCTTAGGGGCTTACTTATACCACTTGTTGCCCTTGGCGGCGAACTGGTCCTGGTCGTGCGCCATGAAGATTTGTGCGCCTTCGATGTCGCGCATGAACTTCAGGCGGTTGAGCGAGTTGGTGTAATCCTGCACGCTGTAGTTCAGGCCTGCCGGATAGCCGTCGAGATTTTCCTGCATCCAAACGGCGTCTTGCGAAATGATAATCGTGCCGTTGTTGGCGGTCTTCACTTTGGCCGACTGGTGGCCCAGGGTGTGACCTGGGGTTTGCAGAATTATGATGCTGCCATCACCGAACAGGTCGTAGTCGCCGGTGAGCTCCAGGTAGTTGAACTCACGCGCAGCCATCAGGTCGGCCATAACGAACGTGCCGGGAGTGCTGCGGCCCTGGAATTTCTCCGGCCACCAGCCCTGGTACAGCTCTTTCTTCTGCAGGACGTGGATGGCGTTGGGGAACATCGCGATGTTGCCGACGTGATCCAAGTGGGTGTGCGACGTGATCACGACCTTGACCTTGTCCGCAGAGAACCCGACCTTCTTCAACTGCTCGTCGATTACGTCCGAACGCTTCTGGTTGGGCTTCAGGAAGTCGCAGAGGCCGGCCGCCCAGTAGCTCTTGCAGTTGCCGTCGGATACGGCGACGTTGTTTCCGGTATCAAACACTACCAGGCCCTTGGGATGGTCGATGATCCACATGCTGACGGGGATGGTGACGTCGCGCTGCTTTTCTTTGGGGACCGTGGGGATCAGTCCGGTGATCGGGAACGGCCCAAACATTCCGCTGGTTGTCCAGTAGATGCCTTTGACCGTCTGCGCCGACGCTAGGGCCGAGCCGGCCAGCATTGCCACGCCCACCAAAGTGGCGGCAATCCCTGCTTTCTTCATGATTAATTTCTCCTCACTGAGATTGGTCTTGGTGCACTCACGTGCACGGCTTCTTCGTTGTCTGAGCCTGCAAGATTGTGATTAGCCACCCCTGTCTGGCTCGGGATTTCCTATGTCTTCCCGGACAACACCGCTACTGTCATGCGCTTGCTGGTTGACGAACTCGAATTTGGCCCGACCCCGATTGCGGCGACCTAACGAAGCCGCCGCTCGCAAGGATATGGTAAGGAATGCCCGCTTGTAAAGCCGCCCAAAACCGAAATTAGTCAGAGAAATCATCAGTATGTATGAACAAATTACAGACTGTAAGAAGACCGGGGAGATTAGGAAAACCGAAGCCGGTTCCGGGGCCGCCAGGCGCCATCCGATGGCTTGCTCGGCCGAGGCGTCCCGTGGTATAAAGCCGCCTCTTCAAAAGAGCTAGTTACGGAGTGTAGGCATGGCCCGCGTATGTGAAGTCACCGGCAAGAAGCCACTCAGGGGAAATCACGTTTCCCACGCCAATAACAAGACGCTCCGTCGCTTCCTGCCCAATCTGCAGTCGCGCCGTTTCTGGGTCGAAAGCGAGAACCGGTGGGTACGCTTGCGCGTGAGTCAGGCAGGCTTGCGGGTCATCGACAAGAAAGGCATCGACGTGGTGTTGGCCGACTTGCGCAACCAAGGCGTCAAGGTTTGAAGCAGCCGTTGTAGGAGGAATTCACGATGCGAGAAAAGATCAAGATGGAATCGAGCGCCGGTACCGGCCACTTCTACACCACGACCAAGAACAAGCGCACTAAGCCGGACAAGATGGAATTGATGAAATTCGACCCGGTGGCGCGCAAGCACGTCATCTACAAAGAGACGAAGCTGAAGTAGGGATGAGGGACTAGGGGCGACGGAAGACCGCACATTGATCCGTGCCTCCGAATGAAAAAAGGGCCTGCGTAAATCGCAGGCCCTTTTGCTTTGGCGGTGGGTACGGGGTGTAGTCGCGTTCTCTCGTCCCCAAACCCCTACGCGGATGCGTATCGGCGCAACGTGCGCGAGAAGGCCTCCAACTGCGCAATGCCGCTTTTCTCGGCACGGTGACACCAGTCTTCGAGCTGATGCACCAGCTGTTCCTTGGACGCCGTGGAGCGAGCCCAGACCGCGGACAACTCCTGGCGCATTGCATATACGGTCGAGAGCACCTTGCTCGTGCTGAGCACTTCTTCCAGATGGGCACGCTCATGTGCCTGCAACTGCTTGGCATCGCGTTGCAGCCAGCGCTTGAACATGCGCGTGTCGACCGCGTGGCCGCGCGCTTTGAGGCGCCCCACTTCCTCGGCCATTGTCGTCTTGAGCGTGCGCGCAAAACGCTGCACCACGTCGTAACGATGCGTGATCACGGCCTGCAGCGTGTGCAGATCGCAGCGCGCCTTGTCCATCTCGAACCGGATCTTCGGTGCGAGCTTCTTGACCTGAGCGAGTCCGAGCATCTCCATCGTACGTATGTACATCCAGCCGATGTCGAACTCGAACCATTTGCTCGACAGGCGGGCAGACGACGCGTACGCGTGATGATTGTTATGCAACTCTTCGCCACCGATCAGAATGCCCCACGGGATGATGTTGGTGCTCGCATCTTCGGGCTGGAAGTTGCGATAGCCCGTGTGATGGCCCAGTCCGTTGATCACGCCGGCAGCGAAAATCGGAATCCACGCCATCTGAACCGCCCAGATCGCGAGCCCCGCGAAGCCGAACAGCACGAGGTTGATCACCATCATGATGGCGATGCCGAGCACGCTGTGGCGCGAATAGATGTTGCGCTCCATCCAGTCGTCCGGCGTGCCGTGCCCGTATTTCGCCAGCGTTTCAGCATCCTGTGATCCGATGCGATACAGCTCGGCACCTTCGGTCAGCACTTTCTTTAGGCCGAAGATCTGCGGGCTGTGCGGGTCCTCCGCGGTCTCGCATTTCGCGTGGTGCTTGCGGTGTACCGCAGCCCACTCCTTGGTCACCATGCCGGTGGTGAGCCAGAGCCAGAAGCGGAAGAAATGACTGACCGCCGGATGCAGCTCCAGTGCGCGATGCGCCTGATAGCGGTGCAGATAGATCGTGACGCCAGCGATGGTGATGTGGGTCAGCCCCAGCGCCACCAGCACATAGCCCCACCACGGCAATTGAATCAGACCACCCAGCAGTTCGAATAGGAAATTCATATTCCCTTTAAGCAGTTAGCGATTCGCAACCCACCCGCATTGTACAGTAACGCAGGCCCCGAAGCAGGTAATTTCGGCCAGTGGCAAGAAATGTCCGGGCGGGCTCTACCATATGCCGCCGGAGCTCGAACATTTCAACCACGCTGGCCGGCTATTTCGCACGCAAAACCGGTGCCGGATTCACTTGGCTTCGTCGGTCTGCGGATAGTTGAGGATGCGGATCTCGCGCTGCGGGTACGGTATCTGAATTCCACTCGCGTTGAAGCTCTTCCACAGTGACCGATAAATATCTGACTGCAGGTTGCCTTTTCCGGCCTCCGGATCGAGGATCCACATGTAGAGCGCCAGGTCGATGCCGTTGTCGCCGAACCCCTTGAGGACTGCAGCCGGCGCGGGGTCGCTCAAAACGCGCGGATGATCTCTGGCGGCTTCGAGCATCAGCGCCAGAGCGCGATCGACATCGCTCTGGTACGTCACCTGCAGCGTCACATCGACGCGCACCCGGCGATCGGAATACGAATGATTGACGACCACGGTCGTGGTGACCGTTTCGTTCGGAATCAGCGCTTCGGTGCCATCCAATCCCTTCACGACCAGATAGCGGGCGGTGAGCTTGGTCACCTCGCCGTAGTGGCCGTCGATCGTGACCAGTGCGCCCAGGCTGACCGAGCGGTCGAGCAGGATGGCGAACCCGGACAGATAGTTGGCTGCGATCTTCTGCAGGCCGAAGCCGATACCGACGCCGAGAGCTCCACTGAAGACGGACAGCACCGTGACATCGATACCCACGGCCGGCAATGCGATCATGATCGCGGCGATGACCAGCAGGGTCTTCGTGAGCTTCGACAGCACGACGCGCAGGTTCGGGTCGACCCCGCGCGCAGCCATTAGCCGTGCCTCGATCGTCCGGCCCAGCCATACGGCAATGACCACCGTGATGGCCACCGCCAGCAGCCCCTGCAGGACGTTGAGCACGGACACACGCTGCTTGCCCACATAGAACGCAATGCTCTCGAGCAGGCTTCGGATCTCCGGCAGTAACCCGCTGATATGCAGCGCCAGACTGGTCCATATCGTCCACGCCATGGCCCGTTCCCAATAGCGCAACGGACCGCTCGGACCGAAGGCGTGACGCAAAACGTATACGACTACGCGCACCAGCATCAGCGAGAACAGCAGCGGCACCGCGAGATTGAGCAGGTGCACGCTCATCTGGAAGCGCTGGAGGATGAGGCGGCCGATCATCACGAAGATCACCGCCGCTAGCGGAAAGACGATGCGGCTCACTCCGCCCACGCTGATCTTCATCGTCGCGTCGGGATCGCCGAAGGGAGCGCTCAGCATGCGGACGCGCAGCCAGCGCTGAATCCACCAGGCGAGACCGAGCCCTGCAACGAGCACGCCCACCTCCCACAGCACGTTGGCATTCTGCTGCTCGGCGAGCAGATCGACGATCAGGCTGTGGAATTCGGTTTCGACTCTCTTCGTGCCCGAATCCATGTTGGAAAGTCTCAGGGGCCGGTGATCACTAAATCTACACACGCCTCGCTACGCAGCGGAACCAGGTTCCCGGCGTGCAGACAGGCCGCGAAAGTATAGTTGCAGCCGGGCGTGATGACGACTGCTGTCGTGGAGCACGCCGCGCTTGTCATTCAGCTCTAACTTCCCGCCTGACGCTCCAGAACAGCGGCAAAAAAGCCATCCATACCGTGCGAATGCGGAAACACGCGGAAGTACTGGCCGGTGTCGAGCGCAATGCCCTGACGTTTCAGAATCTCGCCACAGTGCGCCAGCCGGAATCTCGGATCGGCTCCCAGAAACGCGTCGACAATGGCCTCGTTCTCATCGGACAGGAGGCTGCAAGTAGCGTAGACCAGGCGTCCGCCGGGTTTGACCAGCCGTGCCGCGCCGGCCAGTA
>Ga0068853_100000910_pt1 | contig 20655 bp, 38 predicted proteins | sample KBSCornC32_FD_65655 | JGI IMG/M metagenome (GOLD analysis project Ga0068853, IMG submission 65655) | Corn rhizosphere microbial communities from Kellogg Biological Station, Michigan, USA - KBS Corn C3-2 | ecosystem: Host-associated > Plants > Roots > Rhizosphere > Soil ...
GAGTTGAGGAAGACTTCCCCAAGGCCGAGTGGCAGGGTGAATCCGAAGCGCGCCGGTTCCCCAGCCCTTGGCACGAGGTTGTAGACGGCAACAGGAGGCGCGGTCACGGGTGGCGTGGAGATGGGCGGGATCGCAGCGGCTGCGGTGATGATGCTGTAGCCGACCTGAGTAGTCGCCGGACAGCCCGCAGCCGGGAATTTTCCGTTTTCGAGTTCGCACTGGGGCGTTGCCTGAGGATTAACGCTCAAGCCCTGCGGGAGATCGACCAGGACGGTCTTGAGATTGCCTACCGGCGTTTCGAAGGGGCCTTCATGCTTGACGATGATCTGCGTAAAGCCGACCGGCGGATGCCCGGCTGCCTGAGTGAAGAACTGCCCTGGGGTATCGACGCTGCATTCAGGCGTGTCGGTCTTGCAGGTTCCCGCCTGCCAGCCGGAGTTGACGGTTTCCGGAAGCTCTTCTTCGATGATGTCGACCGCTCCGGCCGGCGTCGCGCTCGCCAGCAAGACGAGGCCCGAAATCGCGACAGCAAGCCAAATCCGCCCCATCCTCAGCATCCCGAATCTCCTCCCGTAGTCCATCTTCTGCCTAATCCTACCCGGTTTTGATGATTTAGATCACCATTTTTTGGTATCTATATACCGAGAAGTTGGTAACTCAATCATCGGAGGACTCCATGAACTGGCAGCTCCTGGCCCGCGCAAATACCCATCCCCTGCGGATTTCAATCCTCGAAGTACTGGGGATGGACGGAGGCCGCACCCTCTCTCCCAGCGACCTCAGCTACGAGCTGCGCATGCCGCTCAGCAACGTCAACTACCACGTCACCGAGCTGCGCCGCACGGGCCTGGTCGAGCTAGCCGGCGAGCGTCCCGTGCGCGGCGCAACCGAGCACTTCTACCGCGAGGCGCAAATGAGCTCGAACGGAAACGGAAACGGCCGCTCTGCCAACGGCAGCGCCGGAAAGAGAAAGAAGGCGGCGGCCATCTGAGCTGGAGCGGCGGGAGATAGCCGCGGCGCGGCCGGCCATAGAATCAGTCGGCACGCGGACGTAGCTCAGCTGGTAGAGCGCGAGCTTCCCAAGCTCGCTCAGCCGAGAATCAGAGCAAGCAGGAGCAAAATCAACCGCCCTGGAATGCGGCTGCGGGAATCTCTTTCGCCCATCGCTTTCTGAATCTGACCTCCGCTTGCGCGCGAGGTGTTCGGGATTTGTTCGGGATTCCGGCGGGTGGGGCCGCATGAACCAGCCCACTCAGAGGAAGGAGTACCGGGCAGTTTGGTACGCAGGCGGCGCGGAGTTCAGCGGCCCTATCCGCGGCAGCCTCGAATGGGCCGAACGTGATCGTCAGCGCAAGGAAGACGCCCACGGAGGCGAGTACCGGCACATGGTCAGCCTCCAATCCCGCACGGTCACCCCCTGGGTAGACCTACCTGAGCAGGGGGGTGAGGGGTCGTGAAAGTCAACTGGTACAACGCGCCGCATTGGCCGCCCGCTCGCCGCTTCGATAACGGAATCGCGTGGGTGCGCCTGGAGCGCAAGCGTCGCCTGTCTTTCGCCGCTGAAGGCTTTGGCCTCTGGTTCAGTCGCTGGTTTCCTTGGGTGTGGCCGCTGACGCCGTGGACTTCGGTGCCCAATTGGGCGCATGATCGCGCTCTTTCTCGCGGCGGCTCCGAGCAGGGGGTGGATCGTGGCTGAGATCGGCCAGCGCGTTCTTCGGGAGCGGCTTTCCCAAGGCCTCACCCGAGGTCAGCTCGGGAAGCTCGTGGGCGTCTCGGGCTCCTACATTGGCCTTCTGGAGACCGGGGAGCGGCGCTTCAACGAGGACTTGCTAGTGAAGCTGGGCAGCACGCTCGGCATCTCACTCGCCGCCTTGGTTGACGACAAAGCAGACGACCTCTGGACCCAAGGATTCCAGGCCGGCGAAGCAGCGTTGCGCCGACGGATCGAGACCGCTCTCGCCTTCAACGAGAGCAACCAGGATGGGGGCGAGTCGTAGTGAGCGGCCAGCGGAAACCCGAGCCGCTAGACGCTCCGCTCTTCAAGGCCCAGCCTCAGCGCGGGTTCCGAGAGGACTGGGAGCGCTCACGCAATGCCGAGGGCACGGTTCCCACCAAAGAGGCGCACTATTGGATCGCGCATCCGATGCCCCAGTTCGGAGGTGCTTGCACGGCTCACGCCGCCTGTGGTCTTTGGCTGCACTACGACGCTGATCGACGGCTTGTAAATCGGGACGAGACACCGCTTTGCTCCGGGTGCGGCGAGTGGGCCGCCCAGCGGATAGCGGCCGGGCACGACATGGAGCGAGAGATCGTCTGATGACGACCTGGATCGCTCAGCCCTGCGGCTGCAAGCACGCCCCAGCCCTCGGTGCGAAACGAGAGCGAGTCTGCGAGCACGGCTACATCTTCCAGTCGGAGAAGGTGGCGAGCAAGCCTCGCCGCCGATCGATGCAGCGCAAAGAGCCGAAGAGGATCTGGGATGACGCGCGCGCCAAGGTGGACCTTGAGGCGCGATGCCGAGTCTGCGGTTGGGAGCCAGCCGACACCGACGAACTCGACGCCGCCCACATCATGGGCCGCAAGTACGACCAGCCCGCTCACACCGGGACGAAGACCCTCTACGTCAACCCGCTGGACATCGTGCCGCTCTGCCCGGTCTTTGCACCCGAGCAGTGCCATCAGCGCTTCGACGCCCACGAGCTTGATCTGTTGCCGTTCCTTGCACCCGAGGAGCAAACCCGCGCAGTTGAACTAGCAGGAGGAATAGAGGCAGCTAGGAAACGCCTCGCCCCTTCGGCCTACAGGTTGGAGGCCTTGGCGTGAGCCACGAGTACGAGGAGGAACGGCTCTTCCGCGACGAGGAGGACGGATCGATCATCTTGGTTCGCCTTCCGGGGGACCGCTGGAACGTCATCCGCACCCAAAGGGAGGCGGACTGGATTCGTCGCACCGAACGCTCTGGCGCGCTTCGGGGGCAGGCTGGCGATGACGGGACCGTCGCCTTCATCCGCGTGAAGCCTGTCGACAAGGACGCGCCTCATGCCTAAGCACAAGGTCATCGAAGACCAGTACGGCCAAGACCTAGAGGTCGGGGTGGTGATGGGTAGCGACGGGATCAATGCCTTGCTGCAAATCACCGAGCGCGTGCCCACGCCACCACCCGCCCCGCTCAAGTACCGGAGCCAGGTCCGCTATTCAAAGCTCACCTCAGAACAGGCCCGCAACCTCGCCACCCAGCTAAACGAAGCAGCAGACGAAATAGAGAGGGCGGGGGCGCCATGAGCCTCGTCGGCTTCCATGCCCGCAATCACCGCCAGCAGGTAAGCAAGCGCGGACCGAACCCGGACGTTGACGACCGCGCCACGACCTTCGAGGACTTCTACCCCCTGCACGAGCGGTTTGAATTCACGATCGACGTCGCGGCCTCGGCACACAACGCGAAGCTGCCTCGCTTCTACTCGCTCGAGGAAGACGGCCTCGCCCAGGACTGGTCGGGCGAGCGGGTCTGGTGCAACCCGCCCTACAGCAACATCGAGCCCTGGGTCGAAAAGGCCCACGGGGGGGGCGCTGAGCTCGTGGTCATGCTGCTCCCCGCGAACCGGACAGAGCAGGGTTGGTGGCAGCGCCACGTTGAGCCTTACCGCCGAGCCGGATCCCTGACGGTCGAGTTCCTCGCTGGCCGGATGCGCTTCCTGAAGCCGGGCCAGTCAGAGATCAAGCCGAACGAACGACCGCCTTTTGGGTGTTGCCTCGTGATCTTCGGAGACCTCGCGGCGGTGAGCGATGTCTCGTAAGTACCGCACCATCGTGGCCGATCCGCCGTGGCAGGTAAAGGCCGGCAGGGCACCTGGTGGCGAAGGCTTCACCGGTCCAAGCCAAAGCTCCCGCCCCCTCGACTACCAGTCAATGAGCATCGAGGAAATCGCAGCCCTTCCCGTCAAAGCGATGGCGCAGGACCACGCTCACCTCTACCTCTGGACGATTAACCGCTACGTCGAGGAGGCCTTCTCCATCGCCAGGGCCTGGGGCTTCACGTACTCAACCCTGCTCACCTGGAAGAAGAAGCCGATGGGCAGCGGCCTTGGGGGTGCATGGGGGATCAGCTCCGAGCACGTCCTCTTCTGCCGCCGCGGGTCTCTGCAAGCCACGGGCAAAATCGCCGGCACCTGCTTTGAGTACAAGCGACCCTACGAGGAAGGAAAGCCCAAGCACTCCGCCAAGCCACCCGAGTTCCTCGATGACATCGAACAGGTCTCACCGGGTCCCTACCTAGAGATGTTCAGCCGGGAGAGAGTGCCCCGTCTCGGCTGGGACTACTGGGGTAACGAGTCGCTTGGCACCGCTGAGCTACCGGAGCTCGCGGCATGAACCACCCAAAGGTCTATGACGCCAAGGGAAGGGTTCTCGAAGGGGGCTCGCGGGTGGAACGTGTTTTTCCATCGGGAAAGACCGGCGGCATCCCCGGCGAGATCTTGGGTCTGACAAAGCTCGATGTCCTAGTCGAATGGCCCAGCCCCCAAGGCCGCCCGCACGGTCACCGCCGCTTCTACAAGCCGGAGCGCCACTCGGTGCTGCGCCGTGACTACCGCTGCCCTGACCTGCTCCTAATAACCGACGACGAGAAGGGAGGCGGCGATGGCACAGGTAGCTGAGCGCCGCAAAGACGACAACCTCAATCCGGCGGAGGGGAAGACACCCCTGCGGATCAACGGGATCAAAGCCGTCGAGTTCATCAAGCGCGCCTACGGGCTTGCAGGCGACCTGAGCGGAGCCGGGCGCTACGACCAGAGCGACCCGGTCCAGACCGAACTCCGCCACATCAAGGGCTGGATCGAGATGGCAGAGCGCGACGCACTGGATGCCCGCGATGCCTAAGACACAGCAGGCAGAGGGGGGCAGTCCGAAGGTGGCGGTGGATCAAATAATGGCGCGCGTCGTGTGGAACGGCGACGAGGACGAATGCTGGACGTGGGTAGGTGGCAAGCAAGGACAGGGTTATGGCCAGATTCGGGTTGCTGGGAAGGAGCTGCTGGCCCATCGCCTTGCTTACGAGTTGTTCGTAGGGCCAATCCCGAGCGGACGGCACATCGATCACTTGTGCAGAACACGGAACTGCGTCAACCCGTCGCACTTGGAGGCAGTAAGTCTCGTTGAGAACGTTCTTCGCGGTAACGGCTTCTACGCCCTGAACGCTCGGAAGACACATTGCCCAAAGGGCCACCCGTACAGCGGCAGCAATCTCTACCGCACCCCGAAAGGGCATCGCCGCTGCCGCCAATGCAAGCGCGAATCGCGCGTCATCGACCACCTAGGAGGCACCGATGCCCACTGACCAAACAGAGCGGACGGGAGACGCGATGGCGAACGCGCTGCTCGAAAGCGAGCACGTAGAGAACCGCCAACTGGCGCACGACTGGTTCGCGGCCCGCGAGGTTTGCCGGGTGTGTCTGGGTCCGCTCGAAGGCGCGGACGGGCGGCGCTACGTCCCCGCTGCCGATACCTCCAAGGAGACCGAGCTAGAACGTTTGGACGCCGCCGCGAAAGCCAGAGCGCCCCGCTGTAGCTGCGGGCTCGATCCAGACCACCCGAAGCAGCACAAAGATTGCCACGTCGTTCCGGCCTCTTCTAAGGAGGTGGGAGGCGAATGAGCGTCTTCTGTCGCTGCGACGGACCGATGCCCATCCCCGACGAGTCAGGCGACTCGCCCATCGGAGCCATGTGCTTCGGCTGTGACAAGCCAATGGATGAGGACTCGACGGTGGGCATTTACGACGACCCGGTTTCCGAGGAGGTGGGAGGCGATGGCGAGTGAGGTGGCCGAGCGCACTGGCCCGTGCATCGTTTGCGGCTGCCAGACCTCGCACCGCTCTCACGGTGGGACCGGGCGGAGCCGCTACTCGCACTGGCGCTGCCCGCCCGATGCCCATGACCAGTGCGCCGACCGACGCGACATGCGCCGCGCGAGGCCCAAGCACCGCAACAAGGCGATCGACGACGGCCTTTCACTGCTCGCTGTTTTGACGCCCGACCAGATCAACCGACTCTCCGCGGAGCCACACACCGATGAGTAAGCAGGGGGAGAAGCGGCAGGCGCTCAAGATGCCAGGGCGCGTCTACAACTGGTTCGCCTTGGAGGCCAACCGCCAGCGCGAAGTATCGGCGGACACCCATCTTTGCGATGCAATCGCCCGACCCAAGCTGAAGCGAGTCGGCAAGGGCTTCACCGCCTACGTCTTCCTGCCCGAGCTTGATCAAGAGGATCGGGTTGATCCTGCGAGTCAGGCGGACCGCCTCCTCGACTGGGTGACTGACTCCGCGCCGGCCTATGTCCGCGCCTACCGCGACTGGGCTCGCAAGCTGCTGAAGGGGGACCGACCATGACTAAGCACGTAGAGGTGCCGGAGGGGGTCACCCTTTGGGAATACCTCGATCGCCTCGGCGTTATCCAGGAGGGACCGCACGGGACGTTCATTCACGTCGATGATCTGGGGGCCATCTACAAGAACTTCTGTGCCCGGCTGCTGGAAGCGATAGAGCAGAGCAGGGAGCCGACGAAGGCTGCGCTTGCCGTTCTCGATCCTGACTGGCCCAGCTTCTTGTCGCCAATGTCGCGGGCCGACATGGAGCAATTCTCAAACGCCCAGCAAGCAGTCGTCGCCGCTTTCCTCTCCGCCCTACAGGCCACCTCTATACCCGAGGTCTGCAACTGCTCATACGACCGGCTCGTGACTCAAGAGCAGGCGTTCGCCATCCGCGCCGCTTGCCCGGTCCACGGTCCTACACCACAGAACGAGGAGGGCCGCTAAATGCCACTGGTTGATTTGACGCTTGAGGAGATCGACGTGCTGGCGTACGAGACCCTCCTTGAAGAACAGTCGCCCAACTCTGCCAAATTCACCTCAGCCCGTACCAAGCTCTTCTCCGCCCTAGAAGAAGGCAAGGGCAAGGTCCGGTGCGAGTGCTGCGAGAAGTGGACGCCCCGCGAGACCGCGAGCTTCGGCGTTGAGGACGGGATCTATCTTTGCTCGAGCTGCGTCGCTGATCTCGAAGCTGCCTCTCTAGACGAGTCCCGCAATCCGGAGGGTGGTCCTGGCGACCACTACACCCATGCCTGCTAGCTCCTCGCACTTTCCAGTGACCGATAAGGCGAAGCAGCGCTGGGTTGCGCTGATATGCAAGCGCTGCGGGGGAATATCCGATGGCCCAATCGACGAGCGCAATGAAGTCTGCACTTGCTCCGACGAGAACGAAGCGCACTACGAGCCACAAGCCGTCTGTCCGGTCCCGGAGTTGGAGGAGGTCGAACGGGAACGAGAGGAACTTCGCAAGCGTCTCGGCCGAGCAGAGGAGCTACTTGGCGAATACGGCGCGGGCGGAACCCCGGCCGGCGTCATCGGCGGGATCCACAACCTTGCCCACATTGGCGAGGCAGCGCAGCGGAACTTCGAGTCAGCAAAGAAGCGCGCTGATCGGGCAGAGCAACAAGCAGCCTCTATGCGAGAGGAGGTGGAGCAGCTTCGAGGACTACTACAGCGCGTCACGACCTACCCGAAGCGCTCGCATCCTGGTCGCCCTTGCGTGTCGTACATGCACCTCAATGCTGACATCGAGGACGAGATTGCCGCCGCCCTCTCCCAGTCTCCTACAGATGTAGAGGACGCCTGCACCTGTTCGCAGTACCTCCTCCCCGACGACTGCCCTGCTCATGGCCGAGCCCAACAGCATGTAGAGCAACCAGAGCAAGGGAATGAAGTCAAAGCTGGCCAACAGGGCGGTAAGGATTCTGGCGCGCGAGCCCGCGTAGGTGCCAGTCTCGCCAGTCCAGTACTTAGCGACGAGGAGAGAGAGAAGCTGCGAGCCGAAAGGCAGCACTGGCTAGACGAGGACGTAAAGAACGGCGACTACATCGAGCGGCTAGAGGAGCGCCAGAACACGCTGGAGAGCGCCCTGCTTCCGTTCATCGACGCGAAGCCCATGCCTGGCGGCGAGGATGATCACTATCGCCTGAGCGTCTCCGGCGATGCACTACGAGCAGCGAAGGAGGCCTACGACAGTTCGGCCCTCGCCTCTCGGGAGTACCGGGAGAAGCTGCGGGAGCGGCTGAGACTTGAGGCCCTGAAGCTGTTCACCGAGGCGCTGCCGCGAGGCGTCCACCGCGACTCCGCCAGCGAACACGCGGTGCGCTACGTCGATCGCCTCTTCGATGCCGTCTTCCCTGTCCCCTCAGACTCCCAGAGAGACCAGGAGGCACGTAATGGCTGAGGAGCGGAGGCGTGCTATTGGACGAAGCGACCCGGAGATGCTTGAGCCGAGACTGGTTTCGCGGCCCTTCGACTCCAAGGAAGACACAACCCAAACTGATACACCGGGCGAACCGAACGCTCTATCAGTTAGCGATCAGTTTTCGGGGGCTGTCGATGATGGCTCCCGGCTCCAAGAGCTTCTGGAGTGGGTGAAGGAGCAAGCTGAGGCGAGCGATGTCCTCCACGACTACGCGATCAAAAGCGACGATCGCGACGCAGTGATCTCCTATGCGAACGCTTCTCAGTCGTTCCGTGAGGTAGCCGACCGCATCCACCAGCTACAGGCCAATGAGGAGAAAGGGGGCGAGGATGGCTGAAGCGACGATTCCGCTCTGTCCGACTTGCGGACACCCGTGGGCCGAACACTCGAAGGAGCGAGGCTGCGAATACGAGCCATTCTGCTGGTGCCATCTCGCTGACCCAGATGCCACTAAGGCCGAGCTTGAGGAGTTCCGCGACGAGCCTGAAGGGGGCGAGGGATGAAGCTCAGGCCGATCTCCGAAGAGCAGCAGAGGATCTTGCTCGCGGCTGCCGAGGGTCGGCTTTCCTTCGAGACGCCGAGCTTCCGCTACAAGATCGAGGACGAAGCGCCACCCGATCGCAAAGAGCGAGAGAAGCTCCAGAAGCGTGGGCTGCTATCCCGGCCGGGGCCGAGCAACCCTGAAATCCTCACCGCAAAAGGCCGCGAAGCTCTCGCTTACGCGCCCGTCGAAGAGGACGGTCTCGCTCCCGAAGTCCTGACCTTGGAGCAGCAAGGGGAGGTGGGCTAGGTGGGGGAACTCGTCTACTTGGTTCCACCTGGCGCCGGCAAGATCCACATCCAAGATCCGCCGGGCATGTACTCGCTTTGTGGGCGCAACGTCTTCAACGCCGACAAGACGACGCTGCGGCCCGACCCCAAGCGTCTCTGCCGTGCCTGCCTCAAAGCAGGGCGAGTGAGCGGATTCAAGCTAAAGCCCAAGGAGCGCGCTGCGATTCTCGCTGGCGAGCGTCCAGAAATTGTCAGACCCTACGAGTCGGGCCAGCCCTGCCCATTCGTCAAGGGCGAACAGGTCACAATCAAGAGCCGCAGGTCAATGGCGGGCAACTCACCCCTCGTCTGGATTGTCTTTGAAGGCCACAACCGAACCAAGCAAGGCGATTGGAAGGCGCGCTATCTAATCCGCGACGATCGCTCTCTCTATCTCGCCAAAGGCCCCGGCTATACGCGCTCGGCCTCGAGCTCCCTGGATCCGGATGCGGCAGTTCTAGACGAGGAGACACTAAAGGAATACGCGGTGCAGGGCAAACTGCGGCGAGAGGAGCGCGCAGAGGACCAGAAGGCCCGCGAAAAGGCACTGAGAGAGCGCCTGCGGGTCACGCTGAAAGACCTTGAACCAACGGCACGGTTGGCACTTCTGGCGGCCTTGGAGCGGGAAATCTCGCTAGCTCAGACAAGGGCCAAGAATCCATCCGCGGATGCCGCTTAAATTACGAGTGGCCTGGAAGCTGGTTGGAGCAGGAACGACCGGCGGCGACCGAGTTGGGTTAGCACTTGCATGTCCGCAGGCCACCCGATCTTCATTCCGAGGTAGTCCAATCGGCAGGACGTGCGGCTCTGAACCGCAAAACGAAGGTTCGACCCCTTCCCTCGGATTTCGCATGGGCATCGTCATGGTTCAACCACCCAAAGAACGCCAGCTTGGCCCGTACAAGCAGGGTCGATGCTGCCCACGTTGCCACGCCGAGCTTCGGACCACGAATCCCGGCCCAATATGCGACCCGTGCGAACTCGCAGTGGGGAAGCTCATCCAAGGCGCGACGGAGCCACCGAGGATCGCCGCATGAGGCGCGCCAGAAGGCGCATAGGTGGACCACTAGGTCGTTTGCTCGACAGGGCACGGTGGGACTTCGGAGGACCGTACGTGGGGCCTGTGGGCGCATGAGCCATTACAGCGTTCTCATTTGCCCGGTCTGCCTTGAGCAGGTCGCGGATGATCCCGAGTACGGCTCTAGCTGCTACCACGACGAGTACGGCGAGGTCGACGCGATCCGCGTTATGGCGGAGCCGCAGGGTCTCGTGCCCGCTCGCGGCCTGGCCCTCTTCAAACTGCAAGAGAACAAGCGGGAGCTCGCCTTCCGCGAAGCCGAGCGGCGCTGGTTCGCAAACCTCCCCAGAGAGGAGAGAGACCGCCGCGAAGCCGAGCGCCGTGCCTCCATGACCCCCAGCGCGCGCATGATGGAGGACGCGCTGAAGTCAATGATCGCGGACACTCGACGCTCGATCCTGGAGCAGATCTTTTGAGCAGCGCTGGAACGGGCCTGGTCGAAGTGCTGCGAGGCGACACCCCCTCTGAGTCGCCCCAAGAGCCCGACCTAACCTCCGAGACAAAGGCCGAAGTCGCCGAGCGCCCTGAGACACCTTCAGACGAACTCCCCCTGGCCAAGCGCGCCACCACCGAGCGCGGTGTCCGCATTCGCTTCTCAGAGGATGAAGTAAACCTCGCCCTCAAGCTCCTAGTCCTAAACGGCGGCTCCTACAAGCCCACCGTCGAACAGCTAAAGGCCGAGGGCATCGACAACATCCCACGGGAGAAGCTGCGCCACTGGCGAGACAAGGCTTTCCCTCGTCGCTACTGGCAGATCCGTCAGGAGCTCGGCAGGGACGTATCGGAGAACGTGGCCGGCCGCGCCCTCGAGCGAGCCCTACAAGCCGACGACGCCCAAAAGCTCTACATCGAGAAAGCCGTCGAGAACGTAGGAGAGGTCAATCCCGATCACCTCGCCAAGAACGCCCTCGCCCTGGCCAACGTGATGAGCCAGAACGTCGAGAAGGCCCAGCTGCTCCGAGACAGGCCCACAGAGATCAGGGAGCTAAAGGCAGCAGACGAGCTGGTGGAGGAGCTCGTACGGCTCGGAGTGGCCGAGAAAACGGACGTGGTTGACGCTGTGGTCGTGGAGGAGGAAGACGTTGACTGACGGCTACGTGGTCTGCCCCGAGAAGATCACTTCCCCCCACCCGGATTACGGCCTGCCCCCAAACGCGCCCTGCGGCTGCAAAGTTGCCGTGGTCAACCCCGCCCCGCTCATGGACTTCCTCTGCCCACGTGGTCACCGCTTCATCGCCCAACCAAAGGACGTTCACCGTGCCAACGGCTGACGAGCAGCGCAACTCAACCCGCATTCGCGAGGCGCTCGAAGCAGGACTTGGCTGGGCAGACTGCTACGAGGACAACATGGGGTCGGACGACTTCCAGCGACGAGACGAAGACCTTGCCCTGGCTCGCGGCGTCCTTCAACACTGGCGCGAACAGGAAGAAACCGAAGGGAACGAACATGCCCGATGAGAACGGCAACTTCAGAGGCATCACCGTCCCAGAGCTTCCCTGGCAGAAGGACAAGCGGGCCGATGACCTCCAAGCCTTTAAGGCCCGTGGCGGCGGCTTGCACTTCGACCCCGAACCCCAAGGCAAGTGGTTCGGTATTCCGGCCACAAGCGAAAACAAGCGGCACTCCGCTTCAGAGGCTTAGGATGGCTGACATGGAGTCAAAAGTCGTCACTTTCTCCGATTGCCCTCCAAACCGGGTCTACGTAGTCGATTCAGGCGCAGTAGGCACACTTGCTCAGCACCCTGAAGTAGCCGAGGCGCTTGCCGAAGGAGCAGAGACCGTGATAGTCGCTGGCTCGGCAGTACCAGGCCGGACACAGGAAGAGATACGCCTTGCCCTGAAGCGCGTAGGGCGGATAGACCTGTAGTCCGAAGGTGCGAGCTGCGTAGCAGCGAGCATGGCTTACCTTAGGTAAGCGAACCAGCCCGAAGAGCTTAGGGCTTAGGTGCCCACAGCCGCAACTCGCACCACTTCACGCGCGTTGAGCGCCAGCCAGACAGGCTCGCACTCACGCTTCGCAGTACTTGGCTTAGTAGAGCCAAGGGCCACGCCTAGAGCTTGCCTACAGCCTCAAGGCCCGAACAGTGCCCGAACACCGAATCAAGGAATGCCCGCGAGGGGGAGGGGTAGACGGGATCTCAGCGCGCGAGCGCGCGGAATCTAGGAAATAAATACCTCAGCCTCCCCAGCCTCAGCCTAAGTACGAAGGCAGCCCCGCGAAGCGGAGTCCCTTGGCCGCCAGAACGCGCCTAACGCGCGAAGCAGCGGAGTCCCGTACCTACCCAGCCGAAGGAGGCGATGGGCATGGAGCAGCGCCTAGTGATCTACGACAAGCCTGGTCGCAAGGGCGCGGTCTACGACACCGCCTACACCGACCAGCAGGTTGAAGAAGCCGTGAAGCGCTGTGTATCCGAACACGGGTACGTGGGCTCTCATGTGCGCTCGACCCTCGCCAAGGGTCATCGGGTCGGGTAGTTGGCCTTCAAGATCGACCGGGAGCGCCTCAGGGCTCTCCCAACGCAGCAAAGGGAACGTGCCGAGCAGATCCTCCGGGAGCTCCAGGCAAAGCGCCAGCGCGATCCACTGGCCTTCTACGAGCCCCACGTCAAGCAGCAGGCATTCCACGGCTTCACTGCCCAGACGAAGTGCTTCTTCGGGGGCAACCAGTCCGGGAAGACCTGGGGCGGCCTGGCCGACGACATCATCCAAGCGGTTGATGAGGATGCCCTGCCCGCCCGGCTGAAGCCCTACAAGAAGTTTCAGCCGCCCTTTCTGTGCCGGATCATGGCGGAGTCCTTTCCGGTCCTCGAGACCACGCTGATCGAGAAGCTCCAGAACCTCGTCCCCCAAGAGCAACTGCTGGGCGGCACTTGGAAGTCCGCCTACGAAAAGGATCTGCGGGTCCTGCACTTCCAAAATGGCTCGAAGTTCTTCTTCATGACCTACGAGCAGGAGGTCCGCAAGATGGGCGGCGCCTCGATCGACCGGGTCCACTTCGACGAGGAGCCTCCGCTGGCGGTGTTCAACGAGTGCCGACTTCGCGTCATGGCCCGCTCGGGGGATCTGATCTTCACGATGACGCCGGTCTTCGGGCTGACCTGGACCTTCGATGCCCTGTGGAAGCAGCGCGGGAGCGAAGTCGCCATCGACCAGTACCGGGGCATCCGCCGCGACGAGGAGTCCGGGGAGCAGCTCGGGGAGATCGAGATCGTCACCGTCGATATGTCAGATAACCCGACGCTCTCCAAGCAGGACATCGCCCTCGCGCTGGTCGGGATGTCCGACGAGGAGAAGGCCGCTCGCAAGGAAGGCAAGTTCGTTGCCTTGCACGGACTGATCTACGCCGACTTCAACCGCGAGCGCCACGTCTCCGCTGAACGCCCGATCCCCGAGCATGTGAACGTCGTCGTAGGGATCGACCCCGGCATCCGCAACGCCGCCGCGGTCGTCTGGGCCTACCTGACCCCCGACGACACGATGGTCGCCTTTCACGAGGGCTACTACCACGGGATGACGGCCAAGCAGGTCTGCAAGGAAATCCACGAGACCAACGCCGACTTCGAGATCAACCCGATCTACTACGTGATCGACCCCGCTGCTCGGAACAAGGAGCACCAGACGGGGCGCTCGACGCAGATGGAGTACGCGGACAACGGCATCGTCACGATCGCCGGCCAGAACTCCGTCAGCGCCGGGATCAACCGGGTCCGCGAGCGCTTCCAGACTGATCGCCTTTTCATCCAGTCCAACTGCACGCACCTGATTGACGAGCTTCAGAAGTACCGCTGGAAACAGCCCCCGCGCACCGGAGAGGACGGCAGGGAGGCTCCAGTCAAGAAGGACGATCACCTCATGGATGCCCTGCGCTACGCGGTGATGAGCCGCCCCTACCTGCCAGAGGTGCTCGCAGCGCGCAAAGAGACCCAGATGGAACGCCTCATGCGCGAGGACCAAGAACGCTTCAGCAAGCCCGAGGAAATCAACGTCAGCCAGTTCGGCGGCATAGCCGCCTGAGAGGAATCAAATGGCGAACTTGAACACGCCGATCAGCGCGACAAAAACCAAAGAACAGATGGAAGAAGCCAGCCGCAATCCGTCCACAAAGGTCGGCGGCGGAGCGACCACGGGGCAGACAGTCCACATCTCCCTGCGTTTCACGGGTGGCCAGACGATCACCCCGAAAGAAATCATCGAAATGGTGGACGCCAAGTTCGGGACCGTCGCTTCGATCAAGTCCTCGGTCTCGCGCGGCACCTACATCTTCCAGATCGAGTCCTGATGACCAAGCTAGCCGATAGGCGACCCCCGTTCTGCGCCTGCTGCTTCCAGCGCCCCCAGGGCCGCTGCGTGGACTTCGAGGCGGCCTATGACGGGCCTGTGATCCCCGGTACCCCCGAGCCCGTCCCCGTCGATGACCTGATCATCTGCGAGGACTGTCTTGCCGAGGCGTTCACGATCCTCGACCCGCAGGGCCTGAAGGAAACCATTGCGGAGCTCGAGCAGATCGTCACCGACCAGGTGGCGGAGCTCGAGGCCAAGGACAAGGCGATCCAGGGCTTCCGCTCAACCACCAACGTGCTGGTCGATCACCCCGTCAAGACCTTCCCCGGCAAGCCGAAGCTCGAAGGCGTCTCGGAGGAGGTCCGCACGATGATCACCAAGCGCCGCTACGAGCGCACAGCTCGCTCCAAGGCCGTGAAGGCGGGCGAAAAGGGCAAGAGCGGCGAAAAGTCCGAGGTAAGTAACAAAGAGCCGGTGGCTGCCTGATGGCCGAAAAATTCAGCAGCGGCTTCGTCCGCGACAGCCAGGGTCGGCTCGTCGTCTCCGAAGGCGGACCCGAAGGCTGGATTTCGGGCTTTGTCCGCGACCAGGAAGGACGGCTGGTGGTCGTCGGGCCAGGAGGCCGCGCCGTCGGCGAAGTGCCCGGCGACGGGACGGTCACCCTGGCGAAGCTGGCCACGACGGCGACCGCCGCGCTTGAGCGGCCCTACAGGACTCGCAAGGAGTTCGCCGGGACGATTGAAGCCACGGCCACCGAAAACACGAAGTACTTCATCCTCAACGGCCAGGCCAACGCCAAAGAAATCAACCCCTACATCTCCCAGCCCTTCCTAATCAACTGGGTACCGGCCGACGAGGCTGTCGAAGGGCTTACGACTAAGTGCCGGATCAAGGCAACCTGCGAGGTAGCGGGCTCGGCAGTGAACCGCAAAGTCAAGGTCGCCCTCTTCACACTCACCCGCGCAGGCGGCAAGGTGACCCTTAACGAAGAAGTCGCCGGTACGAGCTTTGAACTTGAACCGGGGGCTGGCACCAATACCGACGTGGCGGGGGAATCGGGCAAATTCACGTTGGCCGAAGGCAAGTACTCCGTTGGGGCGGTCGTGCTTGGTGGCGCACCTGGGGCCAACTTCGGGATCAACGGCCGGTTCGTCGTCAACAACGAGGAATGATGTTCGCGCGCACAAAATGCGATCGGCGGCCCATTGGCATGCCTGTCCGTGGGCCGTCCGCCAGATCGACTACCCCGACCCAGTCTCAGGCACTCCCTAATCCGGGGTGCGGTGCCATCAACCGGGGACAAAGCGCTTGGCATTCGTTGCACTCCGCCTCGGGCGGCTTCAAGGATATCGGCTGATGTTCGCGCGTTCAAGCTTCTGGAACAGCCGCCTTCCGAGCAATACGCCGATAGACCCCAACAGCGCTTCCTACATCGCCAACATCGTCGCTCAGGGGGAAGCCAACACCTTCGGGTTGAGCTACGAAACCGGCGGCGCGACGTTCTTCTTCGCGGGCAAAGATCAGCCAAAGAAGAAAGTCACGATCGACAACACCGAAAACCAGTTCTTCGGCGAAATGCAGGGAGCCTTCGCCGAAGTCCCGATCCCCGATCTCGCTAGACCTGCCACGCCGATCTCCTCCGATTCCCCGCTCTGCATCTATCAGCGCTCGACCGATACCTACTGGGAGTTCTGGAAGGCGTCCCAGTTCGAGGTTGACGGCCCGCACACCACGGGGCAGGCCCTCAATGCCTCCGAAGAAACGCGCAACAAACCGGGCTGGCACTGCGAGGCGGGAGCAGTAGCCAAAGAAGCCTCGAAAAACCCCGGCTACTTCGTTGACGGCTCGTGGCCCGCAGTGAACGGCAAGGGCTATCACTGGTCCTCAACCGCTTCGGGTCTGTTCCTCGCCGGCGGCCTGTTGAAAGTAGATGAGGCCCGTCGGCTCTACATCCCGCACGCGTTGCAGTTCTCGATCCCGAACGCGCGGAAAGGGGTTTGGCGCTGGCCAGCCTCCAAGTCCGACGGACTGAGCGAAGAAGCTTGGGCGCCGCACTACGGGATGTGCTTCCGCCTCCCCCCCAGCTTCGACCTCTCCACGGTTGCCGACCCCTTCATGCGCTGTATCGCCCGCTCTTGGAAGGAATTCGGGATGTACCTGAAAGACAAAGCCGGGAACGTCACGATTCAGTGCGAACAGCGCTCCACGATCCCCGGATCCCAAAGCAAGGGGACCGATGCCTGGAAGGGTCCGCAGGGGCAGTTCGGCAGCACCGGGGCGATCCTCTCGAAAGTCGTCTCGGGTGCCGGGGGACTGGCCGAACAACTCCCCTGGTCGCATCTCGAACTGGTCGCTGAAAGCTTCCGACCGGAAGGATTCTCTTGATCTACTCGGCACTGCTGTCCCTCGCTGTGATCGTCGCCTTGTCCTACGCACTCCGTGGAGAGAGGCTCCAGAACGCCGCCCGCGAGAAGGAATGGGCATTGGAGCGAAGCGCGCTGCTTACGCGCATCCAACATCCCGAGATCATCATCGGCCAGGCGCAGGAGAGGCCGACGCCGGACGAGGAACTGATGACCGCCGAGCCGGATGAGATCGACCTTGTCGGCACCATCGCACCGGAGGTGCCGGGTGCCTGATTCAGCGGGTCAGCGTGCCACCTCCAAGGCTTTGGGCGGAGACTCGACCCTGCAAGACCTGAAGAACGAATTCGCCAAGTTCGAGTCGGCCCGTCGACCCGAAGAACCGGACTGGTTCCTCAACCTCGCGTTCTTCCTCGGTCACCAGTGGCTCTACTGGAACCACGGACGCCTCGACAAGCCGCTGCTGGCTTCCTGGCGCGAGACGATTGTTGACAACCGCATCCTGCCAACGGTCACCGCTCGCGCGGCCCGCAAGGTCAAGAACCGCCCGACCTTCGTGGCGACTCCCTTCACAGGGGACGAGTCCGATGTCACAGCTGCGCGAGTGACCGAACGCTGCATGGAGTTCGATTGGACCTATCTCGAACTCCAGCAGAAGCTCTACCAGGTTGAGTTGTTCGCGGACATCGTCTGCGCGGGGCTGTGGAAGGTCTACTGGGACTCAACCAAGGGCGAATCGCAGGACTTCGTAGTCGATCAGACCGGCGAAGTAATGCGCCAGCAAAACGGCGCTCCGGTAAAGGCCGACACCTTTCCAGGCGGCCTGCCGGAGGGCCTCACCACCAAGACCGTTGCCGTGGGCGATGCCTGCGTTGATGTGGTCTCTCCCTTCCACTTCTACCCTCAGCCTCTGGCGACTTCGATGGCCGAGCTCGAGTTCGCCTTTGAGAAGAAGGTCCGCTCCCCTGACTACCTCAAGGAGCACTACGAAGTTGACCTAGAGCCTGATGCCGAAGTCAGTAGCGGCCCGGTCGAGTCGCGCATGTTCGGCACGCTCCTGAATGGAGGCGGCGGGAGCGAGTACAAGGGCGTTGAGGTCTTCGAGGGCTGGGGGCCACCGTCTTCCACCTTCCCGAAGGGCAAGCGCGTCGTCTGGGCCAAGGACCAGCTGCTCGCCGAGGAAGACGATCCCTTTGACGCGATGCCCTATGTGATGTTCCCCGGCATCCGCGTTCCGGATCGCTTCTGGCCGACCGCAATCACCACCCACCTTCGCGGCCCCAATGTCGCCCTCAACAAGATCCACTCCCAGATCCAGGAGAACGCCAATCGGATTGGCAACCCGGCGCTGATGAAGTCCCGCCAGGCGAACGTCCACTACACGGGCCTGCCGGGCGAGGAGATCCTCTACGACTCAACGGTCACCGATGCGGTTCCGCAGTACCTGACGCCGCCGGAGGTGCCGACCTACGTGCGCGAACGGATCGAGCGGCTTACCGAGTCGATCACCGAGATCTCGGGTCTCCATGAGGTCTCCAACGCCACGGTGCCCACGGGCGTCACGGCCGCGTCTGCAATCAACCTGCTCCAAGAGGCAGACGACACCCGCATCGGGCCGGAGATCCAGGAAATGGAGGCGGCGCTGGGACAAGCCGGGACCAAGCTCGCCCGCCTGCGCGCTAAGTTCAACTCCGATGAGCGCCTGATCCGCATCGCTGGCGAGGACGGCATCTGGGACATCTTCGCTTTCCGCGGGGCGATGATGGGTGAAGACCCGACCGTTGAGTGCCAGGCCGGCTCCGCGATGCCCCGCTCCAAGGCCGCGAAGCAGGCGGCGATGTTGGAGGTCCTGCAGACGATGTTCCAGTACGGACTGGTCCCCGACTCCCGCGACCTGCGGCGCTTCTTCAAGGACTACGAGGTCGGTGCGCTCGATCGCCTCTTCGGGACGCTCTCGACCACCGAGCAGCAGATCCAGCGCGAGAACCGCCGGATGGCCCAAGGCGAAGCCGTCGAAATCAACCCCTACGACGAAGACAAAGAGCACATCGACGGCCACGAGGAGTTCGAGCGCACGGCGGTCTTCCAGCAGCTACCCAAGCAAGCCCAGGAACTCCACCTGATCCACGTTCGTGCCCACCGTGAACGGATGGTCGGCCAGGTCAACGCCCAGGTCGCCGCCCAGGCCCAGGAACAGATGGCCCAGGCCGGGGCCGAGCAGCAACAGGGCATGGAAATGGAAACCCACGCGGCCCTGCTCGACGTGGCAAAGCAACAGGCCGCTCCCCCGCCCCAGCCCAATGGCAGCCGATAGCGAAGCGATCAAGGCCGCGATGCGGTCGATGATGAAGGCCAACAAGCCGAACTCCGGGACTCGGCCTCCCGGACTCACCGTCACCGAAGACCCTCACCGCAACTGCTCGACCTGCATCAACTGGGACGGGCGCGGCACTTGCAAGCTCTACGGATACAAGACTCAGCCCAACGAGGTTTCCGAATCGTGGGCACCTAAACCGACCTAGGAGGCCCAGATGGCTGCCAAGACGAAACCCACCAAGCGAACCCGACGCAAAACCGCCCCGAGCAAGGCGAAACCGGCCGAGGCCCCGGCCGACCCCCGGCTCAAGGGTGCGCCTGTCCCGGTGGCGCGAACCGCCAACGACGTCCGCGAGGACTCAGCGCCAGTGGTCGGCCATTTCGTGGAAGTGGTCTCCGGCCCTTACAAAGGCCGCTACGGGGTCTTCCTCGAACTGGGTCAGGACGGCAAAACGGCGACCGTCAGGACGCGCGACAGCGCCTCCGAGCGTCTCACAACGTCCGTCTCTGACCTCCGCCCTGCCAAGGCCGGTCTCAGGTGAGCGGCGAGCAACAGCGCCTCCTACAGGCGATAGAGCACTTCAACTCCCGCACGCGCGGGGCTGAGCTTCCCAAGGGCGTCGCAGAGGCCGTTCAGGGCCTCCAGAAGGCGCTCGGACAGCCGATGCCCGGCCGCGACACTCCAGGCGCCAGAGAGGCCCTGAAGCTCGCGCCCGGCAACGCCACGGGGGTTCCCATGGAGCAGGCCGCGAAGGGCTCTGACTCCGCTTCGCCGGGCCAGCGCGAGGCGCTCAGCGTCTCCGAAGAGATCGACGCCGCAGCCCAGAAGGCTGCCGAGCAGATAGCGGCTGGCGCTGGGAAGTAACGAGCTTCTCGGGGTCTCGAAAGGGAGTCCCGAGACACGCCGCCGGAGTGTCGGAGACGTAAGACAGCACGCCGGACAGAAGTCAATCCCAGAACCGCCTGAGATAGCTAGGGACCAGGCAGCCGGAAGCCCCCGGTGACAAAACGGAACTCCGGGGCGGCGGCAGACAACTCTTCACCTCACCCATAAACGAATCGACCAGGGACCGCCACAGCGGTAGGCCAGGGCCTTCGGGTACAGCCACGCCAGGGGCAAGGGTCACAGTCGGAGATAGGAGCAGCACATGAGCGACGCCGTACAGCCCACACCAGCAGAGGGCCAGGGCGACGGAGCCACCGACTCGGGGTTGTACGACCTCGACTCAGTCGCACCAGAGGTACGCGACCAGTTGGTGCCTCATCTGAAGGCAATCGAAGGAAACGTGACCAAGAAGTTCCAGGAGGCCGCTGACTACAAGAAGCAGTGGCAGCCTTACGAAGAGCTGGGGCTCGGAGACATCGAACCCCAGCAGCTTCAGGGACTTTTGGAGTTCGCCAGTCAAGCACGCGATCCGGAGTGGTTTGCCAATTGGTGGCAGACGGCCGGGAACGAGCAGGGCCTCTTCGAGAAGTTTGCGAAAGGACCCGAAGCGGAGACCGACCTCGGCCTAGAGGACGAG
>Ga0068853_100000916_pt1 | contig 20610 bp, 8 predicted proteins | sample KBSCornC32_FD_65655 | JGI IMG/M metagenome (GOLD analysis project Ga0068853, IMG submission 65655) | Corn rhizosphere microbial communities from Kellogg Biological Station, Michigan, USA - KBS Corn C3-2 | ecosystem: Host-associated > Plants > Roots > Rhizosphere > Soil ...
TTAAAAATATTGGCCCCGTTGGCATCCAGCACAGCACTCAGGGCATCCGAGGCCTGCCTCCTGGGAACTTCAATATTATCATGAATATTTTGCACTTCGGCCTGCAGGTCTGCACTGCAGCCGGTAAATGAAATTGGCGTACTCACTGTTCCCCTGTAAGTATTAAATGCAGCTACATGTTGTTGCTCATGCTGGTTAAGTGTACCGTTGATAAAAGCCCTTACAGCTCTGCGTTCGCAGGCATTGAGCCCGCCGGGCACCGCCGGCAGGGTCACCACCGGGGCGGTGTTAAACCTGGATACAACTGTAGTGTTAACGGTAACACAATTGGCACCCGTGCAGCCGCTGCAATCTGTAGTCCTGGTGGGTTGTGTTGCCAACGCCGCGCTGCTGCTGTAATTAGCCTGTGTATTTCCGCCAACACTAACACCGTTGCAATCTGCATGGTGCACCGTATTTTGAATTTTAGAACCCTGCACCTCGAGCCGGATAAACGGCAATTTCTCTTCCTGTTGTAGTTCAGGAATATCAGCTGTTTTGCGCTGCAGGTTATTTTTGATTTCTTTATTGTCCTGCTGCATCACATGCGTTAATTCATGTGCCATTAATTTTTTACCTTCCGCTCCGCTGTTATACCGGCCTTCATTAAACACCACATGGTTACCAACCGTATATGCTTTTGCATTTACAGCCTCTGCTGAATCCGCAGCAGCTTTATCTGTGTGTATTTTTACATTGCTGAAATCATACCCCATTTTAGTAGAGAAAAAATGATTGTCTTTTGCGGGCAAATTATCTCCGCCAGTGCTGATGGTACTGATGTAGTTAGATGGGTTTGTCGCTGATGAGGTTGCAGCTTCTTTTCTGTGCAGTTTCTCTTCGTCTTTTTTATCTTCCTTTTTTTGAAGTTTTTTTTCTTCTTCTTTTTTCTCAGGCATCCGGTGGAGTTTCTCTTCTTCCTTTTTATCTTCTTTTTTCATCAGCTTTTTCTCATCTTCTTTTTTATCCGCGACACGTTGAACTGTCTTCTCTTCTTTTTCACAATCGGCACATTTTCGTTGAATACCCGCTGCCTGTGGCATAACTGCTACCGGCTTAAAGAAAGGTTCGTGCATGGTTTCACCAAAGAACTGCTGGTCCTGTTGGTTATCTTTTTTAGGCGCTGCAATATCCCTGCCTGCAGGGCGGCGGCGAAGGCGGCGATTGGCAATATATTTCATGTTACTATGGTTTGTTTATTGTAATGGTTACAAAAAAGCAATCTTTCCCATCAACAACTACCTTGTTCTTAAAATCATGAGATCCGCCTTTTTTATCCCTTTTGGCAATCGAGGCTAACACCTCTGTTAAAAAATCAGCGATCGCCTTATTCTCTTTTGCTGCAACATAGGTTCCATATTTTTGCTGGCAATCAGTTTCATTTTGTTTTTCAGTTCCGGTAAGATCCTGGGCCGGAAATTTTTTTATAAAATCCAGGTGCGGTTCCAGGTATTTTTTGCTGCTGTCTTTAAAGTCTTTTACATGTTCATCTTCGTTCTTTTTAATCTTTGAATAAATTGTAGCTGCGTCAGGATTACCTTTTATATACACCGTTACATTCCCTTTATCACTGCATGCTGCAGCTTTTGGCTCTAACTTAACAAGATCGGCCCCGTCTATTGCTCCTTCCCATTTGTCGCCCTTTGGAGCTTTAATGATAGAAATTTTACTGGCCAGTTCAATATCCGGCTCGGTTGAAAAACAATGCGATTTGCTACCGTTCCATGTTATGCTCGGATTTTTATTTAGTGCATTTAATAACATTTGCCCTGCAGTCTTAAAATCAGCAGGTAAAACCTTGCCATCGATAGTTAATTCTGTTAATGCAAGTCTCGGGTTCTTAAGTACTGTACTTACCGGTTCTGTTTCAGTTGTCACGGGGGTCGCATAGTTAATCTTTCGGCTCAGTTCTTTATTATCAGCAACTCCTTTTTGTTGCATAACATGGGCAAGTTCATGTGCCAGTAAATGTTTTCCTTCACCCGACCCCGGCTGATATTTTCCGTCATTAAAAACAATATGATTGCCATAAGCATAAGCCTGTGCATTGATATGCTTCGCTGATTCCACTGCTTCCTTACCGGTATGGATCTTTACATCACTAAAATCGGCTCCCATCCTGCTCTCGTAAAATGACCGAACACCGGCATCCATGCTTTGTCCTTTACCATTGATCGAACTTATGTAGTTGGAGGCTGAGGTATTGGCAACTGGTCCTGCTCCTTCTTTTTTATTTATCTTTTCTTCCTCTTTCTTATCTTCCTTTTTATGGATCTTTTCCTCTTCCTTTTTTTCGGGCATGCGATTTAGCTTCTTATCTTCTTTCTTTTCCGGTAAACGTTGTACTTTTTCTTCTTCTTTTTTATCCGGCATTCGGTGCAGTTTTTTTTCTTCCTCTTTTTTGTCCGGTGAGCGTTGCAGCTTATTTTCCTGCCCGCATTCTGCACATTTGCGCTGTACTGAAGCCTGTTGATTTGCTGCTAAAGGTTTAAAGAAAGGCTCGTGCACTGTCTCACCAAAGAACTGCTGATCCTGCTGGCTATCTTTTTTAGGCGCCACAATATCCCTGCCTGCAGGGCGGCGGTAGCGACGACGAGTGTAAGCCTGTTTCATATTTTATTTTTTTGCTTTAGCTTTTTTGGCAGCTTCCTTAGCCTCCTGCACTTTTAGTGTATTCTTTATCTTTTCTTCATTTGCTTTTTCACAACAGTAAATACCAAGCGACCTGAGAACATCTGCAATAAATTCAAAATTATTTACCCGCTCAGCATCTGTTTGTGCCGCGATTTTATGGCCGGGAGTTTCAATGTTTACAAAGCGGAGATCCTGTATCATTTTTTCAAGCACAGCTGCTTCTTCGCCCAATTCAATGACGGGATAGCTTTTGATCAACTCCATCACTTCATTCAATTTGCTTCCATAAATATTCTTTAGTGCCGGAAATAAAGTAGACAGGTCGGTAAGTGAATTGCTTGCAGGGTCTTTTGGTACTTCAGACTGGAAGGCCACATTCACATCTTTTGTTTTAAGTGTTTTGAAATCGGTTTCATTGGTAACCCAAATGACCCTGTCGGGGTTTTTGGGATCACCAATATGACACTTGTTGATATCAGCCGAGGCGCACCACAGAAAAATATTTGTAAGTTTAGATGTCATCAGCTGGTTACGCACAGCACCCGGGCCTTTTGCCGGATCTCCCTTTACTTTGAATTTTTTATCCAGCCAGGTTTTCATATTTTCAACCGGGTTATTGGTTTCCGTGGTTTTGTCTTTATCAATGTCTTTTTCCAGGTCAGCAAGATCAACACTGTCTTTTTTCTTACGATATTTGGAAGTATCACCAATTGAATTATTGTGCAAGGCAACAACAGGTATTGAAAATCCATTTGAGAATTTACTTACTTCCATAAAGTATTGTATCTGCACCTGTTCAAGAATTTCCGCCGGATTTGTTGAGCCGGCTTTATCTTTCAAGAATTTTTCGCAGTCTGCCGGTGAATTGGTACATTTTTCAGCTATTGCCGGAGGAAAAAGCCCATTGGGATCAACCGCTCCATTGCCTGGAATTGCTGTGGTTCTGTCGCTGCCCGGTGTTAATAAAAGTAAATTATAATTGCAGTTCTCATAAATAGTTTTGGCTGTCAATAGTGCGTTCTGTTCATTATTATGAATAACAATAAGGCATGCACATGCGGGCCCGTTCTTTGAAAACTGGCCCGTCAACTTTGGCGCTCCTGCAGCGGTAGCAGAAATTTTTGGCGGCGATTTTTTTGGCGTCTTTCTTTGGATCACTCTACCCACATCTTTTTCATTCTGTTGCATTACATGTGTCAATTCGTGCGCCAACAAATGTTTTCCTTCACCCGAACCCGGCTGGTATTTTCCTTCATTAAATACAATATGGTTACCATAAGCATAAGCCTGTGCATTAATATCCTTCGCGGATTCCGCAGCTTCCTTACCGGTATGGATCTTCACCTCACTAAAATCGGCTCCCATCTTGTTTTCATAAAATGACCGAACGCCGGCATCCATGCTTTGTCCTTTACCACTGATGGAGCTTATATAACCAGGCGCAGAAGCATTGGCAGTTGCGGCTGTTCCTTCTTTTTTGTGGATCTTTTCTTCTTTCTTATGAATTTTTTCTTCTTCTTTTTTATCTTCTTTTTTATGGATCTTTTCCTCTTCCTTTTTTTCCGGCATCCGGTGCAATTTCTTTTTCTCTTCTTTTTTGTCGGGAGAGCGTTGCACTTTATCTTCCTTTTCACAATCGGCACATTTGCGCTGTACTGATGCCTGCTGATTTGCCGCTACCGGCTTAAAGAAAGGCTCATGCGTTGTTTCGCCAAAGAACTGCTGATCCTGTTGGTTGTCTTTTTTGGGTGCGGCAATATCCCTGCTGGCAGGGCGTCGGCGTATGCGGCGGTAAATGGAAGGTTTCATAATAAAATTTTATTTGTAGATCATATTATCCAGATCGGTCTTATTTTTTTTGATCGCATTTCTTATGACCTTTTCAGGTTGTTTGTGTCTTTTAATTCCAACAGTTTTCTCATAGTCATTTACAAATAAAGTATCGTCTGCAGTTTCTGTTCTGTCTTCTGCATTACTCAATGATCTAAAAGCCACATCATAAATAAAGCCAGTACCCCAGGGAAGAATACTGAAGAGATCATGAATTGATTCGGCGACAGGGAAATTTGGTTCGCCTTCACTGTCGAGCCAAACGATGTACTTTTTTTGTGTTTCCCGGTTTTCATATTCACCAATAATGCAACCCGCTTTTGTGGTCCCGATCGTTTTAAAGTCTTTAATAAAAGACTGGCCTATTAACGGAAAGTCAATTTGCTTTTCTTCGATTATAAAATCGAAGGGGTTGGCATCAAGTGTTTTAATAAACAACCTGTATTTCTCCAGTAATTTGTGTTCCATAAAAAATTCAATTACCATTTTAAATTATCCATATCCTGGTTTGCCAGTTGGTTTTGCCCCGCCAATATTTTCGCACTTATTTCATCTCTCATGGTAGCCTGGTCGGCCGGACTTAAGCCAAGTGCTGGTTCTCTCAGATCATTCCACACAGCATCTGTCACCGGCCGGTTAGCGACTGACCGCATTTGTGCCACATCCGCAGCCAGTTCTGCTTTTAATAAATTAACAATTTGCGTACGTTTTGCAGCATCATTTCCTGTACCATTACTTGCGTTATCAATTGACGATGTTAGTGAAGACGTTAATCCCCGTCCGTAAGTCCTGCCCGCACGGTGCCTCAGTTCATGCAGGTTAATCGTCATTCCTAATGCCGACCTGTTTGCCGCCCTCGACCGCATGTTTGCTGCAGGTGCAGCAAAACATGGCTTGGTAGCAGCATATTCCAGCGCCGAATTCTGCGGCTGGTGATCAGCTTCAAACTGGTCTCCCGTTGCTTCAGGCATGGAGTTATATCTACCGGTCATGCCCTCCAGGCCATAACGTTCTTTAATGCCGGCTAAATTTACAGAAGACCCCATGATCTCTTTTACAAAGAACGACATTCTTGAATTTTCTCTTAATAAACTACGCAACAGGGTAACCCTTGCCGATTCAGGTTCGCCCCTGGTTTCCGAATCTTTTATATTGTTCGTAATAGGAACAATGGTAGTGTTATAAAAACTCCTGGCCTCATTTATCTTAGCAATCTTATCGGCAGTTACGCCCGGCCTTCCTTGCCAATAGGTTAGGAAATCCAGGATGCTTGTAGGTGTGCTTGCAACGATCAATGTTGGTCTACCGCCTCGTTCTTCAATATAAATGCGGTGGTGTTCGCCACTGGCAGTATCAAATTCCTGGTCGGCTTCCCGCCATGGAGTAAGTGCATTTACAACAGCATCTTTTGCGCTAACGCCCATCGATACCAATTTCTCAATTAATGTTACCAGTTTATCAATCACCCAGGTTAATCCCTTATCTACTTTTTCCCTTACTATTTCCAGCGCGTCTTTCAGCCGTTCACTTAAATTCAATCCTACCTGGTTGGCCAGGAAACCAATTACAATCGGTATGCCACTTGCCAATGCCCCTTCGAGGAAGTCGGCCGCTTTTTTAGTTGCGCCCTGTGCTATCTGCAAAGTGCCTTCCACAAAAGAGTTCACGATCTCCAGCATCTGCCGCAGGTATTTGATAAATGTTTGAATGGCTTTATACAACGCAATAGCGCTGTTGACTACGGCCATGATACCTGTTGGATCAAGCATACTCAGCAGTTTCACCGTTACCTTCTTGATGATCTGATCCATCACAAAACCTTTCACCGCATCCAGCACCATTTCCCAAACATTGGATAATTGTTCTTTCACTTTATCGATCATCACCGCCATAAAGCCACGTTCCTGCACATCCTTCATAAACTCATACGCTTCGCCAACTGCTGATGCAACACGTTGGGCGGTGTCTATCATTTTTTTGATCTTATCAACTTTTGGTTTACCAATCCTTTCTTCCAGCTTCTTCCATATTTTCTCCATGGTAATATCAAGCACAGCCAGCAGCCATTTTATTATTCCCATCACTGTAAAGTCTGTGGGAATAGGAATCCCGGCGGCCTGTACTTCTCCCAGGAACCAGTTCTTCAATCCATTGAAGAGATGCGTAAGAATATTATCAAAGAACTGTGTAAATCCTTCCTTAATGGCCCTCAACAAATTTTTAAGGAACCCTATCGGGTCTTTCTTGATGAGGTCAAAAGCAAGCATTGCCTTTGCAATGATGTTGTTGATGAGGTCAAATGGGAAATTCATAATTTCCAGTATGACCACGATCACTATCTTAATGATCTCTACCACGAAGGCAATCAACCTGCCAATGGGTTCACCAAAGCGGTCGATGATACGCTGGAATGCATCAATAGGATGAGCGAGGTCATTCAGGCTGAAACTATTCCACAGGTCGATGAACAACTGTACAATGGATTCCGGCGTCATGTTCAGTCTTTCAACAGCTGCCGTGATCTTCGCAGTGGTGCGGTCGATAGCACCTGACTCTTTCATTTGCGCAAACTGTTCTTCACCTCCATCCATCAAACTCATGAATCCGTGTATCACGTTCTCCATCGTGAACGGAACCACCACATCGGTGAACGGATCCTTACCAATGATCAATGTTACCAGGTAATAGCCCCGTTGCGTTTTTGCCCATGCACTCAACCGTGCCATCAACGCTTCTTTTATAAATTGCAGGATGACGACAGCAACATCTGCCATAAACTTAAGTACATCCGCAACCGGCCGCGCAAACGTGTTATATATTTCGTTGAACTTATCTATCGGATGCATCAATGCATCAATAGAAACAACGCTCCAGATCAGGTCAAAATTATTCGTTATCGTTTCCAGCAAATTACCAAACACACTTATGCCACGATCTATCCAATCGGCTGCTTTTTGGAAAGTTCCTGTTTCCTGCATCTGTGTACGTTGCTGCACACCTTCTTCACCGCCAAGTTCAAGAATAGCACTTAAAATAGTTGAACCGTTCCGGTCAACATGGGTTCCTGTTACCGGGTCCTCACCCAAAATAACACAGAGCAAAGGGTAAGCTGTTGTGTGGTCTTTAATAAAATCAACAACCTGGGTAAGCAGCCAGTGTTTTACGATCTCCAGTAATTGGGTTGCAGCATTTTCAGCAAATGTTATAATGTCGCTGATCGTACTGTGAATAATATTTCCGGCGTCTTCAAAGATCTGTGTGGGTGATGCCAGGCTTTCCAGTGTTATACCATTCCAGAAAGTCTCCACCCTTGTCAATACATTATGTACCAAAGATTCTACCGCTGCAATTCCATTATCGATCCATTGTTCGGCTTCAGTCAACGCACCTAGTTCATTCAGCTTATCGTAGAGCAAATTACCGCCGGGCATGATCTCAAATGCCGCTTCGATAAAATTATGCCCGTTGCGTTCTATCTCTTCACCGGTGATCGGGTCTTCGCCTAAAACCACACGTAACGCTTTGTAGCCCGGGATAGCCATTACAAAATCCCTGGCTTCATTCAATAACAAGCGCTTACCTGCTTCCAGGCCTTCGGCTACAAAATCAATGGCCGAATCAACAAATGATAATGCATCATCAAACCAGCCACACTGGATGGTATTACCATTATTGTGCAACTGCACCGGTGGCCCCCGGCTCTGCACATCAGCTGACCGGCTGATTACGTTCTCTGCTGTTGAAGCACTGTTCTCTGTATTTTCAATTTCTTTATTTTGAATGGTTGCTGATGAAGCAGCTACTCCTTCTTCATGTTGTTGCTCCTCGTTGCCGGCCTCACATTCCCCGCAATCTTTTCTTTGCAGTGTATGTAATTTTGGTGCAACGGTTTTTTCTTCTTCGGGTTGCCCCTCTTCTTTTTTCTGTAATTCTTCCGGTTCGGTCTTTGGCCGGATATTATTGTGCAAACCTCCATCTCCGTTTACCGACCAGTTGCTTAATTCAGGTTTTGCCTGGATCGTTGTTTCGTTGGCATCACCCGTTGATTCGGGTTCATTATCTTCTTTCCTGCTTACATGAAATAATTCCTTCCGCAACTCCTTAAGTGTTTTCGGTTTTTCTTCTACTGCGGCTCCCTCACCGGCCCCCAGGCTTCCATGCATAATTAATAGAGGATTGAAGAAAGCAGTCCAGTCTGTTAATGGCGCCTCAATTGTTTGAACCTGCCCTCCCAGGTTATCTTCACCAGCCGTATTTCCATTAACGGTTTTAACTGTTGTTCCTGTTGCACTTTCAACAATGGCATAATGAGAGTAAGCATTTCTGTAAGCAATATCTCCCGGCATGGGCAACGTTCCCGCCGCCCTGGCCGATTCCGGTTTTATCATACGATCACCCAGTTTCCATTTAGGCATGGGAACGCCCGATTTGTTTAATGCCCAGAACGTGAATATGCCACACCAGCTTGGCATAGCATCTCTTGTACCTGTGGTGGTTTTGGGAATTGACTGTTTATCGGTAACCGTATTTTTATCTACGATCATACCGGTGGTTTCCCTTTTCTTTTTTATATCCTGTTCGGCTACAGCACCCTTAACTGATGAACCACCTGCACCACTAACGACCATATCTTCTCCAAATGTTGTTTTAAATATCTCTACCAGGTGTTCCCAGCCGGTGCGGAATCCATCTGCTCCGGGCTTGTTTGCATCTATTTTCCCTTCTACTGTTTTTGCTTTTTCAACTGCGTTGGTTAGCTGCACGGGAACGCCTCCGCCGCTGCGTTGTATAATATTTTTCCGGGCTATTGATTTAGGGGCGACACTGGTTGTGCCTTTGGCAGGACTGGCGCCCTGCTGTATCGTATGTGTTAATTCATGGGCAAGCAAAGTTCCACCACGTTCTGTGTGCGGTGAAAATCTTCCTTCATTGAAGTATATATCATTGCCATGCGCAAATGCCTGTGCATGTATACTACTGCTCATCATTTGCGCAGTTGCACCGGTATGTATGCGTACGCCACTGAAGTCGGCGTTAAAACGACTTTCCATAAATTGCCGGGTATCACCGGGCAATGCACTGCCTCCGCCTTTTGAAGAAGACAGTGACTGTTCGAACGGTATAGAGCTGGCCGGCGGCCCCCTTCCGCTGCGTTGAATAATATCGGAATGATATAAACCGGTTTGTTTACAATTGATATAAGCACTGGTGCTGGCGCCTGCCGAAGAAGCATCACTGAATGAAGCATCATCATTTTCGCCAGGCATGCGGGAAACAGTTGTTAATTCTTTTGCCTGGATATTTTTCCCTTCCTGTTTACAATTTATTTTCCTGCTGATGACAGGAGTTTCTATTTTAGGAAAGATCTCTTCTTCCTTTGAAATTTCAACGGGCTGGTCCTCTTCTTTTTTATCAAGTTTTTCTTCACTGCCGGAAGTGATCGGGGCCGCAACCGCGTCAGGCATACGCATCACGGTATCAGCAACTGCATCTGCTTCTTTTTCCTGTGGGTCATCCGGACTGCTGATGGATAATTTTGCCTGTATGGGCGCATTAAAAAACGAAGGCTGTTCCTTGTTTCCGAAAAATGACTCCTCCCCGGCCTTCCTGAAAAAGCTTTGCTGCTGTGCCTTTTGCTGCACAGTAGTAGAAGTTCGGTTTGTTTTTTCGGCCGACGAAAACATTATCTGTTATTCACTTTATTTATATTCAAGAAAACCCCTGTTTATTTTTGCGATCTTCCTGGTGTTCCTGAAAACGCCAATGCCATTGCTGCTTCCTGCCGGATCACTGTTTCCTTCAATGGTATGAATAAATCCTCCTTCAACACTTTCAACGATACCGGTATGCCCGTGAGACCCTCCGGTATTGATGAGGAATATATGTCCCGGTTTTATTAAGGATGGTTTATTAATAGCATCAGCGGCGAGTATTTTTTTGGCCGGGCTATCTCTCCAGTGCGTCATACAATGACCTGTTTTTAATACCGGGTTCTTTCGTCCCAGTTTTTCCGATGCCTTTTGAAAACACCAGTATACAAAAGCTGCACACCAGAAAGTGCCGGGATCAAGACCAACACTCGCCTGGTATTCCTCCACTTTTTTTCCGCGATTGCTACCCGGTGGTTCTTCCATCACCCCGATCTGCGAAACGGCTATATTCAATGCTTCTGCCAAAAGCGAATTGGCAGCAGTAATATCTGCCACTACCGGAGCAACCGCCTGTTCAAATAATACGGCCCAGGTTACCGAACCGATCTTACCATCTATCTCCAGCGGGTTACCGTTCTGATCGCGATGTGTGGCCTGGAATAATTTAACGGCATTGGTTGTTTTAGGACCATAGATACCGATCACTTCCACCGGGCCAACACCTACTTCATTCAATCTTTGCTGTACCGCTTTTACAATGGCTTTATTTGTTTCGCCTGCTTTGATTATTTTATTCGGGTAGTTCATGCGTTATATATTTATGTGACAATTAAACCCACTCTGTTTTTAATAGATTATTCATCCAGGGCAACCTGATCATACTGATGCTCCAGGGCAATTGCTGCAACAGCATATCAAAAGGTTTTTGTTCTACCTGCAGCAGCCATTCATTACCAACCTGGCTTAGTTTGCCACTGCGCTGCAGAAAGGATTCTCTTAGTCCCTGTAAAGAAGTATTTTTTATCACTGTCCAATACTCAATAACCGCAGAAAGCATATCATCAGCTTCTTGCATTTGATCTGCAGTTATTTTTTTGCTCGTATCTACGGTCAACTCCAGGTCAATTCCACACAATATTTTAGGTAGCACCAACTCATGCTCTTCCATTTTTGTATTACCGCTAACTGCGTATTGAATGATCATTGCAGCGAGGTTGGTATTTAATATATTTTGGTTGCTGGTTATCTTTAATTTTTCGAATAAAGCAGGGAGAAAAGCTGCAATGATCACAGCACCGGCATTTTCAATATAAATTCCTTCCGGTACGATCGCGGCCAGTTCTTCCCTTTGCTTTTGGTTTGTATTTTCACCCTTCAGCTCGTCAATTGTTTTATTGTATTTTAGTTTCCCCGTTTCTTTGTCCGGATCAGTGATCTGCTTTTTCGCAGCTTTTTTTTCTTTGGCCAGGAATTTCTGCCAATCCTTTTTCAATGGATCTGCGGGTCTGCCTGTTTTGCCAGCTGCTGTTTTTACAATCGCGGCCGTGACTTTATTCGTTTTCAGTTCTTCATAAATAAATTGGAATAATAAAGCCGTATCCAGCTTTCCCGCATTTTTGATCATAGTATTTAAAATAAAACCATGAACCGGCCTTTCTACCGCGGCCCTTTTTGCAGTTGTGGTTTCAGCAGGCATTAGTTCTTTTAAAAACAATGCGACCTGGTTCACAAATTCCGTCTCCGATCTAAAAATATTTCGCAAAAATTGAAAATAAATTTGCTGTGGCAAATGGTTCATCATTCGCTCAACCACAGCCGGCGAAATTATTTGTTTCAGCGCGGCTGCAATTTCAGCTGCTCTTACCTGTGGCATTTCTGATGTTGTCCATTCAAGTAAAATAGACCGAAGATCAGGCTGCAGCATTGCCTTACCCCACCAGGGCAAAAATCCATTTTCAAAATAAAAAAGAACAAGCTCATCCAGCTTTCGTGACAGGCGCTCAGTTTTAACAGCAGTACTTTTCGGCAATGGTTTATAAGCGCTTAGTTTTTTACTAAGCCCCCGGATCAATTCATTTCTTATTTGCTGCTGCCAGTCTTTTTTATCTATGCTTGCGTCAATTACCAGTTTATCAATACTTATGTAATCATCAGCCGGTGCAAATGCCTCAAGCTGTTGTTCTATCTCGGGTATAAGAACAAGTTTACACCAATCGCTCACTTCTTTCTGCAAGGCAAAGCCATCTGCAGTTCCGTTGTAGCGAAACTGCAGCGATTGTTTTTGTATGACGTTTTTATCAGCCACCGCTGAGTATTTTTTGTATGTCGAATTTCTTTGTTAACTGTGCTGCACATGGTGAAGCTGCAACACTAACCCTAAGTTCCAAAACCTGTTGCTCCCTGTTGACCCTTATCGTAACAGCGTTAACTGTTGTCTGACGACTTTGGGCTGTGCCATTATCAATTTTAAAATCCCATTGATAAGTGGCACCCGGAATATTATTAACCGGGAAAGTAAGGTCAAACAATGCTGCGCCTGGCACCTGTTGTACAGTAGGTTTGGCAAATTTTACCGTAAATGATTGCGATATAACAAAACTTATACTGTCATTCCGGCCATCGGCAAAAGCGTACTTAAGCTGGTATGTTCCTGCCGCCAAAGATTCGGGCATAAAGAAAAAGCCACTTGCATCAGTTTGCACATCAACACCTGCAGGCACAGAAGAGAAACCACCACCCGATGGCGTTGCAGATAACCTGACCGATCCGCCTCCTTTTTGATTACAGTATGGCCCGAGTTTACCAACGATCTCCAGGTTTGCAGGTTCAAGATCATTCACTGTGATGACCACTTCATCCGTATCTGTTTTACCGGCATTATCTGTAACAGTTAATTCAAAAGTAAATAGGCCTGCCGCCCTGAAAGTAGCAGTAGGTTCAGCAAGGGTATTGTCCTGGATGGTCACCGTTGTGTTACCGGATTTTTCTTTCCATAAAAAACTCAATGCTCCTCCTTCGGGGTCTTTCGAATTTGTTCCGTTTAATTTAATGGTTGCAGTCTTGCTTCCGTTTGATGGGTTTAATACCATGTCTGTTTCTGCATCCGTACCTGCATCTGCAACCGGGTCTTTGTTCGGCTCTTCGGCTGTTCCCCCAATAACCATTTGTATAGGCGGACAATCAGAGCAACATAAATAAGGAAGATAAAAATCTGCTATTACAATACCATCATTAAAATCCCCGATGGCTTCATCCAATACATCTTCGGGCCTGTTTTTAAGATAGGCCATTGCTTCAAGCAGGTAGTTCATGGCTGCTTCTTTAGTGCTTTTTGATGCACCGGCTGCACTATTTGTTGCGGCAGCGGATGCAGTTGCATTACCGGGCGCAGCGGCTTTTTCAGCAGCAGGATCTACTGCTCCAATTTTTTGAGCTTTAACTGAACTTATTCTAAACGACTGTTCCAACCCGGATATGATCTTCTGGCTGGCACCCATTGTTTTTTCCTGGATACCCGCGGTCATTACTGCAACATGCTCTGCCGCCGATGCGTTTTCACTTAGTGTTTCCGCTCCGGCCATTACTTTTTCTTCTCCTGCTTTTATGTTGGCACCGGATACCTTAAAAGAAGCAGTTTCGTTGTTGGCAAAATTTGCAGCGGCTACATTAACAGCTACAGCCTCATTGGTTACTGCTGCGGGCTCTTCTGTTTTATCTGTTTCGTGATAAACCACAATAAATGTTCCGCCCATGGGTACGCCTGCCTTATGCTGTACACCCGGATTCATATTGAAATAATAACCTGCCTGCTGCATGATCTTTACCGTTAATAAGCGGCGTATAAATTCCAGGTATAATTGTATCATCCTGCCATCGGCAGCAATAGACAGTAATGCATCAAGATGATCATTTTCCTCTTCTTTTAATGGGTATTGTTCGGGCAGTATCTTATTTATGAGCTTGAGATATTTTACGGTATATACCAGTGTATAATACCGGATATAAAAATCAAAGAAGTTAAAACTGCTGAGACTGGTTGTAACTGTTCTGTACAGCATTTCTATATAATAAAGAATTGCTTTAAAGCCAAAATCCATAAAATCGTTATTACCACCCTGTCCAAAAGATTGAAAGAAAACGGGAAAGGAAATAAACGGCTGATCTTTTACTGTTGCATAAAATATTTCAAACTCGTGCCCAATGGTATTGGCCGTTATCCAGAAAGACGTATCAGTCTTCTTCAACAGCAATGCCTGCGGCACATTCGTTGCCGGGGGTGGCATTGTCAGGTTACCACGGTTACTATCGCGTTTTATATCATAGAAGAATTTCATTTCGTTGCTTAGTTTGGTCGTAAGCTCCGCCATGATCGAATCGTATAATAATTCCAGGTCGTTAAAATGGCAATCACCACCCATTAGGTCTTCAAGCGTAGCCTGTGCATTTGAATTACCCGATGTCATTAAAGCTGCCAGGTTTTTAAAGAACGCAATGATGGACGATATGTCTGCGTTCAATGCAACAACTTCAAATGGCAGCCTGTTCTTATCACGCAGTGAAATAATATTTTTTACCACATGCTGGTACGGCTTACCAATATGTCCTTCTATCCGTAAGAAATTATAAGGCTCCAGGTCGTATAATAAAGGATGACGAATTTCATCATCAACAGCATTATACTTCACAGCATGATAAGATAAATTGCGTTGGGTTTTTCCCTGTACCAGTTTTTCGGGGTTCCAGTTCTTCAGCAATGCATCATTGACATTAATGATATCGTAGTAATAGGGAATTGATTTTGTGGAGAACGGTACATCAGCCAGTATCGAAGGCGTGATGCGGATATTGGCATCAACAGTTTTATTGGCACCGTTGATCGTTGGCGGCGGCACTACAAACTTTTGTGTGAGCAATGCGAGTTTTTTAAAAAGTATCTTTAAGTAGCTGATCGTTTTTTGTTCACCACTTAATATGGGCGATGGAATAAAATAATGTCGGTAGGCGCTGGTTTGCGCGGTCGCATCGGGAATAGCAAGATCAAGCAATAAATGCCTTGGGAAAATATCATCCGGGCAGCACATGCCGATCACATCAATACCGGTTTCCCTGAATTCTTTATAAGCCTGCAGCATATCAGCAAAAAGGTCGTAGTAATATTGCATGGCAACCAGCTGATCTGAACTGATGGTTCCGTCATTCAGAAATTTATAATCGTTGGCTAAGGTTGCAAATGGGTTTGACGGAAATTCATCTGCCAGTAATGGTTGCAACACATTGTATGCCTGGGTTAAGGCAGTTTGTGTTTTGGTTAGAAAGGCATTGCTCAGAATTTTTTTATAGGCATTAAAGATATTTACACATTCATAAACAGGAGAAGCGGTAACATCAAACCTTCTTATTGTTATTTCCGGAAGGTTAAGCCAGGGACTTGCAACAGCGCCAGCACCATTCAGCAGTGCGCCAACATTTGCTTTTTCTACCAGCAGTGGCCTGAAGTTAACGGTAACATTAACACCCTTATCATCGCATGAATTGGGATCGCAGTTCTTATTATTTTCTTCCAGTAATTCAACAAATATCAACACGATCTTTTCTCCTGTTGTGAGAAAAGCATTGTCAAGTGTTGTTGTGCCTTCTGATTCGGCTTCCTGCTTTAATTCCCAGAGATCAAATTTTTGCGTTTTGGCAGCTATGTTCACAAACCTGCTGTAATATTCACATTTAACAGCATCAAAAATATCCGTTGTCCTTTTGGTATAGGTGACTTCCGGTACCGATACCAGGTAACCAGCGCTGGTTACGCCAACACCCTTTGTAATGGTAATGCTGCTGCCATCGGCTGCGGTCTTTACCTCCAGTCCGCACACAATGCCAATACCCGATAAGTTGGTACGGGTCATTCTTCCCTGTTCATCAAGGTAGCCGAAAAGATCATTTAGGTTATCAGATGTTAGCACCTGATCTGCTACAAACTTTGGATAGTCTGAATTGGCTGCTGTAGGTATCATAACTATAATTTTATTTTCCGCTTCAGCGGTACGTCAAAAAATTTAATTTTCTTTTTTCTTTTTGATCTGTTCATCCAGCTCTGCATTGCTGATGATGGCGGTATGGCCAAGGAACACGCGGTTATCATCATTGCCATCAATACAATCATGCAATGTTGCCTGCGGATAAACATTATTCAGATCAGTAAAAACTTTCAGTAAAGCATCAAGCCTGTCGTGCAGTGTAACCACATCAGGTTCGGGCTTGGCAAGCTCTGCCAGCCAGCTACAATACAACAGGCTAAACTCAGCAAGATCCTTTTTACTTACCCAGCATATTTTTAAACCCAGGTGTGCCGGCGTTTCCATGCGTATGGTTTGCTCGGCAAAGCGGCGAAACTCAATGCCTTTATTAGCGAGTCCGTCTTCGCCGTTCAATACAACGGTGATCCTGAATGAGTATGGATCTCTTTCATCGCAATCGCTGCAACCTGCATCCAGGCAAACAGAAAGTAAGGGATCTCCTTCGGGGAACTGAATGCCCGGAATATTGCGTGGCCTCAGCAGCACATGCTCTACAATAAATATCTGCTCTGCTGTTAATAATTTTTTCGCAAAGGCGATTATCTCTTCCTGTGCTGCTTCGGCTTCTTCCTTTGTTTTAAAATGCTGCTTGCGGGTAGCGATCACTTCGCCGGTGTCGTCAACCAGGTTAAGCACCCAGGTTTTTACTTTCCTTATCTTATAATGATTTGGATCCGTTATGTACAGGAAAACATTATCCAGTTCTTTCCATGCCTTTTGTTCGGCAACAGCGAGGTCGTCATCAACATATCTTGTACTGGCGCTTAAATAGATCTTTTTATTTTCATCGATCAGCCGCCACCTGCGTTCATACAATTTCCCGTCGAGGTCTTTTTCTTCATAAAGCTCTGCGTAGCCGGAATATGGTTTTCCATACCCCAACAGCAATCTTATTCTTTTCACCAGCCCGGCAACATTTTCGCTGTTACAAACCATGGCCGGTGCTTTATAATTAAATGATCTTGCCCTGTCGCGGCTCAGCTCCGGAAACTGTTGCAGGAAAGAAATTTTGTTTTCAATGAGCTGACCGGCGGCAATATCTTTGTCTTCGGTATAGGAATACAGCATCAACGCATAGTCATTAAAATTCTCTGCAAACCTCGCCAGCATATGATCCAGGAAGCGGTTGCGCCTGTCTAAAAAAGTGTCACTATTCTCGATTAATGATTGTAATCCCGCTGCATCAATTCCATTATACAAATTACTTAACCCTTCCACTTCACCGGCCTGTAACAAACGTGAGAAATAAGTTTGGGTTACGGTATTATCAATAGCAAACAGTTCTTTTATATTAGCCAGTTGACTCAAATAATTTACAAGCAACTGTTCAAAAAACAATAAATAAGCTTTTAACTGTTTTGCCTGTGCCTTGCGGAGATCTGTTGCTGAATCTGATAACCCGTCAACACCTGTACCATAGGTTAATGGCAGCGAGTTTTGCACTGCGAAATAAGATTGCAGGTCGTAATAATTGCCATGCGGAACAGGCAGGTCATTTTCCAGCACCGAAAATTTTGGTTGTGTATGTCTTCCTTTTACAACCTGCAGGGTATCGGATAATTCATTGGCATCTGCCAAAAAAGGCAAACCGTTCTTAAATACCAATACCTTGGTTCCCTCAACATACAAACGTGGCTGGTGATTAAAGGAAACCGACATGCTCCAGGGCTCTGTTTCGGTTATATAACCACTATCATCATACCTCGCAAATACAAAATTCTTTATTGACTTCACACCCGGTATATCCATCACCAGGTTTATTACATCAGATGTGTACAGCATGGTACGTAGGGAGGCTTCGGCCAGTTCATCATTATCAATAAAACCATTGCTTAGTGCGGGGCCTTCAAAGATCTCATCTACAGGTTTGCCTGCATCCAGCAATTGCTGCAGCGAATAAAATTTTATATCCGGGCTCATGTACTGGTCGATGCGGTAGTAGGCTTCGGCAAGGATGGCTTCTATATCTGCAGAAGGTTCAACTTCCATATCGGCGCAAATGGCGATATCTTCTACTTCAATTGCTTTTACGGTACAATAGTCTTCGGCCAGGTTGCGGTGATCGTGCAATACCTGTAAAGTATCGGCAATAACTGCATCGGCTCTTTTTATTTTTTCGAGATACTTTGGAAAAATCCCGGCGATGGTTTTATCCATGATCGCTTTCTTCAGGTCGGCTAGCACCAGCGCCCTTCTTTCTTCACTGTTCCTGAACCAGATATTCATGGGGACATTATCAAACACGATCAACTCTGTAGCAGCATTATTCTTATCCGGCTTAAAAGTCACTTCTACTTTTGCAAATATGGGTTTGCGCAAAGCATTATCCAACACCTGCTCAGGCGATGCCGGGATATTGGCAAGCACGGGCACCGAAGCCGAAATGAACGGAACAGCAATGTCTGTGATCTGGCTTTTGGGATTACGGAATTTTTTATAGGTTTCTTTATCCTGTTCCAGCTTTGCCCAGGAAGGCAATCGCATTTCAATACTGGCATTGGCCAGTTGAACGCCATTTTTAAAACTGAAATTGTATTTTATTTTTCCACTGTTGAGGTTGCCGCTTTTTTCTTCTTCTTCAAACTCCAGTAAAACATCATAGAGGCCTCTTATAATAACCTGGTGCTCCGTTATTGCGTATTGCAAAATACTTTTGCTGCAATTTGCATACAGGTAAATATCATCGCAGGCACATTTTTTACAGTTGAGCCATCCATTCTTTATACCATCAATATTAATCAACAGCTTGCGAAAATCAGCTGTGGCACAGGGGTTTACCGTTAATATATTACGTGCGGTGTAAAAGCCCTGGCGCTTGTCTGAAGGATACTGCCCATCAGCATCAGCCGTTTCTTCGGCAGGTAATGCCAGCAGGTCTTTTATATCGAGCGATGTACGGAAACCAAGATCGGTCAATGCATAAGCTAATGCCTCCAGCATGGTAATCCCCGGGTCGTGAATATTATAATCTGTCCATAACCTGCTGCCAAGTTTCTCTATATACTCCATTCCTTTTTGCCGCAGCAGTTCGTAATTACTGCTATCGGTAAGTGACGGATTTTTTTGTATGGTAATACTTTTGGCCATGAGCCTTTATGATTTAATTGGTCACGATATTATTTTTATCAATACAGGTCTCTTCCACAGCACTATCACTGTCCGTTAATTCATGAATAGTATGTTTTGCCGCCGGTGCCGAGACCAGTATGCTTCTCGCTGTTGACGCTGTTATCTCGTCCATATCGGCGCTTTCATTTGTGGTATCATCTACCTTCACATACATGAACACATCAGTGATAAAATCCACGTAATACCTTTCTTCAATAAAATTGATGAGTACCGATTTATACACTTTACCGCCAAAATCAATGGTTGAAGTATCACCATAGGCCCAGGGTGACAGGTATCTTGTTATCTCTTCCTTTAACTGGTTGGCATAAAAGGTAAAGTCCTTATACTGCTCATGCAGTTTGAGAGAGAACTCCAGTCTTACTTCTTCAAATTGTGGCTGGCAGGCACGCAGTTTTACAAAACAGGAAATGCGTTTGCGTAAATAATTCTCAATATTGGTTAACGTGCTTTGCTGTGTGTACGGCTTCAACGGGTTTGCATCATTTTTATTTACCTGCGATGGAATGGTAATAATGCTTACATAGCCGGGTTTTACTTCATGGTAAATACCATCTTCTACCTGTGTGTGGTTCAGGCATTTTACCTTATAAATTTCGGGAAAGGCTTCCAGCACCAGGTGCTCGTAATCCCAAACCGTTATGCCGCGTGCCTTATGGCGCAGCCTTTCACTTACCCGGATGTAAAAATGTCCTTCATCTTCCTTAGCCCTTCCGCCAAATGAAGAATAAGGCTGCAGCATTTTTTTAACCGATGCGTCGGGAGTTTTTAATTTGGCGATGGTGCCGGCTGCCAATGCGGTATCTAAAAAATCGGGCGCATTTTCATTATCGGTAAAAGTGGCAACAGCAGCCTGGGCATCAACAGTGATGAGTTCGCAAACCGCTTCGGCAGCTTCTGCAACAGCGGCTCTTATCCAGATATAGCCGGCAGGCAGAATAGTATTTGCAGTTGTTGCGGCAGCAGGTATGGCAAAAGAGATAATGCCCGACTGAACAAGATCGAGCGTGTTGTCGCTGTAAGCCGACGCTTCAAAATTGATCCAGTTATTATTGCCCATGTATGACCAGTGAATATGATTGGCAGGTTTTGCAACGGTTGGGTTTGTGGTGCCTTCCATTACCTGGAATAAAATATTTACAGATTGTTGAGCCTCCAGGTTTTCGATACCGATATAAAACTCACCAATATGTGGCTTAACCAATCCACCGCTGTTGTGTTTAAACTGTGGTAATAAATAAACATTGCCGGTGGGG
>Ga0068853_100000917_pt1 | contig 20608 bp, 15 predicted proteins | sample KBSCornC32_FD_65655 | JGI IMG/M metagenome (GOLD analysis project Ga0068853, IMG submission 65655) | Corn rhizosphere microbial communities from Kellogg Biological Station, Michigan, USA - KBS Corn C3-2 | ecosystem: Host-associated > Plants > Roots > Rhizosphere > Soil ...
CGCGCACCCGCGAACACGATCTCTCTCGCACGTAGCCGCTCCTCCCTGCTCGCTGGATGCGCCTTGAATGCGGAGTCGACGCTGTTGTACACGGCGCTCCAGAAGCGGCCGAGCGTCTTCTGGCGCGCCCAGTCCTCGCGCGCGAGCGCCACGCGCGCGCTGTCCCCGCGCGCGGCGAAGAACCATTCGGCGCCCCGCGTGCCCACGAAGTTCGCGAAGGATTCGTTGAACACCGCCTGCCCCGCCGCGTAGAACGTGTTGTGCGTGAGCTCGTGAATCACCGTGTTCACGAGCTCCACGCTGTCCTCATCGACCGTGGTCGAGAGCACCGGATCCTCCAGATACCCGAGCGTGCTGAAGGCGGATGCGGGACGCAGATACGCATCGAATCCGTCGTGCGACAGCTCCGCCGCCGCGCGCTTTGCATCGTGCACGTCGAAGTAGCCCTTGTACGGCACGCTGCCGACGATCGGGAACCACCATGTCTTGTAGCGCAGCCGGTCCCGATAGGCCGCCGAGAGCACGACCACGAGGGTGTCGTGCTCGATCCTGCTATAGGTGGTGAATCCACGTTTGGCGTTCAGCTTCACGGAATCCCGCGCGAACGCGCGCGCCTGGAGCACCAGCTCGAGCTTTCGGCGGGTGGCGACATCCGTGGCCGGATCGTGCACCACGTCCACGATCGGCCGCGCGCGCGCCAGGATGCGCGCCTCGGCCCACGCCGCGCGCAGCAGATAGCGCCCCGTGGGAACGATCGTGAAAAAAACGGGAACGGCGAGGGCCAGAACCCCCGCCGTCCTCCGTGCGACGCGCCCGGCTTTCATTGAGAAATTACGAGGCTGCTACCCTTACGGCACCGAAAGCGGGCAGGCGGCAGCGCTCGGACAGTGGAAGACGCTCACCTGGGCACCCAGCGAGCCCGCGAAGGTGTCCGTGCTGGCCGATGGCGAGAACGTGAGACCGATCGCAGAGCCGCTCGACGGCGCGGTCAATACGAAGAAGTCCATCGTGCCGGGGTGCATCGCTTCGTTCCGCGCGGTGCCCGGCGTCAGGGGGAGCGCCTCGATGGGGAAGGTCGCCGAGAAGTTCGACGGATTGCGCTCGTGCTGCTTTCCGTACAGCGCGCGGAGATTGCGCGACGTGAATCGAAGCTCGGGCGGAATCGACGAGCGCGGAATGCCCGGGAGACTATCGGTGTAGAGCGCGAGCGAGAACTCACCGAAGAGCGTCGGGAAGGCCACACCGGACGCCGCCTCGACATTCGGTACGCCCGTCTTGTCCGTTTGATCGAGACGCCCGTACACGGTGCTGTCCTGCTGATCTCCGAGCCACCGCAGAAACAGCCACGCGGCGCCACGCTGCACGAGCGTCCCGTCGCCGTTGCCCCAGTTGCTCACGGATGCCTTGTCGGACGAGTCCGTGCTCGCGGTGTTGAGCAGGTAGTGGTAGGAGTTGTACAGGTCGCCCGAGATGAAGCCCTGCGACGAATCGGGGAACGCCTGATCGGGGTCGGTGCGCCCCGTCGGCGGCGGAAAGCGATTCTCGTAAAAGCGCGAGCCCAGCTCCTCTGCGATGTGGCTCAGCCCTTCGTTGAGCCACGGATCCTCCTCGTTCCCGTTCCGAAGAATCGCGTGCTGCCCGAACGAGATCATGTGCTGAAACTCGTGGATGAACGTCGACGGCGTGAGCTGCTCCACCGCCGCGAGCGTGTGCGTGCAGCTCAATGTCGCGTTCGGATCCGGCACCAGCGAATAGAAGATCTCCGCCCCGTTCGACTTTCCGGGGTATTGCGCGGGCAGCAGATCGACGGCGTTGAAGAATCCCGCGATGTAGCCCAGCGTCGAACAGTCGCTCGCCTTCGTGAGCTTGTTGATGATCGGCGACAGGAGCACGATCACGCGCGCATTCCCGTCGATGTCCGTTGGCTGGCCGAAGGTCGCGACGTCGATCGCGTAGAGCTCCTGATCGAAGGTGTTTCCGAACGCGGCGAGCTGCCCGTCGGAGAAGCCGCCCGAGGGTGCATTCTTCGACACATAGATGAGCAGGTGGGTGCCGGAATACTTGAGGATCGCGGTGTCGGTCGTGTACTGCGAGCTGTTCGTGAAGCTCGACAGCACGTGGAACGTCGTGGACGAGCCCAGCGCGGGTGGTACCGCATCCGCATGGACGGTGCTCGCAAGCGGTGCGGCGGCGGCGCCATTGCTCCGCACGGCCGCAGCCACTTCACGCTCGCGCCGGCGCAGAACTCCCTCGAGCTGCCGCTGCATGCGCGAGAGATCCGGCGAGGCTCCAGCGCTGAACGGGGGCGCCTGCCGCGAGGCGCTGATGATGCGATTGGCGGATGACCCGGGTACGCCCGCCGAGAGCGTGAAATTGACCGGATTCACCGCGGCCGTGGCCGTCGCGAATTGCGGGACGACCAGATACGTGCCGCCGTCCGCCGGAATCGAGAGGCACGGCAGGTCCGACTCGGCGATGACCCGGCCCGTCATCGACGCCACGGTGAACGGTGCGCCCGAGCAGGTGCCGTTGGGCTGCGTGGGACTCGAGTCGCTGCCACAGGCGGCCAGGTACACGACGATACCACTTCCGAGCACCAGCGACGGCAGAAGTTTGCGCATGGGCTTCACGAAAAGAGGAGCCCGGGAGCGCAACTCTCCCCACGGGCGGATCGGAAACAAGTGATATTCTTCAGCGCCAAGATGGTTCCTATCGAATTTTAGGCCACAACCCGCCGGAACAATAGGCAGATTGTCCCCGGCAGCATAATATTCGGGGTAGATGCTCGCAGCACCTTCGCGGGCGCGAGATCTCCGCCTCGAGCCCCGTGCGCGCTTTCGAGCGAACGCGTTGCTCTGCCCCTTTCGGCGCCTGATGTCATTCGTCCATCTCCACTGCCATTCCGAATATTCGCTGCTCGATGGTGCCAATCGTATTGGCGATCTGATCAGCCGCGCGCAGGAGCTCGAGCAGCCTGCACTCGCGATCACCGATCACGGAAATCTTCATGGCGCCTGGGACTTTCAGGAGAAGGCCAGGAAAGCAGGAATCAAGCCGATCATCGGCATGGAGGCCTACGTCGCTCCCGGCGATCGCCGCGAGCGCTCCCGCCCCCGCAACGGCAAGCCGTACTACCATCTCGTACTACTCGCGCGCGACGCGATCGGGTACAGGAATCTCGTAAAGCTTTCATCACTCGCCTACACCGAGGGCTTCTACACCAAACCCCGGATGGACCGCGAGCTCCTCGCGAAATACTCCGAGGGGCTGATCGTGTCGTCCGCCTGCATTGCGGGCGAGGTGGCGACGCACCTGCTCGAGGGGCGCCTCGAGGAAGCGAAGAGCGTCGCGCTCTGGTACGCGAGCACGTTCCCGGACCGCTACTATCTCGAGGTCCAGGCCCACGACTCCGGCGGCATCCAGTCGAAGCTCAACGCGCTCGTGCTCGATCTCTCCGCCGAGACGAGCATCCCCGTGATCGCGACGAACGACGCGCACTTTCTCCGCGATACCGACCACGACGCGCACGACGTGCTGCTCTGCATCGGGCTCGGAAAGGATCGCAGCGATCACGATCGCATGCGCTACGACAACGGCCTGTATTTCAAGAGCGCCCCGGAGATCGCCGCCCGCTTTCCGGGTCGCCCCGACGTTCTCGAGAACACGCTCAGAATCGCCGACGAGATCGCGGTCTCGTTCTCGAAGACGTACCACGTGCCGTCCTTCCCGCTACCGTCCGGCGTGGGGACGGAGAACGAGCTGCTCGTGCGCCTGGCCGAAGAGGGCGCGCGCATGCGCTACGGCGATCCGCTGCCCGATAACGTGCGCGAGCGTCTCGACTACGAGCTCGGCGTCATCACCAAGACGGGGTACGCCGGCTACTTCCTGATCACGTACGACTTCATCAAGGCCGCGCGCGACCGGGGCATCCCCGTAGGCCCGGGGCGCGGCTCGGCGGCCGGCTCGCTCGTCGCCTACGCGCTCCGCATCACCGACGTCTGTCCGCTGCGGTTCGATCTCCTCTTCGAGCGCTTCCTGAATCCCGAGCGCGTCTCGATGCCCGACATCGACGTCGACTTCTGCTTCGAGCGACGCGGCGAGGTGATCGAGTACGTGCGCCAGAAGTACGGCCGCGAGTCCGTCGGGCAGATCATCACGTTCGGCACGATGAAGTCCCGCGCCGTGATCAAGGACGTCGGCCGCGTCCTCGGCTTCAGTCCCGCGGAAACCGATGCGCTCGCGAAGCTGATCCCGAACCAGCCGAACTTCTCCCTCACGGTGAAGGAAGCCACCTCGCAGATCGCGGAGGTGAAGCAGCTCTACCGCAACGACCAGCGCTATCGCCAGCTGCTCGACTACGCGATCGCGCTCGAGGGACTCTCGCGCCACGCCGGCGTGCACGCCGCCGGCATCGTGATCGCGCCGGGTCCGCTCGACGAGTACGTGCCCGTGTGCACGCAGAGCTCCAAGGGCGCGGGCGGCTCGCGCGACGACGAATCCATCGTCGTCACGCAGTACGACATGAACGCGCTCGAGAAGACGGGGATGCTCAAGATGGACTTCCTCGGTCTCACGACGCTCACGATCATCCACGACGCGCTCGGCCTCATCGAGCAGACCACGGGCACGCGTCCCAATCTCGACGAGCTGCCGCTGGACGATCCCGAGACGTACCGGCAGCTCCGCGCCGGACGCACCGCCGGCGTGTTCCAGTTCGAGTCCGCGCTCGCCACGGACATGCTCAAGAGCATGCGCTGCGACCGCTTCGACGATCTCGTCGCGTCCAATGCGCTCATGCGCCCGGGCCCGCTCGACGCGGGCATGCATCGCGTCTACATCGCGCGCAAGCGGGGCGAGGAGGCGGTGACGTATCCGCTGCCCGAGCTCGCGGACGTGCTCGCGCCGACGTACGGGGTGATCACGTATCAGGAGCAGGTGATGCGGATCGCGCAGCTCCTCGCCGGGATCTCGCTCGCCGAAGCCGACGTGCTCAGAAAGGCGGTGGGGAAGAAGGACGCGGCGCTCATCGAGTCGGAGCTCACGAAGTTCTCGAGCAAGGCGATCGCGCGTGGCCATGCGCCCGCCGTCATCCACGAGATCGCGGGACAGATCAAGACGTTCGGCCGCTACGGCTTCAACAAGTCTCACTCGGTGGCGTACTCGATCCTCTCGTACCACACCGCGTGGCTCAAGACGCACTATCCCGCCGAGTTCATGGCGGCGCTGCTGTCGTCGCAGATCGGGGACGCGGACTCGGTGGTGAAGTACATCAACGAGGCGCGCGAGCTCGGGATCGAGGTGCTTCCGCCCGACGTGAACGAGTCGGGCTACAAGTTCACCGTGATCGGCGACAAGCGCGTGCGCTTCGGGCTCGGCGCGATTCGCAACGTGGGGCACGCCGCGATCGACTCCATTCTCGCCGCGCGCGCGAGCGCGCCCTTCACGTCGCTCTTCGACCTCTGCGAGCGCGTGGATCTCCGGCTCTGCAACAAGCGTGTGTTCGAGGCGCTGATCGCGTCGGGCGCGCTGGACTCGCTCGGCGGACACCGCGCGCAGTATCTCTCCGCGCTCGACGCCGCGCTGCAGGAGGCGGGACTCAAGCAGGACGAGGCCGCCAGTGGACAGGGCTCGCTCTTCGGCCTCGCGAACGCGGACGAAGCGCCGCGCCCGCAGCTCTCGCGATCGCTGCCCAACATCTCCGCCTGGTCCGACAGCGAGCGGCTCGCGAAGGAGAAGGAGATTCTCGGCTTCTACATCTCCGGGCACCCGCTGGAGCCCTTCCGCACCGAGGTCGAGATCTTCGCCACGCACAGCGTGTCGTCGCTCGGGAAGTGGGTGGAGACACCAATGTTTCTTGGCGTGGTCGTGACGGCGATCAAGCGGCAGGTCAGCAAACGGAGCGGTTCGGAGTTCGCCCGGTTGACAGTGGAGGATTTCTCCGGATCTTCAGAAGTGCTCGTATTTCCGGAGGCGTGGGCGCTTCTGGGCGATCGCATCAAGCCCGATGTCCCCGTACTCTTGAAGGGCGGCTACTCCAAGCGTGACCAGGAGGTGGACAATCCAACGTTCATCGTCGAGTCGGTCACGCCGTTCGCGGAGCTCCGCGCCACGGGAAACGTCGCCGTCTCGATCGAGCTCGCCGCCGGTGCGCCGGTGACGGCCGACGTGCTGCACGATGTCCGGGAGATGGTCGACGCGCATGCGGGCTCGGCGCCGATCGAGCTCAGATGGAACGATGGGAACGGTAGTAGCGCGAGGTTGCGCTCGCGCTCACTCAAGATCGCGGTGACCAACGCCGCGCTCCACGATTTGCGCGCCCTGCTCGGCACCGAGCGCGTGAGACTCGTCCGCGGGAGCTGATGCATGAGCACGTCGATAATGGAGTTCGAGAAGCCGATCGTCGAGCTGGAAAGGCAGATCGATGAGCTGAGGCGCACGGCGGAGAAGCGCCAGCTCAGCATGGAAGACGAGATCGTGCCGCTCGAGCGCAAGCTGGACGAGCTCCGGCGCACCGTCTACACGAGCCTCACGCCGCTCCAGCGCGTGCAGGTCGCGCGCAACGCGCGCCGGCCATTCACGCTCGACTATCTCCAGCTCGCCTTCACCGACTTCATCGAGCTGCACGGCGATCGTCTCTACCGCGATGACGCGGCCATCGTGGGCGGGTGGGCGCGGCTCGACGGCGAATCGGTGATGGTGATCGGGCATCAGCGCGGTCGCGACACGAAGGAGAATCTCAAGCGCAACTTCGGAATGCCGCATCCGGAGGGGTACCGGAAGGCGCTGCGCCTGATGAAGCTCGCCGAGAAGTATCACGTGCCGGTGATCACGCTCATCGACACGCCGGGCGCGTGGGCGGGACTCGGCGCCGAGGAGCGGGGGCAGTCCGAGGCGATCGCACGCAATCTGTTCGAGATGAGCCGCCTCGAGGTTCCCGTCATCGCCACGGTGATCGGCGAGGGCGGATCGGGCGGCGCGCTCGCGCTCGGCGTTGCGGATCGCGTGCTCATGCTCGAGAACGCGGTCTATTCCGTGATCACCGTCGAGGGCTGCGCGGCGATCCTGTGGAAGGATGGCAAGAGCAACGAGATGAAGGAGCGTGCCGCGAAGGCGCTCCGCATCACCGCGCCCGAGCTGATGGAGCTCGGCGTGATCGACGAGATCGTGCCCGAGCCCGTCGGCGGCGCTCACGTGAATCACGAGGCGTCGGCGCGCGCGCTGCAGGAAGCGCTCGTCCGCAATCTCGAGGAGCTCAGGCGCTTCCGCCCGGAGAAGCTCGTGCGCCGCCGCCGGGAGAAGTTCCTGTCGATGGGCGAGTTCACGGAGTGATCGTGGCTCCGCATCTCGTGGAGGTCGCGTTCAAGGGCAAGCGCAAGGAGTTCTTCCTCTGGGACGGGGAGGATCCTCCGCGCGTGGCGTCGCCCGTGATCGTGGAGGTGGATCGCGGCGAGGACTTCGGCCGCGTGCACGCGATCGGCGAGCGCGCGGCCACGCGATGCGGCGGCTGCGCACACGGCTGCGGCACCGCGGCTCCGGAGCGCAAGGTGCTGCGCGCCGCCACGCCCGAGGACGAGCGGCGCGCGAACGAGCTTCCCGAGGAAGATGAGATCGCTCGCCGCAAGGCAGCGGAGCGCGTGAAGGTGCACGCGCTCGTGATGAAGGTGTCGGACGCCGAGTGGCAGTGGGATCGCAAGAAGCTCACGCTCTACTTCACCGCGGAGAAGCGCGTCGACTTCCGGGCGCTCGTGCGCGATCTCGCCGCGGCGTTCCGCACGCGCATCGAGCTGAAGCAGATCGGTGTTCGCGACGAGGCCAAGCGACTCGGCGGCATCGGCCGCTGCGGCCGCGAGTACTGCTCGGCCTCCTGGCTCCCCGAGCTGCGCCCGGTGAATCTGCAGGTGGCGAAGGACCAGCATCTCTCACTCAATCCTAGCCAGATCTCGGGCGCGTGCGGGCGGCTCATGTGCTGCCTGCGCTACGAGCACGACTACTACGTGCAGAGCCGCAAGCGCTTTCCCAAGGAGGGACGCATCCTCGTCACGTCGCTCGGCGAGGAGAAGGTGCTGGCGAACGACATCTTCGGCGACCGCGTCACGCTGCGCGGCCCCGAGGGCGACACGCGCGTGGTTCCGCTCGCGGAGCTGAAGCAGGAGCTCGAGCAGCGCGCGAACGTGGTCGAGGAGCACGAGGAGGAGGCGCCGGTCGCCGAGCCGGCGACCGAGACCGTGCTCGAGGATGAGACGCTGGCGCGCGGGAGCGCGATCGCGGGCGCGCCACGCGCACTCACGCCGCTCCCGGGCGAGATGCCTGCGGCAGACGCCACGGATCGGCGGCCGCACAGGCGTCGCGGGCGCCGCGGCGGGCGCCGCGGAAGGTCCGGCGGCGAGAGTCCGCCCGCCGCGCCGGAAGGCGAATAGCGTGGCGCAGTACTATCTCACCACCGCCATCGACTACGCCAACGGCGACCCGCATCTGGGCCATGCGTTCGAGAAGATCGGTGCGGACGTGATCGCCCGGTACCATCGCATGCTCGGCGAGCAGGTGTGGTTCCTGATCGGGATGGACGAGCACGGGCAGAAGGTGGCGCAGACCGCTGCCGATCGAGGGCTCCCGCCGCAGGCGCTCACGGACGAGGTCGCGGACGTCTTCCAGGCGATGTGGCAACGGCTCGGCATCTCGAACGATCAGTTCATGCGCACCACCGCGCCCGAGCACAAGCACGGCGTGCAGGCGCTGATCGAGCGCATCTTCGAGAAGAGCCCGAGCGACTTCTACGAGAAATCATACGAGGGCTACTACTGCGTCGGCTGCGAGTCGTTCAAGCAGGAGAACGAAATCGTCGATGGCCGCTGCGTGCTGCACCCCACGCGCGTGCTCGAATGGGTGGAGGAACGCAACTGGTTCTTCCGGCTGAGCAAGTACCGCGATTTTCTTCTCGCGCACTTCGAGAACCATCCGGAGTTTCTGCAGCCGGCGTCGCGGCGCAACGAGATCCTGAGTCTTCTCGAGCAGGGGCTGGACGACATCTCGGCCAGCCGCGCGCGACTGGCGTGGGGCGTGCCCTTCCCTCGCCCGACGAGCGATGGCGAGGTGCAGACGATGTACGTGTGGTTCGACGCGCTGCCGAACTATCTCACCGCAACGGGATTTCCCGGCGCAGAGCCGCGGCAGCACTGGCCCGCGCAGCTGCACGTGATCGGCAAGGACATCACGCGTTTTCATTCGGTGATCTGGCCCGCGATGCTGAAGGCGGCGGAGCTCGCGCTCCCCGAGCGGATCTGGGCGCACGGCTTCGTCAATCTCGGCGGGGAGCGGTTCAGCAAGAGCGCGGGAGTGAAGCTCGAGCTGGGCGAGGCAATCGACAAGTTCGGTCCCGATGCGTTCCGGTATTTTCTGATGCGCGAGATCCCATTCGACGCGGATGGCAACTTCTCGTGGGAGCGGTTCGAGGAGCGCTACACGTCCGATCTCGCGAATGGCTACGGCAACCTCGCGAGCCGCACGATCGCGATGATCGAGAAGTATCGGGATGGCGTCGTGCCGCGCATGGCGCGCAACGACTCGTACGCGGAGGACGCGCGCGACATCGCCGACTACGTGGACGCGATGAACGAGCAGCTGCTGCACAGGGGACTGGAGGTCGTCTTTCGCAACGTGGACGCCGCCAACGAGTACGTGACGCTCCGGGCCCCATGGAAGCTCGCGCGAGACCCCGCCTCGGCCGCCGCGCTCGATGAGACGCTGGCCACGCTCGCGCGCAAGCTCGCGATCGAGACCGTTCTTCTCGCGCCGTTCATGCCCGTGAAGGCGCAGGCCGTGTGGGAGCAGCTGGGCGGCCCTGGCGCCGTTGCGGAGCAGCGCCTGGCGACGCTGCAGCAGCTCGACCCCAGCGGCTGGACGGTGACGAAAGGGGCGCCGCTCTTTCCGCGCGAGGCAGCCGCGGCGGCATAATTCGTTGCACTGTAAGTCAGTGTGACGGAATGGCTTGGCGAGAGCGCGTGGCTGGTCGCGCCGCTCCGGAAAAGATGCGCCTCGAGCGTGACCGATCCCCCTCGACGACAGTCTTTTTCGGGTAGAGCCGCCAGGTCCTTTTGGAGAGCCGTATGCCGCCACAGCGCCGCTGGACCTTTCTCGTCGTACCGCACGGCTCGGACTCTCCCCGCAGCTTCTCACTCTCCGAACGACTCGTCAAACACCTCGCGATCGGCGCGGGTGCCCTCGGCCTCGTCGCGGCGATGGGCGTCGGCGTCGCGTTCAGTCATGTCGCGCTCACGCTCTCCCGCAGTGACGACGGGCGCGCACTCGGCAACGTGACGCTCATGCAGGCGCGACTCGACAGCCTCGATGACACCCTGCGCGCGATCTCGCGCCGCGATCAGCAGATTCGCCTGCTCGCCGGCCTCGAATCCGATTCTGCGCTGCAGCACCGCGACAGCAACGGCGTGGTGCTCTCCGTCGGCCACGTGCGCGAGATGACCGTCAACACGACGAGCGACATCGACGGGATGATCAAGCGCGCGAACTCCCTCGCGGCGAGCTTCGCCGAGGTGTCGGGAACGCTGGCGCACAACACCGAGAAGATGGCGCGGATTCCATCGATCATGCCCACGGCGGGCTGGCTATCGAGCAACTTCAGCCTCTCCCGCTTCCATCCGATTCTGCACTACGCACGGCCGCACGAGGGAATCGACGTGAGCGCGCCCATGGGCGCTCCGATCGTCGCACCGGCGGGTGGAGTGGTGCAGCGCGTGACGTGGGAGACGGGCTACGGCAACGTGCTCGAGATCGACCATGGAGACGGCATCGTGACCAAGTACGCGCACTGCTCGAAGGTGCTGGTGCGCGCGGGACAGCGCGTGAAGCGCGGCCAGATCATCGCGAACGTCGGCAGCACGGGACTGTCCACGGGCCCGCACGTGCACTACGAGATCCACGTGAACGGCAAGGTCGTCGATCCGCTGACGTACGTGCTCCCCGAGGGCGTGATTCCGGACTGAGCTCCGGAAGCTGCACGAGGAGAAAAGCAACGCGCCCGGCCGGAATCTCTCCGATCGGGCGCGTTGGTCATTGTCCTGCGAACGAGCCGGCAAGAGCGCTACGGAACTGCAGTCACCGTTACCGGAACGTCCAGCGTCGAGGTGGTGAAGTTGTGGTTCACGTCCGTGTACGTGATCGTGAGCGTCGTGGTGCCCACCGCGTCACCCTGCACGTAACCGCTGCCGTTGACCTCGGCGATGTTCGGATTCGCGAAGGTGAACGTCATGTTGTCCGTGGCGTTCGCGATCGCGACGCCCTGCGGCTCGATGGTCGCCGTCGGCGTGAATGCCGCCGAATCTCCCTGCGCGATCGTGAACGAAGTCGGATCGGACGCCACCGTCACCGACGTATAATCGGTGCTGCCGGTAATCGAATTACTGTCATGCTTGGTGCAAGCGGTGGCGGCCACCACGCCCACTGCCACGACCGCGAGCCTCAACATCCTGTTGTTCATGAACACAGCTCCTGAAGACTGGAATGATCGATGAGAAGCAATCGAAAGTGGAGTGCCGTCTGCCCGGTCACGTTCGGCCGGGCAGGACGGCATATTGCGATCGCTAGACTCCGGGACGGTTGACCTGACCGGCACAGGTGAGGCCAGCCGGACCCGTCGCATGCTTTGGCCATACGGCGTTGGCAATCGGATCTGCAGGAGTATTGGCGGTGTTCGTCGTTTGCTCCGTGTAGCTGTACGGGAGGCGAGCAGGTACGTACTGGAAGCCTCCAGTGTGATTTGCCGGAAGTGAGATGTTCGGCACGCAGGTCCGGAGATAATCGAAGTACACCTCGGGACTCAGGAAGAGGCGCACGAACTTCTCCTCGAGAATTCCGACGAGCAGTCCGTTGGTGCCTCCGGGAACTACTGCCGATCCGCTCTCTCCATAGTTGGTACGCTCGAGATTGAGATCCGCGAGCGCCGGGCCAGCCTGACCTAACCGGTAGTGTGCCTCCGCATCGAGCAGAAGATTCTCGGCATTCGTCACGATGCCCTGCCTGTACTCAGGAGAGATCGCGAAGGTCGACACGTTGCTGCCAGCAGAGACGCCGGGAGGCGAGCCGAGGTACTGACCGGAGCTGTTCTTGTTGTAGACCTGCGCGAGCAGCGCGTCATCGTTGAACTGCTTCGCCAGGTTGATGTGGAGCGCCGACGGCTCTACGTCTCCCGCCCGCGACCCGATGAGGAACTGGTAGAAGAGGTTCTGCTCGAACGTCGTCGACGAGTGAACGCTGGCGAGATCGCCATCGGGACTCGAAATGCCCAGCGCCGTTTGCGCCAGCACGCTGTTCAACTTCGTGTTGTCATACGACAGATCGCTGTTCTCGGCCGTGTGCATGTAGTAGCGGGCCTTGAGCGTGTGCGCCGTCGCGATCCACTTCGAAAAATCGTTCGAGAAGTAAAAATCGACCGCGTTGCCAGCGCCGCTGCCGCCGAGATTGGTGATCGCGGTGTCCAGCAGCGCCTCGACGTGCGCATAGACATCCGACTGCTTGTCGAACGTCGGGAAAGGCGTGCCGGCGGAATCGAACGGCACATCGCCCCACAGATCGGTGATGAAGCCGACCGTGAGCGCCTCGAGCACCTGGAACTGGCCAACTGCTTTCATATTGCCGGCGGTGGTCGCCTGCGCCTCACCATTACGCATGTCGGCGAGGCCGCCCGACGCGTACAGTGCAATCCAGAGCGGATCGGATGTGAGGTCGTCCGTGCCGGAACCGTAGTTCGAGTAGCTGGCCCACTGGCGATTCACTCCCGCGATCTGCTGCGCCCAGAGGGGCAGCAGATTCATCGGAAACGTCTCCCAGTTCCCCATGACGCCGACCTGCACGCCAATGAACAGCTGATCGGCGGTGGCGCTCGTGGGCTGATTGCAGCTATTGCTCACGCAATCGCCGGTGAGAAAGCTGTTGCAGCCGGCGGCGGCGAACGTGACGAACGTCGCGACGAGCGCGAGCTTGTGAGTCTTTTTCATGTGCTCTCCTCCTCGCGGGTTAGCGGTTGAGTCCAACCGTGATTACGAACGAGCGCGCTTGCGGATTGTTGAACCAGTCGAAGCCTCCGATCAGCGTGGCTCCGCCGAGTTGTGTTTCGGGATCGAGACCGCTGTAGTGCGTCCAGGTCACGAGATTTCTTCCTGCGAGGCGGAGATCGATGCTCGACAGGCCGAGTGACCGTGACACCCACGGCTGTACGAAGGTGTAGCCGAGCGAGACTTCGCGAAGCTTGGTGAAGCCGCCATCCTCGATGAAATCGATCGCGTTTCCGCCGAAGGCGCCTCCATCGTTCTCGAACCAGTTCTGGTCGATGATGACCGGAAGTCCTGCACCCGGGCCCGTGACGTTCGCGTCCCCGTGGAAACCCTGCACGCCGTTCGCCGACGGTCCGAAGACGAACGTCTGTCCGCGGATCTCGGTGTCCTTGTGCGTGCCGTAGACGTAGAGCGCGCCGCGCGTCCCGTTGTATTCCTTGCCGCCGTGCTTGATATCGAGCAGCGCCGACGCGTTCCAGTGCTTCAGGAAGGTGACGTCGGTGCGAACGCTGCCGTTCCAGTCGGGCTGGGCGCTCCCGAGAACTCGAAGGTTGTCCTGATCGAGAATCGGGAATCCGTTGGAGCCGATGTACAGCGTACCGTTCGGCTTGCCCTGACACACGTCCTGATCGATGTTGTCGTCGCCGACCGTCAGCCCCCGTCCGCAGCGCACGAAATCGAAACCTGCGAAGGAGCCCGTCGGATATCCAACGCGGGCAACAGTGGTGAGAATCGCCTGCGAGCCGACGAGAATGTCCGTCGAGCCGCTGAGGTTCGTCACGAGATTGCGATTGCGACCCCAGACCAATCCCACGTTCCAGTTGAAATTCTCGCCCCGAACCGGGTGAAGGTCGGTCGTGACTTCCCATCCCTTGTTCGTGATCGTCGCGGCGTTCTTCACGATTGAAGTGAAGCCGCTGGAGGGAGGCGTCGGACCCTGGAAGATGACGTCCGTGGTCTTGGAATCGTAGTATGAAATCCCGACCGTCGCCCATCCCTTGAACAGTCCGAAATCGAGCCCGCCTTCGTACTCGCGCGTTTTTTCGGGCCTCAGACTGTCACTGCCGACCGCGTTCGGGCCGATCAATCCCGCCTGACCCTGATAGATCGTGCGCAGGATACCCGCCGCATCACCACCATATTCGGTGAAGGTACCGACGCGGAAAAGACTGTTCGTCGTGTACACCAGCGGCTCACGCCCCGTCTGCCCGTACGCGAAGCGCACCTTGCCGAAATCGATCTTGTCGGTGAGGCCGGAAATCGCCTTCGTGAACGTCCACGCGGCGCTCGCCTTCGGGAACCAGTGCCGCCGGTTGTTGGAGCCGAACGTCGAGAAGCCGTCGTTGCGAATGGCGCCCGTGAGGAAGAGCTGGTCCCACAGGTCGGCGGTCGCCTGTCCGAAGTACGACTCGCGACGAACCTTCGCGGTGCTGTCGTTCGGATCCTTGCTGACTGTGTTGAGCACTTCGAACGGCTTCGGCGCGATGAGATCCGTGCCGAGCACGTAGATCTGCTTGAAGTCCGTCGCGTTCAGGTTCTGACCGACGGTGAACGTCCCCGTGAACGACGGCGAGAACGTGTGGCTCGCGATCGCAGTGAGGTTGTGATCGAGAATGTAGTTGTCGTAATCGGCGCGAATCACCTGTCCGACGGGCGTCGTGGAGTTCCCCTCGGGCAGTGCCTCGAGGCGGGAGTCGGTATAGTAATCGGCACCCGCTGTCTCCTGGATCTTGAGCCAGTCTGTCGGCTCCCAGTTCAGGTCGATGTTGCCGAGCGCGCGATTGAGGTTCGATGTGGCCGGAGCCTGACTGGTGATCCAGAATGGATTGTCGTAGCCGCGACCGACTTTGGCGGAGAGCAGCGACGGCGTCTGGAAACGGTACGTCTTGTACATCCCGTTGGAGGCGAAGTAGTCGTGATTGTTCCATTCGGGCGGCGTGCGGAGGCCGCCGAGCATGATGCCGCTCGTGTTGTCGCCGCGCTGGATGTACGAGCCACGTGAATCGATGTACGAGAGATTGCCGCCGATCTTGAACTTGTCGCCGATCAGCTGCGACGCCTTGAGGCGAATCGTCTGGCGCTTGTAGCTGTCGTTCGGCCCTGCGACGATGCCGGAATTGTTGTTGATCCCGCCCGAGAGGAAGAACGTGCGGCGATCATCGCCACCCGAGATCGAGAGATTGTTGTCCGCGACGTGGCCCGTCTCGAACATCTCGCTGAAGTGGTCGTACGTGACCGTCCCGGGCGCGAGCGGCTGTCCCCAGCTGTGGCTGGAGGACTTCGCATCGGTGTCCGCAACCACGCCGTTGTCCGCGAGGAATCCGTTGTTGCCCTGGCCGTACGTCCGCTGCAGCGGATAGCCGGCGGTCACCTTGTCGAACGAATACGACGAGTGCAGCGAGTACTGCGTCTTGCCCGACTTGCCGGACTTGGTGGTAATGATCACCACGCCTTGCGCCGCGCGCGCACCGTAGATGGCGGCAGCCGCCGAGCCTTTCAGGATCGTGACCGACTCGACGTCGTTCGGATTGATGTCGACGATGCGGTTCGGATTGACGGTGCCCTGCTCTGCGTTGTTCGCGAACTGTCCCTGCGTGTTGATGGACGAGTTGTCCACCGGAACACCGTCCACGATGAACAGCGGCTGTCCGTCGCCGGAGAAGGTCTTCACCCCGCGAATCTGGATGTTCACGCTGCTGCCGGGATCGGCCGACTCGGACGTGACCTGCACGTTCGGCGCCTTGCCCGCCAGCGATTCCGTGAGATTCTGCTCGTTCGCCTTGGCGATCTGCTCCGCGCCCACGTTGTTGACCGTTGCGCCGAGCTTCTCGTTCGTGGTGATCGTGCCCTCGCCCGTGATGACGAGCTGCTGGAGCACGACTGCCTGCGTCTCGAGCTGGAAGTCGGTGTTGATGTTGCCGGGACTCAGCGTGACCGTGACGGACTTCGGCTTGAAGCCCTGCAGCCGCACGCTGAGCAGCGCCTGCTGGCCGGTGGCACGCGCCGCTGGCACCGTGAAGCGGTACGAGCCATCCGCTTTCGTCTGGGTACCGAGCGCCATCTTGTCGAGATAGACCTGCGCACCTTCGACGGGGGCCCCAGCGACGCTGGTGACCTTACCCGTCAGCAGTGCCTCTCCCTGTGCACGCGCCCCTCGAGGCGCTGCAACGAGAGCGAGCACCGCGAGCACTGACAGAACACGAAACCTCATGCGCCCTCCATTGGTTGGCTGCTTCCGATCCTGATGACACGATGGCTCGAACGTGTGAGCATCTCCGGGCACCTCCGGGGTTGAACGGTTGATTGCCATACATCGATCACGCACGCACGGCGAGAGCGGAAACTTGCCGGCGTGCGAGACGCGAGAACGCTTCGTCGGACGGAGGTGGGACGATGTGCGCGATGCGGAAACGCGCGGAAAATCGTTGGGCGAGATGGTACAGTGGGGACGAGAATAGGACGAGCCGGCGAGACTGTCAAGAAGCTGTAGTCGCTTCTTCGCGTCGCGCGGTCATTCGTCACCAACGTGTCACCGGCGGGCTAGCCGAACGGTCAGGACCGGGAACGGCGGGTGCTTAACGCAGTGCGATGTGAAAACGCTGCACGGAGGGCGGGGCCGGGATCGACCGGATTGTCCCAGCTGCGCAGGTGAATCTCGAAGTGCAGGTGCGGGCCGGACGGTTCGGCATCGCCGGAGTCTCCCACGTATCCGATTATCTGGCCGGCGGTTACGCGCGCGCCGTCGTGAAGCCCCGGGGCGTACGCGAGATCGGGATCGCCCAGATTGTCCTTCGTTCCCGGATTGTCGTTGTTCAAATGGTCATAGAAGTACTGATTGCCGTCGTCGCCGCGAAGCAGGATCGAATAGCTCTTTCCCTTCTTCGGGCGACCACTCGCGATCCAGTCGACCGTACCATTCACCACGGCGAGTATCGGCGTGAACTTCGCGCAGAACATGTCCTGCCCGTGATGCGTGCGACCACCCGCGCGCGGATCTCCGAAGCCGCTCGTGAAGCGAACGGAGTCCGCGGCGAGCGGAAACACGATCGCGGGCATCGGTGCGGTCGATGTCCCCGGTGTGTGCGGTCCTCCGGAAGACGAGCAGCCGAAAACGAAAAGCGCGACCAGGCCCGGTCGCGCTCTCGCACCCATCACACGCCAACGCCTCACGGAACCTTGGAGGGCGCCGGTGCGGGCGCGGGCGGGGGATTCGAGAAGTCGACCTTCGGCGGCTCGCGGTTGGCGGCGTTCGTCACTTCGAAATAGGGTTTCGCCTTCGCGCCGATGACCTTCGCCGTGAGCGCGGTCGGAAAGGTTCTGATGTACGTGTTGTAGTCCTGCGCAGCCTTGTTGTAATCGCCGCGCGCGACCGCGATGCGATTCTCGGTGCCGGTCAGCTCATCCTGCAGCTTGAGGAATCCCTGATCCGCCTTGAGCTGCGGATATGCCTCGGAGATCGCGAGCAGCCGTCCGAGCGCGCTCGTGGCCGCGGCGTTGGCATCCGCCATCTGCTGCGGATCGTGCGACTGCACGGCGCCCAGCAGCCCCGCGCGCGCCTGCGCGACTTCGCTGAACACCTGCTCCTCGTGCGCCGCATACCCCTTGACGGTCGCGACGAGATTCGGGATCAGGTCGGCCCGGCGCTGCAGCTGCACCTCGATCTGGCTGCGGGCGGAATTGGTCTGCTCGTCCAGCGACTGAATCGTGTTGTAGCCGCATCCGGCCAAGGCGAGCGGCAGAGCCAGGACAAGCCATTGTGCAGATCGCTGTGCGGGTCTCATCGGGTGTCTCCGCTGCGGAATTGAAGAGTGTACGTGGAGCGAGGGGCTCCCCAAAGTTACGACGGCCGGAAGGCCAACTGTACGATGTACTGGCCGGGCTTGACCGCATCCGCCGGAATCTTCCACGCGCGCGCGGCCTTCTCGTTGAGGCAGCCATTCACCTGCTTGCCCGCCTTGGACGACCAGCTGTCCGCTCTCACCTTGGCATCATTCACGCCCTCGTTGCCGACCGTGACCACCATCGCCACACCGCCCTGCAGCGAGGGATCGGCCTTCTCACCGAATTCCTGGTAGCAGAACTTCGAGAACGCCTGCTCCCGCTCCACCACCTCGAGCAGCTCCGGAGGCGCATTCGGAATCTTCACGGACGTGCCGGGCTTCGCGAACACCGGCGGCTTGAAGGTATCGGGCGCCGCAGCCGGCATGTCGGTCTTCACCGCGCTCAGGTCGACGGGGGTGGTGTCCTGCGCGACCGCGGGCGCGACGGCCTTCTTGTCGGAGGGGCAGGCGCAGAGCAGAACGAGTGCGGGCACGAGCATCAGGCGGTTCATGTCGGGTCCTCAAGTCGGTCGAGGTGGTCCACCAGCGCGTGCGCTCCGGCCAGGTAGCCGGCGAGCACCCGCTGTACCTCGGTCTCCGGGATCTTCTCGCTTCCGCGAAGATGACGAACGACGCGCACGAACGGCGCGCCATCCATCCCCGTCCGTGCAGCCACCGCGCGCACGAGGTGCTCGTAGTCGGTTGGCGGCGATTCGTGATGATAGCGGAGCAGCGCGCGAAAGATGATCATGAAGGTGCTCAGGCTCGCGGCCAGCAGCTCGACCAGCCGTTTGCGGTCGCCTCCCGCCGCCAGCACGCCCTGGCGCAGCTGCAGGAGCTTCCCCATCGCCTCGTGCTCGAGCTGGAGCCGCAGGTTGCGCGGGACCACCGAGATCCCCTCGAAGGGCGGCGTGCCGTAGAGCACGCGATGCCGCTCGAGCACATCCGCGTATTCCATCGGGAAGATGTCGCTCGACGACCGCCACTCGCCCTCGGTGAGCGTGAGCGGGGGCGGGTTCCCGGCCTCGCCCCACGCGCGCGCGATGGCGGCCTCGCGCTCCAGCTCGGGAAGCCCGAGCGCGCGCACGATCACGAGCACGTTGAAGTCCGAGCGTTTCGGAATGTGCTCCCCCGCTGCCGCGGAGCCATAGAGGACGACGGACACGAGCCCGTCTCCGAAGGCCTTCCCGAGCTGCGCGACCAGTTCGTCGAGCGTCATTTTCGCCATGTCATCTCACCAGCTGGAGCCGCCGCCGCCACCACCGAATCCGCCACCTCCACCGAAACCACCGAATCCCCCGCCTCCACCCCCACCCCCGAAGCCGCCGCCGCTGCTCCATCCGCCCCCGCGCCCGCCGCCGATCGGCAGGAAGATCGGAATGCATCCGCCGCATCCGCCCCGCCCTCCGCGCGATATCCGGCTGAGAAGGAAGAAGACGATGATGAGGATGAAGACGATCTGCGCCATCGGCACCTGCCCGCCCCCGCCTCGGGACACCGGCCGCGGACTCGGCGCATTGGCCACGAGCGTCGTATCGAGCGTGAAATGGTACTCCTCCGCGAATCGCTGTGCGACCTGATCGACGATCTGCGCGATCCCCGCGCCGTAGTCGCGCGCCTTGAAGTAGTCGGTGGCATCTCGGCACATCTGCCCCGACGTCGCGTCGGTGATGAATCCTTCGCTGCCGTAGCCGACGCCGATGTAGCACTGTCCGCGCCCCGACGACGCGGTCTCCTTGGGCTGCAGGAGGATGATGACGCCGGTGTTGCGCGTCGGGTCGCCGGGCTTGCCGAGCTTCCCGACCTTCCACGTCCGTCCGATCTGGAGTGCCACATCGGAGGGCGCCGCGTCACCGATGTCGGGGAGCGTGACGACGACGATCTCGCCCCCGGATTTCGCGCGCACATCGTCGATGACGGCCTGGATGTGCTGCGTCTGCGCTTGCGGAATGACGTTGGCAAAGTCGTTGATGTAGCCGCGCGGCTCGGGGATCTTCACCGAGGTTTGCAGCAGGAGCAGGGCTCCGATAGCTTGCAGCGCCTTATGCCACACCGTCAGCCAACTCTCCTTGCGATCGGTCGCGTGTCGTTGGTGCTCGCTGTGATGCTGGCGATGGCGGCCGCAGCCTGTCGCGGCGATCGCTCGCGCGCGCGACCCGTCGATACTACCACGGGGAAGAAGAGCGTGGAAGTGCTCGCGACGCCACGGGATTCGGCGCGGCGGAACGCGACGGCCGCGCTCGACTCACTGGACCGGAGCTACCTTCGCGCGCGCGCCTCGCTCGACAGCGAAGCGCTCGCGCTGCGCGATGCCAACCGCCTCGACACCGCGTACGTCGCCCGCTACACCGCATTCGAGCACCGCCGCGCGGCAGCCGCCCAGCTCCGAATCGCGCGCGACAAGGCGCGCCGGGTGCGGGACTCGCTCGCGGGAAGGTCTGCCAGACAACGCTGAATCGAAGAGGCGCGGAGTCGTGCCGGCGATCACGCCATCGCCTTCTTGATCATCGCTTTCACCGTTCGCGTCCGTTTGTGTCCGTTTGTGTCGTCTCATCCAATTTGTTTCTACCCGCTCCCATGGCAGCAGTCGCCAGGGAGTGGAAAGGCAACTGTGAAGAACGACACAAACGGACACAAACGGAAAAAAACGGTCAAACGATTCTTGTGAGGGGCATGACGCTCCGCCATGCGGAGATGCTCCTCTAGCGGCTGAAGGAGAACGAG
>Ga0068853_100000918_pt1 | contig 20604 bp, 15 predicted proteins | sample KBSCornC32_FD_65655 | JGI IMG/M metagenome (GOLD analysis project Ga0068853, IMG submission 65655) | Corn rhizosphere microbial communities from Kellogg Biological Station, Michigan, USA - KBS Corn C3-2 | ecosystem: Host-associated > Plants > Roots > Rhizosphere > Soil ...
CGCGATCCGGCGACCGGCGAGACCTGGACGGGTCGCGGCAAGCGGCCCCGCTGGTTCAGTGCGGCGCTGTCGGCCGGCAAGAAGGAAAAGGACCTCCTGATCGGCTGAATGCCGCCCCGATGTCCATCCCGAACGCCGGCCCTGCGCCGGCGTTTTCGTCTGCGCGATCGGCCGCCGCGCGGCCCCGTGGTAGCGGGCTGCGGCATGCGTCTGGCAAGATTTCCCGAATTCGCCGGTGCACGAACCCTGTGGCGCCGCTCCTACCCCTGTCGACGCCCCCCATGCCCACCGCCACGCGGAAGATCCCGTTCAATGCACTCGACCGCCAGAACGGCGGCGAACTCGGCGCACGCATGAGCGATGCGGCCACGCGCGTCGTCGCCAGCGGCTGGTACGTGCTCGGCGCCGAGGTCGACGCGTTCGAGCGCGAGTTCGCCGCGTACTGCGGCACGCGCCACGCGATCGGTGTCGCCAACGGCTCCGACGCGCTCGAACTGGCGATCGCGAGCCTCGAGCTGCCGCCCGGGGCGGAGGTCGCGGTGGCGCCGAACGCGGCGATGTACGCGACGCTCGCGATCCTCGCCAATGGCCTCGTGCCGCTGTTCGTCGACGTCGATCCGCAGCGCGCGACGATCGATCCGCGCGCGCTCGCGGCCGCGTTGACGCCGCGCACGCGCGCGGTCGTCGCGACGCACCTGTACGGCGCGCTCGCCGACATGGACGCGATCCTGCCGCTCGCGCGCGCGCGCGGCCTCGCCGTGGTCGAGGACTGCGCCCAGGCGCACGGCGCGACGCATGGCGGACGACGCGCGGGCTCGTTCGGCACCCTCGCCTGCTTCAGCTTCTACCCGACCAAGAACCTCGGCGCGCTCGGCGACGGCGGCGCGGTCACGACCGGCGACGACGCGCTCGCCGTGCGCGTGCGCCAGCTGCGCCAGTACGGTTGGAAGGAGAAGTACAACGTCGGCGTCGCGCACGGGCGCAACAGCCGCCTCGACGAGATGCAGGCGGCGCTGCTGCGCCTGAAGTTGCCACTCGTCGACCGCTGGAATGCGCGCCGGCGCGACATCGCCGCGCGCTACGGCCGCGGCATCCGCCACCCGGCGATCGAAGTGCCGCCACCACCCGGTCCGGACCAGGTCGCGCACCTGTACGTGGTGCGCAGCGAGCGCCGCGACGAGCTGCGCGCGCACCTCGCGCGCTGCGGTGTCGGCGTCGACGTCCACTACCCGATCCCCGACCATCGCCAGCCCGTGTTCGGCGGCCGCCACGCAGAGCTTTCGCTGCCCGTGGCGGAACGCCTCGCACGCGCGTCGCTCTCGTTGCCGTGCTTCGCCGAACTCGACGACGATGAAGTCGCCTTCGTCATCGACGCCTGCAACCGGTGGAACGACTGATGCATTCGCTCGTCGTCCCGGTGTACGGGAACGAAGCGTCGATCGGCGAACTGCTCGAGGCGATCGCCGGGCTCGCGCGACGACTGCCACAGCCGCTCGAAGCCGTCTTCGTCGTCGACGGCAGCCCCGACCGCAGCCACGCGCTGCTGCGCGACGCGCTGCCGCGGATGCCGTTCCGCTCCCAGCTGCTCGCCCATTCGCGCAACTTCGGTGCGTTCGCGGCGATCCGCACCGGCCTCGCCGCGGCACGCGGCGACGACGTCGCCGTGATGGCCGCTGACCTGCAGGAGCCGATCGAGCTGATCGAGCGCTTCTACGACGTGCTCGCGCGCGACGAGGCCGACGTCGTCGTCGGCACGCGCGTCGCGCGCGCGGACCCGTTCTTCTCGCGCCTCGCCTCGACGACGTTCTGGTGGTTGTACCGCCGCCTCGTGCTGCCGCAGATCCCGCCCGGCGGCGTCGACGTGTTCGCCTGCAACCGTGCGTTCCGCACCGAGCTGCTCGCGATGGGCGAGGCCAACACATCGCTGGTCGGGCAATTGTTCTGGCTCGGCATGCGCCGCGCGGTGCTGCCGTACGAGCGGCTCGAGCGCCGCCACGGCCGCAGCGGCTGGTCGTTCTCGCGCAAGCTCAAATACCTCATGGACAGCGTGTTTGCGTTCTCCGACCTGCCGGTGCGCCTGCTCATCCTCGTCGGCGGACTCGGTCTCGGCACCTCGCTGCTGCTCGGCGGCGTGGTCGCGGTCGCCCGCCTGCTCGGCTACATCACGTTGCCCGGCTACGCGATGACGATGCTCACGCTGCTGTTCTTCGGCGGGCTCAATACGTTCGGCCTCGGCCTCATCGGCGCCTATGTGTGGCGCGCGTACGAGAACACGAAGCAACGGCCGCTGGCGATCGTGCAGCGCGCGCAGGAATTCACGGGAACGCCACCGCCATGAACCATTTCGTGCATCCGCAGGGGCTCTGCGAATCGTCCAAGGTCGGGGCACGCACGCGGGTGTGGGCCTTCGCGCACGTGCTGCCGGGCGCGACGATCGGCGAGGACTGCAACATCTGCGACCACGTGTTCGTCGAGAACGACGTCGTCGTCGGCGATCGCGTGACGATCAAGTGCGGCGTGCAGCTGTGGGACGGCGTGCGCGTCGGCAACGACGTCTTCATCGGGCCGAACGCGACGTTCACGAACGACCGCTTCCCGCGCAGCAAGGCCTACCCCGAGCGCTTCGCGCAGACGGTGCTCGAGGACCACGTGTCGATCGGCGCCAATGCGACGCTGCTGCCCGGCGTCACGATCGGCCGCAATGCGATGGTCGGCGCCGGCGCGGTGGTGACGCGTTCCGTGCCGCCGAATGCGATCGTCGTCGGCAACCCGGCCCGCATCGTCGGCTACGTCAACGCCAAGACCGACGCCGCCGCAGCCGTCGACGCCGTGCCCGCGGCGATCGGCACCCGCCGCCTCGGCGTCGGCGACGTCGCCGTGCACCGCCTGCCGCGCGTCGCGGACATGCGCGGCAGCCTCAGCGTCGGCGAGTTCGAGCGCACGGTGCCGTTCGCGCCGAAGCGCTATTTCCTCGTCTTCGACGTACCCGGGCGCGAGGTGCGTGGCGAACACGCGCACCGCGAGTGCCACCAGTTCCTCGTCTGCGTGCGCGGCTCGGTCGCCGTGCTCGTCGACGACGGTCGGCGGCGCGCCGAAGTGCTGCTCGACCAGCCCGATGTCGGCATCCACATCCCACCGATGACCTGGGGCACGCAGTACCGCTATTCCGACGACGCCGTGCTGCTCGTGTTCGCTTCGCACTACTACGACGCGAACGAGTACATCCGCGACTACGACCTCTACCTCGCCGAGGCCGGCGCACGCGCGGCGCCGCGATGATGCGCGCACTGCGGCGGGTCGTCGGGGGACCGATCGGCCGATTCCTGCTCGGTGGCGCGAGCACGACGCTCGTGTCCTACGCCGTCTATCTGGTCCTGCTCGCGTTCCTGCCCTATCTCGCCGCCTACTGGATCGGCTACGCGGTCGGCGTCGCGTGGTCGTACTGGGCGAACACGCTGTTCGTGTTCCGCCAGCGCCCGAGCCTCGCGCGCGCGCTCGCGTTCCCGCTCGTTTACGCGATCCAGCTCGCCGCGGGCTCGCTGCTGATGATCGTGCTGGTCCAGCATTTAGGCCTGCCGGCGAAGGTGGCGCCGTTGCTGGTGGTGGTGCTCACGCTGCCGCTGACCTACGTCGCCTCGCGCTGGATCGTCACCACTCCGCATTTCCTCCGCAGGACCGATGCTGTCATGCCGACCGTGGATCCGACCGTACCATCACGTGTTCCCACCTGGGTCGATGATACCGTCGCCGCGCTGTTCGCGCTGGCGGTCGGCGCGTGCGTTTTCCTTTCGTGGCCGCTCGACCTGCACACGCCGATCGGTACGGGCGGCGACGCGACGTCGGCGCAGTACATCTTCAAGTCGATCCTCGAACACGGTTCCTACACGCGCAACCCCGACGTCGGCGCACCGTTCGGCGCGACGATGTACGACTACCCGATCCCGGAACCCACGCACCATGCGTTCATCCGGCTGATCGGCCTGTTCAGCAAGGATCCGTTCGTCGCGTTCAACCTGTTCTACCTGTTGTCGTTCGCGGTGGCCGCGTTCACCGCATGCTGGGCATTGCGCCGCCTCGGCATCGGCCGCTTGCCGGCGATCGCCGGGGCGATCGCATTCGCGTTGCTCCCGTACCACTTCCTCAGGTTCAGCCACGTCTTCCTCGCTTCGTACGCGGCGATCCCGGTGTTCGGCTATTACGCGCTGCGGCTGGCGACGTACCAGGCAGCGCACGTGCCGGGGGCGGTGCGGATCGGCTGGTTTTCCGTGCTCGCGATCGCCACCGCTGCGGGAATGGGCGTGTACTACGCCTGGTTCGGACTGTTGTTCGTCGTGTTCGCTGCCGCGCTCGGCGCCGCAAGGACGCGCCAGTGGCAACCCTTGCGCGCCGGCGCCGTCTTCGCGGCAGTGATCGTCGTGGTGATCGCGTTTGCGCTCCTGCCGAACGCGATCTACCACGCTTCGGAGGGCGCCAATGCGGCGGTGGCCGCACGCTTGCCGCAGGAGGCGGAGATCTACGGCTTGCGCATCACGCAGTTGCTCTACCCGACGCCGGGCCATCGGGTCGGCGCGCTCGACGCATTCATGGCCGTGTACCGGCAGTCGGTACAGAACGTCAACGAGAATTCGACCGCGGCGCTCGGGCTCATCGGCGCCCTCGGATTCCTCGCTGCCCTCGGCGCGCTGTTCTTCGGCGACGCCCGCAAGCATGCCGGGTTGTGGGCCGCCGGCGCTCTCTGCGTCGCGGGTGTCCTCTACGCGACCATCGGCGGCTTCGGCGCAATCGTCGGCCGCCTGCTTCTTCCCGAAATCCGCGGGCTCAACCGCATCAGCGTCTTCATCGGGTTCTTCGCCCTGTACGCGTTCTTCGTCGCCGTCGGTGCATTGGCGCGTGGCCAACGGCGAGTGCCGATGGAAGTCGCTTCCGCGATCCTCGTCGTCGCCATCGCCTGCTTCGACCAGATTCCGGCCAAGGGACTCACGCACCAGAACGCAGCGACGATCGCGTCGCGCAAGGCGCTCTACGCGCAGATTCGCGCGGCGTTGCCTGAAGGCGCCCGTGTGTTCGAACTGCCGTACACCTTCTTCCCGGAGAGCCCGCATCCGGTCGGCAGCTACAACCTGCTCGAACCGTACCTGTTCACGAACGGCCTGAAATGGAGTTTCGGCGACGTGCACGGCCGGCCCGCCGACGTGTGGAACCAGCAGGTCGCCGCGCTCAGCGGAAAGGAGTTCAGCGACGCGCTCTCGCGCGCCGGATTCGCCGCCGTCTACGTCGACCGCCGCGGTTACAAGGACGGCGGAGCGGCGATCGAGCGTGACCTGCGCGCGCAATTCGGCGCGCCGATCGTCGAAGACGCGGCGCTCGGGCGCGCCGTCTATCGCGTGGCGGAAGCGCGGCCTGGCATGGTTCCGCATGTCGCGGTCGAACTCGGGCGCGGATGGTCGGGCTGGTCGAAGGCGGGCAACGTCGAAGTGTCCAGCACCGCGGGCGATGCCGATCTGGTCGTCGCCAATCCCGTCCCGTCGGAACTGCCCATCGCCCTGCGCTTCCACCTGGCCAGCACGACGTCGCGAAAACTGATCGTGTCGTACGACGATCGGGTGATCTCCGTGCATGCACTGCGCGCGGGTGAGGACCTGGAGATCTCCACCGCGATCGACGCGCGGGCGGGCGTGTCGCGACTGTCGCTCCGCAGCGAGGCACCGGTGGCGCCGACCGCACCGGACACGGCAGCGGCTCCGTCGATCCGCATCAGCGCTCTTTCCTGGGGCGTGTCCGGCCGGTTCTGATCGCCGCCGCCGGCGGTGCGGTGGCGTGGTTGGCGCGGACCGCGCGGTTGCCGGATAATCGCGATGTTCGTCGTGCCCGGCAAGCCGTGTCGCGCGCACGTGCAGCGACCACCGTTCAGGCGGTCGCAAACCCGACCTCCGCAGGCACGCATGACCAACGACCCGACGCCATCGATGGACAAGCCGGTGTGGGAGCCGAGCCCCGAGCGCATCGAGCGCGCGAACATCAGCCGCTTCATGCGCTTCGTGCGCGAAAGCACCGGCAACGACGACATCCGCCGCTACGCGCCGCTGCACGATTTCTCGGTGCGCAATCCGGAACGATTCTGGTCGCTCGTGTGGGAGTTCTGCGGCATCCGCGCGCACGGCGAGCACGAGCCGGTGCTGGTCGATCGCGAGCGCATGCCGGGCGCGCGCTGGTTCCCGAACGTCACCTTGAACTTCGCGCAGAACCTTCTGCGCTACAAGGATGACCGCGCCGCGATCGTGTTCCGCAACGAGTGGGGCCATCGGCGCGAGCTCAGCTACGCCGAGCTGCACGGTGAAGTCGGGCGCGTCGCGCACGCGCTCAAGCGTGCCGGCGTCGGTGTCGGCGACCGCGTCGCCGGCTTCATGCCGAACATTCCCGAGACGATCGTCGCGATGCTCGCGACGACGTCGCTCGGCGCGACCTGGTCGTCGTGCTCGCCCGACTTCGGCATCCGCGGCGTGGTCGACCGCTTCGGCCAGATCGCGCCGAAGGTGCTGTTCACGGCCGACAAGTACGGCTACGGCGGCAAGCGTTTCGACTGCCTCGAGAAGATCCGCGGCGTGCTCGACGAGATGCCGAGCATCGAACACCTCGTGGTCGTGCCCTACAGCGGCGATCCGCTCGACCTCGAAGGATTGCGCAACGCGGTCTCGCTGGCGGACTTCTGCGGCGACGGCGAGCACCCGCTCGAGTTCGTGCCGGTGCCGTTCGACCACCCGCTGTACGTGATGTACTCGTCGGGCACGACTGGCGTGCCGAAGTGCATCGTGCACGGCGTCGGCGGCACCTTGCTGCAGCACCTCAAGGAACTCGTGCTGCACACCGACCTCAAGCGCGAGGATCGGCTGTTCTACTACACCACCTGCGGCTGGATGATGTGGAACTGGTTCGTGTCGGGCCTCGCGGTCGGCGCGACCCTGGTCGTCTACGACGGTTCTCCCTCGCATCCGGACGGCAACGCGCTGTGGGACCTCGCCGACGAGGTCGGCATCAGCGTGTTCGGCACGAGCGCGAAGTGGCTTAGCGCGACGGAGAAGGCCGGCGTCAAGCCGCGCGAGACGCACAAGCTGCTGCAACTGAAGACGATCCTCTCGACCGGTTCGCCGCTCGCGCCGGAGAGTTACGACTACGTCTACCGCGATATCAAGGATCGCGTGCTGCTCGCGTCGATTTCCGGCGGCACCGACATCATTTCCTGCTTCGCGCTCGGCTGCCCGGTGCTGCCGGTGTATCGCGGCGAACTGCAGTGCCGCGGCCTCGGCATGAAGGTCGAGATCCTCGACGACGCCGGCAAGCCCGTGCGCGGCGAGAAGGGCGAGCTCGCGTGCACCGCACCGTTCCCGTCGATGCCGGTGTTCTTCTGGAACGATCCGGACGGCGAGAAGTACCGCAACGCGTATTTCGCGCGCGTGCCAGGCGTGTGGTGCCACGGCGACCACGCGCTGCTGACCGAACATGACGGCGTGATCATCTACGGCCGTTCCGACGCGACGCTCAACCCGGGCGGCGTGCGCATCGGCACCGCGGAGATCTACCGCCAGGTCGAGCAGGTGCCGGAAGTGCTCGAGTCGGTCGCGGTCGGCCAGCACTGGGGCGACGACGAGCGCGTGATCCTGTTCGTGCGCCTGCGCGAGGACATCGTGCTCGACGACGCGTTGCGCGAGCGCATCGCGCGGCAGATCCGCGCGAACACCACGCCACGCCACGTGCCGGCGAAGATCCTGCAGGTCGCCGACATCCCGCGCACGATCTCCGGCAAGATCACCGAGATCGCGGTGCGCGAGGTCATCCACGGCCGGCCGGTGAAGAACACCGACGCGCTGGCGAATCCGCAGGCGCTCGAATGCTTCCGCGGCCTGGCAGCACTGTCCACGTGACCTGCGCGCCGCTGGCGCGCGGCATGCTCCGCGTCCGCTGGCGAGCGGGATCGTTCCTGCTGGCACTCGCATGCGCCTGCGTGCTGTTCGGCGCGATACCCGGTTACACGGTACCGACGCTGACGCAGGCGGAGTGGGCGTCCGGCTTCGCGCAGTCCTACGCGAACGCCGACACGCCGACGATCTACGCACACGATTTCGGCCTGCCGCTGCCGGCGCCGATCGCCTTCGGCCTGTCGGCCACGGTCGTGCAGGGGCTCGTCATCCGGGCGACCGGCATGCGGGCGATCGATGCGTACACGGTGACGACCGTACTCTATCTCGCCCTCGCCTTGTACGGAGCAACAGCGCTGGCGCGCCATCTCGGCAGCGGCTACCTGGCCGGGCTCGCGGCCGCGTTGTTGTGGATTGCCCTGCCGATCGTGTGCCTGCACGTCGGCTTCTCGATGCTGTCGCTCGGCCTGGCGCTGCTGCCGACGTACCTGTACGCGGCGATGCGCGTCGTCGACAGCCCCTCGGGCAGCCTCATGCGCGCGGCGGTGCTCGTCGCCACGTGCATCCTGGCCGTATTCATGGACGGCTACACGTTCGTGATGTTCTTCGTGGCATCGACGATCGCCTGCGCGGCTGCACTCCTCGACCGAGCAACGCGCAAGCGCACCGCGCTGTTCGCAGTTCCCGTCATGGCGATCGGTTTCGGCTGCGCGGTTTTCGCGTACGCGCTCTTCATCGGCCATCGTCGGTTCACGATGATGGGACTCGACTTCCATCGCGGATGGGGTGTCGACGTCTCGATGCTGCTCGTGCCTACACACGGCATGCATTGGCTCTGGGATTGCCTCGGCATTTTCGAGGACCGGTCCGAACAGATCTACTGGGGCGACGCTTCGATCTGGATGACGACCTTCGTGGCCCCCCTCCTCGCCAGCGCGGCCGTCGGCTATTTCCTGTTCGAGAATCGCCGGCGAGCCGCCGTGTTGCTGGCGATCGCAGTGGTGGGCTTGTACATGTCCCTCGGCCCTTCGTTGAAGGTCTACTCCACCAAGCAGGTTCCCGGCATCAGCGCTGAGGACGCCGGACCGTTGATGCCGGAACAGTACGCCATCGCTCCGACCGGATCGGCGTGGGTTTCCGAGCACGTGCCCGGTTTCCGCGAGATGCGTGCCGCCTACCGTTGGGAAGGTCTCGGTGCACTGGGACTGTGGGCACTCACCCTTGGCCTGCTGATTCGCCTGAATCGTCGTCATCCATTCCTTGCCGTCGGCACGGCGGGCCTCCTCGCGGTGATGTTCGCACCGCACGTCGGCTTGTCGGTGCGCACGGCGGCCGCCAACCGCGCCAAGATCCTCGACATGAACACACGGCTGTCGGGCGCACTGCAGGACGTGGCGAAGCCGGGTGGGGTGCTGTTCTTCGCACCGCATGGCAACGACTTCATGGTCGTCTATCTCGCCGCGACGAGCGGATTCAGGACGTACAACGCCGGCGGCGACAAGAACGTGGAGATCGCCCGCCAGGCCTGGCCGCACGACATGCAGGACCTCGATGCGGCGGGCCTTGCCTCGCGGGGAGCGGGGAATATTCGACGGATCCTGCTGCGGGAACAGGCGGATGCCGTCGTCCTTCCCTATTTCGACTCGTTCGAGGCGACCTACGTGTGGCCGGTGCCGCAAGCTACGGTGTCGGCCCGCAAGGCGCAGGTCCATCCCGTTGCCGAAGCGGCCGCGGCTACCCCGTGTTTTCGCCTGACCGAGACGCCGCTGTTCGTCGCCGTTTCGCTCAACGACGCCGGACGCGAACAGAGCGAACGCCTGCGGCGCGACGGATCGGAATCGGGCGACGCATGGGCGGGCGCCGCCGCGATTTGTGGAGTAGCCCTGGACCGGGCGGTCAGGTAAGCGCGCGACTCAGTTCGTCGCGCAGGTCCGCGACATCCTCGACGCCGACCGAGAGCCGGATCAGGCCGTCGCTGATGCCGAGCCGCTTGCGGTTCGCCGGCGGGATCGACGCATGCGTCATGATCGCCGGATGCTCGATCAGGCTTTCGACGCCACCGAGCGATTCCGCCAGCGCGAACAACTCGCAACGCTCGAGCACCTTGCGCGCCTTGCGCAGGCCGCCTTTCACCTCGACCGAGACGATGCCGCCGAAGCCGTCCATCTGCTTCTTCGCGAGCGCGTGCTGCGGGTGCGACTTGAGCCCGGGGTAGATCACGCGCTCGACCGCCGGATGCTTCTCGAGCCATTGCGCGAGTGTCAGCGCACCATCGCAGTGCGCGCGCATGCGCAGATGCAGCGTCTTCAGGCCGCGCATCGCGAGGAACGCGTCGAACGGGCCGGCGATCGAACCGACGGAATTGTGCAGGAACGCCATTTCCTCGGCGAGGTGCGCGCTGCCGCCGACCACCGCGATGCCGCCGACGATGTCGGAATGGCCGTTGAGGTACTTCGTCGCCGAGTGCACGACGATGTCGGCGCCGTGTTCGATCGGACGCTGCAGCATCGGCGAGCAGAACGTGTTGTCGACCACGAAGATCAGGCCGTGCTTCTTCGCGAACGCACCGACCTTGGCGAGATCGACGAGCTTGAGCATCGGGTTGGTCGGCGTTTCCGCCCAGATCATGCGCGTGTTCGGCTTGAGCGCCGCCTTCAGCGCCGCCGCGTCGTTGAGGTCGATGAAGGTGAAGTCGAGCCCCGCGCTGCGCCGGCGCACGCGCTCGAACAGCCGATAGCTGCCGCCGTAGAGGTCGTCCATCGCGATCACGTGGCTGCCCGAGTCGAGCAGCTCGAGCACGGTGCCGGCCGCGGCGAGGCCGGACGCGAACGCGTAGCCCTGGCGGCCTCCTTCGAGGTCGGCGACACAGCGTTCGTAGGCCATGCGCGTCGGGTTCTGCGTGCGCGAATACTCGTAACCCTGGTGCACGCCCGGGCTCTTCTGCACGTAGGTCGACGTCGCGTAGATCGGCGTCATGATCGCGCCGGTCGACGGATCGGGGGACTGGCCTGCGTGGATCGCGCGCGTGCCGAGATGCAGCTTGTCTTGCTTGGCCATGGAGAAGTTATCGCCCGGGTTGGACCATGAGGTCGAGATGATGGGTGCCGTCGTTGCGGGCCGCCGCATCGGCCGCCTGCCAGTACTGCATCGCTTCCGCCGCGTCGGCGCACGACTGCGCCTCGCCCTGGTGCGGCAGCACGTGCACGCGCCCGTATTCAAACAGCATATCGAGGTATTCGGCCGGCTCGACGCGCGCATAGGTGCGCATGCAATGCGGGTGGAATTCGGTCAGGACGACCGGTCGCAGCCGTTCCAGCGTACGCCGGAAGCCGCGCCATGCGCGCGGTTCAAAACCTTCGATGTCGAACTTCGCGAGATCGAGCCGGTCGAGGTCGCCGAGCACGTCGTCGAGCCTGACCGTCTGGGTGTACAAGCGGTCGGGCGCGCCGGCGTCCATCATCCGGACCTGGCCGTTCGACGTTGCCGAATGCGTCGCGACGGAAACGATGTCACGCGCGTCGGAAGCAGCGCACGCAAGCACGTGGACGTGCCGATAGCCGTTGCCGGCGAGACCGCGATAGATGAGCTGCAGGTTCTTGTCCATCGGCTCGATCGCGATCACGCGACCGTTCTCGCCGACCAGATGCGCGGCGAGATGGGTGAAGAACCCGATGTTCGCACCGACATCCAGGAAAACGTCGCCTGCACCGAGGACGTCGCGCAGCACGCGGGTCACGTGCGGCTCGTATTCATGCGCATCGCGCACGGATTGGCCGATGTCCCCGTCCCCGGAGCGCACGAACACCGAATAGCCGTCGAGCCCGACTTCGAAGAGCGCCGGTTCATTGGCCTCCTCGTACTCGGCCGACTGCATGAACATCCGCGCGAGCGAACGCGTCGTCGCGCGGCGGCTGAGGATTTCTTCACAATGGTGCTTCAGGCCGGCCGGATCGGGCTCGCGACCGAGCAGGAGTCGGTAGGCATGGTGAACGTCGTCGGCCGTCGCGACGAGCGCGTCGTTGCGCCCTGGACCGCTCATCCGGCCCTCCGGCGCAGGTAGTTGAGCAAGTCGATGCGCGTGATCAGGCCGAGGAACTTCGCCCCGTCCATCACGATCGCGACGTGTCCGGCGTCGAACACCGGCATCAGCGTTTCGATCGGCGACTTCACGTCGAGCACCTGCAGCTTCTCGACCATCGCGGTCGAAACGGTGTCGCGGAACTTCTTCTCGTCCGCATGCACGTGCAGCAGCAGGTCCGACTCGTCGAGGATGCCGACGATGCGGTCACCGTCCATGACCGGCAGCTGCGACACGTCGTACAGCTTCATGCGGTTGTACGCGGTCACGAGCAGCTCGTTCGGACCGACCACGACGGTGTCGTGTTGCGCGTACGGACGCAGGATGAGGTCGCGCAGGTCGCCGGTCGGCTGTCGCTCGAGGAAGCCGTTGTCGAGCATCCAGTAGTCGTTGTACATCTTCGACAGGTACTTGTTGCCGGTGTCGCAGACGAGCGTGACGACGCGCTTCGGTTCCTTCTGCTCGCGACAGTAGCGCAACGCGGCGGCGAGCAAGGTGCCGGTCGAGGAGCCACCGAACACGCCCTCCTTCGCGAGCAGTTCGCGCGCGGCTAGGAAGCTCTCCTTGTCGCCGATCGCGTAAGCCTTCTTCACGCGCGAAAAATCGCTGATCGACGGCAGGAAGTCCTCGCCGATCCCTTCGACCATCCAGCTCGCCGACTTCGTCGACAGCGTTCCCTCGTTGATGTACTGCGCGAGGATCGAACCGACCGGGTCGGCAAGGATGAATTCGGTTCGCGGCGACACCTTCGCGAAATAGCGCGACAGGCCGGTCATCGTGCCGGACGAGCCGCAGCCGAACACGATCGCGTCGACCTTGCCGTCGAGCTGTTCGAAGATCTCGGGGCCGGTGCTGCGCTCGTGCGCGAGCGGGTTGTCGGGATTGCCGAACTGGTTGATGAAGTACGCACCCGGCGTCTCGCGCGCGATGCGCTCGGCGAGGTCCTGGTAGTACTCGGGGTGCCCCTTGGCGACGTCGGAGCGCGTGAGCACGACTTCCGCGCCCATCGCCTTGAGGTTGAAGATCTTCTCGCGGCTCATCTTGTCCGGCACGACGAGCACGAGGCGATAGCCTTTCGCCTGCGCGACGAGGGCAAGCCCGAGGCCGGTGTTGCCGGCGGTGCCTTCGACGAGCGTCGCGCCCGGCTTGAGCTTGCCGGCCTTCTCGGCGCCTTCGATCATCGACAGGCCGATGCGGTCCTTGATCGAACCGCCCGGGTTCGCGCTCTCGAGCTTGAGGAAGAGTTCGCAGGCGCCGGTATCGAGGCGCTGCGCCTTGACCATCGGGGTGCGGCCGATCAGCTCGAGTACGCTCTGGTGGATCGTCATGCGGGCTCCGCGTGAGGCGTCGCGGGCGCAGCCCGGCGACGGTCGTCACCTCCGGCCGGAGGTGATCGCGGAATGATACCCGAGGGCGGGGATGTCGCCGACGTCACCGCCTCTGCGGCGGCGTCGGCAACGGCATCCGGTCAGTGCGCCGCGGCCCACATCGAGGTGAGCCTGTCCTTCGCGTGCAGCTTCTCTTTCTTCATGTTGTGCAGGGTGACGTCGTCCATCGGCAGGACGCCCAGCTCCGCATCGCGCACCTTGCTGTCCAGTTCCTTGTGGCGCTGGTACAGGCTGCGGAACTCGGCGTTGCTCTGCATCAGCGCTTCGACTTCTTTCTGGTTCTGCTCGAACATCAGCCAACCTCCTCTAGTGCAAGGAACACGCACGCGGCGGCACGGCCTTTCGGCCGTGCCGCTGCGGAGCGGGACGAGTTACCGCGGGGTTGCGAAATGGCTCGGAAAGAGCCGCCGTTACCTTGGACGGTGCATCGAGGGCGGAGCGGAGATCGTCGGGCCTTGCTGCGGACGCCACTGCCAGGAAACGTCCGTACGCACGACCCGCGCCTCGGAGAACCGAGGGAGTGCTTTCCTCTGTCGCGATCGCTGCTGTCATGGGCTCTGGCCCAAGTGGGGTCCAGGAAAAAACGGGCCACTTGGGAGCTAGACGCTACTCCGATGCCCCTGCCTTGGCAACCGGAAAAACACGCGATCGCGCGTCCGCGAAGGCGCCGATGCGCTTGATAAATTTTTAACGCAAACAGCGAGTTGCGCCAAATCAACAGGATGCGACCGCAAGACCGTCGCGCCGCCGTCAGTCCGACTTCGCGGGTGCCGACGGCTTGGCTTTCGGCTTCGCCTTGGGCTTGTCCTTCGCCGGGTTTTCCGCCTTGGCCTTGTCGCCCGAGAGCGCCGCCTCGAGCTGCGCTTCCTTCTTCGCCAGCGCGGCCGCTTTCGCCTGCGCGGCAGCCATGCGCTTGGCCTGCTCCGCTTCGGCGCGCGCGGATTCCGCCGCCTGCGTCGCCTGCGCGCCTTCGGCACGCGCCGTTTCGGCGTCGCGCCGCGCGCTTTCCGCTTCCTCGGCGCGAATCTGCGCCTGCAGGCGCTGGCGTTCGAGTTCCGCGCGCGCCTGCTCCGCGTCGCGCCGGGCGATCGCCAGCTGGAGGCGATCGTTCTCGCGCTGCAGCGTCGTGCGCTGCTCGTCGAGCGATTCCGCCTCGGCGCTCGCGCGCGCGCCGTCGATGCGCCGCTCGGTCATGTAGATCCAATGCTCGCGCTCGCCGCGCCGCGCTTCCTTGAGGTGTGCGAGTGCGAGGCGGGCGCGATCCATCGCGACGGACGCCCGTGTGCCGAGCACGGGGTCGGTCGCGAGCGTGTTGAAGCGGTCGAGCAGGCGCTGGTAGTCGTCGTCGCGCGCGGCGACGGCGTTCACGGCACCCAGCGCGAGTGCGAAGGCGATCGCGCAGCGGACGGGACGGGCGAGGTTCATGGCTGCTCCTGCTGCAGGGCGGCGGGGTGGCTGTCGAGGTCGCCTTGCAGGCCCTCGTTCTCACGCGTCAGGCGCTCGACGTCACCGCGCGCCTTCGCGAGCTTGGCCTTGGCCAGGGCGAGTTCGCTGTCGGCGAGCGATTCGGCGGCGAACTGCGCGGCCGCATCGTAGTCCTCCTCGCGCTGGGCAGCCTGGGCCTGGTCGAAGTGCCGGCCGGCCGCGCGGTACTCGGCGGCCGCAAGCTGGGGCGCCTCCGCCTGCCGCGCCGTGGCGAGCGCACGCGAGGCCGCGTCCAGTTCGTCGAGCGGCGGCTTGGTCGGGCTGCACCCTGCAGCCAGCGCGGTCGCCAGAATCACGATCCACGCATGGATTTTTTCGCGTGCTGGTGTCATAACTTCGCCGCTCGCCTGCAGAAGAGAGTGCGTATTTTGGGAAGGCGACGCCCGGTTTGGCAATGCTGGTCCGATGAACCGGCGAACGAGACGAACGAACGAGAGCGAGAACGGCGATGGATATCGGCTATTTCCTGAAACTGATGACCGAGAAGGGTGCGTCGGACATGTTCCTGACCACCGGCGCTCCGGTGAACATCAAGGTCGAGGGCAAGCTCTATCCGCTCGGCAACACGGGCCTGCCGAACGGCATGGTCAAGAAGATCGCCTACTCTCTCATGGACGAGGGCCAGGTGCCGCAGTTCGAGAAGGCGCTCGAGCTCAACATGGCGATCGCGGTGAAGGACGCCGGCCGTTTCCGCGTCAACGTGTTCAAGCAGCGCGGCGAAGTCGGCATGGTTATCCGCGCGATCAAGAGCGAGATCCCGTCGATCGAGCAACTGCGCCTGCCGCAGCTGTTCAAGAACATCATCATGGAGCCGCGCGGCCTGATCCTGCTGGTCGGCGCGACCGGTTCGGGCAAGTCGACCACGCTCGCCTCGATGATCGACCACCGCAATGCGAACACCTCGGGTCACATCCTCACGATCGAGGATCCGATCGAGTACCTGTACCGGCACAAGAAGTCGGTGGTGAACCAGCGCGAGGTCGGCCTCGACACGCACAGCTTCCACGAAGCGCTGAAGAACGCGATGCGCGAGGCGCCCGACGTGATCCTCATCGGCGAGATCCGCGACGCGACGACGATGGAGGCGGCGATCACCTTCTCCGAAACCGGCCATCTCTGCCTCGCGACGCTGCACTCGAACAACGCCGACCAGACGATCGAGCGCATCCTGAACTTCTTCCCCGAATCGGCGCACAAGAACATCCTCATGAACGTCGCGCTGAACCTGCGCGCGGTGATCAGCCAGCGCCTCGTCATGGGCAAGGACGGCCACCGCCTGCCCGCGGTCGAAGTGCTGCTCAATACGCCGCACATCCGCGACCTGCTGCGCCGCGGCCAGGTGCACGAGGTCAAGGAGGCGATGGACCGCAGCCTGCAGGAAGGCATGCAGACCTTCGACCAGTCGCTGTACGCGCTCTACAAGGAAGGCAAGATCGAGCTCGAGGAAGCGCTCAACCACGCCGACTCGCGCGACGGCCTCGCGCTCAAGGTGCGCCTCGCCGAAGGCGGCGACGCGCCGATGGCCGAAAACTTCGACATGTCGAACTACTGACGCCGATCCTGCTTCGCCCGCGACGCGGGCGAAGCGCGCAGCGGGTTTCCGCGTGGCGGCGGCGAGTCCGCCGGCACGCCCTGCTAGACTCGGCGGCGGAACACCGACCGCACCATGCCCACGTCGCCACCCCTCCCGCCCCGCCTGCAGGGCCTGACGCCGCTCGCGGTGCAACAGGTCGTCGCGACCGCGAATGCGCTCGAGGCCGGCCGCGTCGACGAGGCGGAGGCGCAGGTCGGCGCGGCGATCGCCGCGTTCCCGCACCAGCCGGAGGTGCTGCGGCTGTGGGCGGGCATTCGCAGCCAGCGCGGCGACCACGAGGCGGCGATCCGTGCGATCCGGCAGGCGGTCGCGCAACGCGCGGGGGACGCGCTCTATCACAACACGCTCGGCACCGTGCTCGCCGAGGCCGGCGACTACGACGGCGCGATCGCGGCCCTGCGACGCTGCTGCGAACTGCAGCCCGGCCTCGCGCTCGCGTGGTTCAATCTCGGCGTGCTGCTCACGCGCTGCGTGCGCCACGACGAAGCCGTCGTCGCGTTGCGGCGCGCGGTCGAGCTCGCGCCGTCGCACGTGCAGGCGCGCGCGCTGCTCGCGGACATGCTGCGCGTCGCGAACCAGCCCGCGCAAGCCGCGGCGGAGTACCGGCGCATCCTCGCCGAGCGCCCGTGCACGGGCATCGCGTGGTGGGGGCTCGCCGACATCAGGACGACGCGCTTCGAAGCCGACGACATCGCGCGCATGCAGTCCGCGCTGCGTGATGAGCGAGCGGGCGACGACGACGTCGTCGCGACCGGATTCGCCCTCGCCAGGGCCTTCGACGAACGCGGCGACCACGCTGCTTCGCTCGCCGCGCTGGAACAGGCGAATGCGGTCGCGCGGCGGCGCCGGCGCTGGGATGCGGTCGGCTTCGACGCGTTCATGGCGTCGATCCGCGATGCCCATGCGGCGCCAGCGGCGGGCGAGCCAGGCGACCGCGCGTTCGGGCACGAGGCGATCTTCATCGTGAGCCTGCCGCGGTCCGGCTCGACCTTGATCGAACAGATCCTCGCCTCGCACTCCGCGATCGAAGGCGCCGGCGAACTCGCCGACCTGCCGCTGCTGGTCGCCGAGGAGTCGCGCCGCCGGCAGCAGGCGTATCCGCAGTGGGTCGGTGCGATGCAGGCGGACGACTGGCGCCGGCTCGGCCAGCGCTATCTCGATCGCACGGCGCACTGGCGCCGGCGGCGCGCGCTGTTCACCGACAAGCTGCCGAACAACTGGTACTACATCGACGCGATCCGCCGCATGCTGCCGGGCGCGCGCATCGTCGCGGTGCGCCGCGATCCGCTCGAGACGTGCTTCTCGTGCTATCGCCAGTTCCTCTACAACAACGAATACACGCGCACGTTCGGCGATCTCGCCGCATTCTGGCGCGCGTTCGACCGCGCCGTGCGCGACGGCCTCGTGCGCCATCCCGCGCACGTGCACGAGAGCGTGTACGAGGATCTCGTCGCACAGCCGGAGCAGCACATCCGCTCGCTGCTCGACTTCCTCGGCCTGCCGTTCGAACAGGCCTGCCTCGAATTCCACCGCACCGAGCGCGACGTGCGCTCGCCGAGCGCGATGCAGGTGCGCGAGCCGCTGCGCCGCGACACCGCGCGCGGCGCGCGCTACGGTGCGCTGCTCGATCCGCTGCGGCGGGAGCTCGGCATGCTGCCGTCGACCTGACGCGTCAGCGCGACGCGCCTGTGTCGGCCACGTCGTCGGTCGAGTAGCCCCAGTGCCGCAGCATCGGCTCGAGGATCGGCAGTACCGGCTCGATGTGCTCGCGATAGCGCAGCCAGCGGTTCATGCCGCGGCTGTTCACGGGCTGGATCACCTGCGTGTAGCTCGGCGTGCCGATGAAACCCTTGCGCCGCGCGTGCTCGTGGAAACCGAGCAGGGGTGCCGCGTCGCCGAGATCGAGGAATTGCGCGATCCGCGCGGCCTGCCCTTCGACGTCGGCGACGATGTCCTCGTTGCGCACGGCGAGCACGTCGGGGCCGAACAATGCCGCATGGTGCAACCACGACTGCATCGACGCGACGTACGACGTCGCCAGGCGTTGCAGGTCCGAGCAAGCGGCGGCGAGCACGCTGGAGCGGAAGTTCTGCATGTAGCAGCTGAGGATCACGTCGCACGGATGGCGCAGCGCGAGGACGAATTTCGCGCGCGGGAACAGCCGATGGATCAGCGGCAGCCACAGCATGTTGAGCGGGTTCTTGTCGACGATCTGCGTGTCCCAGCGCCGCGGGATCGTGTCGCAGACCATGCCGAGGTAGCGCTTGCGCAGTTCGTCGCAGTCGCGCTGGCCGAGCCGCGCCATGTCCTGCGGCACGAAGATGTCCTGCTCGGCGAGCTGGTCCGACAGCTTGTTGAAGAACGGGTTCTCGTCCATCGACTGCAGCCGCGGATGCGCATCGAGCATCTGTTCGAGCAGGGTCGTGCCCGAGCGCGGGAAGCCGACGATGAACACCGGCGAGTGCTTCGCTTCGGGCGCGGTCAGGACCGGCCAGTGGTGATAAGCGTCCGCATCGACGCGGATGTCGGCGAGCGGCAGTGGTGACGCGCCGGGCTCGAACCGCTTCGGGATCACGTGCCTGAGGTCTTCGACGTGCAGCGCGTGCGCCGCCTGCAGCGCCTGCATCGTGCCGGCGACGTCGTTGCGCTTGGCACGGACTTCGGCGAGCAGGTAGTAGTGCGCGTAGTCGCCTTCGCCACGCAGCCCGGCATCTTCGAGGATCGCCTGCGCTTCGGCGAGGTCGCCCTTGCGCTGCGCGACCTTGGCGAGCACGTGCGCGAGTTCCATCCGCACCTCGGCGGAAGCACCGTCGAGGCGGCCCGCGAGTCGCGACAGCAGCGACTCCGCTTCGGCCAGCCGGTTGAGGCGTTCGTAGGCCGAAGCCAGATGCACGATCGCGTGGATATTGTCGGGTGCACGGCGCACCAGGTCCTCGAGCAGGACTTGCGCGGAGTCACCGTCGCCCAACGCGAGCTGCAGGTCGCCGAGCTCCTGCTGAAGGCCGTCGTCTTCGAGCGGCAACCACCGGCGCCACGGCTTGAGCAGGTCTTCGGCTTCCTCGTACTCGCGGCAGGCCTGGCAGGCGCGCGCGGCGTGGATGCGCACGCGCGGTGAATCGGGTTCAAGCGCGTACGCGCGCAACGCGACGTCGCGTGCGCCGATGTAGTCGCGTTGCTGCAGCTTGAGCAATGCGTAATTGACGAGTTGCCCGGCGTCCGTTGGCGAACGGTGCAACACGCGTTCGTAAATCGCGGCGGCCTCGTCGAGGCGACCTGCTTCACGCAGGGCCGTCGCATAGTTGCCCCAATGCTCGCTGCGCCCGGGGAACAGGTGCGTCAAGCGTTCGTAGGCTTCGATCGCATCGGTCGCACGGCCCTGCATCTGCAGGCTGACCGCGAGCATCGTCAGGAGGTCCTCGCGCGCCGCATCGGCCTGCAGGCGCGCACGCACGAGGCGCTCGGCTTCGCGCCAGTCGGCGGCGCGGACCGCCGCGGCAATCGGAATCAGGTCGGAATTCATCGTCTTCGTCAAAAAAAAGGCCGCGCGGGAAACCCGCGCGGCCGTGTAGCTTACAACGTGACTCGATCTTAGAACTTGACCGTCACGCGACCCCAGTAGTAGCGGCCCATCAGGTCGAAGTCGCTCGGGTCCGTGTTCGCGTTCAGCGTGTTGTTCGCGTACAGGAACGGCGGCTGCTTGTCGCCGACGTTGTTCACGCCCACATCGAAGCGCGTGTTGAGCGATTCGAGGTTGTAGCCGAACTGGACGTCGTGATAGACGGTCGAGCCGAAGTCGGTGTACAGACCGTCCAGCGACGGGTTACCCGTGCCGTACGGATGGCTGTCCTGCGACGGCGAGGCCGAACCCATGCGGAAGCGGTGGATGTAGCGCATCGACCACGACGCATCGAACGGACCCATCTGCCAGCCGAGCTGGCTCTGTGCACGCCAACGCGGGAAGAGGCAGACGCCGCCGCTCGCGCCCGGGCACGCCGCCGCCTGCGCCGAACCGTAGTTCTCGAAGTGACCCGCGAAGTGGTAGGTCGTGTTGCCATCGAGACCCGGAGCGGTCTGCAGGTCGTAGTTCTTCAGGTAGGTCGCGTTCAGGCCGACGTTGAAGCGGCCGAACGAGAACTCCGGCAGACG
>Ga0068853_100000922_pt1 | contig 20563 bp, 12 predicted proteins | sample KBSCornC32_FD_65655 | JGI IMG/M metagenome (GOLD analysis project Ga0068853, IMG submission 65655) | Corn rhizosphere microbial communities from Kellogg Biological Station, Michigan, USA - KBS Corn C3-2 | ecosystem: Host-associated > Plants > Roots > Rhizosphere > Soil ...
TTGCCGAACGTGGGCCGCTCGATACTCCGGTGGCTATCACAGATTTAGAGGCCTATCGCTCGGTATTCGGCGGAGATCTGGCCGTCGCTCGGGAAGCACGCGGACAAACGATCTACGCCGCATTGCCGATGGCAGTAGCTAATTTCTTCGGAAATGGCGGACGGCGCTGCTACGTCGTACGCGTAGCCGGCAAGCAAGCGACACCGACACGATTTCACATGCCGGCCATGGTGGCGATTTCTGGTTTGCAGGGAGCGAGCGCCTCATCACCAGGCACACCAAAGTTGGTTTCAATCCGCGCCTCATCTGCCGGTAGCTGGTCGAGAGAGTTGCGCGTTGGCACCAGGCTTCAGGTAACGCCTCTTCCGGTTTCTGCCTTCAGTGTCACCACCGATCACCAGCTGTCATGGTTGACTGGTAGCGCTCCGGAGGCAATCCAAAACGGAGATGTATTGCGCCTCACATTCCCGGACGAGAGCCAATGGCTCTTTCCAGTCAGTTTCATTGAGAGACCATCCGACGCCACACCGAGCACCCCCGTCAATGTCATCGCTAACTTCGCCTCGCAATTGGCCCGAGCCGAATTCAGCAGTCCGCCTGCGTTCGTCCAGCACGTGCGGCGTTTGACGATGAACGAGGGCGAGACGCTCGATGTGACCGGCACACTCTCTATCAGCCAGGACGAAAGTGAGTTTGCAATCAACGGCACTGATGCAGATCAAATTAACGTGGAAGATGTGCTGCATCTTGAGACGAGCGACCGCTCGCAATATCTGTTCGCCGTCTCGGATGTTGCCGTGTCGGATGCTGGAGGCTCGCCGTCCGGTTCCAAAATAGTAACCAGTAACACCAGTCTGGTGCGGCTGCCTGTTGCGCCTCTGGCAATGCCGGTCTCGCCGTCGCTGCGACGCGTAGAGCGGTTGCGTTTTGATTTGCTGTTGCGGCAGGGAAAGCGGCGGCTCCCGACGCTTTCAGAGTTGTCGTTTAATGCCGGCGCAAACCGCTGGGACGGCGACAACCAGCGGCGTTCCCTGCTCTCTCAGTCGGCGGCACGCTCCGAAGCCACTCGCTTCTGGGGTGAGGTTGCGCTCCTTGAATCAAGTGCACTCTATCGTCGCTCAGCGGCGGACGTGACCGGCAAGCAAGTCACACAAAGCACCGGGTTGTTCCGCTTGTTGCAGACTGATACGCGGATTGAAGAGGCGCGCGACGGTAGCCTCGACATTGTCGCGCTGGCGGGAGTGCTGGCTCCGGCCGAAGACCTCAACGCTATTTACCTGCCCCTTGGCATGTCGTCGATCTTGAGCGAGGAAGACTTGGTTGGCCCAGCCAAAGAAGATATCGGCACGGACGACCTGAATACTTTCGATCCAAATCTTTTTGTCGATCCTTTTCTTGTTCCACAACTAAATAACCAGGCGACGTCGGGCGACGCCTTGATGAAGGAGGCTTTTGATCGTCATTACGTGCAGAACAAACGGCTGCGCGGTCTGCATAGTTTGATGTTCATCAATGAAGTGGCGCTTCTGTCAACGCCGGAATCAATACAGCTCGGCTGGGAGTTGCAAGATACGGAACTCGATTCACCAGTCTCTCTGCCTTCAGTCACTTCACCGCCTATCGTTTCGCCACCACTGGTCGACAACGCCGAATTTCACGACTGTAATCCACCGATCGTTTCCAACCCGGCGATTGTGCCGCCGCCGATACCTACTGAGTCAAAGCTTCCCATCCTGATGACCTCAGGAGACTACAGCAATGAAGCGCTGCTCGAGATTCAACAGGCGATGCTCAATTTTTGTCAGGCGCGCCGCGACGTGGTTTGTATTTTCACCTTGCCGCTTCATTTCGAGCGGCGGCAATGCATCGAGTGGCAGGAGGATTTCCGGCAACGGCTCGGACTCGGAGCCCGCCGCAGTCCCTTCAGCGATCTGTCGCGGCAGATGAGTGACCTAAGCTATGCGGCAATCTTTCATCCATGGCTCCTTCAGCGTGACACCACTTCACCCGACGGTTTGCGTCGTGTGAGCTGCGACGGCGCCGTCTGCGGAATTATCGCCGCGCGTGAGCGGGCCCGTCAGGTGTGGGTAGCTCCCGCGAACGTGCCCCTGCAAAGCGTCCTGGGACTAACGCCGATCTTGAATGATGACGACTGGGCCGATCTGTTCGATCTGCAATTCAATCTTATCCGCGCCGAACCACGCGACTTTCGCTTGATGAGCGCGCACACCTTGAGCGACGAAGCAATTCTCTTACAGATTTCCGTGCGTCGTTTGATGATCCTGCTTCGCAAAGTGGCGGTCGACCGCGGGATGGATTTTGTTTTTGAGAGCAACCACGAACGCTTCCGTGAAGCCGTCCGGCTGATGCTGGAAAAGACTCTCCGATTCATGTTTGAACGCGGTGCATTTGCCGGACCCACCACAGAACAGTCGTACCGCGTGGTCACGGACAAAAGCGTTAACACGCCCGAGAGTGTTGATGCCGGCCGTTTCATCGCACAAATCCAGGTAGCGCCATCACAACCGATGGAGTTCATCACGGTACTGCTGACGCGGCTGGGCGAAGACTTGCTGCAAGCGTCAGAAGCGTAGTGTTGCAACTGCAAGGGAGAAGGAATAGTGGCCAATGAGTATCCGCTGATTGCCTTTCGCTTCGAGGTCCAACTCACCGTGGAAAACCCACAGCGCTTTGGACTAACGAGCCCGTTGTGCGGGGGAGCGTTTTCCGAGGTCGACGGGTTAGAGATGAGCAACGAAGTGAAGACCATCCGTGAGGGTGGTAACAACCTGAATCAAATCCACCTGGTTGGTCCAGTGACCTACGGGCAACTAACGCTGAAGCGTGGCATGACGCCTAATCTCGATCTTTGGAAGTGGTTCAAGGCGACTGCGGGCGGTGAAGAGAACGGTCGCGGGACTTTGGCGCAGGGCGCCATTGTCATGAAGGATGCAGCAAACGTGCCGCAGTTTCGTTTCGAGCTGACGGATTGCCTGCCAATCAAGATCAAAGCGCCGTCATTCAACGCCAAAGAGGGAGCAGTCGCGATAGAGGAGATGCAGATCGCTTACAGCTCTTTCACAGTTAGACCAGCGTGATCGTTTACGAGGTTCAAAATGTTAGCCAAAGCCAAGCTTGTTGAAATCAGATGGACCGGCGATCCGCTACAGGCGGAAACGGTACCGGGACACGACGTTCCAGTCCAGTTTAATCCGCAGACAATGAAGCTTAACTTTGCGAACGAGGACAACAGCGGCTCTCAATCTCCTCCAAGGCAAACTACCGGTAGCGGCACTTCTAAGCTGGCCGTCGAACTGATCTTCGACACGACCACGGACGGCACTGACGTGCGCAAGAACACTGAGAAGATCGCCTATTTCGTCAAGGCAAAGCCTGGCGACAACAACAGGCCAGCACAGCCCGGTGTCAGCTTTGAGTGGGGCAGCTTCATTTTTCGCGGCGTCGTCAAGTCGATCGACGAAACGCTCGATTATTTTTCCGACGAAGGAGTGCCGCTGCGCGCCACCATTTCACTGAGTATCGCCCGGCCCAACATTGAGTTCATCCAAGCGCCGAATGGCGCTGGGCAAAACCGGTCACCCGGACAAAGCGCGGCCACGGGCGCGACCGCACCGCTTGAACCCGCGCGCGCTAATGACAACGTGCAGAGCCTCGCAGCGCGCAATGGCAACAGCCGTGATTGGAAAGCCATCGCCGCCGGAAACAACATCGACGATCCATTACGCCTTGCTCCCGGAGCGCTTATCAACGTGAACGCGAAGCTCAACCTCAAAGCAGGAGTCAACGTCACCACGAATGCCCCCGCTGTGAGTGCAAACCTGTCTCTCCGTCCGCGATAACAAGGAGTGAATAGCAGCCATGCCGATTGTCATCAACGAGTTTGAAATTGTCGTCGAGCCGCAATCTCAGGGAAGGACACCTGAGGCGAAGGCTGAGCCGGCACAACCGCCAAGTCCTGAAGAAATCACTACAGTCATGCAAGTTTACGAAAGCCGGCTGCAGCGGGTGTGGGCAGATTGAAATATTGAAAAGGCTTCGCACGAAAAGTGGGCATAAGCGCTCTTCAGCTAAAAACTTTTCGTGTATACGCCGTTGAAAATGATGCCAGACCAAGGTGAGCAAACTCCATTCTATCCTTCCCGTCCTACTCTCAAACTGGACGGACAGAACAATGATGCTTTGAGCGATGCGCTGCTGACATTGTTTGTGGAAGAAACAACGTTGGGGTTGGCTCGCTGCGAAGCCCATTTTTCCAACTGGGGACCGAAGAACAACTCCGTGGATTTTCTTTTCTTCGATCGCCAGGCAATCGATTTCGGAAAAGACTTTGCCGTCGAAGTTGGACCACCAGACTCGGCTGCAGAAATCTTCAAAGGCCGCATCGCCGGCCTGGAAGCCCAATATCCGTCGCAACGCGACGCAGAATTGACGCTGCTTGCCGAAGATCGTTTTCAAGACTTGCGTATGGAACGGCGCACGCGCTCATTCGAAAACATGAGTGATTCGGATGTCATTTCCCAGATTGCGTCGCAACACGGACTCACCGCGCAAGTAGATGCTAATGGGCCAACGTATCGCGTGCTGACGCAGATCAACCAGAGCGATCTGGCTTTCCTGCGCGAACGGGCGGCGGCGGTCGATGCGGAATTGTGGATGGATGATCGCACGCTGCACGTGCAAGCCCATGCAAATCGCAATGGCGGCACATTAGATCTGAATTACAGCCGCGAGGGCCGCAACCTGCTCGAATTCTCGGTACTTGCTGACCTCGCCCATCAACGCAGCGCTGTCCTTGTTAGCGGTTGGGATATAAGCGCCAAAGCCAAGTTTGATGAAGAAGCCACCGACAGCGTCATTTCCGGGGAGCTGAATGGAGACCGAGGTGGAAGTTCGATCCTGGGACAGGCGCTGGCGACGCGGAAGGAACGGATCGCCTCGGCAGTACCAATGTCGCAACAGGAAGCACAGTCGATGGCCAAAGCCCGATATCGCGAACGGGCGCGACAATTCTTAAAGGGAAAAGGTATCGCCAACGGCAATCCACGCATTCGCGTAGGTGTGACATTGAACATGACGGGCCTGGGACCAATGTTCGACGGCAAGTATTACGTGACGCTTACCCGCCACACGTTTGACCGTCGTCATGGTTATCAAACGACATTTGAAACGACGCGTCCCGGCATTGGAGGTTGACTGAAGCATGTTGGAAGTAATGGATCAACTCGAGTTGGCGGTGGCACGTAAGCGTCTCTACGGCGCCTACCCAGCGACCGTCACCGATCTAAAAGATCCTGATAGCCAGGGGCGCGTCAAGGTTAAGTTGCCGTGGTCGCCCGACAACGACGGCAATGGTTACGAAGTATGGGCTCGTGTCGCGGTGCTGATGGCCGGAAACAATCGGGGGTCGTGGTTTATCCCGGATGTAAATGACGAAGTCGTAGTGATGTTCGAAGCTGGAGACGCCCGCCGTCCTTACATCGTCGGCACCGTCTGGAATGGCAGTGATGCACCGCCCGAATCGATGGATGGCGCTGGGAACAATTTCAAGAAAGTTTTGCGATCGCGTAACGGCGTGAAGCTGACCATGGACGACACCGACGGTCAGGAAACCTTCATCGTTGAAACGCCGGGTGGACAGAAGATGACTTTGAAGGATGGTCCCGGCTCGGTGGAGATCGTTGATAGCAACGGCAATTCCGTCAAGCTCGAGTCGAGCGGAATTACGATCACAGCGGCCGCGAAGGTGACGGTCAATGCCAGCACTATGGAAATCTCCGCAGGCATGGTGACGGTCAATGCGGGAATGTCAAAGTTCAGCGGCGTCATTCAGTGCGACACCTTGATCAGCAACAGCGTTGTGAGCGCTTCTTATACGCCGGGCGCCGGCAACATCTGGTAGAGCGCTAGAGGAAGTTATGGCTGAGAAATTCGATTGGATAAAGCCTTCGTTGCTCTGGCAACCTGACGCGCAGGACATGCGGCGCTCGGATTTTTTCCGTCCGGCACTGCTTGAATTTCGATCCGACGACTTCGTGAAAGATTTCCTTGCCCTCGCGAGCAGCAAGAGACCGAGGGGATTGCAGCAGGCCATCGCGCAACCGTTGCAGCCGGGACGACGGCTGAAATTCTTCCAACCGGCGCACGGAAATTTTTATCTGACTTGCGCTTCACTGTGCTGCCGCTTGCCTGGCTTTCCCGATCGGGAAGTGCAAAAGGGCGACGGCGAAAGCACCTTCTTCGTGTTGCGTAAAAAAATCGATGGAGTCGAGTACGGATGGGTTGCCGGCGAGAGTAACAATGGCTGGCGTGCGGTCAATGGCCAACCGATCCTGGACAACGAAGAACGTTTACCACTCTTCCCGACAACAACTGGTCAGGACCGGAATATTTTCTACGGCTACGTGCCCGTTTCCAGCCAACAAACTTATGCTGCCGCGCCAGCCGAGTCGCCGGTGCAAACGACGGATCCGCGCCTCGATGAACTCGACGGAGTGTTTATCGAGCCGCTCAAAGATCCAAGTCTGCTTTTCGACAATGGCACCAGCACGCGGAATCCCACCTTGGAGCTGCGTACCTCAGTTTACCTGTTACTGGACTTGTTCGAATACTTCGGAAAGTATTTGCCAAATGTGGCCAACACTCTTAGCGGTGGGTCGAGCTCGAATCTCAACGCCGCTGAACGCGCTCTGCTAACGTCGCTTCAGTCTCAATCGCTTGGTGGCACGCTCAACCTGGCGAGGGCATTAGCCGTCGTGGCGAGCAAAGTGAGTGCCCTTAATGAACCTGGCGACATCGTTCCAGCCGATCTCGGATTCGGTCCCGATTACAACCTCAGAGATAATCCTCTCGACCTTACAGCTCTTAGAACAAGAGTAAATGTCGCGTTGCAATCGCGGCCTGATACCAAACCAGCCCTCATCAAAGTTCCAAAGCTCGGCCAGAAGGCCGGGGATCTCTACGTGCTGCGATATGTCTACGAAAGACCGCAATGCGATCCGGCGCGCCAGTACGTGAGCCAGCCAACGGAGCCCTTCGAGCTCGCACCTTTTTTCGACCCGGAAGCTCCTGGGCGACCCATCCGGATCGCTTTGCCGGTGGACGTCAGCATTGGTGGCCTGCGCAAGTTTCCGAGGAACGTCGCTTTCATGATGTCGTCAGAGTTGCGCAACAAAGTAAACAGTATCAACAAAGGCATGTTGAAAGGTGATCCGCCTGGAGCGGATGGCACATTTAACCTGGGCCACATTTGCTCGTTCTCGATTCCGATTATCACTCTCATTGCTTTTATTCTGCTGATGATCATAGCCATCTTGCTCAATATCATTTTTTGGTGGCTGCCTCTCTTAAAGATTTGCTTTCCGCTCAACCTCAAAGCAAAGGTTTAGTAGTTTTTGGTGGTGTGTAAACGAAATGCGCAGAACGAATTTATTTGGACAGGGCTTGAGTTTTCCCCCGCGAGTGGGAGCTGACGGTCGTCTCGCATGGTCTGAGGGCGAAGATAACGTGCGGGAATCGATTCGCGTCATCCTGTTAACAGAACCGGGTGAACGCTTGCTGCGCGAAGACTTCGGCTGCGGACTGCGCCGGTTTCTTTTCGAACCCAATACAGTCACCACCCGGCAGTTGATTCGTGAACGTGTCGTCAAGGCTATCGGTCGCTGGGAACCGCGCGTGAAAGTTGACGACGTGACGATTGAGACTGACCCTGACAATCCGCGTCTTGTAGGAATCAATATTTTCTTTCGCCTCGTAGCGACGCAGGCGTTGGGCCGCATGGGTATGACGCTGCAGTTGGAAGGATAAGTCGAATGCCTCTACAGCTTCCCAGTCTTGACGATCGCAACTTCGAACAGCTCATGCTCGAAGCCCAGGCGCGCATTCCCGGCTACACGCCGGAGTGGACCAACCATGGAATCGAGAGCGACCCTGGTATCACCATCGTAGAGTTATTCGCATTTCTTACCGAGAGTTTTCTCTATCGCCTCAACCGTTTCCCGGAGCGCAACCGTCTCAAGTTTCTTCAACTCCTTGGCATTCCGCTGCAACCCGCTGCCGCTGCCGACGGCCTCATCGTGATCCATAACGAACGCGGTCCGGTGCAGGAGCTCCCGCTCGACCGCGGCATAGTCGTCGCGGCTGGAAACGTCAACTTTCTCACGCGGGATGGTGTCAACGTACTGCCGCTGGAAGCGCAGGTTTACTACAAAAGCAAGATCGCCAGAACCGACGATCGCTACGCGGAGTTCACGGCGAAATACGAAGCCATTCGCGCGGCGGCCTTGGCAGCCGACGCGAGCGGAGATGCGGCGGAATCAACCGCAGCAGATGAGGGCGGGAGCACCGGTTCGATTGAACTCGCGTTCTATGAAACCACGCCGATGCTCCAACCAACACCCGGCAACCCGAGTCCATCCGTGAATCTGCTGGGCGAAGAGATGATGGACAATGCGCTCTATATCGCCCTGCTCGCGCCGAAGAATGTGACGCCGGAACAAGTGCGTGAAGTCATCGCGAATAAGACACTTTCCCTGGGTATCGTACCGGCGCTCACAAACGACGTCCCGCCGCTCACGCCGCGACGGAGGCTGCCGACGCGCTCGCCGATTCCCAATCTGATTTATGAATGCGCCGACGTGAGTGGAAGTACCACCAGGGCGCAGTACAAACGATTGCGGCTCATCCAGCAACCGGACGTTTTGAGTGACGCCGGAATCGTGCAAGTCGAATTACCCGACAGTGACGGTTTGCAAACGTGGGTCTTCACCGAACCGCTACAAGAAGGAACCGGTGATTACCCGCCGCGTCTTGAAGACAAGAAGATAAGCGAACGGCTGGTAACGTGGTTGCGTTTGCGATTGCCTCCTCCCGAATCGGGAAGCCAATCTCCAACTCTGACGCCGGCCGGACGAACGGGAAGCGGCACTAGTCAGCCGGTTGTTCTGACCAGCGCGGGGCCGGCAGGAACACTCAATGCGCGCCTGAGTTGGGTAGGCATTAACGCGACGCGCGTGACGCAGGCGATTCCAATCGTTAACGAGCTGCTGGGCACGGCTCCAGGCGCGCTCGATCAAAACGTGGCGGAGCCGGACCAAACCGTGAAGTTGGTCAACACACCGGTCATCCCAACTTCGCTGCGACTTGAAGTTGAAGATATCAATTCCACATGGCGACTCTGGCAACAGACGGACGATCTATTGGCTGCGGACGAGACAGATGAAGTCTTCACTCTCGATCCAGAGTCGGGACAGGTACGTTTTGGTGACGGGATACGCGGCGCGCGACCGCAACCAGGCCGTCGCATACGCGCCAGCTATGAGTATGGCGGCGGCACGCAGGGCAACGTCGGCATTGGCGCGATTAAAACCAGTCCCAACGAGAAGCTGCAGGGCGGTTACAAGATAGAGAACCCAATCTCAACCTGGGGAGGTGACGTTGGCGAGACAGTTGTTCAAGGTGAGCAAAACATTCCGCTTTACTTCCGAACTCGAGATCGATTGGTCACCTCGGATGATTTTGAAGACATCACGCGGCGCACGCCTGGCGCAGACGTCGGTCGGGTTGAAGTTTTACCCCTCTTCCATCCAGACAGGCTGAACGAAGCAGCAGCAGGCATCGTGACTTTGATGGTGGTGCCTGCCTTCGATTCGGTACGCCCGCTGTGGCCCACGCCGAATCGCATCTTCTTGAAGAAGGTGTGCGACTACCTCGACGAGCGACGCCTGGTGACGACCGAGATCTACGTGCGCGGTCCTGTTTATGTGCCCGTTTACATTTCAGTGGGGATAGCAGTGCGCGCCGGCTATTTCCGCGACAAAGTGATTGAAGCCGTGACGAAGCGGCTGAATGAATACCTCTCCGCGTTGCCTCCAGGTGGCCCAGCGGAAGAGGGCTGGCCCATCAATAAAGTGCTGCTGAAAAAAGATCTTGAAGCCGTGGTTACGCGCGTCGCAGGCGTTGAGTTTGTAGTTTCAATGGAACTGGGAGTTGGCGCGACATTTAACCTGGAGGAATACAGCTTGACTGGGCTGCGGCTTCCTCTGCTGGTCGGTCTAAGCGTGCGCGAGGGTGAAGCGGAAGCGCTCGCAGACATCATTGCTCCGGCGGAAGGGCCACCCGACACACGCATTGTGCCTATGCCGGTAACCAAGTCGAAGTGTTAGGAACGGAGGCGTCGAAGAATTGGACGTAAACGGAACTCGCTTCCATCTCATCAAGGCCAAACGCGATTGGGAAACCTGTCGCGTGGAAGTTGACGGCAAGCTGGTCTACCTGCGCGAGCGGAAGGGACCACTTAGATACGAGGACAAGAGTCGCACAACTCCCAACGGAAATACGTCCGATAATGCCGCTCCCGGCAATCTGAACTTGAGTTCGCAATTGCCGCTCTTCACGACTGCTCGAGTTCGTCGAGCGCTGGACATTTCGGAGCGGCGTGGCTCCGCAGTAGATGCTTTTGGCAACTGGTACTGGATCAGCAACGACCGTCGCAGGCTTTTTTGGTTGCCCTTCGGAGCGCGTCGTGCCTCAGTTTACTGGACCCAAGAAAGCCCGGCTCGTTGTACAGCGACAGATGTCTTTCAGCCTCGGGTTGAAGAGCAACCCTTGAGTGCTGAGCTCGCCGGCGTAACTGTGACGGACCATCACTATCTCGTCGTTGGCACTGTCCTGAACCGTTTACCGTCAGGCCATCGGCGGCAAAGCGGACTATTCCTCTTTGATCTACATGCGGGCGGCGAACCGCAGCTCATGCTTTTTCCCGATCAGGTTGACTTTGAGCCTTTTGACCTAGCTCCCGCACCCGGCGGCGGTGTCTGGATCCTGGATCGGAGCAATAAGACTTACTGGGGTCTCGATCGTCAATTTCGAGTTGTCACTGATGCTGCGCACCTCGAACTAATCACGCCGGAAAAGGTCTTTCAGTTTCATCCGACTGATGAGCCCTCATTGATTATTCCAAAGCGCGAATTTCCAAACGGTTTCGGAATCGAAGCTAATGATCCGGTAAGCATCGAGTCGCTGCCGGATGGGAGCGTTCTGATCCTGGACCGCCTGGAACCTGCTTCGGTTTCCGACCCCGCTGGTCCTGTTTCGAAAATATTGCGCTATCGCTTTGGCCGCCAACAATCTTCACCACTGCTGCTTACGGATCAGATTGAGGTAATCGCGGAAGGCACCGAAAAGACAGACCGCCGTCTTAACGTTGTGGCTTACGACATCGCATTTGCAGACGGCTGGCTGTACGCGGTTGAGAGCGAAGGAAACCAGACCTTCTCTTTCAAGCTGGACGTGCAAAACTGGCCCACGGAGCTTCGTATGTCTACCGACTTTTTGCCGATGTATTACTTCGGCAGCCGCGCGCTAGTGTCATCGGCCAAGAAGGTCTATTACGACGTGGTTGGAGGCGATACGACCAATGATGCGCTTGTGGCTTGGGTCCAGTTGCACGTCGTCGACCAGCCGCAATACGACCGCGAGGGAGTGCTTCATACTCCTTTACTTGATGGCCGAGAACGAGATTGCGTCTGGCATCGTTTGTTTGTGGATGCCTGTATACCAGTCGAAACGTCCGTGCAGGTTTGGACACGAGCCCACAACGATCTCGACCTGATCGAAGACGTTCCTTTTCGGCGCGAGCCGGATCTCTATTTGCGAGGCGCAGGCGCCGAATTACCTTTCTACAAACCCTTCCCGGAACAGGAAGTGCTGCCAGACCGTAGCGGGACCTGGGAGGTTCTTTTTCAGCAGGCGCGCGGCCGCTATCTTCAGCTCAGGCTAGTCGTCGACGGAAACGGAAGGACTTCGCCTCACCTACATGCGCTGCGCGTCTACTTCCCACGCTTCTCCTATCCGAAGAATTACCTCCCCAACGTTTATCTCGAGGACGCCGAATCCGCCTCCTTCCTCGAAAGGATGTTGGCGAACGAAGAGGGGTTTTTTACCGAGATCGAAGGCAAGATCAACGACGTAAGCATGCTCTTCGACGCACGCAGCGCCGCACCGGAAACACTCGACTGGCTTGCAAGCTGGCTGGGCCTCATGCTCGATCCGCTTTGGGCACAGATTCAACAACAGCGCCGTCTCGATGGTCACGATCATGGCGAAAAGGTCGCTGATCGACGTCGTCTCCTCATTCGCTTTGCGCGGAAACTTTACGAACGTCGCGGCACACCCTCCGGCATTCTCTTCGCGCTTGAGTTGCTGCTTGATCCGTGTCTCGAAGTTACCCTCCGACGGTTGAAACGTATCGCAGTCAACCAGGATGTGAATGGCTCTTTGCGCGAACAACTTCAGAAATTAGGCCTTCGTTGTCCCACGTCGGCCTGGACCGAAGCACAGTTTGAGGACCTGCTCTACGAGTACCTGCTCGCGCCTTCGAGAGTTTCCCGAGTGCGTCTCGTAGAGCGTTATCGCACTCGTGGTGGGCGCGAATTGGTGGCTGGCGATCCGACACAAGCCCGAGGCAGCGTCACGTCTACGACCAGCGCTCCGGACGCGTTTGCTCATAACTTTTCGGTGCTGGTTCCTGAAGGGCTGTCGGTGGATGAGGCCGCCATGGTTGAGCGGATCACAAAACTGGAGAAGCCGACGCATGCTGCCTTCGACGTGCGCCGCTTCTGGGATTTTTTCCGTGTCGGGGAGACACGGCTGGGTATCGATACGGTCCTGGGTGAAGACAGCCGTTTTCAAAAGATGGTTGTGGGCCGCAGTTATCTCGCTGAAGGCTACCTGTATCCTTCTCACCCGATGGACGTGACAGAACGAGCGATTGCGGACCGCGACCGCGTGGGCCAATTGCCACCGTTGTAGAGGGGAAAGAAAAACATGCGTGAATGCACTACTGTCTCAACTGATACCGCGCCGCTGAAACCCAACAAGCGCGTCAACTATACCTTCGGCATGGTCCTCGGCGCCGACGAGTTTCGCCAGGAGCAGGAACACAACGCGTGGATTAGCCGCAACAGCAACCTCCTCCTGCACGGCTCCGGCACGGTGTGCGGCTTGCGCGTAACCACTCATGCACTAACCGGCGATATTGAGGTACGCATCTCTCCGGGCTACGCCATAAGCCCGCGTGGCAAATGGATCTGGGTCGAGCGCGAATTATGTGCGCGCCTCGGCGAGTGGCTCGCGCGAAGTGCGGTGAGCTTGAGTCCGCCTCTGACCGGCCGTCAAACGGCATACGTGAATATTTGCTACGACGAGTGTGAAACGGATTTGGTGCCGATTGCCGGACAGCCCTGTGCTGATGAGCAAGACACGCGGGCAGCCTCGCGCATTCTTGAGACTGCGCGCGCGGAGTTTTCCTGGACCCCACCATCGCCCGACGTTGAAAGGCAGTTTCGCGCGTTCGGGGAGATCCTCAGGAAGGTCGAGATCGGCGAGGGAATAATTTCACCTGACCAAAGCCAACTACTTATTGATCTGGTGCGGGGTCTGAGTCTCACCACGTCGCCGCCAATCGTTCTCTCATCGCCGATCGAGAAGATTCACCTTCCGGAACTAACGGCCGCTGAAACTATTCGTGAAGCGTTGGCAGTGTGGATTACGGAGGTCTGTCCGACGTTGTGGCCGGGAGACCAGGCGGACGATTGCGTCCTTCTTTCCTGTGTTCATTTTGAGTTGGACGGAGATAGCAATCTCGTTACCAGCAGCGTAGAGGTCGAGAACTGCGAACGTCCCGTGCTGGTGCCTGATCGGCTCAAGCAGGAATTGTTCTTTATCAACACCGGCAAGCAAGGCCCGAGAGGACCAGAGGGCCCGAGAGGTCGTGATGGAGTAGATGGCGCTCCGGGAACGCCCGGCACCGATCTCGATCCTGACTTAACGCATATATGCGGCATTAATTGGACGCACGATGGGCCGACAGTTGCGAAGCGCTTAGCTCTAAGAGGTGTCGATCGTCCGGTGGTGGCAGTAGCCTTTTCCAGACCCGTGCAGTCGGAGGATCTGAACACTGTTACCGTGAAGGTCTTAACTCACATGCAAGAGGAACAGGCGGGTGATTACAAAGTAGTTTGCCTGTGTCCCATCGAGGGTGAGGTAAGACCCGCGATACTGGAAGTCGAGCGTTCTCCTGAGAATACATGCTTGATCCTGGGCGTCAGGAAAGTTTTTGATCAAGGCACCCGGGGAGAAAAGGTTAACGGCGTCTTGTTTTTCCTTCCCTTTGCTGAATTTGGACGCCGGTTCTTTGTCGAGGTCAAAGGAGACTTCATTCGTGACGAAAGAAACGTATCGATTGACGCCAATCACCTCGCTCCCTGGCTGCCACAGCGTTTGACAGGCGACAGGGTAGCCGGCGGTCTCTTCGAAAGTTGGTTTACGGCCGTAGAGGTGCCTCCGGACAGGCCAAATATCAACGTCGTGGACATTCGCGGTCTACTTGACGCAGGTCTCAATCCCGATGTTGCCAGACGCGTAATTGAGGAACGCGCGGTGCGAGCTTTTGCCAGTCCGGCGGAAATGCGCACCAGGCTGGGAATGACGGCTGCGGCATTTAAAGAAATCAGTCCGCTGATAAGCACCGGATAACTGGTAGCGATCGGAAAGCCCCCACTAATAAGAGACGGCGGCTATTCGATTGGCGCCAGGGCTGTCGGCAGTGCGAACACAAGAGCAGGAGCAATATGAGCAAGCAACTCAACGAGCCGATCACTGAAAACGGAATTCGCAACACTAACTTTTTCAATGGACGGCTGCTGACTGCGAGGGATTTGCAGACTGACCAGCAAGCGGAGCGCTCGCAACGATGGCAGCTGGGCCGCGCTATTGGTGAGGGGATCGTTCAAGGGCTCGAAGTAAGTCTCGTTTCGCCAGGCGATCGGACCACGGCTCCAGTCGTTAGCATTACGAAGGGCCTGGCGATCAATCGGAAGGGACAGCTTCTTTCTCTGCCGAACGACGATCAGGTTGCGCTAACCCGAACTACAGAGCTGCCACCTCCCGAGGCAGGACTCTTCGGAGAATGTGGCTTGCCGACTACTACGTTCAGCAATCTCGATAAAGCGATCTACTTGCTGGTGGTTGGACCGGCTTCAACATTTCGCGAACGAGCGCCGATGCGCAGTGTCGAGGCGAACAACGCTCTCGCTGGTTGCGGCAGCAAGTTTGCCGTTGAAGGCGTGCAGTTTGAGTTGATCAAACTCGACTTCAACACGATGACCACTGTCAACGAGACGACCCGCACGCAGATCACAGGGATGCTGAACTTGAGCGACGCCGCCAGCATTTCGAAACTGCGTAACATTCTCGCCCATCTCTGTTTCGAGACTGAGGAGCCAACGCCGCAGCGGCGTGATCCTTTCAAGCGCTTAGCAGGGAACGTCAACTCTGGAGCAGTATCTGAACTACGCAGGTTGCGGCAAATCAGTGATTGCGAAGTCCCTCTGACCCTCCTCTATTGGAGCGGTTCCAGCGTTCAGTTTATCGACAACTGGGCCGTGCGGCGTTTAGCGCGCCGCGTCCCGGAGCTTGATGTCCTTTCAATTCTTCGCAGTTACGGATACGAAAGACTCCTGCAGTTTCAGACTCAATTGGAAGACCTATTCAACCGCTTGGGCGGACTCGCACCAGTCGAGGTACAAAACTATTTTCAGTATCTTCCAGCCGTAGGTTATTTCCCTGTGACAGGCGCCAGATCGCCGCGTGGTTTTTCTCCGACGAACTTCTTCCGCCAGCACGCAATTGGTCAGACGGGCGACCTCACGGTCGAAAGATTTGGCGCCCTGCTGCGCGAATCATTCACCTGTCCCAATGTTGATCTGCAAACTAGATCTGTTTTTCAAACTTACCGGGTCCGCGACAATATACGCGCTGTCGCTGCATCCGCCTCGCCATCGCAGCTTTACCATGTGTTCGTCGACCGCTCGCTCAATGGTCCATTGGCCAGCGACGGCGTGGCTAAAGCTTTCGTCGACGCGTGGGATGCTTACCGGGGTCTGATCAAACGTCGTGTTTTTCTTCCAGCTCCTTCTGACGAGGCAAAGATCGCCGCGCAGCACACCATCACGTCGTCCATTAGGGATGTTCTCGACGTGGCAAACCGCCAACACGCGCTGGCCGGCGCGCGCGCTCTTGACGCTGACGCAGCGCTCGAGGCGTTTCGAGAAATATATGTTCTGCAGAACGATTTAGCTCGACTCTTTCAGTCGAACATACCAGGCATCATCGATACTCAGGATCGTGAAGTTTTCGCTCAAAGGCTCGCGGACCTGCTCAATAGAACCACCACCCCAGGGATCCTCGCACTCGATCCCGCAATCACAGCACGCGATCTGCGTGCGACTGTGGCTGCACAAAACGCCATAAACCAATTTGTGGGAAGCTGGAGCGGCGAAGGAGTTGCACTGGGCCCGTTCGGCGCTAGAGATCCGGTGAGCCCGGAAGGCGTCAATCTTGTGCGTGGACGCACCGAGCCCTTTCCGCACAGCTTTACCGTCTTCAACAGCACCGATAAACGTTTGACCTTCGGTCTCGAGGCGCAGTTAGTCGGTCCGGGCGGCGCTTGGACGGGTGAGGCGACTATCGAGAGCACCAGCCGCGAAGAGATTTCCAGAGTCGATCTGGCCAGCGGGGATTCCGCCACCATTGTAGTTAAAGTCAAAGCCCCCCTTACCGCCAATGTTCGTGATATTGCCACATTGACGCTTTCGGTCATCGCCGGACCGCCGACCAGCAGAATCAGCCAGGCAACATTGTCACTGACCGTGGCCGAAGAGTCCGGGCCCCCGGTGACCAGCACGGTCATTTTTGCAGGGACAGCGACGACACCAGCTGGTGATCCTGACAATGCGAACGAGAATCAGCCTTTTACTTATGGCTTCAATGTACGATACAGCACCTCGACCGGCTCCACCGCGGTCGAGCGCTTCCGCTTCAGGATAGATTTGACTACAGATCCTACGCCCAACGATCTCACGAACGGTTGGCGAGTCAGGAGTCAGGGTCAACCCCTTGCCAACCCTTCGCCTGGAGTCTTTACTCGCGAGGTTGATTTGACCCCGAGCGTAACATCACTAGTAGAACTCACAATCTTTTCGCCACGCGTGAGGACTGGGACAAGTCAGACCGCTGCGTTCACAGTCCGAATTGAATCGGTCAACCTTACAACAAAACTCTCGCAGGACTATCCCGAGAGCTCGCGACCGGAGACTTTCCGACTGCGTCTCAGAGGATCTTCGTAGAGATCCTCTCAAGAAAGGATATGAAGAAATGATCAGTACACCGGTAACGTCATCGAGTATTACTGAGGCACGCACGTGGCTACGCCTCCTCAGCTTCGCCATCCTGTTTTGCGCCGGCAGCTCGACCGCACAGGCAAGCTCACCTTGCACTGTCGGACTTCCATCCGGAGCTGCAGCTACTCTGGACGGTAAGGCAACCAGCACCTCTGAATGGAGCGATGCCGGGTTACTTCAATCGAATGATCCTTGCCTTGCTCTGCTTGCCGATAGGGTTGGTGGAGCCGATATATCGCGCACCGTAAAAGTCTTTTCAAAACGCTACACAAGCACCGTTAGCGGACTCCCGGTGATTGCTTTCCTCTTCGAAGTACCTGATGCCTCTCGACTTGGTCCTTCGGCTTGCGGTGGCGAGTTATGTCTGGGCGAACGCATTGTGCTGCAATTCGACGCTAATCGTTCGCGCGGCCCACAACTCGCCGGCAGTTCGACTGCTAACTCGCAGGCGAACGATTACCAGATTATTTTCACTCACAAGTGGGGAACTACTGGCACGGACGTCATTACAAATCTGACGGTGGCAGTCTTTGAACGCCAGTCAACGCCGCCGGACTGTACAAACCCGGAATGGGTTCCAGCGAACGGTGAGACGTTCAACTCAAACGGAATGAAAGCTCAGCGGGTTATCAGCTCGGGGACGGGCTATTCCCTCGAAATTGAAGTTCCTCTATCTTTCCTCGGCAATCCCACCACTGACATCGGCTTTGCGTTTGCAATTCTCAACGATATCGGTACCGAGGGCACATGTTCAGGGATTGTTTGCGATGGTTTCGGAATAGGTTTCCCCAATGCCAGCACTCTACCAGTAACAAACGCGACCAACCCCATCACGCCGTGTTTCGGTAACTGGGTGGTTCCCGACGAGTGGGGCACCGGAGTTTTTGGCTTGGCCGCCGGGTCAGTCAGTGTTTCTCGCTCTCCGGATTATTGGTCAAATAATGGTCTCTTAATCTACAAGTGTTCTAACACGACAACCCCTAACTACCAATACTTCAACAACCCGCCGTGCCAGGCGACTCTCAAAGCCAACGTCGTCAATGCCACTGGCTCGACGCAAACACGGAACCTTCTGTTCCTTTGGTCTCCAGTGGGAGCCGGCACGCCTGCTAATTACAATTTCATCGAGCTCGTAGAACATGTATCGCTTCCAGTTGGAACTACGCCGGTATTTACGAGCCTCTGGAACCGGGTGCCTCATAACCAGATGGCACACCCTTGTGTGCGGGTTTACGTTCTACCTGACGCGTTCGTTGCTTCATTTCCCAGATCCCGAGTAGTCGCTCTTACCAGGACAGCAGCGGATGTTGCACAAATGGAGAGCGCCTACAATCTTTCGCTGGGTCAGTGGACCCAAAAGAACATCACGCAGATTACATCAAGACCCGACTGTGATCTTGGATGCGACAGCACTGGGGCCAATGACATGAGAGAGCTACGGAGAGATGCGGGGCGGCTGGAAGTGGCCATGGCGACTCGGGTTGAGCCATCGTGGCCAGAAGGCGACGCGCAAAGGGCGATCGATGACCAACGACTGCCTGGCAGCTTATCGCTCACTGGGCCCAATGTGTCCGGTAGCAACGGAAACATGGTTCCACCGCAGAAGCCGCCAGTCGTTTCGCGACCTGGCAATGACGTTCGCATGACCCAGGAAGAATTAGATATCTTCAGCCGCAGTAACGTGATTGTGCAAGTGCGCGCGGTCGGCTTCGCCAACACGGCCTCGACGGTGACGCCAAGATACAACTTTCTTGAGAATCTCGGCGGTGTGATCACTCTAGTGCCAATTGAAATACTCCAACAGAGAGGATCGGTGTCCTTCCAATTCAACGTCACCAATGACAACCTCGTCCACACGATCTTTCTCGTAGTCGATATGCTTAAACCGTCTGGTGTCTCGCAAGCACAAATTGCTCTGGATACGGGGCGAAAGGTTTACGCGCCAAACGAAAACCGTGTTTTCACAGGAGTCGTGAGCCTGCCTGGGGTTGGACCAGTGCCAGGTTTCAAACATTGGGGTCTCAGCCTGCACGCGGGGGTCAGCATCCCGCATGGCGACTTCAGCAACTTTCTCAATCCAGGAGCGAACGTCGCCGTTGATCTCGAGTATCGCTTCAACAAGATGTTTTCGGTGGAAGGCATTTACGGGTTCCACCACTTCACCGGCGACACGATTGGTCCCTTCAGCTTTAGCGACCTGAATGTGCACCAGGTTTCCATCAACGGGAAGGTCTACGGCACCACTTCGCCCGTGCGGCCTTTCTTCAACTTTGGTGGCGGTGTTTACAACTTCGGCTCGGGGCCTTCGGTTCACGGCGGACTCAACCTCGGCGGGGGTGTGCAGTTTGACGTCAAATCCAACTTCGCCGTCGAGGGAGTTTACAACTTACACAACGTCTTCACGTCCGGTTCGAACACAACGTTCTCTGCCGTACAGGGTGGAGTGCGCTTCCGCTTCTGATGACAACGCGGTCTGCGAACATGTTTGCTGATCAAACATCGATTGGAAAGCTGGTCGCCCACTGCCCGGCGCAAACCGAATGCGTGCCGGCACGTCTGCGGCTCTCGCATCTGCTGCAGAGCGCAGACTTCACGCCCACGGGTTTTCCTCCGCAGTCAATCCTGATTGTGCGGCACGCATTTGGTCCAAGGTCGATCTCCCTCACCTCTTTCCGTCTCGGCTCAAAGTGGGAGAACGAGGTTCGTGAAAACATGGGCCGTCTTTATCGCAGCGCAGTGAGACCAGTAGGCGGGATCGTTCCAGCCGGAGCACAGGCGGTGCTATTTGCCGACATCGGCGAGTGGCTCGCCTGCCTGGGTCTCGCGGTACAGACCCGTCTCATCGAGCAAAGTTGGTGTTGGCGCGCCTGTTTGCGAAAGGAGGCGATTTCATCTTCGCAGACGCTTGTTCGCAATTGGACCAGTGCGCCGCGATTTGTACCGGCGGCGGTGGTGCACTTGGCCGAGTGGAGTTGTGTCAACGCTGTATTCGAGCTCTTTTCGCCTGGTGAATCAAACGCTATTCTCGCCGTACTAGCCAATGAGTGGAACTTACCGAAAGAAAAGTTGCCGCCCGCAGATCCGATCAAAATAGAAGCGGTCGCAGCTTCGTTTTTCACTGTCGAGCGAGCCTTCCCTTCCCTGCCCTCAATCGATGGATTCACATCACATCGACAAGCCAAACTCGCTAAACAAAAAGCAGCAGCAGCGGGCGGCTCCTCATCGCTCCGAATCGATAGTGACGATGGCGCAGAACAAGAGGCACTGTGGCTACGCTGGTTGCCATCGTTGGAGAGGTCATGCGA
>Ga0068853_100000924_pt1 | contig 20539 bp, 20 predicted proteins | sample KBSCornC32_FD_65655 | JGI IMG/M metagenome (GOLD analysis project Ga0068853, IMG submission 65655) | Corn rhizosphere microbial communities from Kellogg Biological Station, Michigan, USA - KBS Corn C3-2 | ecosystem: Host-associated > Plants > Roots > Rhizosphere > Soil ...
CCTCACGCTCGCCCACCAGCACCGCCGCCACGTACGACAGCGGCGTCAGATCGCCGCTCGCGCCCACCGAGCCCTCCGCCGGGATCCGCGGGAGGATGCGGTGGTTCAGCAGGTCGACCAGACGCTCGAGGATCACGGGACGGACGCCGGAATGGCCGCGCGCCAGCGACGCGAGTCGCACGGCCACCACCGCCGCCGACTCCTCGTCGGACAGCGCCGCGCCGGTGCCGCACCCATGAAAGCGGAGCAGGTTCACCGCCATCACCTCCGCCAGCTCGGCCGGCACCTTGGTCTCGCACGATTCGCCCACGCCGGTCGTGACGCCGTAGATCTGCCGCCCGGCGGCCAGCTGCCGCTCGAGGCTGCGGCGGCTTTCCTCGAGCTGCCGCCGGAAAGCGGGATCGGGATCCAGCGACGCGCGCGCCGTCCCGGTGGCCAGCGCGACCACGTCGTCGATGCGCACGGGCCGCGGCCCAAAGACCACCGACGAGATTGATGACGAGGCCGTCGGCACCGACGGCGAAGACGAGGTTGCCGACCCGCTCACGCTTTGAGTCTCCAGTAGTCGTAGAAGTTGAACCAGTTGTCCGGGGCCAGCCGGCAGAAGTGCTCGAGCCGCCGGGCATAGCGCTCGACGTAGTCACGCGCCGCGCGTTCGCGATCGGCGCGTGGCAGCTCGATCCGTTCGGCGAACGGCTCGCAGTACAGGTCATAGCGGTTCGGCTCGTGGAACAGGCCGAACGTCAGATAGATCGGGCATCGCAAGATCGACGCCAGCAGATACGGTCCGACCGGCAGGCTCACGCGGCCGCCGAGCAGATCCACCTCCACGGCGCGCTCTCCGAGGCCCACGCGGTCGGCCAGCAGGGCCACCAGCTCGCCGGCGTCGATCCGCTCCTTCAGCTTCAGCACGAAGTCGATCCCCGGCTCGACGGCGATCAGGCGGGCGTGCGCGTTCGGGTTCAGCTTCTGCAGCACGTCGTTCAAGAGGCGCGCGTTCTTGAAGTAGCCCACGATGTTGAGGGGCACGGCGTTGTGCTCGGCGACGCCCAGCATCGCCTCGAAGCTGCCCAGGTGGGCTCCGAACAGCAGCGCGCCCCGGCGCTGGCGCATCAGCTCCGTCAGGTGGTGCGATCCGGTCCGGGTCACGCGGAACAGGTCGGCTCGCCCCAGCACGAAGAACATGCGATCGAGCGTGGTGTGCGCGAAGCGCAGGCAGTGGGCGTAGACGTCGCGGAAGCGATGGGGCTGCCCCATGCGTCGCAGGTAGTCGCGCGACGCGCGCCGCGCGACCGGCGCCAGCGCGACGAAATACAGGACCACCGGCCGCAACAAGAGGCGGGTGAAGGCGCGCCCGAAGAGGCGACAGAACCAGACCACGAACCAGATCCCGAGCCGGCTGCCCTTCTCGCCGACGCGCGTCCAGCCCACGCCCGCCGTGGGCCGGCGCGCGCGCAGCGCCCCGGGGGCGCCCGCCCTCGCCGCCGCGCCGCCGAGCTCCGCCGTCAGCCCGCCGGTCTTGGGCGCCGTCACGTGAGGCGCCTCCGCAGGCGCAGGAGTCGCCAGACGAGCGAGCCGACCACCAGCCGCGTGTGCATCCACGTGATCGCCACATTATCCCGGAAGAGCCGGAAGTGGGAGACGCCGCCCTCGGCGGGAGGCAGGTAGCGGACGCGGGTCGGCACGTTGATGATGGGGACGCCCGCCCACACCAGGCGCACCGCGATCTCGATGTCGAAGTCCATGTGATCGGCGCCGGCCGCGACCGCGCACGCCGGGCCGAGCGGATACACGCGATAGCCGCACTGCGGATCGGTGATGGCCGGGCCGGCAACTTCCACGCGCGTCCAGAAGTTCGTCAGCGCGTGGGCCGCCCGCCGGCCGCGCGGCGTCGACTCGTCGAACACCGGGTGCCCCAGCACGGCGGCCTCGGGGCGGGCGGCGGCGAGCGCCAGGAACCGCGGAATGTCGGCGACGTCGTGCTGTCCGTCGGCGTCGATCTGCAGCGCGTGCGTGAAGCCGAGGTCGCGCGCGGCGGCGAACCCGGTCTTGACGGCGGCGCCCTTGCCGCCGTTCTGGGGGCGCCGCACGACGCGCGCGCTGCCCTCGCGCTCGACGGCGTCGACGCCGGCCCGTCCGTCGCCGTGCGACCCGTCGTCGACGACCACCACGTCGGGCAGGTGCCGCCGCACCTCGGCGACCACGCGCGCGATGGTCATCGGGTTGTTGTAGGTGGGGATGACGGCGCAGGGACGGAAGGGCAAGGGCGGGGTCATCCCGCTGGTCCTTGCCGTGGCGGCGCGCCGGCGCCCGGTCCCTGGCCGCCGCCGAAGACGAGCGCGCCCGAGCTCATGACCCGGGCCTCGCTTCGGATCTCGAAGCGGACGCGGTTGGCGTCGGTGCGCTCGAGCACGATGGAGAGCGGGTCCGACGGGCGGATCGGGTTGCGAAACTTCAGGCCGACGACCTTCCGCAGATGGTCGAGCGCCGGCCACCGGAGTCGGACGTTGTCGAGGACCAAGTTGTTCAGCTGCACGACCCCCGGCAGCACGGGGAACCCGTCGAAGTGCCCCCGGAAGAACGGCGAGTCCGCGGCGATCGTCACGGCCACCTCGTGCCGTTCGCGATCGGCGCTGGCGGTGGGGGGCGGCGCGCTCGCCTGCTCGGCGGCGGGCGCCTCGAACAGCGCGCGCAGGCGAGCCTTCATGAGCTTGCCGTTCTCCTCGCGCGGCAGCGCGTCGACCAGTCGGAACCGCCGCGGCACCGCGATCGACTCCAGGCGCCGCCGCAGGGCCTCTCGCAGCGCCACCACCGTCAAGCCGGGGGCGACCACCGCCGCCCACAGCTCGTGGCGGCGCAGGCCCCGAACGTCGACGGAGATCACCGCCGCCTCGCGCACCCCGGGGATCTCGCGCAGGCGGTGCTCGACCTCGCTGACCGCAATCCGGCTGCCGCCGATCTTCACGACACCGTCGGCCCGGCCCAGCAGCTCGAAGCGCCCGCCTTTCGCCAGGCGCACGCGGTCGGCGCCTCGCACGGGCGCCCCGACCGGGCTCCCCTCGGGAGTGTCGGCCAGCGGCGACCGCACGACCATCAAGCCCTCGTCTGCCGAGACCTCGATTCCGGGGAAGGGCCGCCACAGCGCCGTATCGCCGTCATCATCGCGCTGGCCATCGCTCGTGTCGGCGGGGACCTGCTGGCGCCAGGCGATGCCGCCCGTCTCGGACGAGCCGAAGACCTCCGTGACGGGAACGCCCGCCACCACGCCGACGGTCCGCGCCACCTCGCCCGGCAAGGGAGCGCCCGACGAGAAGATGCGGCGGAGGGGCGGCAGCGAGCCGGGCTCGAGGCTCCCCAGGCCCTGCAGGTGTGCCGGCACGCTGCACAGCACGTCCGCGCCGAGCCGGCGCGCCTCGGCCGCGATCGTCTCGGCGTGCTGAGGCGTGCCGCGGACCAGCGCGCCGCCGCCCATCAAGGGGACCAGCACGCTGAACAAGAGGCCATAGATGTGGTGAGGCGGCACAGTCGCCAGCACCCGCGTTCCGGGACCCATGTCGAACAGCGACACCAGCAAGCGGGCCTCGCCGAGGAGCTGGCGCGCCGTCTTGAGGCAAGGCACGTGGGTGCCGGTCGATCCCGACGTGAAGAGGCAGGCCACCGGCTGGCCGGGCGCGAACCGCGGCGGCTCGACGGGCGGCGCGGAGGGGCCAGGATCGGCGTCGAGGCCACCCGCGCCCGCCCTGCCGTCCGAGCCGTCGAGCCAGCGGCGGACGTCGATCCCGCCGCGTCCGCCGCCGTCATGCAGCAGAAGGTCGATCCCGCGCTCGGCGCAGAGCGCATCGATGGTCTCCTCGCGGCCGTTGGGCGGCAGCGCGGCGATCCGCGCCACGTCCCAGATCGCCAGCAGGCAGGCCGCGCCGTGGTACCGGTCGGCGCACGCCAGCATGATGGGCGGCGGCGTGGGGGACGACGACGACGGCCCGAGCAGCGGCCGCAAGCCCCTGGCGATGCGGCCGGCGTCGGCCAGCAGATCGCCCCACGACCGAGCCGGCTCACCGACGGCGAAGGGCGCCCGGCGATCGCGCTCGAGAGGACCGAGCGTGGAGGCGTCCTCCGTCATCGCTCCGTCATCGCGACGTCAACTCGAGCTCGAGCTCGAGCCTGGCCCCGCGCCCGATCCCGCGGCCCCCGAGCCCGCCACCGCGGGCGCGCCTGGGCCGCCCTGACCCGCCGCGCTGACCGGAGGGCTCGCCGCCGGAGCCTTCAGCTCTCCCGAGGCCACCTTCGAAAGGTGCGTCGCGATCATCGAGACGACGTCGTCCACGGTCCGGACGGCGCGCAGCGCCTCTTCTGCCAGCGGCACGCCGGTCCAGCCCTGCAGCTCGACGGCCATGTCGATGGCGTCGATGCTGTCCAGGTCCAGATCCTCGACCAGCTTCGTCTCCGGCTGCACCCGCGCCGGCTCGACCTCGAATCGGTCCTGCATCAAGGCGCGGAGGCGCGACAGGATCTCGTCTCGATCTCCCGCGATGGCCGCCATCTCGTCGCGGGTCATCGTCGCCGTCATGGGGCGGCCCCCTGGCTGGCGCGCTCGCGCGTGATGAAGGTGGCCAGGTTCCGCACCGACGCGAAGATCTCGCGGTTGCGCTCGTCGTCGGACTTGATCTTGACCCCGTACCTCTTGCCGATGGCCAGCGCCAGCTCCAGCGCGTCGATCGAGTCCAGCCCCAGCCCCGCGCCGAAGATGGGCGCCTCGCTGTCGATGTCCTCGGGTTTCACGTCCTCCAGGGCCAGCACGTCGACGATCAGCTTCTTCAGCTCGGACTCGATTTCAGGTTCACGTTCACCCATGACGATTCGTTTCAGCCCGGTTCAGGTCGTTGCGTTTTCAAGCGTTGGCTCGCGAGCCGGCGGCGATCGGGGGGGCCAGGCCCAGCCGGCGCCGAAAGAGGTCCTCGCAGGCGCCGGACATGGTAACCGGATCGCGGCCGAAGTCGACCGGGTCCAGCAACGCCAGCGGGGTGACCTCGAATCGCGAGGCGTGCCGGGGAATGTCGTACCAGGGGCGACCCTTACCGAGCGCGGGCGGGTTACACCTGATGAGCACCGGCAACACCGGCACGTTCGCGCGGCAGGCGATCTCGAACGCGCCCCGCTTGAAGGCCCGCAGCCCACCCTCGGGGGATCGCGTCCCCTCGGGAAAGATCAGGACCGGCATGCCGCTCGTCACGCGCTCGACCCCCTGGCGCACGACCAGCCCGCCCGAGAAGGGATCGCCCGCGCCCCCGTCCAGGTAGTCGCACGCGCGGATGATGATGCCGATGAACGGCGACTTGAAGAGGGCCGTCTTGGCCACGCAGGTCAATTTCCCGTAAATCCCCGCCACCGCACAGACATCGACCAGCGTCGGGTGATTGGCGACGATCACGAACCCGCCCGCCGGGACCGTCCGATCGACGAGGCGCGGATTGAAATTGATGAGCCCGCACCACCGCATGTAGTCGTGGAGCAAGGTGCAACCGGCCTTGATCCACCACTGGCAAGCCGCCGCCCGCTCGAAGCGGGGCTTGCGCGCGTGCAGCAGCCACCACCACGGCATGGCCAGCACCGCGATCAGGGCGGCGCCCACCGAGAACCCCAGGAACGCGAGCCCCGCGAGCCCGACCCGGAACCACTGGACGATGTCGGGGAACGAACGTCGCGCGGCCGGCGCTTGCGGGCCAGGAGGACGGGCTGGCTGCCCGGGCTGGCTCGGGTTCGACATCGCTCAGTGTCCTCCCGGGCCCAACATCACCGTGACGGGCGGTGGCGTCGGGGATGGCGGCGGCGGGTTGGCGTACCCGTTTTGCAGCGCGGTGCGGATGTCGCCGACGAGCCCTCTGATCCAGGAGGCGTAGCGCCGGTGGATGAGCTCTCGCCCGTCTTCGGTTCTCGTATAGCGGAGCTCGCTGCTGTCCACGTAGGTCACCACGATCCCCTGCTCGCCATAGTCGAGGTTTATGACGACACGGAGGCCGCGATCGTTCAACTGGGCCAGGTAGCGTCCGGGCGTCTTCTGAACGATGGCCCAGTGTCGCTGCGCGAGGCCGTACTCGATGGCCTTCTCCTGCTGCTCGGCGGTCGTTCCCATGATGATCCCGACCGGCATCGTCCGATTGAGCGGCACGAGGCGCGCGTCGTTGCACGCCGCACCCGTCCCCGCGATCAGCGGGAAAGTCGCGAAAATCACGGGCAAAATGCCGCTGCGTCGCGTGCTTCGTCGAAGCATGGAACGGCGCGGAGTTTATCATCGGCACGAAAACGGAACAACGGACAGCCCTGGCCTTCGGCGCGATCCGTTCGCATTTTTTCGATGTGATCGACTTCACGAGCGACGGAGGGACGGAAGGGTGGAAGGGAACTGCCACCTATCTGGCGTCACCGACGCCTTCGGGTAGGCTGGCCGGGTCATGGCTGTGAATGCGCACGGGCGCGCGGTTCGGACCGCGCTGTCGCTGGCCGGCAGGTGGGGGGCCCTCGCGGCGATCCTCGCCGCCTGTGTCGTCATCGTCGGGGTCGTGGTCGTCGCGTCGGGGCGGGCCCGCCCCGCGGGCGCCGCGTCGGCCTCTCCGGCGCTCGAGCCGGCCCGCATGAAGCTGGTGACGGCGCTCGTCGACGACACCCTGAAGGGCCTCCTGCCTTTCACGTTCAACCTGCCGGCGCCGACCGGTCCGGCCGCCGACGGCGGGGTCACGCCGGCCTTCGTCCCCGCCACCTTGCTGGGCCTGCGCTACTGCGGCGTCACCGAACAGGGGGCTGGCCGTTTCCGCGCGGTGATCCGCCTGGCAGGGATCCCGGCCGCCGGCGGCGAGACAGGCGCCCTCGCGCCTCTCTTCGGCGAAGGTGAGTGCCGCACGCCGCTCAGCGATCTCGGCAAGCGCCTGAGCGACAGCACGTTCAAGGACGATGCGGCGATGGTCCTGGCCGATCTCGAGGCGGCCTGGCGCGCGTGGGAGCTGCACCTCGTGGTGACGCGCTTCGCGTCGGCGGGCGAGCCGCGCGCCGCGATCGGGTGGGGAGACGGCCGGCGCGAGATCCTGGCGTTCTCCACGGCCGGGGTGGCCGTCCCGACCGAGCTCGGCCCGCTCGTCTTCCACGTCGCGCCGACCTTCGCCAGCGACGGGCTCGAGCTCGCGGCGGTGCTGGCTGAGTCCGGCGGCGCGCCGCCGAGCAGCCGGCCGCCGCTCGGGTCGGCGCTGGTCATGCCGCTCGCCGCGGATGCCGCGGCCAACGCCCTCGTGGAGGTTCCCTACGCCCTCGCTCACTACCTGGTGCACGCCTACACGGCCAAGCCGGTTCCGGTCCGGGTGGGGCGCGAGATCGTCGATGTCCAGAACGCCTCGCTGCGGGGGGCCTCCGGCAGCCTCACGGTGGTCGCCCTCGGGACCTCGCGGTCGATCCCCGAGTCCGCGCGGGTCACCGTGACGGCGACCGGGGACGATCTGCGCGTCGGGACCGTGCGCGCCGAGCCGCAGCTCGAGAGCTGCGCGGGGCAGGGCATGGTCGCGTCGCTGGCCTGCAACGCGCGCAACGCCGCCCGCAACGCCACCGCCGCCGCGCTGGGCGGCGCCGCCACCGATCGCTACCAGAACCAGCTTCTGCGCGAGCTGGCGGGTGGGCAAGAGCTGCGCTTCGCGTTCGGGCGCCGCGAGCTCCGCATGACGAGCGACCTCGTCCGGATCGGGGCGGCGGCGCGCGCGCTCAGCGTCGCGGCGCGCCTGACGCCCAGGACCGATGCGAGCCCCTGAGCGGGCCGCGCTTTTCGCGTCCTTCTCGCGTCCTACCGCGGCCCGAAGCCGCGATAGGATGCCCCGATGGTTCACGAGAAGACGATCCTCATCAGCGAAGCTCACCTCGATTCGTTCGGGCACATGAACAACGCCCGCTACCTCGAGCTCCTCGAGCAGGCGCGCTGGGACCTGATCACCGAGCGAGGATTTGGCATCGACACCATTCGTCGCACGTCCACTGGCCCGGTGGTCCTCGAGGTTCACCTGCGCTTTCGCCACGAGCTGCCGCCGCGCGAGCGGGTGGTGATCCGCTCGCAGCTCGCGTCGTACGAGAAGAAGGTGGGGACCATTCGCCAGGAGATGATCAAACCCGACGGTACCGTGGCCGCCGAGGCGCTGTTCACCTTCGGCCTGTTCGACATGAAGCGCCGCAAGCTGATCGAGCCGACGCCGGCCTGGGCTTACGCGGTCGGGCTCACCGACGACAGGCCCCCGCCGGATGCGGCCGAGACGTCCCCGCGCGTGTGATCCCGGCGTGGATCGGACGAGCCACAGTGCCGCCGGTGTGCGGCTGACGCGGCTGGAGATCGCGGCCCTGACCGTGGGCGTGGCGGTGCGCGTCCTGGCGGCCATCGGCTTCCGCCCGAGCTGGGGCTTCGATTTTCCGTACCATCTCGAGTACATCGAGTGGGTCGCGAAGCACTGGAGCCGGCCGGACCTGAACCTGAACGCGGCGGCGTATCACAGCCCGCTCTACTACTTTCTGGTCGCGCCGCTCGTTCATTTTCACGCCGGCGCGCGCGTCGTGCAGCAGGTGTCGATCGCGTGCGGCTGCGTCCGCCTGGGCCTGCTGAGCCTCGGCTTGCGCCGCTTCCTGCCAGGCGCTCCGTACGCGCGGGCGGTGGCCCTTCTGCTGGCGGGGGTGCTGCCGGCGGCCGTCCAGCTCGACAGCCACGTCTCGAACGAGGCGCTCGGGACCACGCTGGCGGCCGTGGCGGTGCTGGCGCTGCCGGCGGTGTGCGGCGAGCGGCCTCGCCTCGCTGACGTGCTCTGGTTCTCGCTGTGGTGGGGCCTCGCCGTGATGACGAAGGTGTCGTACTTGCTGCTCGGGTTCGTGGTGCTGCCTTTCGCGGCGCGCGGCGCGTGGCTCGGCCTGCGGGAGGAGCGCGGGTGGCCCCTGTCATGGTCGTGGGGCTCGGCCCGGCGCGCGCTCGCTCCTTGGGCCCTCGGGGGCGCGCTGTTCGCGGCGATCACGGCTCCGCTGTTCCTGGTGAACCTGGCCCGCTACGGTCAGCCGATCGTGACCGGCTACGACGGTCCCCTCTTGAAGTGGCAGCAGGCGCGCGAGGCGGTGCCGTACTTCGATCGTCGGACGGCGGGCTTCTATGTCGCGTGGGACGTCGACATCTGGGAGGTCCCCTACTATCCGACCTCGTGCTGCTCGAGCGCGCGCTTCTTTCCGGTGCTGGTCGCCAGCACGTTCGGCGACTACCTGAACTATGGCTTCGGCATCCCGGTCCTGCCCCAGGAGGAGCTCTTCGCGACCAAGTACAACCATCGCCTGGTGAGCCCGACCACCATGAACCTGTCGCGGCTGTCCGTGGCGGCGGGGTCTCTGCTGGCGCTGGTGGTCGCCGCGGCGACGCTGGTGGTGGGCCGGCGCCTCTGGCGGGCGCGCGATCCGCGGCTGGCCTTGCTGGCGCTGCCGATCGCGGGCGTGCTCGGCCAGATCCACTTCGCCACCAAGTTCTCGGCGGACACCGACGGGCCCGTGAAGGGGACGTACGTGCAGTTCGCGATGCTCCCTGCCTTCGCGCTGGTCGGCCTGGTGTTCGAGCGCTGCGCCCGCGACCGTCGCTTCACCCGGCGCGCGCTGGCCGTGATCGTGGCGGCGGCCGTGACGGCGGTGGCGGTCTACACCATCACGATGAAGGCCGGGGCGGTCGCCTTCCCGCCGCCCCCCGAACCGAATCCAGTGTCTAAAACATCATCGCGAAGTTGACGGTCAGGTTCGTGAGCGACTTGGGGAGGTTGTCTTCCGAGCAGGCCTCGACCCCGTCCGCGTTCCTGGTGCAGGTGCGGCCGAAGCGTCGGGTGTCGAGGGTCACGAGGCCGCCGACCGAGAGGCAGCGGCGGACCGGGAAGAACAGGCCGGCGTTCAACCCCAGGAGGAACCCGCTGGCGGAGAAGGTCGTCTCGACGCCGTTCACCTTGCGGCTGATGCCTTCGCCCCACACACCCACCCGGGGACCGAAGACCACCTCGACCGTCGGAGCGAACAGGTGGAAGAGAGGCGAGGCCGACAGCGCGAACGCCCCTCCACCCATCTTCTGGCCGCTCGGGACGTCGCGAAAGTTGAGGACGTCCAGGGAGATCTCGCCGTTCAACGAGAACGCGGGGTGCAAACGAAGGCCCAGGATCGCGCCGGCCCGCGCGCCCACGGAGCGGCGTCCGATGTCGGCCGTCTCGCCCAGGAAAGAGCTGATGCCGAGATAGGGCGTGGCCAGAAAGAATCGGCGGAGCGGACGACGGTGATACGACCGGCGGTCGACCGGCGGCTGGTAGCCGTAGGGCCGAGCGGCGTAGGGCGGCGGGGGCGGCATGTAGACCGCCGGTGGTGGCGCGCCGTAGAGAGGCCGGGGAGGTCCGTAGGGCGGAGGCGGTGGGGGCGGATACGCGTAGCCGGCGCCCGGGGCCGACTGCGGAGGGGGAGCGCCGGGGGCGGCGGGCTGTCCGGCCTCGCTGGGTGGATCGCCGGGCGGCAAGACCGACTCCCCGGACGCCGACCCCGCGCCGGCGGGCGGGCTCGGCGCCGCCTCCGGAGCCGGCGGCGGGGCCGGCACCATGCAGATCCCCTGGTAGCACACCTGGCCGGGGCCGCAGGAAGGGCTGCAGGCCTCGTCGGCGCGGGCGACGGCGCTCGGCGCCAGAGCGAGGACCCCCAGGGCCGCCGCCAGCAGGCTGGCCCGGCGGTCGCGCGGCATGAAACGAGATCCAGATCGCGGTGTCGTCATGCGTCTCCTTCGCTCGTGGCAGCTAGTTGGAACCCCGCGCGAGCCCCGGCCGGCAGCGAGGAGAGGCCGGATCTTACTTGAGCCGGCGGCCCGTTCGCGTCGCGAGCGTCACAATCGAGTGCCATAAGACTAAATTATCGATACAGATAATCTTATCTATTTGAGTTATGTGACTCGCTCGCCGATGGTGAAGGAGATCAAACTCACTGTCGAGCCGAGGTCCACCATGACGCCCGCCAAGCCAGGAAAATACCGCCCCGTCGCTCCCGTCTCGCTGCCCGATCGGACCTGGCCGAGCCAGGTGATCCGGAACGCCCCGATCTGGTGCAGCTCGGACCTGCGGGACGGCAACCAGGCGCTCATCGAGCCGATGGATCGGGCGCGCAAGCGCCGGATGTTCGACCTGCTGGTGGCGATCGGCTTCAAGGAGATCGAGGTCGCTTTCCCGTCGGCCTCTCAGACCGACTTCGACTTCGTGCGCGAGCTGATCGAGAGCGAGCTGGTTCCCGATGACGTCCGGATCCAGGTGCTGACACCCGCCCGCGAGGACCTGATCGCGCGCACGTTCGAGAGCCTGCGCGGCGCACGCCGCGCGACGCTGCACTTCTACAACGCGACGTCGCCCCTCTTCCGGCGCGTCGTGTTCCAGCGGGATCGCGGCGGCGTCCTGGACATCGCGACCACCGCCGCCCGCCAGATCCGCGAGCTGGCCGCCGCCCAGCCCCAGACCGACTGGCGGTTCCAGTACAGCCCCGAGACGTTCACCGCCACCGAGCTCGACTTCTCGAAGGAGGTGTGCGACGCGGTCACGGAGATCTGGCAGGCGACGCCCGAACGCAAGGTCATCTTGAACCTGCCCGCCACCGTCGAGGTCGCCACCCCCAACGTCTACGCCGACCAGATCGAATGGATGCACCGCCACCTGGCCCGGCGCGACTCGATCGTCCTCAGCCTGCACCCGCACAACGATCGCGGGACGGGCGTGGCGGCCGCCGAGCTGGCGCTGATGGCGGGCGCCGATCGCGTCGAGGGTTGCTTGTTCGGCAACGGGGAGCGGACCGGCAACGTCGACCTCGTGACCCTGGCGTTGAACCTGTACACGCAGGGGATCGATCCGGGGCTGGACTTCAGCGACATCGATCGCGTGCGGCGCGAGGTCGAGCTGGCCAACCAGCTACCAGTTCATCCGCGGCACCCGTACGCCGGCGACCTGGTCTTCACTGCGTTCTCCGGGTCGCATCAGGACGCCATCAAGAAGGGCTTCGCGGCGCAGGTCGGCCGCGCTCAGTGGGAGGTGCCGTACCTGCCGATCGATCCCGCGGACCTCGGCCGCAGCTATGACGCGGTCATTCGGGTCAACAGCCAGTCGGGCAAGGGCGGGGTCGCGTATCTCCTGGGCGCGGCGCTGGGATTCGAGCCGCCGCGCCGCCTGCAGATCGAGCTCGCGCGCGCCGTCCAGGAGCTCACCGACTCGTCCGGCAAGGAGGTCACCGCCGCGCAGATCGCGGACGTCTTCCGGCGCGGGTACCTGAACCTGGCGCGGCCCTACCGTTACGTCGGTCACCGCGTCGGTGTCGCGCAGGGGGGAGGGGGAGCCACCGTCGAGCTGACGGTCGACAGCGACGGCGTTCGCAGGTGCGCGACGGGCCAGGGGGCTGATCCGGTCGAGGCGGCGACGGCCGCGCTGGCCGGCGCGCTCGGCATCCCGCTCGGGCTGCTCGACCACCAGCGGCACCCCGTCGACCGCGGCGGCGAGCGGACGATCGCCGCCTACGTCGAGCTGCGCTCCGGCGACGCGACGGCCCTGATCCACGGCACCGGGCAGGACGCCGACGCGCTGACCGCCTCGATCCAGGCGCTCGTCTCGGCGGCCAACCGGCTCGCGGCGGTCGCGACGCCCCGGAGGCAGGCCGCGGCTGGATAGTGCTGACGGGCGCTTCTTCTCGTTCGACCGACGGCCGACGATCCCTTCGGGGCCTTCGGGTCCACCACACCCTCCCCTCCCACCCCGCGCTTCGCGCGCCCTCGTCCGACCGGCTGGCGGCGCCGCCCCTCCGGTCCGGTCAAATCGAGGTCGCGTCTCAACGGTAGCGCGGAGGCGGGCTTAGCCCGCCGGAGCGCGCTGGTTGGAGGGTTTGGGAACCCTTTCAGGGTTCCCAACATGATCGCCTGCGGTCCTCGGGGCGGCTTCGCCATCGGCCGGCTTGTCGGCCGAGTGCCAACACAGCATTCAGTGACCTTAAACAAAGGTCGCACCGACTGACGGCATGAACCGAGGTGCCGGGTCAGCTATTACGAGAAGTCACCGGCAGGATTGCGTTCTTCCTGTCCCTCCACCCGCGCTGTTCGAGCAGAAGGCCCAGGTCGCCGGGGTCCCGCAGCTCGGGACGGCGGGCGGCTGTCCCGCCCAGCCCTGGCAGGGACAGGTGCAGCCGAACAGGTCCGTCCATTGGGGCGTCTCGGCGCCGTCGCAGTTGAAGTCGAAGGTGTGGCATTCGTTGCGGCTGATGAAGTAGTTCTGCTGCCCGGGGAACGTGTTGGCGTCCACGTCGCAGCAATCGAACGTCACGACGTGGCTCTCCTGGATGTAGCCGTTGCGGTAGATCGCAGGGTCGCCGCACACGCGGATGCTGGTGTTCTTGTCGGCGAAGAAGTCCGCGTCCATGTCGCGGTAGTAGCGGGTGCACTGGCCGTTGGCGCAATCGGTGGGGTCGGTGCAGTCGGCGCCGTCCTTCAGCTTGCAGGCGCCGCTGCCGTTGCACGTCCGGTCGCCCGCACAGGAGTCGGGGTCCTCGGTGTTCTTGATGGCCACGCAGGTGCCGCCCGGGCCCGTGCAGGCGCTGCAGGCGCCGCAGCTCTGGGTGCAGCAGCGGCTGTCGATGCACGAGCCGCTCTTGCACTGGGCGGGCGTGGCCACGGAGCAGGTCGCACCGCCGGCCAGCTTGCAATCGGCGTCCTGGGTGTAGGTGCAACTGGCGGGGCAGATTCCGTCCCGCGCGTCGCCGCACACCGCGGAGCAGTCCGAATCGTTCCCGGCGTGACAGGTCGAAGGACAGCAGCCATCGCCGGCGAGACAGACCGAGATGGGCGTGTCATCCACGCACGTGGCGGCGCAGGTGCCCGCCCCGGAGAGCTTGCGGCGCATGCACCCGGTCGCCGGGCACGCGGTGGGGCAGGTCGACAGCGGGTCGCACTTCTCTCCGGTCTCCACCCGTCCATTGCCGCACCCCGGACAGTCGCTGTCGGTGGCGGGGGTGCAGGTGGACGGGCAGAAGCCGTCTCCGGCGACGCAGGCGCGCGGCTTCGACGTGCAAGCGTAGGTGCAGTCGCTGATGGTCCCCTTGCTGGTCCGGACCTGATCGGCGGTGCTGACACAGGCCGTCTGGTCGGCGCCGCACTTCGACGGCGGATCGCACGCCTCCCCTGTCTCCACGCGCCCGTTGCCGCAGCCGGCGCAATCGCTGTCGGTGGTGGCGTTGCACGCCGTCGGACAGAAGCTGTCTCCGGCGACGCAACTCCGGGGGACGACGGCGCACGAGAAGGTGCACTTGGTCGCGTCGCCGCTCTTCGTCTCGACGTAGTTGGCGTCACTGGCGCAACCCTTCTCGGCCGTCTGGCACTCCGAGACGGGGTCGCAGCTCTCGCCGGGCTCCTTGATGCCGTTGCCACAGACCGAGAGGCAATCGGTGTCGTTGGCTCCCGTGCATCCCTTGGCCGCGCCGGGGCAACAGTTGTCCCCGGACACGCACTGGGTGATGGGATCGGACACGCAGGTCACGTTGCAGCTGCTGGCCTTCCCCTCCAGGTGCGCCTTGGCGCAGATCGCGCTGGTGCACGTGGTGGGGCAGGACTCGGGAGGATCACAGGTCTCGCCGGCTTCCAGGCGCCCGTTTCCGCAGCCGTTGCAGTCGACGTCGGTGGCCGCGGTGCAACCCGCCGGGCAGCAGCCGTCGTTGCTGGCGCGGCTGCATGTCGCGCTGGCGCAGCGGTCGACCACCTCCACCGCGCCGGTGTCCACGGCGCCGAGATCCACCGGCGAAGGACCGTCCGGCTCCGCGTTCACGTCGACAGTGGCGGCCGCGTCGGCGACGCTGGTGTCTCCGGTCCCCGCGTCGACCACCGGGGCATCGGGGGCCCCCATGATCGTGCCCGCGTCCGGCTCCCCGACCGGCGGCACATCGGGTGCGACGACGCCCGTGTCGGCCATCGCCGCGGCGTCGGGGCCGAGGGCCGGGGGCAGGTCCGGCCCCATGGCATCCGCACCGTCCGCAGCGTCCGCGGTCAGCGGAAGCATCCGCGCCTCGCGGCAGGCCGGCAAAGCCAGACCCAGGCCAAGACTCATGACCGCCAGGGGGAGGAGCAGCGTCCATCTCGGGCTCACTCGGCCGCCACCGTCCCCCACCCGAGCCCGCGGGCATGCCGTCGTGCGGCTTCTTCTGGCAGATCTGGTCATGTTCTGGACCAACCCGCCAGCCCCGCCGCCTGCGCAACCTTTTTGCTCCGCGGTCTGGGGGGCTACGCGCTGCAAGATGGAGAGCGCGGGGGCGTCCGCGGCCCCCGCCAGGGCCGAGAGGCGCGTCAGCTCTTCTTGCCGTCGAGGAAGGTGACGATCGCGCCCCCCAGGAGGGGCGACTTCTCGAAGACCATCGTGACGTGGGTGGCGCCGGGGACGACGAGGAGCTGGGACTTCGGGAGACCGACGAGGTCCCCCGCGACGTCGCCGCCGAGCAGCTGGAAGAACTTCACGGCGTGGCCGAGATGCAAGATGTCGGAGTCCGCGACCACCAGCTGGACCGGCATCTGCAACCCGCGGATGGCGGCCTCCGGCCAGGACTTGGAGTCGTCGATGGTCTTCACCTTCTCCACGAGCTGATCGAACGCGTCCACCGGCGCGACCTTCTTGTAGGCGGCGTACCAGGGGGTCTGCTTCATCATGTCGGGGGTCAACTTGGGCATCACGGCGAGCAGCTCCTCGCGGGCGCCGGCCTTCTCGTACACGGCGGAGATGAGCACCAGCTTGTTGACGAGCTCGGGATTGGTGATGGCCAGCTCGAGCGCCACGGCCGCGCCGGTGCTGTAGCCGAGCACGTCGGCCTTGCGGATCCCCAGCTTCTTCATGACCGCGACGGAATCCGTCTTCATCTGCGTGACGGTGAAGGGGTGCTTCTTGCCCATGCGGGTGTGGCCGTGACCCTGTTGATCGATGAGCACGACCTGGCGGTTGGCGGCCAGGGTGGGCAGCATCTTGCCGAAGCAGATCTCGACGGTGCAGAACGATCCCTGCAACACGACGAGGGGCGTCCCTCCCGAGCCGTGGACCTCGTAGTAGAGGTCGAGGTCGCCCGAGCGGGCATAGCCGGTCGCCGTGGGGGTGGGGCTGGCCGGGGCAGAGGGGGTGGCAGGGGCGGCGCTGGCCTCGGAGGCGGCGGCGAGCGCGAGCGTGGTGAGGGCGAGGGCAAGAACGTGGGTCCGGATGGTTTTCATGGTGTCGGCCTTTCGAGGGGTTTGTGGGGACGACGATCGAGCTCGCCCGAGATCGACATGGCCATGAAAATTTCGATCTCCGGGGCGATCGAAAGACCGCCGAGGCCCGCGTAGACTGCCCGCATGCGGCTCGGAGACCTGGTCGAGGTTTCGGACCAGGTTGGCGCGACCCGATCGCGGCTGGAGAAGGTCGACCGCCTGGCCGCGTTGATTCGCCGCTTGCCTCCGCCGCTGGTCGACGTGGGCGTGTCTTATTTGTCGGGAGAGCTGCCGGCGGGACGGCTCGGCCTGGGGTACGCGGCGCTTCAGGGGCTCCGGCGCGCGGACGCGCCGCCGGCGCGCGAGGCGACCTTGCCGCTGGACGAGGTCGAGCGGGTCTTCTCCGAGATCAAGGCGGCGCGCGGCCCGGGGGCGGCCGGGCGGCGGTCAGCGTCGCTGGGCGGTCTGCTCGCGCGCGCGACCGAGGCCGAGCAGCACTTTCTGGTCCGGCTCGTCATGGGCGAGCTGCGGCAGGGCGCGCAGGAGGGGGTCGTCGTCGACGCCGTGGCGCGCGCCTTCCAGGTGCCGGCGGCGGACGTCCGGCGCGCGACGATGCTCGCGGGCAGCTTGCCCGCGGTGGCCGCCGCCCTGGCGAGCGAGGGCCACGCGGCGCTGGCGCGCTTCGATCTGCAGCTCTTTCAGCCGGTCCAGCCGATGCTGGCCGACACGGCCGACGACGTGAACGCCGCCTGGGAGCGCCTGGGCGCCGGTGTCATGGCGCTGGACTTCAAGCTCGACGGCGCGCGGGTCCAGGTCCACAAGGACGGCCCGCGCGTCGAGGTCTATAGCCGTCTGCTGAACTGCGTGACGCCGGCGGTGCCGGAGATCGTCGAGCTCGTGTCGCGGCTGCCGTCGAACCGCTTGATCCTCGACGGAGAGGCGATCGCGCTGTCCGCCGCGGGGCGGCCGCTGTCGTTTCAGACGACCATGCGTCGCTTCGGGCGGCGGCTCGACGTCGAGCGCCTGCGCGCCGAGCTCCCGCTCGATGTGCGCTTCTTCGACGTCTTGCGGGTCGACGACCAGGCGCTGCTCGACGAGCCGCTGCAGGAACGCTGGCGAGCGCTGGCCGGTGCGGTCGCGGGCACGGCCGAAACCGCCGCGGGCGCCGTGGTGCCGCACATCGAGGCGACGACGCCGGCCGAGGCCGAGTCCTTCCTGGCGCGCGCGCTCGGCGAGGGGCACGAAGGCGTCATGGCCAAGAGCCTGTCGTCGCGCTACAGCGCGGGCCGCCGCGGTCAGGAGTGGTTGAAGATCAAGTCCGCCCACACGTTCGATCTGATGGTGCTGGCCGCCGAGTGGGGCAGCGGCCGCCGCCGGGGATGGCTCAGCAACCTGCACCTCGGTGCGCGTGATCCCGATCGGGGCGGGTGGGTCATGCTCGGCAAGACCTTCAAGGGCATGACGGACGAGGTGCTGCGCTGGCAAACGGACGCGCTGCTGGCCCGGGAGATCGGCCGCGACGGGCACGCCGTCTTCGTGCGCCCCGAGCTGGTGGCCGAGATCGCCTTCAACGGCGTTCAGTCCAGCCCGCAGTATCCGGGGGGCGTGGCGTTGCGCTTCGCGCGTCTGGTGCGGTACCGGCCGGACAAGGGGCCGGCCGACACCAACACGATCTCCGACGTGCGTGCCCTGCTGCCCCCCGCCTAGCGCGACGGGTGTAGGCTGGGCCGGTCGTGAACGTTCAGCTCTGCAAGAAGTCGATCGAGCGCCTGCCCGCCGGCCTACCCGCGACGATCTCTCTGCTGAGGGACCGCGAGCACACGCCCATCCTCAAGGACTGCCTCAACCGCTGCCAGAGCTGCGAGCGGGGCGACCTCGTCGCGGTGGCCGACGGGACGCCGCTCGGCGCGCCGACCCTCGAGGCCCTCCTCGAGGGCCTCGACGCGCTGGCTGCCCAAGAAGACTAGACTGAGACTGGAGTCTCAGAAGACTAGAAGACCAGTCCGGTGCGTCAGAAGGCGTGAATCACGGGCGCTCGGCGCGACCGCGCGAGGCTTCCACGGGATAGCGGAGCGCGTTCTTCGCGATCTTGTCCTCGACCGCGCGCGCCAGGTCCAGGTCGATGCGGTCGGCCAGCAGCAGGACGGCGATCGTGACGTCGGCGAGCTCGTCGGCGATGCGGGCGCGCGCCGCCGGCTCGCGCGAGACGGCGTCAGAGGCGGCGCCGGGCACGAACCGGTATTCGGCGACCAGCTCGCCCGCCTCGGAGGCGAGGAGCATGGCCAGGTTCTTGGGATCATGGAACTGTTGCCAGTCGCGCTCGGTCACGAACTGGCGCAGGCGTGCGGTGAGATCGTCAAGGCTGGACATGGGAAAGCTCCGAAGCGGCGGGCGGCCGTGGCCGCGATCCTGACAGGCCCCGAGCCATAAACCAACGCCCGTGGTAGGAGAGGGACCAGATGGGTAGTGCCGTCGGCGAGCCGAACCAGGCCGATCGCGATCGCGTCATCGCGGCGCTGAGCGACGCCTTCGCCAATGGCGCCATCGAGGTCGAAGAGCTGGAGCGACGGGTGGCGGAGGCGCAGCACGCCGTGACCACGGATCAGCTCGCGCGTCTGTGGCCCGGCGCCAGATCCGGCGGCGCTCCCGGCGGCGGCGCGCTGGCGCTGCGGCCCGCGGAGGAGGCGGGCGGCGCCCTCGGGCGGCCGTTCCCCGATGCGGCCCTGGTTCCGGCTCACGCGGTGAAGCCGACCGGCACCATGATCTCGGTCCTGGGGAACAACCGGCGCGCGGGGACCTGGACGCCGCCGCGCCAGATGCGGGTGACGGCGGTGCTCGGGAACGCGGAGCTGGATTTTCGCGAAGCCCGCATGCCGGCGGGGCCGGTCGAGATCACCGTGGTGGGCGCCTTCGGCAACGTCGACATCCTGGTGCCGCCCGCGCTGCCGGTAGAAGTCGAAGGGCTGGCCGTGCTCGGCAACTTCGACCACGTCGATCGCGTCCCGGCCTCGCCCGATCCGGAGGCGCCGCTGCTGCGGATCCGGGGCGTGGCCGTGTTCGGCAACGTCGACGTGAAGATGCGCCTGCCCGGCGAGACGGAGCGGGACGCCAACCTTCGCCGCCAGGGACCACGCCGCCGCCGTTCGTAGGGTGACGGCGGCGCGCCAGCTCGACCCGGGCGCGTGAGGGCGGCGCGGTCCGCGCGCGTCGGAGGTCAGGTTCGCGCGACCCGTGCCCTCTGGCTGATTCTCAAGATCCGTCCGGGGGGACCCGATTCCCGATGAGTCGAGCGGCGCCTTCGGCGCGAGCCGCCGTGGACGGCGCCACCACTTCCAGGGAGACTGACGAATGAAGCGGAGCCGGATCTCGAACGTGGTCGTGCGACGACCAGAGCCGGGCCGTGGACCTGATGACGGGGCTGATGGGGCGGGTGGAGACCGCGGCGGGAGATAGCCGCCAGACCTCGCAGGCCAGCGCCGCTGCCGCGCACGAGCTGTCGCGTGACGCGGTCTCGCTGGAAGAGGTGATGTCGGGGATGCGCCTGGACGCGGCAACGGAAGCGGCGCCCGACCCGCTCGCGGCTGCGCCGCTGTACCTGGTTCGCGCTTCATGAGCCGGGGGCCCGAGACATCGGGCCACACGTTAGGGTACGATCGCCGCCGCGTGAGTCGCTCGGTTCGTCAGTCGACCTTCACCGTCGTTGGCCTGCTGCTCGCGGTCGTGGTCTTGCCCTCGGGGGCTGGCGCGGGCGTCAAGAAGAAGGCGAAGGCGGGCGCGACCGCCAGCGGCAAGGCGACGCCCCGCGCGCAACCGGTCGAGCCGCCGCTGCCGCCGCCCCAGGGGAAGCTGGCGGTGTTTCCGTTCGCGGGCGAGGGCGGGCAGCGCGTGCAGCAGCAGGTGGTGAGCTCGTTGCGGGCCAAGGGCCTGAAGGTGATCACGAACATTCGCCCGGTCGACAGCGCCGAGCAGTACCGCGAGATGGCCGTGACGCTGGATCTGGTGGCCTACGTCGACGGCGAGTACGCGGGCGACGGCGATCAAGCGAGCGCGACGGTGCATCTGCGCAGCGTCGTCACCGGCCTGCGCGCCGCCTCCGTGACCTTCGCGGGGGCCCGCCGGACCTTGCCGGCCGAGGTCGGCAAGGGATTCTGGGAACGAATGGGCGGCGATCTGGCGCGGCTCTGCGTCGACGCGGCCAAGCCCCGCAAGCTCGAGCGAGCCCCGATGCGCATCGAGGCGGGGACGCCGCTCACCAACGACCCGCCGACCACCGCGGGCCAGTAGCCGGGCAAT
>Ga0068853_100000929_pt1 | contig 20476 bp, 14 predicted proteins | sample KBSCornC32_FD_65655 | JGI IMG/M metagenome (GOLD analysis project Ga0068853, IMG submission 65655) | Corn rhizosphere microbial communities from Kellogg Biological Station, Michigan, USA - KBS Corn C3-2 | ecosystem: Host-associated > Plants > Roots > Rhizosphere > Soil ...
CCCAGGCTTCGCCGAACTCCTAAAAAGATGTACCTTTGCTCTTTAAACGCAATAAGGATATGAAATTTGGAGTAGTCGTTTTCCCCGGCTCGAATTGTGATCGTGATATGTATGACAGTCTGCAGCAGGACCTTGGTCAGGAAGTAGTTATGCTCTGGCATAAGGATACCGACCTGAGTGCCTTCTCAACGGAGGATTGCATTGTTCTGCCGGGTGGGTTTTCCTATGGGGACTATCTCCGTTGCGGCGCTATTGCGCGTTTCAGCCCTATAATGCAAAGTGTTACGAAATTCGCGGGTGAAGGCGGAAAGGTCTTCGGGGTTTGCAACGGCTTTCAGGTGCTCTGCGAGTCTCATCTGCTGCCTGGGGCGCTATTACGCAATGCCAATCAGCAGTTCATCTCCAAGAATGTCTATCTCCGCGGGGTCGGCGACGAAGGGTGTGCGCTGAAGGTACCGATCGCTCATGGCGAGGGTCGCTATTATGCGGACGACCTGATGCTGGACCAGCTGGAAGCAAACGGGCAGATCATCTACCGGTACACCGATGAGGACGGGAATATTACGGCGGCCGCCAATCCCAACGGTTCGCTGAGGAATATTGCAGGTATCTGTAATGCAACGCGGAACGTATTCGGAATGATGCCGCATCCTGAGCGCGCCTGCTCTGATGCGCTGGGGAATATCGACGGAAAAACGATCCTCGAAGCCTTATTTATCAACGCGAAAGGGAAGCCCGCAGCCAGGAAGGCGGGGTTGGTAAATTTTTAGTTTTCTATAACATTTGGAAGCTGAACTTTAGGGTTCTTTATACCTCTAAAAAATTATGAAAAAAACACTCCTGTTTTGCTTGTCCTTACTCGCGGGTGGTCTGGTTATGGCCCAGTCGAGCAAAGAAGTCTCCTGGTCCTATTCGGCGAAGAAGATCGCAGATAAGACCTATGAAGTGCACATGACGGCCACGATCGGCGGCAACTATCATCTTTATGCACAGGATGCCGGCGGTGAAGGCCCGATCCCGACGACGTTTACGTTCACGAAGAGTCCTCTTTTGATGCTTGACGGGCCGGTAAAGGAAAAGGGTCAGCTGGTAAAGAAGAATGAGGCTGCCTGGGGACATGACGTAAAATATTATGAGAAAACGGTTGATTTCGTTCAGGTGGTCAAGCTGAAGACGAATGTAAAGACAAGTCTGGCGGGCAAGGTTGAATTCATGGTCTGTAATGACCAGCAGTGTCTTCCTCCGGCGGACGTGGATATCAAAGTTAATATTGGAGGATAAAAATGGTTCCGTCGTCTATCTGACGAAAACAATACATTAAAAACGGGTTCTTTGCAGGAACTCGTTTTTTAGTTAACGACGTCGCGGGACGCCGGTCCGAACGTAAAGTTTTATCATGCTGAGTATGCAAGCTAACTTCTTTTCCAGCCGATTGCGTCGTCTTCTGACGACGGCCTTTCTTTTTTTTGTGATGGTCCGCTGTGGCCTTGCCCAGTCCGATACCTCGCATTCTGCGGTCACCTGGGATTTCGGCGTTCAGCAGGGTGCGGACGGAAAGCCGGTCCTGGTCCTGAATGGACATATTAAGGAAGGGTGGAGGCTGTATTCCACGACGATGCCGGATAGTCTGCCCAATTCGCGTATTACGCTGGATTCGACGGCGGGAGCGGCAGTTGGGAAGATAGAGGAGAAGGGGCAGCTGCAGGTGCAGAAGGAGCCGCTTTTCAATAATGCTAAGACGGGATTTTTTACGGGGCAGGCTCAGTGGCTGATCCATCTGGAACTGTCGGATAGTTCGGCGGTTAAGGGTGATCTGAAGGGGGCTGTGGTGTTTATGGCGATCAATAAAGATTCTGTGGTGGGGCCGCAGGAGGTGCCTTTCCGGTATGCGCGGGTGGCGGGGGGTGGACTTGTGGCAAAGTCGGCCGAGCTGAAGGGGTCGGTTAGCGGGGCCAATGAGTTGAAGAAGGCGACGATCGATCTGGATAATCCGGTGAATAAATGCGGGGGGACGGGAGCGGAGAATTCTGCGTCAAAGGGATTGTTCGGACTGTTTTTTCTGGGGATACTCGGTGGGCTGGTGGGGTTGATCATGCCTTGTACCTTTCCGATGATCCCGCTGACCGTCAGCTTTTTCACCAAGCGTTCGGGGTCGCGGTCGCAAGGGATACGCAATGCATTTTTATATGGGTTCTTCATATTTATGATATATACGCTGATCAGCGTGCCCTTTTATTTCTTAAAGGCGAACAATGCGAATATTCTGAATAATATAGCTACCAATGTATGGCTCAATTTGTTTTTTGCCGCTGTGTTTTTGGTGTTCGCTCTGTCCTTTTTTGGTCTGTTCGAAATAACGCTGCCGAGTAGCTTTTCCAATTCGGTAGACACCAAGTCCAATATCAGCAGTGTTGGCGGGATCTTTTTTATGGCGTTGACGCTGGCGATCGTCAGCTTCTCGTGTACCGGGCCGATACTGGGTACTTTTGTCGTGAGTGCTTTGGGACCGAATGGGGGCCCGATGCAGCTGACGGTGGTTCTGGCTGGTTTTGGCTTTGCGCTGGGACTTCCCTTTGCATTGTTTGCGATGTTCCCGAGCTGGTTGCAGTCGTTGCCCCGCAGCGGCGCCTGGATGAATACCGTGAAGATCGTTTTTGGCTTTCTCGAGCTGGCGCTGTTCATTAAATATTTTTCGAATGCGGATCTGGTCACGCATTGGGGCATACTGAAGAGAGAGACTTTTTTTGGACTTTGGATCCTGGTGAGTGTGGCGCTCGCGCTATATCTGTTCGGGGTCATCAAATTCCATCATGATCCGCCGCCTAAGAAGCTGAGTAAGATGAGAATAGGTTTCGCCATTCTTTTTCTGGCGTTTGCCCTTTATCTGGCACCTGGTCTGACCAATACTAAGTATGCGAATATTTCGCTGGTGAGCGGGTTTCCTCCGCCGTTGAGCTATAGCCTGTATAAGTCTGCGGATGATTCAAGGCGGGTCGAGGCCAATGTGATCAATGACTATGACAAGGCGCTGGCGCTGGCCCGGGAGCAGCACAAGCCGCTGCTGATCGACTTTACGGGGTGGGCCTGTGTCAACTGCCGCAAGATGGAGGAGAATGTATGGCCGCAGGAGGTCGTGAAGGACGAGATCAAACGGGATTTTATCCTGGTGTCGCTGTATGTCGACGATCGTAAGCCGCTGCCGGATGATCAGCAATTTTTGTTTACGACGGGCGATGGCAGTAAGAAGGCCATTCGGACGGTTGGGGACAAATTTGCAACCTTGCAGTCTGAAAATTTTAAGAATGCGTCACAGCCGTTCTATGTGGTTATCAGTCCGGACGAGAAGTTATTGAACAGGCCCGTGGGCTATACGCCTGACGCGAAGGAGTACGCCAGCTGGCTCAGGTGTGGACTGGACGCGTACAAGCAGGACAAAGGCGTATCGAAGAAATAAGAGACCGGATCAGGATAGAAAAAGCCCCTCGGGTGAGGGGCTTTTCAATTAGGCGTCATTCTGTCCCAGCCTTCCAGCCAAACTAAGGGCAAGTCTTGTTACCAGATGGAGGGCCAGAATGACAATATTTTTTTGCCGTTGAAGGGTGAACCGGTGACGGCGGGTAGGCCTGCACCGGCGGGTGACCCCGCGAAGGCGAATGTACCAAAGAAAAAAGTCCCTGCTCTTTTCGAGCAGGAACTCTTAATATTTTTTTTAATTGATCTTTTCACACATTGAAGTTAGCGGTTCTATCCGTTCCCCGATACTTAAAGGTAGTTAAAGATTTTTAAAAAAACGCTCATCGTATTTTTCGTACCTGCGATGAACTACCATCTTCTTTAAATCCTTGTTAGTAAAATTTAATCATTACAAGGCGATCTTTTTTTCGGTCATCATTTTACGCAGGTTGATCAGGCCGTAGCGCATGCGGCCCAGGGCCGTGTTGATGCTGCAATTCGTCAGGGCTGCGATCTCTTTGAAGGAGAGGTCTGCATAGTGACGGAGGATGATCACTTCGCGCTGATCTTCCGGCAGCAGGTCGAGCATTTGTCTTACACGATCATGGCTCTGGCGTTTCATCATCTTGGTGTCGGCGCCTTCTTCCGTGAAGTGGATCACTTCGAAGATGTCCCTGTCATCGCTGGTCTTGATGGCGGGGGTCCTTTTTACTTTCCGGAAATGGTCGACACAAAGGTTGTGTGCAATGCGCATCGCCCAGGGAAGGAATTTACCTTCTTCCGTGTAGCGGCCACCGCGAATGGTGTCAATAATTTTGATGAGAACGTCCTGGAAAATATCTTCTGCGAGATATTTGTCTTTTACCAGGAAGAGAATGGAAGTGTACAACTTGTCTTTGTGACGAACAATCAGTGCTTCCAACGCATGGAGGTCACCGTCCCTAAATTGGTGAATAAGTTCGTGGTCAGTCTTTTTGCGTAGCAATGTCATAAACTTCTACGGGTTTTTAAGGTGATAGGATATATTTTGGATTTTAAAGATGGTTCGGTTTTTCTGTGTAGAAGCTATAGTCGATAGGCGGCAGCGTTTGTGGGGCCGTTAGACCCGTTTGTTAAATTATGATATTCACACTTCTTTTCCAATTGTGCACAAATAACTCTTGCACGATTAGGATTTAAAGATATACATTTTTTGGAATAAACAGCATTTTGGGAAATTTTTTTGTTTTTATATTCTCCAAACTCCCAGAAAAACAATAAGGTAAGTACTTATTTTGTCTTCCCTCGGTTTCCAATTTTGAGAAATGTATATTTTATAACCTTTGCGTGGAGGTTAGTTCTGCAACTTTTGTTCACTGAAATTTGTTAAAATTCTTAGCAGAAATGAGTGCCTGGCACCCAGGTAATTCATCATTTTGGTGTAGGTTTGTTAATATAGGGAGCGCCACAGGCGCACTCACACAATAATATTATGGCCACAACGGGTAAAGTAAAAAAGCAGAAGAAAGAAAAGATCATTCCCTCCGTACCGGCTCCTGACGCCGATGCGATATTCATAAAAGGAGCCAGGGTTCATAACTTAAAAAATATTGATGTTTCGATTCCCCGCAACAAGTTGGTAGTGGTTACGGGTGTGTCCGGTTCCGGGAAATCTTCCCTGACCATCGACACTCTTTTTGCGGAGGGGCAGCGTCGCTACGCGGAAAGCCTTAGCGCCTATGCCCGGCAGTTCATGGCGCGTATGGACAAGCCCGACGTAGACTATATTAAAGGTCTTTGTCCGGCTATTGCTATCGAGCAGAAGGTCATTACGCGGACGCCGAGGTCGACCGTCGGCAGTATGACCGAGATCTATGACTATCTCCGCCTGCTGTTTGCCAGGGTCGGGAAGACGTATTCCCCGGTGAGCGGCCGGATAGTAAAAAAAGACGATGTCAGCGACGTCGTAAATGCGATAGCCGGGTTAACTGCGGGGGATCGTGTCCTTTTGCTCACGCCATTCAAGCAGCACAGGAACAGGGATACGAAGGAAGAACTGAATATCCTTCTCCAGAAGGGTTTTTCGCGCATCTATATACCGGCGGCCGGGGAAAAGGTCCCGGCCGGAGGGGGTAACCGGGCTGCGGGAGGGGAGACGCTTCGGATCGAGGATCTGCTGGAGATGGAGGATAAAGAGCTCAAAAAGAAGCTGCCTGCTCCGAAGCTTTCGGGAGCCGGGCAGGCGGCAGACGCCAGGGGTGCAGCGGTGACTGCGCCAGGCGTGTATATTCTGGTTGACCGTCTGGTGGTAAAGGATTTTGACGAGGATGACCGTCACCGTATCGCGGACTCCGTGGGCACTGCATTTTATGAAGGCGAAGGGGAGATGCAGCTGGAGGTCAACGGGGTTCAGCGGCTGGCGTTTTCCAACCGGTTCGAGATGGACGGCATCAATTTTGAAGAGCCCGTTCCCAATCTATTTTCCTTCAACAATCCGTTTGGCGCGTGTCCGACCTGTGAAGGTTTTTCGCAGGTACTCGGCATCGACGCCGACCTTGTCATACCTGACCGTCGTCTGAGCGTTTATGAGGGCGCCGTGGCTCCGTGGAAGGGGGAAAAGCTGGTTTGGTGGAAGGACCAGTTCGTCAAGGCCGCCAAAAAATTCGACTTCCCTATCCATAAGCCCGTGATCGACCTTACGAAGCAGCAGTACAAGGCATTGTGGGAGGGCAACGAGCACGTTCAGGGGATCAACGATTTCTTTGCGGAGGTTGAGCGCAACCTGTATAAGGTACAGTACCGGGTGCTGCTGTCGCGTTATCGCGGCCGTACCGAGTGTCCGGACTGCAAGGGTTACCGGCTGCGCAAGGAGGCCCTTTATGTAAAGATCGGGGGCAGGCATATCGGCGAGCTCTGCGAGATACCGGTGAGGGATCTTTCCGCCTGGTTCGAAGAGCTGGTGCTGGAGCCGCATGAACAGCAGATCGCCAAAAGGATACTGATCGAGATACGGCACAGGTTGTCTACGCTGATGGATGTGGGGCTTGGATATCTTACGCTTGCCCGTCTGGCGAATTCCCTCAGCGGGGGGGAGAGCCAGCGTATCCAGCTGACGCGCAGTCTTGGAAGCAACCTGACCAACTCTTTATACATTCTGGACGAACCGTCCATCGGGCTTCATTCCCGGGATACCGAGAGGCTGATACGCGTTCTGAAAGAGCTGCGCGATCTTGGAAATACCGTAGTCGTTGTAGAGCACGACGAGATGATGATGCGGGAGGCGGACTACATCATAGACATGGGGCCTCTGGCCAGTCATCTTGGCGGGGAGGTCGTTGCGGCGGGGGACTACGAAGAGCTGATCGCCAACGAGGACAGCCTGACCGGTAAATACCTTAAGGGAGAGTTAACCATTGCTCCGCCGGCTTTTCCGAGAAAGTGGAAACGTTCTCTAAGTGTCGAGGGTGCGCGGCAGAACAATTTGAAGGACCTGACCGTCGAGTTCCCGCTGGACGTCCTTTGTGTGGTGAGTGGAGTCAGCGGCAGCGGCAAGACGACCCTTGTCAAGCAGATCCTCTATCCGGCTTTGCAGAAGATAAAGGGTGAACCGGCGGAGAAGGTCGGTCTGCACAAGGCGATCACCGGTGACATCGAGTATATCTCCCAGGTCGAGATGGTCGACCAGAATCCTATCGGCAAGTCTTCCCGGAGCAATCCTGTCACCTATATCAAGGCTTATGACGAGATACGGGACCTGTATTCGCGACAACCGCTGAGCAAGATGCGGGGTTTCCAGCCCAAGCATTTCTCCTTCAATGTCGACGGCGGTCGCTGCGATACCTGTAAGGGGGAGGGAGAACAGGTCGTCGAAATGCAGTTTCTTGCAGACGTGCATCTTACCTGTGAGGTTTGCCACGGCAGGCGGTTCAAAGACGAGATACTGGAGGTTACCTACCGGGAGAAGAATATCTACCAGATACTGGAGATGAGTGTCGACGAAGCGCTGGACTTTTTCAAAGACGAAAAGGATATCCTTCAGAAAATAAGGCCGCTCAGCGACGTCGGGCTCGGGTATGTGAAGCTGGGGCAGTCTTCGGATACGCTTTCGGGAGGGGAGGCTCAGCGCGTGAAGCTGGCTTCTTTCCTGGGCAAGGGGCGTAGTCAGGGACATATCCTGTTCGTTTTCGACGAGCCGACCACGGGTCTGCACTTTCACGATATCCGCAAGCTACTGGCTTCTTTCAATGCGCTTATCGATCAGGGTCATTCCATCCTGGTCATCGAGCACAACACCGACGTCATCCGGTCGGCGGACTGGGTGATCGATCTTGGACCGGAAGCCGGTGACGGAGGGGGGAGTCTGGTGTATGCCGGGGTCCCTTCGAAGATGCCGAAGAATGCCGGTTATACCGGAAAGTTTATATAGCCGGGTTAGCGCCCCCGGTCGAGTACCGATAAAAAGCCAGAAAGCCGGACATTGTCCGGCTTTCTGTTAAACTAACTCCTTTCGATTTCAACTGCCTGTCTGCGCGAATCAATTCCATCCTCCTCCGAGGCTGCGATATAATTCCACTTCTGCGCTAAGTTGTCCTTTCTTTATAGATGCTAATTCCAATTCGCTTTGCAATACATTGCCCTGTGCGGTGATCACTTCGAGGTAGGTAGCCAGACCGTTGCGGAAGAGGCTATTGGCGTTGGTGATGGCCAGCTGCAGGGTGTTGACCCGGTTGGCGACCACTACTTTCTGCTCTTTCAGCTTTTCTATCGTGCCCAGCGCATTTGAGACCTCGCCTACTGCTGTCAGCACCGTCTGTCTGAACTGGATGACCGTCTTTTCGCGGTCGACCTTTGCCAGTTCATATTGTGTTTTCAGCTGTTTGCGCTGGAAGAGGGGCTGTGTGATGCCTCCGCCGACTATTCCGAACAGGCTACCGGGAATGTTGAACCAGTTGCTGCTCTTAAAGCTGTTGAGACCGCCCTGTGCGGTGATCGTGAGGGAGGGATACAGGCTTGCCTTGGTGATGCCGACGTTGGCGTTGGCGATATTGAGCGCCAGCTCGCTGCTGCGTACGTCCGGGCGGCGGCTGACCAGTTGTGCGGGTACTCCGGCTGAAAGCGTGTCTTTCAGGGGAACCTGTTCCAGCATGGCTGTTCTCGAGATGCCGGCCGGGAGTCTTCCTGTCAGTATGCTCAGCGCATTCTCCTGAAGGAGGACGCTCTGTTCGATCTGGGGTATCAGCTCGGCTGCAACCAGCCGCTGTGCTTCTGCCTGCTGGACTCCCAGGGCAGTCACGTCTCCCGAGTTGAACTGGAGGCGGATGATCTGCAGGGTGCTGTCGTTGAGCGCCAGGTTCTTTTTGGCGATGGCCAGTTGTTCGTCGAGCATGAGGAGGTTGTAATATCCTTCTGCTACGCCGGAGACCAGGTTGGTCTGGAGGGCCTTGCGTGCCTCCTGTGTCTGCAGGTAACCTGCGAGGGCTTTATCCTGCTGGCTGCGTATCTTACCCCAAATCGGTAATTCCCAGCTGAGGCCAAGATTCGCGTTGTAGTCCTCCAGATATTTATGGCCCACGATCGCGGGTGCGAACTGGCCGTTAAGACTGTTGTCGGAGGGCCGGTTGCGGCTGTACGTCGCATTGAAATTGACGTCGGGCCAGTAACCCAGTTTAGACTGTCCCAGGATCAGCTGAGCGGATTCGATGTTCTTCAGGGCGATCTGCATATCGTAGTTGTGTGCGATGGCGCTGTCGATCAGCGTCTGCAGGGTCGCGTCTCCGAAGAAGCTTTTCCAGGGGAGGTTGGCCACGCTGGTGGTGTCTCCCTTTGCCGCTGTGTTGCGGAATTCCACCGGGAGTTCGGGCTGCGGCGTAGCAGTGTCTTTTGAAACTTTACAGGCGCCCAGCCCCAGGAGAAGGGCGAGGCTGGCTATTCTTATTGATGATGTCATATTCATATTGTGATGAATTTTACCTGCTTATTCTGCTAATGATGGTGACTTAACTTTTTTCATGCCGATAAATCTTTCCTGCAGGTACTGGAAGATGATAAACAACACCGGTACGATAAAGACGCCGAGGAGAACGCCGGTCAGCATCCCGCCGACTGCGCCGGTACCGATGCTCCGGTTGCCGAGAGCCGCCGCGCCTTTGGCCCGCATCAGGGGCAACAGACCGACGATAAAGGCGAAGGAGGTCATCAGGATGGGGCGAAGACGAAGCTTGGCTGCTTCTCTTGCTGCGTCCCACAGCTGCATCCCGGCGTGCCTTCTTTGTACGGCATACTCCGTGATCAGGATGGCGTTCTTCGCCAGCAGACCGACCAGCATGATCAGGCTCACCTGGACATAGATATTATTGTCGACGCCGAAGATCTGGAGGAAGGCGAATACGCCGAATATACCAGCAGGGATTGAAAGAACTATCGCGAAGGGCAGGATATAGCTTTCATACTGGGCCGCCAACAGGAAGTAGATGAACACGAGGCTCAGGATAAAGATAAAGATCATCTGCGAACCCGCCAGCTTTTCTTCCCGGGTTATACCGGTGAACTCGTATCCCCAGCCTTTCGGGAGTACCTGAGCGGCCGTTTCTTCGATGGCCTTTATGGCGTCGCCGGTGCTATAGCCGGGCTTGGGAACCCCGTTGATCGTTGCCGAGTTGTAGAGGTTGTTGTGGCTCACCGTTTCCGGGCCGTAGACCTTTTTGAGGGTCAGCAACTGGTTGACGGGGATCAGTTGTCCCTGGTTGTTCTTGACGTAGATGCTTCTCAGCGACTCTTCGTTATTCCGGTAGGGCACGTCGGCCTGCGCCATTACGCGATAGTATTTACCGAACCGGTTGAAATCGCTCACGAAGCTGCTGCCATAGTAGATCTGCATCGTCTGCATCAGGTCGGCTACCGAGACCCCCATTTGCTTGGCCTTGTTGTTGTCCACGTCGATCATATACTGCGGATTACCCGAAGCAAAGGTGGTGAAGGCGTAGGCGATCTCCTTGCGCTGCATGAGTGCGCCGAGGAAGGTGTTGGACATATTGCTCAGCCTTTCCATCGAACCGTTGTTCTGGTCCTGGAGGGCGAACTCAAAGCCGGCTACGTTACCAAAGCCCTGTATGGTCGGGAAGGTAAAGAAGAAGGCGTGTGCGTCCTTGACCTGCATGGCGACTTTCATGGTCAGGTTGCCGCTGATGGCGTTGATGTCCTTCAGCGGACCGCGGTCGTCGACGGGCTTCATGCGTACGAAGCCTGCGCCGTAGGGAGAGGCGTTCGCATTCGAGATGAAGTTGAGGCCTTCCACGTTGTACCGCCTGTCGGCGATGGGATCTGCCTTGACGATACTGTCGATCTCGGCGATGGCCTTGTGTGTTTTGTCAAGGCTGCTTCCGGGAGGCGTGTTTACGGCGTACAGGATGAAGCCCTGGTCTTCCGTCGGGATAAAGCCGCTGGGAGTCCTTTGCATCAGCATGTACGATCCGATGGCGAGGGCGATAAGCCCGCCGATGGTGATCCATTTGTGGCGGAAGAGGAAGCGCAGGCTGCCGAGGTACTTGTCCGTCATGTTCCTGAAGCCGACGTTGAAGGCGGCGAAGAACCGGGCGCCGAATCCTTTCTTCTTTCCGTGTTCTTCGGAATGAAGGTCCTTGAGGAAGATGGCGCAAAGTGCGGGGCTCAGTGTAAGGGCGTTGACGGCGGAGATAAAGATGGCGATAGCCAGCGTGTAGCCGAACTGTCTGTAGAACACGCCGGTGGGGCCTTTCAGGAAGCCTACCGGAATGAACACGGCCATCATGACGAGCGTGATCGATATGATGGCGCCGGATATCTCACTCATCGATTTCAGGGTCGCTTCCCGGACGGGGAGGTTCGTGTTCTCCATCTTTGCGTGTACGGCTTCCACGACCACGATGGCGTCGTCCACCACGATACCGATAGCCAGTACGAGGGCGAACAGGGTCAGCAGGTTGATGGTAAATCCGAACACCTGAAGGAAGAAGAAGGTACCTACGATGGCCACGGGAACCGCGATGGCCGGGATCAGTGTGCTCCTGAAGTCCTGTAGGAAAATGAACACCACGATGAACACCAGGACAAAGGCTTCTATCAGGGTATGTTTTACCTGGTCGATGGAAGCGTCAAGGAACTCCTTGGAGTTATACATGATCGTGGTGTGGAGGCCTTTGGGCAGGCTGGCCGAGAACTTGTCCACCAGTTGTTCGGCCTGTGTGAGGATGTCGTTGGCGTTGGAGCCGGCGACCTGCTGGATGGCGATACCCGTGGTCGGGTGGCCGTTGAGCGTACTATTGGAGGAATAGGTATAGGAGCCAAATTCCACCCTTGCTACGTCTTTCAGCCGGACGACGGAACCGTCGCTGTTGGATTTGACGATGATGTTCTCGTAGTCCTCGTCCTTATTCAGCTTGCCTTTATACTTCAATACGTATTCATAAACTTCCTTGCTGCTCTGACCGAGGCGGCCGGGGGCGGCTTCCAGCGACTGGTCGCGGATAGCGCTGGTGACCTCGACCGGAGAAAGGTTGTTGGCTACCAGGCGGTCGGGCTTCAGCCAGATACGCATGGAGTAGTCCTTTGATCCGAAAGGGCTGGCGTCCGCGACGCCGGGGATACGCTGGATCTTGGGGATCAGGTTGATCTTGGCGTAGTTCTGCAGGAAGGTCTCATCATATGCGGAATCGGTCGAATAGAGACTGATGAACATGATGATACTGTTCTGCTGCTTTTGCGTGGAGATACCTGCCTGGATAACTTCGGCGGGTATCTGGCTGGTCGCCTTGCTGACGCGGTTCTGTACGTTGACCGCAGCGATATCGGGGTTGGTCCCCTGTTTGAAGTAGACGGTGAGCGACATGCTGCCGTCGTTGCTGGAATTGGAGGTCATGTAGGTCATGTTCTCCACGCCATTGATGGATTCTTCCAGCGGGGTCGCCACGCTGCGCGCGACGACTTCCGCGTTAGCGCCGGGATAGTTGGCCTGCACCAGAACGCTGGGCGGCGCAATATCCGGGAACAACGAGATGGGCAGCGTAAAGATGGACAGCCCACCAAGTATGAATAAGATGATAGACACGACCGTTGACAACACCGGCCTTTCAATAAATCTCTTTAACATAAAATGATCTCTTTGTTAGTGTTTTAATCCTGCCTGCGGGTCCTTAGCTCTTCTTCCCGGATAAGGGCCTACAGCGGCATAGCCTTCAGCACACTGTCGGCAGACAGGGGTTGCGGGTTGATCACCGCGCCGTCCGTCAGGCGGTCCATACCGGCGAAGACGATCTTGTCTCCTGCCTGTACGCCTTTGTCGACCAGGTAATAGTTGGTCGTTTTGCTGACGATGTGGATCTGTTTGCCGACTACCTTGTTACTGTCGCCTACGGTGAAGACAAAGATCTTGTCCTGGATCTCGTAGGTAGAAGTCTGTGGTACGGGAAGCAGGCCACTGTTGCCCTGGGGAATACGAACCCTTCCCGTGATGCCGCTGCGGAGCAGCCCTTCGTTATTTGGGAAGGTGGCGCGGAAGACGATCGCTCCGATGTTGCGGTCGAACTGTCCTTCCATGAGCTCGACCTTGCCTTTGGAGCCGTAGATGCTCCTGTCGGCCAGCTGGAGTTCGATGGGAGGGAGTGACTTGATCTTTTCGTTGATCGATTTCCCTGGATACTGGCTGGTGAATTTAAGGAAGTCGCTTTCGCTCATTCCGAAGTAGGCGTACACCTCTCTGACGTCGGACAGGATCGTCAGCGGTTGTGCTTCACCTTTACCTACCAGTGCGCCGGTCTTGAAGGGAATGCGGCCGATGTAACCGTTGACGGGGGCTTTCACCAGTGTATAACCGAGGTTGATGCCGGCGTTGGCGCCTTCGGCCTGGGCCTGTGCTACCTGTGCCTTTGCTGCGTCATAGGCGGCCTGGGCTGCCTTCAGCTGTACGTCGGAAACGACCTTGTTCTCGACCAGCGGAGTCAGGCGGTTGACTTCGATGGCGGCCTTTTCCATATTGGCCTTTGCGGCTAATACGTTGGCCTGGGCGTTGTTGACCTGCTCGTCGTAGGGCCGGTCGTTGATCTTGAAGAGGGGCTGGCCTGCGGTGACGTAGGCGCCTTCTTCCACATAGATCTTATCCAGGTAGCCGCTGACCTGAGGGCGGATCTCTACGTTGGTCTTGCCCTCGATGTTGGCGGAATACTCCAGGTAAGTGGTCGCCTCAGAGCTGTTTATCGGAAGAACCGGAAGACTCTGTGGGGGTGGCGCGGCTTGTGTGCCCTGCGCTTGTGAACAGCCGCTGAAATATACGGCTGCGGCTACGATGATTGCTGAAAATAAAAGATACCTTCTCATAACATTATTTAATTGTTTAATGGTGTTAAATCGATCGGCAAAAGTTCTAATTGTTCATAATATTTATCACTGTTAAATAGCACGGTAAAAAAAAACGTAGTTCTTTTTTTCAATTGGCAAACACCATATTGGGGGAGATAGGCAGCTGCTCCCGCATAGAGAGACAGACAAGCCATCACCATTGGCGTTGGGTTAACGCGGCCCGGGTGGTAGGGCATTTTGGTTCCTGGGCTTCAGATCGTTTATTCTGCCTGCGCCTGGTTCTTCAGGCTACGGGTGATGCCGGTTATGGCATCTTTCAGAATCTGCCGGTTGATCTCGTCGGATGTCCCTTTCCGGACGATGTTGATCGAGATCAAGCCGTGGACGATCGACCAATAAGTATAATATTTGGTACAGACGCGGTCGTCGTCGGGGTCGCTGATTCCCATCATTTCTGCGATGGCTCCCGCAGCGATATCATAGGGAGTGCTTCCCGCGGGAAGTAGTTCGTCCATTATACAACAGTTGACTTCTACGCCAAACATCAGCTGGTAATATTCTTTTTGCTCAAAGGCAAAGTTCCAATAGGCCAGCCACATAGCCTCGATCTGATCGCCTAATTCCTTATGCTTAGTTTTTGCTTCATTCATCTTTGCGCCCAGCAGCATGAATCCTTTTTTTGTCAGTTCCAACAGGATGGCTTCCTTGTTGGCGTAGTATTCGTAGATAATGGGCGCGGTGTATTCTATTTTGTCTGCGATCTTTCGCATGCTCAGTGCCTGCCAGCCTTCATCTTTCACAATTTCGTGTGCTGCGTCCAGGATGTTTACCCTGGTTTGCTCTTTTAACCGATGAATTCGTTCCTTACTCCCCATGTGAGACAACTCCTTTTATTGCCTTAAATAATTTAACACTGTTAGACAAAAGTAGAACTATTTTTAATTCTGCAAAGAAAATTTTTTTTCAGATGGGGAAAAGAAATGGTTCACACTGGCGGGGACCGGGCGGATTTTTTGATTAATGAGGTTGATTTTCAGTGTGTAATGTAGTCTCTGGTTTGACGTTATTCCGTACGCAGACTTTTTACCGGGTTGCTCATGGCTGCTTTGATCGCCTGGAAACTGATGGTAAGCCATGCGATGAGGAATGCTGAGATCCCTGCGAGGACGAATATCCACCACTGGACTCCGATGCGGTAGTAAAAGTCCTTCAGCCAACTGGCCATGAAGTACCAGGTGATGGGTGTCGCGATGAGGAAGGCGATGATCACGAGCTGCATAAATTCCTTTGACAGGAGATTAATGATGCCCGTTACGCTTGCGCCGAGGACTTTGCGGACGCCTATCTCCTTTGTTCGCTGGAGGGTGCTGTAGGAGGCAAGTCCCAGCAGGCCGAGGCAGGAGATAAAGATGGCGAGGATCGCGAAGTTCAGGAATAGTTTGCCAAAGCGGTCTTCGTCGCGGTATTGCCGGTTGAAGAATTCGTCTGCGAAATAATAGCTGAAGGGTCGGTAGGGTATGATCGTCTTCCATTTGGTCTCGATAGCGGCGAGAGTGTTCCTGAGATCGGCTGTTTTGACGTTGGCCGAGATCAGCTCGCAGCCGTCGGGTTCGATGCGAAAGCTCAGCGGTTTGATCTCTGTCTGGAGTGACCGGAAGTGGAAGTCCTTTACTACGCCGACGATCTGTCCCTGGCGGCCCCACTGGGAGAACTTGCGGCCGATGGCATCCTGCGGGCTGTGGTAACCGAAAAGCTTAACCGCGCTTTCGTTGAGGATCATGGCCTGCGTTGTGTCCGTGCCGAAGTCTCTGGAGAAGGCGCGGCCGGCGATGATCTTCATTTTATACTGTTTGATATAGTTGAAGTCTACGAAATAGAGTTCGAGGTTGGCGATCTGCATGTCTCCTTTTGCGTTCTGTACCTGTGAATAGGCTGTGGGGTTGCCGCTGCCCGGCACGCTGGATGACATGGCTGTAGAGAGGACGCCCGGCAGGCGGCTTATTTCATCGTTGAGGGCCTTTTTATGGGCGTCGCCCTGTGTATTGACGACGACCGTCTGCTGGTTGCTGAAACCCAGGTCCTGGCTGCGCATATAGGTCAGTTGGGAGTAGACGATCAGGGTAGCCGCGATGAAGGCGATCGATATTGTGAACTGGAAGACGACGAGACCTCTTCGAAGGAGCATACCGCGGTTGCCGGTGGCGAAGCGGCCTTTCAGCACCGTTATGGGCTGGAAGGAGGACAGGACGAGGGCTGGATAGACGCCTGCGAGCAGGCCTATGCCGACGGCGATGCCGAGCAGCCCGAGAATATAGGAAGGGTGGTGGAACAGTCCCGTGCTGATGGTTTTGCCTGCGAGGAAATTGAAGAGGGGGATCAGCAGAGCCGTGGCTCCGACGGCGAGGATGAATGCGATGACGGCCTGAACGATGGATTCCCCGAGAAACTGGTTGGTGAGCTGTCCCCTTTCAGCGCCGACCACCTTGCGGATGCCCACTTCTTTTGCCCTTTCTGTGGATCTTGCCGTGGTGAGGTTGACGAAATTGATGCAGGCGATCAGCAGGATGAAGGCGCCTACGACAGAAAAGATATAGATATTGGCGATATTCCCGTTGTCCTGTGCGCCTCTGGTGTCCGATCTGAGGTAGACGTCTTTAAGGGGCTGGAGGGTGAGGGTAAAGAACATCTGGATCTGTTTCATTTCCTTCCCGTCCCTTTTGTCCAGAAAAGCGGGGAATTTCTTTTCAAGCGTCTTTGGGTTGGTATTGGGTTTCAGGAGGAGATAGGAATACATGCCGAAGCTGCTCCAGCGACGGTCCTCGGCTGAGTCTTCCCTTCTCGAGGTGGATTTGGACAGGAAGAGGTCGGCCTTCAGAAGGCTGTTCTCGGGCATGTCCTTCATTACGCCTGTGACCTTTACGGGTTTGCCGGCGTCGTTCATCAGCAGCGTCTGGCCCATGGGGTTGGCGTCTGCGAAGTATTTTTTGGCGGTCGATTCGGAGAGTACGATGCTGTAGGGTTCTGTGAGTGCTGTGCGGGGGTCGCCCTGGAGGAGGGGAAAGTCGAATACCTCAAAGAAGGTGGAATCGGCGAGGACCGCCTTCTCTTCCTGGAACTTGAATTCTCCTCTTCTCAGCAGGAGGGGGCGAGGGTCGAAGCGGACAGCTTTTTCTATCTCGGGGAATTCGTCTTTGGCGTTGATGGCCATGGGGGCGGAGCAGACTGCGATGTTCATCGTCTCGGTGGGAGTTTTGATGTCGCAGTTCAGCTGGTAGATACGGTCTATTTTACTGTGGAATCCGTCGTAGCTCAGCTCGAAGCGCACGTAGAGGAAGATCAGGAAGCAGGCCGACATGCCGATCGTCAATCCGAGGATATTGAGGGAGGAGTAGACCCGGTGTTTCCAGAGATTGCGGAAGGCGGTGCGAAGATAGTTTTTGATCATGGCTGCGGTTGAGCCAGAGTTTCCACAAAGCTGGTGCCCTAATATGAAATGTTAGGGATCAATAATTTAGGCAGGGATAGCGGGTAGGGGTGTACGGTTTCGATACAGCGGGTGTACGGGTTGGGAGCCGCGGTTGTTTTGCGGCAGTCGGGTGTGGGGTTGGTGGGTTGATGGGTTGATGGGTTGGTGGGTTGATGGGTTGGTGGGGTGGTGGGGTAGTGGGGTGTGACGGGTAGTCTATCGCAGACGGTCCGCGCTCTTCACCAATCGCTGGTCTTTTCTGATCCCCAGGGCCGCCATGACCAGAAACACGGGGATTGCCAGCGATAGAAGCATACCAACGCTGTAATTACCAGATTCAAAAGGTGGAACCCCACTCTTCCACCAGTAAAGAAAGATATTGAGTAAGGACAGGATAACGAGAGCAATAGTCATCCAAAGCTGTTTTCCTCTTGACTTGAAGTTAAAAATATTGATAAGAGTTCCTCCAATGATGATCACCGTAACAATAAGGATGAGGACACTACCTGCACTAGCGCTAACAGAGCCGGCGCCAAGGGTGGGTACGGCTTTCACTTCGAGCGGAGCTATTCCGTTAAGCCCAACCTTCATATTCCCAAAATAGAAGGCGAATTTAAAGGTCAGTGCCGCGCAGATAAGCGCAAGCAACATCCACAAGGTCTGTTTTCTCTGCAGCATAGTTAAAGTTTTTTATTGAGGACAGGGCTCGGGCCCCGGGGCCGGGACTATTAGCCCAGCTCGGGGTACAGCGGAAATTGTTTCATAAAGGCGTTGACGTCTCCGCGCAGCGTTTTCAGTACGTCTTCGTTGTCTGCGTTGACCAGTGCCTTGTCGATCATATCCACTACGGTCGCCATATGGGATTCCTGCATGCCGCGGGTCGTGATAGCGGGTACGCCTACCCGAATGCCGGAGGTGACAAAGGCGCTCTTGTCGTCGAAGGGTACCATATTCTTGTTGACTGTGATGTCTGCCTTCCCGAGCGCGATCTCCGCCTTCTTGCCGCTGATGTCCTTGTTGCGCAGGTCGATGAGCAGCAGGTGGTTGTCTGTGCCGCCCGAGACGATATGGTAGCCTTTGCCCAGAAAGGTTTTGGCCATGGACTGGGAGTTGGCGATGACCTGTTTGGCATAGGAGGAGAAGCCGTCGGAAAGTATTTCACCAAACGATACGGCTTTTGCGGCGATCACGTGCTCTAACGGGCCGCCCTGTGTGCCGGGGAATACGGCCATGTCGATGAGGTTGCTCATCGGCCGGATATTGCCTTTTACGTCTTTGAGGCCGAAAGGATTGTCAAAATCCTTTTTCATCATTATGATACCGCCTCTGGGGCCGCGGAGTGTCTTGTGGGTGGTGGATGTTACGAAATGGCAGTGTTCAAAGGGGCTGTTGAGCAGTCCTTTGGCGATAAGGCCGGCCGGGTGCGCCATGTCACACATAACGAAGGCGCCGATGCTGTCGGCGATGGTCCGGATACGGGCGTAGTCCCAGTCGCGGCTGTAGGCGCTGGCTCCGCAGATGATCAGTTTTGGTTTTTCCTTTTTGGCGACCGATTCCATCATTTCGTAGTCGACGCGGCCGTCTTCTTTGCCGACCCCGTAGGAAACAGGGCGGTACAGCTTGCCCGAGAAGTTGACGGGTGAGCCGTGTGTCAGGTGTCCGCCCATGCTGAGGTCCAGTCCGAGGATGGTATCTCCGGGCTGGAGTATCGCCAGCATCAGTGCTGCGTTGGCCTGTGCACCGCTGTGTGGCTGTACGTTGGCGTAGTCGCAGGAAAAGATCTGTTTTAGTCTGTCGATGGCCAGTTGTTCGACCTGGTCGACGATCTCGCATCCACCGTAATACCTTCTGCCGGGGTAGCCCTCTGCATATTTATTGGTCAGAACGGTGCCCATCGCCTGCATTACCTGAAGGGATGTGAAGTTTTCAGATGCTATCAATTCGATGCCATGACGCTGACGTTCCAGCTCCTTATTAATGAGGTCGAAAACCAAACTGTCTTTTTGCATGGCGCAAATTTAGGTCAAAAAGAATAAAATTCACTATTTTACACGCGTTACCGGATGGAAACCGGGGACGAGACAACGACAACGTTTTTTTACATGAAAGCGATCATTCCCGTAGCAGGAGCCGGAACCAAGTTACGTCCGCATACTTATACGCAACCCAAGGCTTTGATTCCTTTAGCGGGTAAGACTATACTCTCTATTATTGTAGACCAGCTGATGGAAGCCGGGATAACCGAGTTCATCTTCATTGTGGGCTATCTTGGCGAGAAAATACAGGATTTCGTCAAGCAGAAGTATCCTCAGCTGACGGCGCATTTTGTCTATCAGAACGAGCGCCAGGGTATCGGGCATGCCGTCCTGCTGACCAGAAGCATAGTCGGAGAGGACGAAATATTTATCGTTCTCGGCGATACCATCTGTGAGTATGACGTCCGGGATGTTCTCAGCCAGCCGCATTCCCTTCTGGGGGTCAAGCGGGTCGATGACCCCCGCAATTTTGGGGTCGCCGAGCTGGAGGACGATGGCAGTATTGGCAGGGTGGTGGAGAAGCCGCAGATACCCAAGTCCAATATGGCGCTGGTCGGGATCTATCGTATTCGTGAAACGTCAACGCTTTTCTCCTGTCTGGAGAACAATCTGCGCAATCATGTCACCAGTTATGGCGAGTACAATCTCACTGACGCTATCGAGTGTATGATCCGCAGCGGGGTTAGTTTCCGGGCTTTCAAGGTGCAGAATTGGTTTGACTGCGGCAAGAAGGAGACTCTTCTCGATTCCAATGCGAAGCTGCTGAAGAAATTCGGAGGTAATATTGCCCCCGAGCACCAGTTTGAGAATACTATTATTATCCAGCCTGTTAGCATTGCCCCCGGGTGTGATATCCGCAATTCCATCGTGGGGCCGAATGTTGCTATCGGGGAGAAGACGCGTGTCAATTACTCCATTATAAAGGACTCCATTATCGGCTCGTTCGCCGACTTATATGATATAGTGCTCACGCATTCCCTGATCGGCAGTGACACGGAGGTCAAGGGGGAGTCCCGCAGCCTTAATATCGGGGACAATACGGAGATCGATCTCGGAGAGTCATGACCGGGCCTGGCCGAGCGGTTCACGCTGGGCGCAGGTTCACGGTTCGGGATGGAGTCGCGGTTCACGGTTCGGGATGGAGTCGCGGTTCACGGTTCGGGATGGAGTCGCGGTTCACGGTTCGGGATGGAGTCGCGGTTCACGGTTCGGG
>Ga0068853_100000930_pt1 | contig 20466 bp, 24 predicted proteins | sample KBSCornC32_FD_65655 | JGI IMG/M metagenome (GOLD analysis project Ga0068853, IMG submission 65655) | Corn rhizosphere microbial communities from Kellogg Biological Station, Michigan, USA - KBS Corn C3-2 | ecosystem: Host-associated > Plants > Roots > Rhizosphere > Soil ...
TGTTCGTGCTGCTCGTGGAGACGCTGACGACGCCACTGGATCGCAAAACGACGACGTAGTTCGTTGCGTTATCAGCCAACGTAACGTAGCCGTCGGCGATCGTGTTTCCAGCGTAAAAGCCGCCGTAGTATCCCCAAATCAAACCCGCCGTCACCGCGTGGCGCTTGCCGTAGATGCCGGCAGCGCTGAGCGTGTCGCCGACGTTGTTGAACACGACGTGAGCATTGTTCTGCCCCTCGACCATCTGCTGCATTTGAGTCATGGTTCTCTTCGGTTAGCCGACCAGGTATGCCGGGTAGCCGTACATGCTGCCGCTGAGTCCCATCTGCAGGACATAGACGTGAATGGTGGGCTGTGGGCTACCCCAATCGGACGTCTGCTCGGTGGCGCTGTACGAAGCGGATTCGATGGACGATGAGATCGTGCGGACGTTGGTCGAGAAGCCTCCGGAACAGATCACTGCCCGATAGGATTCGGTTGCCTCGCCGAGCGGAGACGAGATGCCCAGCGAGCTCGCAAAGCGGCTCGAGAGGCGTGTGCGGCGATCCCACGTGATCGTGATGTTTCCGGAGCTGTCGCGTAGCACGCGGACATTCGCCGGCGCGAACGGCCTCTTGCCGAGCGCGTTGTCGGTGAACGTGATCGGCGTCACACTCGCCGGCAGGAGGCCTGAACTGACGCCCTTGTAGTACTCCGCGACGCCGATCTCCGAGTTGCTCCGGATCGGCCTGCGCACGTTGGTGCTGAACAGCGCGAAGGACTCGCCGGACGTGTGCCCGCTGCAGGCCCATTCCGTGCCGCGCGAGCCGCGCAGGAAGCCGCTCAGCGTGTAGACGCCGGCGCTCACCATCGTCGCCGTCCGGAACTGGCACAGCTCCCATCGACCATCGACGCCGATCGCGCACAGGTTGGTCAGGCCGTTCATCAGCACGGCATCAAACGTCGAGCTCGACAGGACGCCGTTGCCGACGTTGACGGTCACCTTGCTCGTCTCGTCGAAGACGCGGCCGCCATCCCAGTCGCCCAGCACCGTCGTGCACGAGCCGAACACACACTGCCCAGTGAACGTCGTGTCCGTCGAATAGGTTACGTCGTCAGGGCTCTCCAGCAGCGTGGCGCCCGCCGTGGAGCCCTTGGCGAAGGCGTAGAAGCCAGGGTTGTCGTCGGTGTCGAGCAGGATTGCGGTGTCGATCAGCAGCAGCGACGTCGGGTGCGGCGGCGTCACGGTCAGGCTGGTCGTGTAGCCCGTCGTCGTCGTGATGCCGCTGCCTGTCACTGCGGACAAGCCGCCATCGCGCACGAGGTCCAGTTGCCGAATGCCGGCGCCATAGGTCTCGCGCGTGATGCGCATGCCGTAGAGGTTGCCGTCCTCGTCTGGCACGTTGATGATGTCGGTCGGCTCGAGGTCGGCATAGTAGTCGGCCAGCGTGATCTGGCCTGTCGTCGCGGAGATGCCGACCTGCGTCGCGATGACCTCGGCAACCTTCTTGGCCGCGTCCGGCGTCATCACGACGTTCGTCGAGATCGTCGTCGTGCTGGTGATGTCGCCGAAGCCGCGATCTCCGGTCTCGGTGCCGTTGGCGTAGTCGTCGGCGTAGTTCGGATACGTCAACGCCGTGATCTGCGGGATTTCCTCGTCATTCGCGCGCTCTGGCACGAAGGGCTCGTCGGCCGGCTTGTTCTCGCCGGCCGCCATGTCGGCGAAGGCGATCGTCTTGACGGAGTTGCGGCCCTGCTTGCGGAAATAGACACGGTCGGAGCAGACGGCGCCGAAGTGGTGGACCGCCGCCAGCGCATCGAGCGCGCCGCGGACTGAGCCGGTGGTCTGGAAGCCGAGGACCGGGATGCCTTCCAGTTCCGACAGGACAACCTCCGAGCGGTCACCAGTGCGCGACCACTCGGCGTCGACGATGTCGCTCAGATCGATGGGCAGCGGCGTGATGATCGGTTCGTTTTCCGGACCCTTGATCCTGCGCGGCGGGGTGAATCTGTCGCCGGTGTAAGTTTCCGCATGACGAACAGCGAACTCATCAACACGGTAGTCGGCGGACGAGTATTCCGTGCCGAATAGGGTTGTCAGGCTGAGCAAATCGGAGCGTTCGCCGAATTGAACCGTCGCCGGTGCACCAGACACAAACGGGAGAACGTGGTCACCAGCGCGCTCGAAGACCTTCAGCCCGCCAATGTAGACGCGGAAACTGGTCGACGAGAACACCATCGCGAGGTGCGTTCGGCCTCGACTTTCGCCCGAGATGTACGTTCGCTGATAGAACGGATCACCACCGCTGGGCGTGCTGTCGATATAGATTATCTGGCCGGCCGCGTTGTATCGGAACTCGTAGGCAACTCCGTGACCAGCGCCGCCGCCCGAAGCATTGGGGCGCCAGCTGATGATCCCGACATCCTGCGGGGTATGGCCCACGCTTGCATATGGGTCAGTGAATTCAAGCAGCCTTGCGTAGCATTCAATCGTGATGGGGGTTGTACCATCAGGCGCCATGCGCAGGCTGGTCGTGTAGACACTCACACTCGACGCCAGACCTCCTGGATCAGGCCAACCCAGAAGAAGCTCGCCGTCCTGAACTCGACAGTTAGCTCCGCTGACGGCAACCTCATCCCAACCTGGTCCGGAATTGGGAATCGATGTACCGCCCTCTTCTCCGCCATAAAGCGCAAAGTTCAATAGACGCGCGTCTGGGTCGTCCGGATTCACAAATTGTGAGTCCGGCAAGCTTGTCGTGAAATAACTCAGAAGCTTTGTTTGGCTGGTCGTGGGATCAGATGCGGCATTGGTAACGCACTCGAACTCGATCAGCGGCAATTGGCCACTCTGCCCGAGGTTGAGGGAGTCGATCAGGACGCACTGCCGATGCCGATAGGCCGGCGCATTGCCGACGCCCGTGCTCGCCTCGATGACCGGGTCCGGCAACTGCGTCGGGTTGCCGTCCAGGAAGCGCATGTCTACCCAGTCTTCGGCGCTGGCATCGAGCGAAAGGGTTGTGCCGTCGCTGCCGACGTGGCGGCTCCAGACGAGTTTGCCGTTTTTCCAGATCCGCGAGATGGCGACGATCGGCGAGTCGATCGCGAGGATGTAGAGGACATCGATCTCGGCCCGGTCCGCCGTCGGCGCGCTCGGCTCGCCGCCCTTTCCGCCGCTGTCGCCCGGGATATTGCGCTTTTGGCTGTACCACGCGAGCGTGCCGGCCGTTCGATTGCTCCCGTACAGGCGCGGCAGCCTCATGCCGTACTGGACCTGCGGCGCCTTCAGGTCGCCAACCTTCGGCACGTCGAATTTCTGCTCTGCTGCCGCAACGGCAGTGCCGGCCATGCTGATCGGGACGCCGAATTCTGGATAGCCGAAGGCGCTGACGGCCATGCCGACGACCTGCAGGACTTGACCGGTGCTCATGCGTCAATTCCAGGAAGGACGTAGGCAGCGACGAACTTCATCGTCAGGGGTGTCGTGCCAAACAGCAGGCGCGTCTCGATGACCTTGCCGTACTTGCCTGAGGCATGCACGATCGCGAGGCCACCGTAGCGGTAGTCGACAAGGACGCCGAAGTGCTGCGGGTCGCCATCGAAGGCGATCGCGACCACGTCGCCCGGTTGCATGGCCGCCTGATCGATGCGGGTCATGTAGCGGCCGGCCGTCTCGATCAATGTGCCGTCGGGCTGCTGCGTGTATCCGTCGATATTGAAATCAGGCGCCACCAGTTGCAGTGCGCGGGCCGTGCCGATCACGACGCCGATGCAGTCGACGCCGACGGACTTCATGCGAGCCTGATGCATATAAGGCGTCGAGGTCCACGACCTGGCCTCCCCAATTACCTGGGTCCGCGTTACCATTGGGACTCCATACACACCAAGCCGATATGCCGTTTCAACACATCTGCCCGCAGTGCAATCTTTCTTTCAGAAGTGATCGCAAGTCGAGTCTGTTTTGCTCCTTCGCTTGCCGAGGGAAGAGTCAGCAGCGGCGCGCGCCGCAACAGTGCGCCTGCTGCGGCGTACCATTCATCTCGCGATCCTCTGAAATCAATAGAGGGGCGACATACTGCTCGCGTGCCTGCTATGAATTGGGGCGACAGAGAGCCGCCACAGAGGATCGCTTCTGGTCCAAGGTCGACAAGCGTGGGCCGGCAGAATGCTGGATGTGGACCGCGTCGATGGCACAGGGGTACGGCCAACTCGGCCGCAAAGAAGGGGGCACCCCGCATCGAGCCCACCGCTTCTCTTTCGAGCTCCACAAAGGCCCAGTCCCGGAAGGGCTGCAAGTCAATCACACCTGCGACCATCGTGGTTGCGTCAACCCCGCGCACCTTTATGCCGGCACTGCCGCCGAAAACACCCGAGACCTTGCGGATCGTGGTCCTGCAAAACTCTTTCAGCCGAGGGCGCGTCATCACGCAGCCAAGTTGACGGAGGCGGACGTGGCGCAAATCCGGGCGAGCCGAGAGACGTGCGCTGCCCTGGCCAAAACCTTCGGTGTGGGCTACGACCATATCAGCAAGATTCGCTTGGGGAAGGCTTGGCGATAGCGTCGTCATGAACCTGGCGCCGTCAGCGTGTCGGGGTTCGGCTTGTTCGGCTCGCCGCCGAAGTTGATGCCGTTCGCGAACTTGGTGATGCAGTCCTCTTGAAAGCGCAGCCGGCAGCCTGCCGTGACGGTGTAGGTGTCGCCCACGGCGATCGGGAACACGAACTGCGCCCAGAACAGGAAGATGCCGTCGTGGAATGCCTTGATCTTCTGCGAGAGGCCGGCGTTCTGCCCGCTGGTGAACCTGAAGATGCCCTCACCCCACCAGTCGGCGGCCTCGGTGCGCGCCGCATCGGTGATGCCCAACTGCGACTGGATGCTGTCGACGGTGCCCGACGCGACGAACGGCGAACCGCTGATGTCCTTCGTACAGCGCGAGTCGCCGAGGCGATAGCGGCAGGTCGCCTGCAGCACCGTCTCGTGCGCCTGCTGCATGGCCTGGCGCAGGTCGCGGAACTCCGCGGTGAAATAGCCGCGCTGCGCCTTGAACACGCCGAGCTTGCCGCGCTTCAGCACGTTCTTGACCGGCGTCGCGGCCGCCCAGTCGATCTCCGCCAGTTCGAGCACCGCGTTGTCCCAGACGCCGGCCAGCAGATCGCTGCGGCGGATCTCCGCGCCGACGTCGAGCACCTTGATCTCGGCGTTGTCCACGCCGAATCCCTCGGTGCTCACCAGCGACGACAACTCGACGCCCGGCGCGGACTCGTAGACTTGGCCGCCGATGACGACATCGCGATCGAGGCCGACCCATCGGAAAGACGTGCCGTCCGTGCGCGTGATCGTCGAGCAGACGGCAATGGTCGGGCCGCTGCTGCGATAGGTCGCCAGCAGCGCCGAGTCGATCGCCTTCACAGCAGGATTTCCTCGAGCAGGATCGGGTCGGGCGACTGGTACAGGTCTTGCACGGTCGCCTCGAGGTTCGTCACCCATTCGTCGTTGGTGAACGTCATCGGCAAATCGAACTGGCCGAGCACCGTGTAGACATCGCCAGCGCCGTGAGCCGGTATCGTGGCGCGCCCCGTCGTCGAATCAAGCGTCGCATCGGTTGCCTCGGAGACGAACCCACCCAGGCCGCCGCTGTGCCGGTAGATGCGGCACGTGCCGGGCACCGGCTTGTAGATGTCGCGCTTGAAGATGGCCTCGCCGAAGTAGTGCACGCGCTGGAGTTGCCACTCGCCGCCATCTACTTGCGTCATCCAAGAGTTTTCGTGGGTGAGGAAATAGTCGCCCCAGTTCTTGACGCGGAACCCGACGTATCCGTTCGCCATCACGACATAAAAGAGGTCCAGCAGCCACGCGTAGGACGTGCGCGGCCGCGGGATGTAGCTCAGGTCGAGGATGTGTTTCGGCTTGGTCCAGTTGAAGCGCTGCGTCAGCCGGCCGCCCTGCGTGTAGACCTTCGTGCGCGAGAACTGCACCGTGAACTTGCACCCGATGGTGATGTTCGGGTCGAGTTGCGCCTCGGCGAATTGGCCTGCCATTTATCGAGCCCTCGCCGCGGCGCGCTGGACGGATGCGCCGACTTGGGCGGCGATCTGCTGCTGTGAGCGGCGATCGGTCGTGCCCTGAATGGTGAAGTGGTTCGTGACGTTCATCATCCGGCCGCCATCGCTGCCCGGCTTGTTGTAGGCCGCTGGCACGATCTTCTCGCCCTCGTGGACCATCGCGATCATGTCGCGCGGGACGTAGTCGGTGCCGACGTCGAAGCTCATCAGGCTGGAGAGCCAGTCCATGAAGCCGCTGCCGAAGCCGGCGCCAGCGCCTGACCCAGCGGACGAGCCCATCACGCCGGCCATCGACGCTGCGCCACCGGCAGACGACGCCCCAGTGCTGCCGAACAGGCCACTGAACCACGAGCCGATTCCGCCGCCGGCGCCGCCGCCATTGAACATGCTGCCGAACATCGACATCAGGCCACCACCGCCGCCGCCGCCGCCCGCAGCACCCGCGCCGCCGCCGATACCGCCGCCGGTGCCGCTCGCGCCGAACAGGCTTTCGAACAGCTGGTCGCCCAGCCGCTTGCTGATGATGTTCATCATCGTGTCCATGATGGACTGGCCGAACTTCTTGAAGGCGTTCGCGGCGGTCATCGAGCCGCTGGTCAGGTCCTTGAACAGACCCTGGAAGCCGGTCTGCGTGGCCTTCAGCAGCTCGATCTGCTCGGCCGGCAACTGCCCCGCCGCGCTGCGGTTCTTGACCGACAGCTTGTCCATCGCCGCCACGCCGGTGTCGTTGCCGCTCGCGGCGTACAGGTCGCGCGTCTTGGCGATGATCACGTCGAGCTCGGCCGCCTCTTGCTGGCGCAGCGCGAGCCGCTGGTCGCCGGCCGCCGTGCTCGTGAGCAAGCCGTTCTTCTCGGCATCGTCAATCAGGGCCAGCTTGTCGGCGTAGGCCTCTTGCAGCGGCGCGATCTGCTTGTTCGACTCCTCGGCCTGGATGGCCGCCTTCGACCGCGCCAGCATGATGTCGGCTTCGCTGCGCGTGATCTTGCCATTCAGCACCAGCAAGTCGAGCTTGGTCTTCATCTCCTCCTGGATGTGGAGGAGTTCGGCCGCGTGGCGATCGCCGCTCGACTTCATCAGCTGGCGCTGCAGGTCGACGGCTTCCTTGTCGAGCTTGGTGAGCGCCTGCTTGCGTTCAATGCCGAGATCCTCTTCACCTGACTGCAGCGAGCGCTTCTTGATCGTGATGTCGCCATCGACGCGCGCCGCGCCGGCCTTGTCGCCCTGGCGCACGTAGGCGGCCTTTTCCTGCTCGAGGATGGCGATCTCATTCGCCACCGAGGCGCGCAGCGTCGCGAGCTTCTCGTCGAAGTAGGCATCGACGCTGATCAGGTTCGCCTCGTACTGGCGTTTCTCGGTCTCGGCATGGCGCTTGTCAGCGTCCTCGGCGAGCCGGTATGCCTCTTTCGCGGCGGTGAGCGCCTCGTCGTAGTGCGCGAAGCGGCCCTTGCCGCCACCACCAGTCGTCTTGCCAGGCCCTTCGGTCGGATCGAACAGGCCGGCGCCAAACTGCTTCTTGCTCGGCGCTGCGCCGCCCCAGTCGTTGCCACCTGCGCCGAAGTCGATTGCCGGCTTCGCGGCGCTGCCATGCGGCGGCTCCGCCGCCTGCGCGCCAGGGAGCATACTGACGATGAAGCCGGTGATCGCCTGCCACGCCTTCTCGAACTTCTTGACCAGCGGGCCCAGGAAGTCGTCTGCCCACTCGCTGATCTTGCGGCCGCCGACTTCGAGGTTGCTGACCAGCGGCCAGAGTTGCCAAGCTGCGACGAGGACGCCGACGAACGGGATCAGGCGCAGGAACATCGGCGCGACGAGGCCAACGAACCCGGTGACGGCGCCTCCGACTGCGGCCATACCACCGACCACATCGACCGCGAACACGGCGATCGCGCTCACGACCGTCATCAACCCGCCGGCGAACACACCCAAGATCGGGATGATTGGTCCGAATAGCGCGGCAAAGCCGGCGATGGCCAGTCCGACGCCCGCGATGGCCAGGCCCCAAGTGATGAACTGGGCAGCGACCGGGTGCGCTTCCATGAACTCGGCCAGCCAAGTGAACATGGTCGTGAACGCCGCCGCGATCTTCGTGATCGCCGGCAGCAGCGTCGTGCCCATCACGATCGCGAGATCGGACAACTGGCCCTTGAAGGCGTCAATCTTCGCCTTCGCGGTCTCCGCGTTGATCGCCTTCGCCTCGTCGCCGGCCTTCGCCTGGTTGATGTTCGCCGCATCCTTCTCCAGCAGCGCGCCGCGGTTGACCATCGTCGTCGCATTGCTGTTCGCTGTCCCAGCAGGAAACAGAGTCGACAACACCTTGTTGACAGCGGCATCATTGGCCAGATCGATCCCTGCTCTGACCAATGCCGGTTTCAGGTAGTTCTTGACCCAGTCATATGGATTGCGCTGGAACTCCTCCGCGCCAGCCATCGCGAGGTCTGACTTCTTGAGGTTGATGTTCCCCTGAGAGTTCCAGACGACTTTGGATGGATCGATCAGCCCGAGTGCTGCCGCCTCTTTCGCGGACGTTCCGTTCTTGGTGATCCCCAGCACATACTTCTGCATGGCGGTCAGTCCAGTGCCGACTTGGCCGCCGTTGCCACCGCCGCTTTTGACCTGCTCGATCATCGCTGCCATCACTGGCATGAAAGACAGGTCCAGCGACTGCCCGAGGCCGCCGCGGCTGTACTGCAAGTTCCCGAGGATCTGCTGCGCGTCGACACGGCCCTGCGTGGCCGCATAGATCTTCGAGAACATGTCGAGCTCGGCCTGCATCTTGGCCGGATCCATCGTCGCGTTGCGCTGCTCCAGCGCCTTCGCGATCAGCAGCATGTCGCCCTCTTTGAAGGTCTTGCCCTCCGGCGTCGCCATCTTCATGTTGAAGGCGGCGGTGGCGAAGGCCGGCAGCATCGCGATCGCGTGCTCGGCCGATCCTGTCGCGTTGCGCAGGTCGATCGCCATCGACAGCGTCTCGTTGCGGTCGAACTGCGGCGTGCTGCGCGAGGCAGAGATCGCCGCGGCGTTCATTTCCTCCTGCTCCGATGCGCTCATGCCCATCGTCTTCATGCGCGTCTGGGTTGCCTGGAAGTCGACGCCCTCGCCGGCCGCTTCCTTCAGTCCTTTCTCGATCTTCATCGCCCCCCAGAGCTTCGCGAGGCCGCCGAGCGTGCCGGCGAGCGTCGTCGCCTGCGCGTTGACGGCGCCGAGCTGCTGGCCCTGGTTCTGCAGGTGCGTGTTGCCGGCCATGGCTGCAGCGTTCGCCGCCGCCGTAGCGCCGGCCAGGCCCGTCAGGCCCGTCGTCGCGGTCGCCAACTGCCCGACGATTCGGCTGAGAGTGCCGCCGAGCGCCGCGGTCGCCTGCTCGAGCGCGAACATCGAGCGCAACGCGGTGCTCGACTGGCCGCTGACGCTGCGGATGCCCGATGCGGCGCCAGCGCTCTCGGCGCGCACGGTCGCCATCGCCGCGCTGACTTGCGACATGCTCGTGGCGAATGCGCCAAGGTTCGCCGCTTGCGCCGCGGCCTTGCTCACGTTCGTGATGCTGACCGCGATCGACTCCAGCGTCTTGCTGACGCCGGCGGCCGTCGTCTTCAGCTGCGCGAGGCCGTCCGCAAACCCACGCAGCGGCCCCGACGCGGCGTCGGCCAGCGTCAGCGTCATCTGCAGGCTCATCTCGGTCATGGGTGTGCTACCTTTTGGGGATGTATTCGCTGATCGCCCGCGGCCTGGCGCTGCTTTTCGTGGCTCTGGCCGGCGGCGTCGTGCTGCTCATCGAGGGAGCGCGCGCGTATCCGGTGTTCTTCTTCGGCGTTGCGCCGGCGGTGCTGTTCTTCTGGTGGCTCGGCCGCCGCGAGCGGCTCAAGCGGGAGGCGGCCGCGCACGATCTGCGCATGCAGGATGCGCACGTTCCGTCGATGTCGCCGCGCGAGTACGAGCAGTTCGTCGCCCGTCAACTAGAGCGCGCCGGCTGGAAGGTGCTGCACTGCGGCCGGCCCGGAGATCAGGGCTGCGACGTACTCGGCGAGCTTCGCGGCTTCAAGGTGGTGTGCCAGACGAAACTCTATCGAGTGCGCGTCGGCAATGATGCGGTGCAGCAGGTTGTCGCCACGCGCCGGCACTACGGCGCGCAGATCATGGTCGTCGTCGCGCCGAACGGGTTCACGCGATCAGCCGAGCAACTCGCGGCGTCGAATGGCGTGCATCTGATGCATCATTCAGCGCTGCATTCGTTGGAAAATGCAGCACGTATTCCATAGGAGAGAACAGATGAATGTCTACGCAGCCCAAGACGCCATCCTCATCGAAGAAACCGGGGCAATCGCCGCGTGGATCACAGTGAGACATGTGGCGGCGGAGTCGCTGGAAGACGCCAAAAAGAAGCTGCCGCCGGCGGGGCGCGTTGTTCGCTCGGACATGACGTTGGAGACGTACCGCGCTCTCAACTCCGGGCTCGTCAATCCATTCGCGCCGGTCACTCCTCCATCGCCCGCTTGAAGTCATCGCCCTCGGCATGCTGGGCGATGCGGTTGCCGATCACCGCTTCGCGCCATTCGCGCTTCTGGATCGCGTAGCCCTCGCGCAGCCAGAGCCGCATCTGGTCAACGCTCATCTCCTGGATCTCGGCCCACGAGTGGCCGAAGTGCTTCAACTGCCCGACTACGGTGCCCCAACTGCTCCCGCCGCCTGGGTGGCCTCCTCGACCGGCGCCGTCGGCAGCATCGGCGCGATCCTGGCCCTGAAGAAATCCGCATTGGTCTCGAACACGGTCTTGGCCAGCAGGAAACCCTCGTCGGACTCAAGATTGTCGAGCCACGCCCGCGGCTTGCCGGTGACGAACGCCAGCAGGCCGAAGACCGACTCGCCGCCGTCGACGATGACGTGCGGCAACAGCAGCGCCCACGACAGCGGAGAGCCATCGCTCGGCACGGCATTCGCCTTGCGCACCGCGTCGGCGATCGGCGCGATGAACTTGGCGACCTTCAGCAACTGGCCGAACTTGAACGGAGAGACGGTGATCGCCTCCCCGGCCACGATGACTTCGCGGCCAGGGAAGAGCACGTCGAGGTCGCTCTTTGCTTCTTCACTCACAAGAGGAATCCTTTGGATTGCATGAAATCGATCGGGTGCTTTGCGTTCTTGCTTTGGTTGCAAGTCGCGCACAGCAGTTGCAGGTTGGTTTTGTCGTTCGATCCGCCACGCGCCAGCGCCACGATGTGATCGACGTGGAAGGCTTGGCGTATGTCGCAGCGGCATGCCACGCACAGGCCGCGCTGCAGCTTCATCAGCGCCGCAATGTCGTGCTTCGTGTGCGAGCCAGGCGCGGCGATGCGCTTCGCGCGGCACTTTGCGGACGCTGCCTTTGCAATTCCTGGGTTGGCTCGATGGTAGGCGGCTGATTGGGCAATCAACTCTTTAGCATTCGCTTTGTAGCGAGCCGCACTCACCGCCTTGATCTTTTCTTTATTGGCGGTGTAGTAATTCGCTGACCGAGCTTTTCGCCGATCAGGATTCTGCTTCTCCCAGTCGGCCGCTTCAGCGATGTACTTCTCTCTGTTATCCCAGTAGTGCTGCTTGCGATAGGCGGCTGCGCATGGCTTGCAGTAACAATAAAGCCCGTCTTTTGTTTTGCTAGCGCGAAACTCGGAGACTGGCTTCGATGTCTTGCAACTACTGCATGTCTTCATGCAGTAGATTTTAGTCGGACTACGACTATGCTGCCTCCCAACTAAACAAATTTGATAGGTCACCGGCAACGCTGGCCAATGGCAGAGACGCGTCATACATCAAAGACCCGCTCAGCTCAAAAACCATATGTTTCTTCTCAATGAAGTTGAACTTCTTCGCGACACCGAGCTGGATCTGCTTGACCGTGAGCACCGTCGGCTGATTGCCCTGTGCGGCGTTCCGGCCGGCGACGACGACGGTGTAGTACTTCTGGCCGAGCACGAAGGCCTCGACCTTGCCGTTGTTCGCGGCGTAGGTGTAGCTCACGGTCGTCGTGAACGGCGAGCCATCCGGCGCGGCGCTCGAGCCAGGCAGCACGCGCAGCATGCCGTGCGCGGCGGTGTCCATCACGTAGTCGGTGCCGAGGGTGGCGCCAGAAACGACGACGCTCGAGACGCCCATGTTCGCGAGCTTGACGTACTCGCCGTTGAACATCGTGATCGCTTCGCCGGAGACGGTGCCGCCGGCGTTCGGGCCGGAGTCGTCGCCCCAGGTCGCGATGGCCCAGTTCTGCAACTTCATGTCGAGCACGTTGATGCTCAGTTCGCCCGTGGTCTCGGTGACCGGTGCGGCGACGATCATGCCGCTACCGGTGAACGAGTCCATGATCTCGTCCTTCTTCTGGCTCATGGTCAGCGAGACCGAGTCGGCATCGCCGACCCATTTGAGCGGCCCCGTCGCGGGCCCGTTGAACTGGCGCTCTTGGATGAAGACGCGCCCTTGGTTGAGCACGTAGCCCGAGGCGTTGAATGCCGATGCCATGATTGTGGCTCCTTCAGATGTGAAAAAGCCCGCTCAGTGGCGGGCTAGGTGTAGCGTCAGAAGGCGGCAGTGACTGCCGCCTTATTCGTCAGGCGGCGCTGATGTCGCGGTCCGTCTTGGCGACGATCTCGTAGACGTTCGCGTTGGTGCCGCCGGTGATCGAGACCGCGGTGACCTGCGTGAAGAGCTTCAGCGTGCTCGACAGGTTCGTCTCGGTGTTGTCGGTGCCGGTGGCGATCGTCGCGGTGATGACCGCCGACGTGCCGTCGAGCTTCTTTCCGGTCACGCTCAGGGTCGCGCCAGTGGTGACGGCGCCCTGGTTCTTGACGACGAGCTTGGCGCCCGCGTAGGCCGTGATCGTCGCGACGCTCGTGAACGTGCCAGAGGTCGCGCCGGTGGCTGCGAAGGTCGCGAGCACGATGTCGTTGGCGATGAAGACATTGCCGCGGCTCATCGACTTCAGGTGGTCGTGGAACGACTGGTGCACGCGCAGCGTCGGCGTGCTCAGGTTCAGCGACGACAAGTAGGTGTCGAGCGTCGGCGTCGTCGGGGCGTAGCGCGCGAGGTGGCTGTTGATCGCCGCGATCTGCGCCGCGATGCCCGGGATCTGGAACAGGAAGCGGCTTGGCGGGACGGGATTGGACTCGTCGAGGTTGCGCGCGGCCGGCAGCAGATCGGCGGCCACGTCGCCGTCGGTCACGGTCTCGAAGAGGTAGGTGAAGAGCGAGTTCGAGCCGGACATGACGGCGGCCGAGGCGACGCTGAACCCGGCGTTGAGACCGCTGAGGGCATCGTCGCCCACGGCCAGAGCGCCGAAGCGGCCGAGCTTGTCGATGACTGCTTGCAGGTCGGTGTTACTGATGAGAGGCATTGCGAGGACTCCAGTGAAGCCCTGTGCAGGGCATAAAAAAGCCCGCGCAATGGCGGGCAGAAAAGGAAAAGCCCGCGCGGCGGCGGGCTTGGGCGGAAATGGTTGTGCTTCGACCCTAGATCGGCATGTCGAGCGTGAATGTCAGTTCGTAGACGAGGCGGTCGTTGTAGACGATCGCCATCTTTGCGCCGGCGAAGCGCCAGCGGTGGCCACTCGGCGCGGCTGTCACGTCGCCGGTTTCCGGATCGCCGGTCGCGGCCGACTTGACGGCGAGCGCGAGCGACTCGATGAGCGGGTAGCCGTTCGCCAGAAGATCCGCATCAGTGGTGTACGAGGTGTACAGCGCCACGCGGAAATTCGCGCGCATCATCTCGATCGCGCCGACCATGCCGCCGCCGCCGTGCGATGTCGCGCTGAACGGCGCTTCGTCCGGGATGATGCCGGCGAACATGACCCACGCCGCGGGCAACGGGATCTTGACGAGGCCCGGGTCCTGGCTCTTGCCGCCGAGCGTGATGCTGCTGCGGTTCGCGAGCACCGGAATCGTCTGCACGCGGGCGAGCAGATCAGCGGCGCACTCGGCGATCAAGGCGCGACTCCGGTTTCGATGTACAGCGCCAGCATGTGCGAGACCATCGGAAGATCAGACGGCGCCCAGCCGAGGAACGGCCGCGCATCCATCGCCTGATGGCCTGAACGGCCGTATTGCAGGTCGGGCCCGTAGGCCACATCGGTGCCGATCGAAACGCTGCCGGCGTGGCTCTGCGCGTGGATCGAGTTCACCAGCGTGCCGGTGTCCCAGAGCAATCCCTGCGAGACGTTGCCCTTGTGCTCGCGCTCGCTGCGCGTGTAGTGAGTCCACGGCGACCAGGCATCTCCGTCCGGCGTGTGCTTGCCGTGCAGGATGTTGTCCTGGATGTCGCTGGCCTTTTGCTGACCAATGCGCTTGAGCGCCGGCTGCATGTCGGCCATGCGCGCGAGCATGCCGCCGAGGATCGTCAGCGCCGTGCCGAAGTCGGTGGTCAGCATGTTCCAGGCCAAGCGAAGCGCATCACGCCAGCCGGTTTGTCGTCGCCGATCGGCACGAACCAGCGCGCCGCGGCGCCGCAGGCCGCGGCGAACGTGCGCGTCTCATTGCAGCGCACGAGGTGCGGCGGCGCGTTCGGACCTTGCGGATCAACGACGTCGAGCAATTGCGGCGCGCCGCACATGATGTTGTACTCGCCGCCAGCATCGAACTTCACGTAGTGATCGCACGTGCGGCAATCTGTCTTTGTGCTCATGGATTCGCAAGCCTCACTTGTGCGACGTAGCCCATCGGCGTCCAGCTCGGCGCGTCGACTTCGTACTGCACGCCCTCGGTGTCGGTGATCACGTCGTTGCGCTTCAACGTCGCTTCCGCCATCGGCAGGAACGCGAGCCACACGCCGATGCCGACGCCGCTGGTGAGCGCGCCGCCCGGCGTGGTCTTGACGTTCACGCTCTTGAGTTTGAGCAGCATCGGCAGGTTCGAGGCGATGACTTCTCCATTCGCCACGAGCGTCCCGTTGTCCGCGGTCGTGTAGCCTGGGCGCGTGATCGTCGCGGCGACGTGGGTGCAGCGGACCGCCTGGATCGGGAGATTCGGCTGCATGTCGCCGACGTAGAAGGTGCCGTCTGGCCCGACCAGGAAATCACGCGGCTGCAGCAACCGGCCATCGGCCCACAGCAGCCACGTCTCGTCGGACCATTTCGCGGTCGCGACGAAGGGTCGCGTCAGCGTGCTCCAGGCAACGTAGATCGAGTCGAGCTGATAGCCCGGCGTGATCGGATCGATCGGCGAGCCGCGGTACAGCGCGTAGAGTTGGCCGACCTTCTGCGCGGTCTTGGCGTAGCCGGCGTAGATCCGGCCTTGGACGATGTTGCCGTTCATGCTTCGAGCTGCAGCGTGTCCATGCCGTTGCCGCAGCCCACGCAGATGCGCGACGCGATCTCCACGGCCTTGATGGAGTCGTGACCGAGTTCCATGACGGCGGCGGCCGCGTCCTTGCCGCTACCAAGGGCGTAGTACCGAGACTCGAACTCGATCGGGTGCGCGCCAGCCTGATAGACCAGCGCCCGGCCGTCCGGTGTGATCGTGATCATGGTGCTGCACTTTTCAGGGTCCAGTTGCTGGGCTGGAATGTCGGCCGGCGCCGCGCCAGCATCGAACCAGAACATCAGCGCCTTGTTCAGCGCCGTGTCGCCAGCGCATCCGACAAGGTGTCCGCGAATCCGGCGGATCTTGGTGGTTGTGCCGTACTTGACCCAGTTGTCGGAGGATTGCTTGTCGGCTGCGAGCGTCTTTCCATCCCAGGCGATGACCGTCATCGTGTGCTCCTACAGCAGCCGCGCCAGCGCCGCGAGATCGGCGTCGATCGACGGATTGAATTGCACGTCGGCCACGAGCGCCAGATGCCGCTTGACGCTCGACAGGCGCGAGATCAGCGACACCGTCGCCTCGTGGTGCTCCTTGTCGCCGCCGGCCGCGGTGTGCGCGTAGGCGTCGAGCTTGCGCAGCAGGCCGTGCGGCTTCATCGCGGCGTGAAAGTCGGGGCTCGAAGTGCGAGCCGGCTTCTTCAGCAGCGCGGGCGTTTTCATCAGCAGCGGACCAGGCTGATGCCGCCGGCGCCCAGCGCGGGCCCGGGCTGGAATCCGAGGAAGGCGCACATGTCGCGCCGCCAGCGGTTGTAGAGCCGCGTCCGCTCCGCCAGTTCGCGCGGGTTCGCGATCCATGGCCCAGCGGCCTGCGTGTCCATGTTGTCGGCCGAGCCAAGCAAGCCGGCCTCGAGGTCGGCCAGCGGCGTCAGGTATCGCGTGACGAGGGCCAACTCTTCGGTCTCGGTGAGCGCGTCCAACTTGCTAGTCAGCGTCAGCGAATACAGGCTGTTCGCCGATGGCGTCGAGAACACCATGTCGGTTTCCGCCTGGTTTTGCGTCGGGTATCCCATCCATCGGCGAATGTCGACGCGTTGCGTTTCATCAATCATTTCAGACCGCCGTCCAGGTCAGAACGCCATCGATCGATTGCAGGTTGAACGTGCCGGCGCCGGGGTTCGCGAGCCGCACTGCTGCGCCTGATGTCCCGCCGCCAATCATGTCGCCAGTGGCAGTCATCGGATTCGCGAAGCCGACATCGATTTTGAACTTCGGGCGGGCGTCCACCGCGGTAATGTCCCCGACGACGGTGAACACGCCACCCGTGCCACGATTGGTCGTGAACGTAGAGGCAGCGGCGCCATCTGCACGGTGAAAGAAGATTGCTGGGGCGATGCCAGTCGGGGTACTGCCGTCCTCCCCGAGATCGACCGGGCTGCCATCTGATGTGGCGAACTTGAGAATGGTATCGGTCGGGATCAGACCATCCACCAGCAGGCTCTGCCCGGGGGCAAACCAGAAGTCAGCGATGTCCATCTGTGTGCCGGCACCGAACGAATCCTCGCCGAGCCAGAAGGGTCGTCCGCTGATGGCGATATCGAAGGCTGGATTGATGTTGTTCTGCAGTGCGCCAGTCACATCAACGCCGTCGATGCAAATAACGGCCTGCGCGGCTCCGGTGCCGGCCGTGTCAGCTTTGAACGCCGCCAGGACGTGATGCCAGAGGCCATCGTAGGCTGGCGCGGTCGAGTCGACACTGTAGTTCTCAGAATTGTCGCCATTGTCGACCGCGAAGCTGATCGCGCCGGCGCCACCGTTACTGCCAAACGTGCCGTAGTTCGCCGGGTCGACGGTGAAGATGGGCGAGGCGCCGCCCGGCGCTGGGGCGCGGAACCAGAACGACAACGAAAGGTCGCCGCTGTCTGTGCACGTCAGCGCTTCACTCATCAGCGCCGAGGTCCCCCCATAGAAATGAACCGCGCCGATGGCATAAGGAATCAGCGCCGTAACCTGCTCGATCGCCGTCTGCGTGTCGGTCGCGGTCACGCCAGCGAAGGGAGAAAAGGCGACGGACGCCGCGGACCCGCCACCGCCGACGGACAGCGCCATGCTGTACGACAGCGAGCCGGTCAATGCCTCCACCGAATAGCGCGTCGGTGCCGCGAACGGGCCGAACGGCTGCTCCTCGTTCGCCGCCATAAAGCTCACGGTCTGCGGCTCGCCGCCCGGGATGTCGGACAGGCGCACGACCATCGCCGAGCTGTGCGCCGCAGTCGTGACAGTCAGCACTTGTCCGCCCTGCAGACCAAGCGTCTGTTTCTCGAGCGTCAGAGTGGTCACGCTTCGTCCTTCACCTTGGGCTTCGGCCCCGGCTTCGCGCGCACCTTCTCGGACTCGAACAGTTCGTGACCCTTCGCCGGATCGAAGTCCTCTTCCTCGATGATCACGTGATCGCCTTGCGATTCCGGATGCGTCGACTTGATCTTGATTTCGGCCATGTGGGCTCCTCAGAATTGGTGAGCCCGGCCCATCGAGGCGCCGGGCTCTGGTCTATCAGGCCTGGCCGAGCAGCACAGCGCTGAATTCCGGCTTCATCATCTGCACGCCCCAGGCGACCGAGACCTCGTACCGCACGCGGCGGTATTGCGGGTACATCGCGAACTCGAGCGCGAGGCCCGAGCGCGGGTCTTGCAGGATCATGCGGTCGGCCGCCACGTCGCCCTCTTCCGGCAGCGCCGGCGCGCGGGTCGCGACGTAGATCGCCGAGCGGTGGAACGCGAGGTTGCGCGCCGACTTCGCGACGATCGTGATCGCGACGGCCGAGGCCGCCAGCGCCTTGCGCAGGCCGGGCGCGGCCAGCGTGAAGGTGCCGCCGTTGGACACGTCGGTATCGCCGGACACGACGACGTACTTGTTCGTGTCGCCCGCGAAGGTGACGATGTCGCCAGCGATGATCGTGCCTGTGCCGGCCGAGGCCAGCGTGATCACGGTCGCGCCGATGGCGTAGCCGGCGGTGTTGGTGGTCGCCGACGCGCCAGTGCCGACGGTCGGATTGGCGACGCCAGCCGATTCACGCACGTCCAGGCCGTGCAGCGGCAGCAGGATGCCCTGGCGCAGCAGCGACTGGTCGCCGGCTTCGTTGACCTTGGTCAGCTGGGCCAGGGTGCGCAGCGCGGCGCCGGCGGTGGTGTCGATCACCAGTTGCAGGTCGGCGACCGGCGCGCCGTTGTCCACCAGGATCTTGCGGACTTGCGCCGGATCGCCGAGGGTCGACGCGAACGGCGTGGTGTTGGCGGTGCCGTAGGCGCGCGAAGCCTTGTAGGCCAGCAGGCCGATGTCGGTTTCGAGCTCGTTGACCAGCGTGCGGATGGCCTGGCTGATCTGGTCGGCGCGGATGTTGCGGTAGCCGTTGCCGTAGTTGACGCCCTTCTGCTCTTCGCCGGTCCAGCGGAAGGACACGACGCGGCTCTTGGTGATCGTCAGCGTGTTGGTGCCGATCGTCTGGTCGCCGTCATCCGGCGGCGTGGTGCCGGGCGTGACGTCGGCGGCGGTCGAGGCCGGCGCGACGTGGGTGCGCACGGCTTGGTTCAGCGCGGCGCGCGAGGCGCCGGCATCCAGCGTGACGGCCGGGATGAAGCCGACCATTTCGCGAGCGACGGTGTCCATCGCCTCGAAGGCGTCGGGGATGAGCGAGGTGAGAGTGTTTGCCACGATTCGGGCCTTTCAGAAATGAGAAAGCCCGCTCGTGGCGGGCTTGGGTGGTGAAAAGGTGAATGAGCTATCCGGCTCGAACTCCGATTCCCATCCGGGTCTCGGCGAAACATTTCTGAAGTCCAGAAATGCAAAAGCCCGCGCAGTGGCGGGCTCTGGTTGATTGGTGGAACGGGTCAGTCGGTCAGCGTCGCGCCGGCCTTGAGCTCGGCGCGCTGCGTGTTCGGGTCCATGCGATCGAACTGCTCGCGGGTGATCGTCTTGCGGCCGCCGGCAGCTCCTCCGCCGCCCGTCGCGCCGCCGCCGGACGCGCCCGAGCCCTTGAGGATCGACGCCTTGTTCGGGTAGCGGTCGACGAGCGTCTCGAGCGCTTCATCGAAGCTCGCGACCTCGCCCGGCTTGGTGCGGCTGAAGATCTTCTGGCCTTGCGAGTCATAGCCGACCGCCTGGCCGTCTTCGACCTTGAAATGCTTGCCGAAGAACGACTCGGCCACGTCCGGCGGCAGGTTCAGGCGCGTCGGGTGCTTGTCGTCGGTGATCAACTTCGACTTGGCGAAGCCGCCGCCGATGATGTGGGCGTCGAGAGCGCCTTTCAGGCCATCGCGCTCGGCTTTTGCGGCCAGCAGCTCCTCGCTGAGCGTCCTGGTGGCCGCGGCGACTCGCTCTTCAGCGGCGCGGGCGGCGGCAGACTTGATTTCCTCGACCTTGCCGGCCGAAAACAGCTTGGAATCGTCGATGTTGGCCATCGTTTCCAGCGCCTTCATCGCTTTCGCCGGGTCTTCGATGCCCGCGAACGCGCGCAGCTTCGCCTCGGCGGCCTCTTTGGCTTCGCGGTGGGTCTGAGCCTCGCGATTCAGGCCGGAAATCTTGGTGACGGCGGAATCCGCGTCGAAAGGCGCCTCTTTGCCGTCTGCGTAGACGAAAACAGGGAGCTTCACGCCGTTGGAGTCCGCGAGGACGACGGCGCCGTTGGCGTCAAATTTGAATGGCATGTGGTTCTGTCCTCCGGCTTCCGCCGTCGGTCCGTGGTGAGCCGTTCCGGGCTCGGTTGCGGCCCTGCGCATCCGCGCAATAGGCCAAAGACGCCGAGTCAAGACGACTCGACGGTGATCAGTTCTTCGCGATCAGCAGCGCGGTCAGGATCGCGATCCGATTCCGGTTCGATCGCTCCTTGTCGGCTGCCGCTTGCTCGCGCGCCACGCGCTCTTGTCGTGCGGCGTCCAGTTGCTCGATGACGAGTTGCACGAGATCGGGCGCGGCCGCGCTGGCCGGCGCTTCGAATCTGGTGGCCGTCGTCGATCGCGTCTCGTCAACCGCCGCTGCGCTCTGCGTCGGCTGGCTGCTGCGTTCTGCAGTCGGCTGGATTGGCGCCGCAGCGGCCAGTTCCTCGGCCTGCCGAAGCGCATGCTCCGCGGCGCGCTTGCGTGCCGCCTCTGCTATCTCGGCGCGCTGGCGCCGGTCTA
>Ga0068853_100000933_pt1 | contig 20455 bp, 15 predicted proteins | sample KBSCornC32_FD_65655 | JGI IMG/M metagenome (GOLD analysis project Ga0068853, IMG submission 65655) | Corn rhizosphere microbial communities from Kellogg Biological Station, Michigan, USA - KBS Corn C3-2 | ecosystem: Host-associated > Plants > Roots > Rhizosphere > Soil ...
TCATGCCCCAGGTGAAGAGGCCGGCCTTGGGATCGCCGAGGCGGATGGCCTTCAGCTTGGCCAGCTCGGCCTGCGGCGGTGCGGCTCCCCCTCCCCCACCCTTGCCCCCTCCCTTTTTGGCCAGGGCTGGATGAGTCGAACCGACTCCCAGGGCAATTGCGAGTGCGAACACGGTGAATCTCGGGCTGCTCATGAAGGCCTCCGTCGGTGCGCGTCGTGGGCGAAAACGCGCCACAAATTAACACAGAAACATCCGTCGCAATCCTCTGCCGCTGCATTTGCGCCGCTTGCATTGGCGCCGACCGGCGGCCCCGGCGCCCGGCCCCGACCGTCACTGGGAAACGTCTCGCGCTATCGCCCCTCCCCGCCCCTTCGGCGGCGCACCTAGCGTGAGACGGGTCGGCCGGCCGAAACGTTCACGCGCGCGTTCAGACCGCTCGCCGGCTTCGCCGTCGGGGCGCGCGCCCCGTCGCTGCCCCCGTTCGGCGTCCCCGGAATCCCCGCCGCCGCCACCCGAGGTGCTGCGCCGCTCGTCCCCGGAACGCCCGGCTCTGCCCGCGCCTCGACTGGCTCGGTCCCTTCGAGGCTCTCGCCCGCCAACGCCTCCGCCTCGTTCTCGCTCACTTCCATCGGGTTCGGCTGTCCCGGTCTCGAGGCGCGGTCGGTGTCGCCGTCCCCGTCGGCCGCGACGGCGCCCTGACCTTCACCCGCGGCGTCACCTCTCCGCGCCACCACCTCGGCGTCGTTCGCCCAGCTTCGATCGATCGTGGTCGGCTTGAAGGCGTCGGCGCGCCCGGTCTTCAGATCGGTGACCGGATCGTCCGCATACATCGCGCGCTCTCCGGGACCGGCGTAGTCGATCCAGAACGCCGAGCGATCCTTGCGCACATCCAGGTGCACGAACGACGAGTTGGGGTAGTACCCCACCCCGACCTTCTCGTAGCTCCGGCGTAGGTAGTCACGCAGCTCCTGGTTGCGGACACCCGCGATGCGGAAATCGCAGGCCAGCCCCTGCATGTGGGGGCTCCGCGGGTTCTTCGCGACCGTCGGGTGACGATAGCCCGACACCACCTCGAGGCGACGCCCCGGGTAGTGCCGGCCGACCTGATAAAGCAGCCGCACGAGCCGCGGGTTCATGGCGTGCTGCACGTTCGTGTGGTGGCAGCGCAGGAGGTGGTCGAAGCGCCGCTGGACGCCCTTGAGGGGCCGCCCTCTGTCATCGCGCAGGCGCAGATAGAGGACCTCCTTGCCGTTGATGGCGTAGAGCTCGACCGGCCCGGTGCGCGAGGCGCCGCTCGGAGCCGGTGCCTTCCGACCACGGGTGCCGGGCGAGGCGGCCTGGGCCTTCTCCGTCGCCGACTCCCTGGTTCTCGCCGCCGTCTTCTCGGTCGTATTCTTGGTCGTCTTTGGGGCCGCCGGCACGGTGCGGGGCCGCCCGGCTGCCCTGACAGGCGGCGCCGCCCAGGCCGCGGCGGGCACGGCCGTCGAAAAGACGGCGGCGACGACGATGCTGCGTGCGGCGGTCGAGACCATGCCCATGCCCAATGACGATGTCTGGAGATTCCAGCTCTTCCGACGTTCCGCGGGGACGGACTCTTCTATCCGTTCCCCTCCAATCCCTTCATGGTGAATCGGGTTCGGATCGGGTCAACTTCTTTTTCAGGTCCGAAAGCACGTCCAGGGCCTGCCGCGGCGTCAAATCGTCGGGATCCAGGCTCCGCAACAGCGCCACGATCTCGGCGGCCGCCGGGTCCCCCTCGGTCCCTCCCGGTGAAGGCGGCGGCTCGCCGGAGAAGGGCAAGCCCATTTGCGGCGCTTCGCGATCGGCCGGCACCGCCGCCCGCGGACCGCCCTCGACGCCGGGGGGCTCGGCCGCGCGGCCCCGGCGAGCCGGCGCCGCCGTGCCCTCCAGCGACGCCAGGATGGCGCGCGAACGGGCGAGGACGGCCGCCGGCAGGCCGGCGATCTTGGCCACCTCGATCCCGAACGAACGGCTGGCGCCCCCCGGCTGGAGCTTGCGCAGGAACACCACCCCGCCGTCCCACTCCCGCGCCGCTACGCTCACGTTGCGCACCCGCGCGTGCGAGTCGCCCAGCGCGCACAGCTCGTGATAGTGCGTCGCGAACAGGGTCTTGGCGCGCACCACCTCGTGCAAGTGCTCGGCGACGGCCCACGCGATCGAGACACCGTCGTAGGTCGAGGTGCCGCGCCCGATCTCGTCGAGCACGATCAGACTGCGGCCCGTCGCGTGGCGCAGGATGTGGGCCGTCTCGCGCATCTCGACCAGGAACGTCGACTCGCCGCGCGCCAGGTCGTCACCCGCGCCCACCCGCGTGAAGACGCGGTCGCACACGCCGATGCGCGCGGCGCGCGCCGGGACGAAGCTGCCCATCTGGGCCAGGACCACGGTCAGCGCGACCTGGCGGATGAGCGTCGACTTTCCGGCCATGTTCGGGCCCGTCACGATGAGGATCTGCTCGTTCGATGGATCGAGCCGGACGTCGTTGGGGACGAACCCGCCGGCCGCCGCCAGCCGTTCGACGACGGGATGCCGCCCGTCGGTGATCTCGATGAGCCCCGAGTCGTCGATCTCGGGACGGCAGTAGCCACCCCGGTGGGCGACCTCGGCCAGCGCCGCGAAGACGTCGACCGCCGCCACCCGCTCCGCCAGCGCCAGCAAGCGCGGCGCCTGCCCGGCCACCTCGTCGCGCAGCGCCGCGAACAGCTCGTTCTCGATGGCGATGCGCCGCTCGTCGGCGCTGAGGATCTTGGCCTCGTAGTCGGCCAGCTCGGGCGTCACGAACCGCTCGGCGTTGGCGACGGTCTGCTTGCGCACGTAGTCCTCGGGCACGCGGCCGAGGTGCGAACGCGTGACCTCCAGGTAGTACCCGAAGACGCTGTTGTACTTGACCTTCAGCGACGGGATCCCGGTGCGCTCGCGCTCGCGCGCCTCGATGGCGTTCAGGCCCTCTCGACCGCCGTTCGCGATGGCCGACAGCTCGTCCAGCTCGGCCGAGACGCCGGGCCGGATGAAGCCCCCCTCCTTGGTCGCCGCGGGCGCGTCGTCTCGCAGCGTCGCGCGCAGACGTCCCGCGATGTCGGCGCCGAGGTCCGGGCCCAGCTCGGCCAGGTTCTCGGTCCCGGGATCCGCGATCTCGCCGCCCGCCGCCTGCAGCAGCGCCTCGGCCAGCTCGGGCAAGCGGGCCAACCCCGCGCCAAGGGCCGCCAGATCGCGCGGGGTCGCGACGCCCAGGCGGGCGCGCCCGACCAGCCGCTCGAGATCACCCGTCTGCGAGAGGACCTTGCGGGCGGCGTCGCGGGCCGCGTGCTGGGCCACCAGGCGCTCGACGGCATCGAGACGCCGGCGGATGCGCCCGACATCCACCAGCGGGAACAACAGCCAGCGCCTCAGAGTGCGCCCGCCCATGGGCGACCGCGTCTCGTCGATCACGTCGACCAGCGCCCCCTGGCGGCGGCGGTCGAGCAGCGTCTCGGTCAGCTCGAGGTGCGCGCGGGCCTGGTTGTCGATCACCAGGTAGTCGGCGAACTGGAACACGTCCAGCTTCGTGAGCGGCAGCGGCGCGGTGGGCTGGGTGTCGCGCGCGTAGCGGAGCACGCGCGCCGCCGCGACCGTCGCCATGGGGAAGCGCTCCGGCACGGTGGCGTCCCAGGACGCGCCGAAGGCTTCCCCGAGCGCGCGCGTCGCCGACGCGACCTCGGCGCTGCCGGCGATCGCGGCGCCCCCGTCGCCGAGAGAGGGAGAGGAAATCGACACCTCCGTCTGGGCCAGCCGGGGGTAGGCCCGCCGGACAGCGGCGCCCAGCTCGCGGTCGGACTTCGCGATCACCAGCTCGCGCGGCTCCGCGCGCGCCAGCTCGTCGCACAGCCCCTCGACCGTCGCGGCCTCCGTGGCGCGAAAGCTCCCCGTCGTGACGTCCAGGAAGCCGAGGCCATAACCGCGGCGGTCGTCGCCCGCCACCGCCGCGACGTAGCTCGGGCGGCGCGGATCCAGCGACTCCTCGTCCAGGATCACGCCGGGGGTGACGACGCGGACGACACCGCGCTTGACGATCCCGCGTACGGCCCGAGGATCCTCGAGCTGCTCGCAGATCGCGACCCGGTGACCGAGGTCGGTGAGCTTGACGAGGTAGCCCCGCGCGGCGTGGTGCGGGATCCCGCACATCGGGACGGGATCCTCCTTGCCCTTGTCGCGCGACGTGAGGGTCAGGTTGAGGGCGCCCGCCACGTACACGGCGTCCTCGTAAAACATCTCGTAAAAGTCACCGAGACGAAAGAAGACGATCGCGTCGGGGTACCTCGACTTCACGTCGAGGTACTGCCGCATCAAAGCCGTGGGAGCGTCAGCCGGCCGGGGCGCTCCGCGTTGACCCACCTCGCGCGCTTCCGGCACGAGGCCCACCCTTACTCTTTGGCGGGCGTCTTCTTGGCGCGCGTCTTGGTGGCGCCAGGTGACGGCGCGCGCGCGGCGCGCTTCTCGGCGGCCTTACGCTTCGTGCGCGCCTTGAGCTTGGTCTGCCGCTTTTTGCGACGCATCTTCATCGAGAGCCGGTTGTCGTGCCTTCCCATGCGCGGGGACCTAATCGCATCGGCTGCTGGGTGTCAAGAAGCGGACGCCAGGGGGACTCCGTGAAAACGCAAGGGGGACTTCGTCCCCCCTGCGAGACCCCCCGGATCAGAGGCGGGTCCGGATCCGTGGAACTGCGGTGTCTCCGGCGGGCGAAGCCCGCCTCCGACTGCCCAGGGGAAAGGGAGCTTCAGCGGACGATCGCGAGGGTGCCGTTCGTGGTGATGCGGACGTCGGTACCTTCGGGGAGGGAGGCGTGGACGACGGCGAGGGCGACCGGGCGGCCGTCGGGCAGGACGGAGGCGCTGGTGATCTTGCCGGCCTTGGGCTTGGCGTCGCTCTCCAGGCGATCGCCGGCGGCGACCGTCGCGCCCGGGGGGAGCTCGAGGGCGGCCAGGCGATAGTTGACGTGGCCGCGATCGCGGATGCGCACGATGGGTTCCTGGCCAAGAAAGCAGCCCTTACGGTAATCGATGGCGTCGCCCAGGCCGATCTCCATGGGGAAGTACTCGTCGGTGATCTCGCGTCCCCAGGCGGGTTCGCGCGCGGCGATTCGCGCGGCTTCGATGGCGGGCGCATCGGCGGCCGCGCGCGGGGTGCCACGGGCGGCGAGCGCGCCGCGCAGGCGGTCGACATCGGCGCGTGCGCCGGCGACCCAGTAGCCGTCGGCACCCAGCTGGTGGATGCGCGCGACCCACCAGGGCCCGGCCGTCTCGTGAGACCAGGCGGGTGCTTGATCGAACGCGACGGTCGAGATGCCGGCGGCGGCCAGCGCCTCCGCGGCCTTCGGTCCCAGCACCGCGACGAGCTCCAGCTCCGGGGCGGGCGTGGCCGTGAAGTCGTCCATGATCGCGAAGCGCGAGAGCGCGGAGGCCGTCGGCTCGCCCTGCCCGGCCGCGACGACCAGCACGACGTCCTCGGACCGCACGAACACCCGCATGTCCGAGACGATGTGAGCCTTCGCCGTGAGCAGCAGGGCGCGCGCGCCGGCGCCCGGCGCGATGCCCGCGATGTTCGCGGTGACCACGCCGTTCAGCAGGCGAATGCGGTCGGCGCCGCGCCCGAGGACCACCTCCTGCCCGAGCGGATCGAGCAGAACGGCGTCGGCGGCGAGCGCGGCGAGAATTCGCGCGGCCTCGGGGTCGGGGGCGGCTGGGGCGTTCGTGGCTTCGGTCGTGGCGGGCGCCGGATCAGATTCCATGACGCCTCTTCATAGCGCGCCGTTCGCGCAAGCGCGCGGCGCGCCGCCCGACGGCGTCCCGGAAGCGCCTGCGCTCGTCCGCCGTCTCGGGCCTCAACTTGGGCACCGGCCGCGGGTGGCCGTGCCCGTCGACCGCCACGAACGTGACGTAGGCGCGGGTCGCCTGGCGGCGCTCTCCCCCGGGGACCTTCTCGGCGACGATGCGAACCCCGACCTCCATGGACGTGCGGGCGGCGTAGTTCACCTGCGCCTGCAGGGTGACGATCTCGCCCAGGTGCACGGGCAGCAGGAAGTGAAGGCGATCGATCGAGGCCGTCACCACCGGTCCGCCGGAGTGCCGGGCGGCGGCCACCCCCGCGATGACGTCGATCCACTGCATCATGATCCCCCCGAAGATCGTCCCGTGCGTGTTGGTGAGACCGGGGAGCACGATCTGAACAGTCTCCACACGGGAGGCGCGCGGGGTGTGGGGGCGAGGAGGCATGTCACCAAGGGTCCACGGGACCGGCACGAGGGTCAACATCTACACCGCCTGCGGTAGTCACGTCCGTCCGAGCGTGGTACTCAATTGGCGATGCTGCGCCGCCCATCCGTCCTCACCGTCGCTGTCGTGACGGGTGGTCTGCTGATGGGGCTCGGCCAGAGAACGGCGTCCGCCAAGGCCTACACGCTGCCGGAGCTGCTGGACGCCGCCCGGCGGGGCAACCCCGGGATCCAGGCGGGAGCCGCCGCGACCGAGGCCATGCAAGCTCAATTGCTGGAAGCCCATCGGAACGCCTGGCCCTCGGGCGAGCTCACATCGTTCGTCACGGCCCTGCCCAAGATCGAGTGCGAGTACGACGCTGGCGGGCACTGCGTGGCCACCAAGAGCGATCCGGCCCACCACAACTTCGCCGACACTTTCACGAAGCTCGCCGGCCCCTTCACGCGCACCGAGGTCCGAGTGGTTCAGCCCCTCTACACGTTCGGCAAGATCGACGCTGGGGTCGAGGCCGCCGAGAACGGCGTGGCGGCCATCCGCCACAAGCAGGCCGGGGCGGCGGCCGATGTCGAGCTGAACATCCGCAAGGCCTACTGGGGCCGGAAGCTCGCGCGCGAGCTGCTCGACACGCTCGACCAGGGGACGAGCTACATCGACGAAGCCCAGCAGAAGATCGAGAAGCAGCTCGCCGACGGATCCGGCAACGTGACGGTCACGGATCGGCTGCGTCTGCGCACTGTGCGCGCCGAGATCGACGCCCGCACCCTGGAGACGAAGCGCCTGGCGGAGCTGGCGCTCACGGGCCTGCGCACCCTCCTCGGCTCGGAGGCGCCCGCCGACCTGGACGTCGACGCCGAGCCGCTGGAGCCGCTCGAGGTCCCGAAGCGGCCCGTCACGCAGTACGAAGAGGCGGCGCGCCTGAACCGGCCCGAGGTCCTGGCTCTGAGCTTCGCGGCGCGGGCCAAGCACGCGCTGTCGTTGCTCGAGGAGCGGCGGGAGTATCCAGACCTGGCGCTGGTGGCCACGGGCTCGTACGCCTACGCGCCCACCGTCGACTCGCCGGTGAACGCGTTCGCGAACAACCCTTTCAACGGCCTCGGCTTCGGTCTGGCGGCCACCTTGCGGATGCCGCTCGACCTGGGGCCCCGCTTCGCGCGCACCGATCGCGCGCGCGCCGAGGCCGACGAGACGGAGCTGCGGCGGCGCGAGGCGCTGGGCGGGATCGCGCTCGAGGTGCGCAAGGCGTTCGACGAGATGACCGAGGCCCAGGCGCGCGTGACGGCGGTGCAAAAGGGTGAGAAGGCCGGCAAGGCGTGGGTCACGGCCGTCGCCCAGAACTTCGCCATCGGCCTGGCCGAGGCCCGGGACTTCTCGGACGCCCTGCAGGCGTTCTTCACGATGCGCGCGCGCTACCTGCAGTCGGTGTACGACCTGAACATCGCCGCGGCGGCCCTGACCCGCGCGACCGGGGCCCCGGTTCCGTAGTGTCTTGACCGGTTGGTGGCGAGGCAGCCACGATCCCGGACGAAGCGATCGTCGGCGCTCGGACGGTAGTCAGCTCTCGCGGCAAGCAAGCGGTTTGTCCTCCCCCGCGAACGCGTGGGGAAGATAAAGGAGAGGGGTCCGCGCTCGTGTGAAGCGCCGTCCCCTCTCCCGCCAACCTCCGGCTGGCGACCTCTCCCCGCCTTCGCGGGGCGAGGTGACGAATGGCGCGCACATGTCCCGGTCCAAATCACTGTGGCCCGGTACTTAGCGCACGGCCCCGCCTGCACCGCCCGATGCCGACAGACCTCGGCCCCCAGCCCCGCCCGCGCCCGCCCCGCCCGCGCCGGTGCCGAACGTCACGAGGCTGCGCACGAAATCCAGATACTGGTCGCGCAGCTTCGGATAGAAGGCCTCTGGCGCGTTCAAGACCAGGAAATACACGCTCCCCCCGCGTTCGATGGTCGTGACCTCTCCGGCGTGCACAGAGTCCTCCTGCCGCTCGCGGAACTGTTCGCGGCGGCTGCCGGGGACGACGGCGGGCAGCGTCTTCAGCTTCGCGCCCGGAAACATCTTGCGCGCGCCCTCTCGCACCAGCGCGGCGCGCGCCGCGGCCGTGGGCGGTCGCTGGGAGACCACCACGGCCGCGCCCCGCTCGGCGCGGCCATCCGGCAGCAGGACCCGCCCCGTCAGAAAATTCCCGAGGGCGCCCGTCTCGGGCGCGGCCGCCAGGCCGAGCACGCGCCAGGTCAACGGCCATTCGATCTTGAATCCCAGCTCGGCGCTCTCCACGCCCGCGCCGTCGCGCGTGGCCACGAACCGCGCGCCCTTGACCGCCGCTGGCGCTCCCGACGCCCGCAGCACCTCCTGCGGCTGCCGCGCCCGCACGTCGCGCGGCTGCAACACGCGAAAACGCCCGACCGCCTGGTTGGCCTCGGCGGTCCGCCCCAGCGCCGCGAGCGCCCGGCTCGAGATCCACCAGGCGCGCGCGGGCGGATCAGGCGTCGCCAGGACCTGCCGGGTCAGGGCCTCGGCCCGGCCGAAGTCACCGTCCAGCAGCGCCAGGGTCGCGCGCGCCACCGAAGCCGCCGGGCGGCCCGGCGCCTTGGCCAGCACGTCGTCCAGCACCGCCGCCGCGACCACCGGCGCCGCTGGCCAGCCGAGATAAGCGCCCAGGACCCACGCGCGGCCCACCAGCTCCCGCCGGTACAGATCGTACGACTCGTCGGCGACCAGAGACCACGCCTCGTCGATCAGGTCGTGCACCTTCTGCGAGACCACCTCCCGCCCCTCGTCACCCGGAGCGAGGAACAACGGTCGATCCCCGATGGAGGGCTCCAGGTGGTCGAGATCGCGCTCGAGCTCGCGGACGTGCCCGATGGTCTCGTCCTTTCGCACGCGAATGCGGTAGGCGCGCACCTCGGGCCGCAGCGTGCGCCCGTCAGGCGTGAAGAACAACGGATTGGCGGGACGGCTGGCCGCGCCCTGTCCGTCCTCGGGATCGGCCTCGATGGTGGTCCACTGCCCCTCGACGCGCGCGCCGACCACCGCCATCTTGCCGCACACCCCGGCGCCCACCGTGCGCACGAGGACGTCGCCCTTGGCCAGGCCGGCCGACGCGACCTGCTCGTAGAGGCCCCGCTTCGGATCCTTGGCCTCCGACTCGAGCAGGGTGGCCGATCGGAGCGCGCTCGGGTAGCGCCACCAGCGGGGCGGCGCCTGGGTGCGATCCTCCTCGATGTCCGGGACGATGCCGCCGGCGCGCTCGACGGCCTCCCACGCGATCACGGCCGAGCGATCCCATCCGTGCCATCCGCGCGGGGTCAGCACCGGATCGTCCTGCACACAGGTCGAGGCCGGGGGACCGGACGGCTGGCCCGGCGCGCTCGACGGCGCCGCCGGCGCCGGGAGCATCGGCGTCTGCGGACCGGCCGGGGCGGGATTTTGCGCCGCGGGACTGGCGCTGGGACGAGGAACGGGGGTCGGGGCGCTGGCTGGCGTGGGCACGGCGCCGGCGCGCGCGCCAACCGATAGCGCCAGCGAGAACGCCAGGAGTGCGGGTCGGCAGGACACTACACGCCGATGAACAGGCGGTGACCGAAGTTGGGCTCGAGGTCGGACGCGAAGATCTTGTCGGCGGACGCCTTCACGTCATAGGAGGCGCGCTTGAATTCGAACGTCTTGGATTCGGTGTCGTAAAGCACGTAGCTCGCCCGCGGATCGTAGTCGCGGGGCTGTCCGACCGATCCGACGCTGACGATGTACTTCCACCCGGGTCGCAGGTCGAACTTCTGAGCCACCACGTCGCGCGCGCCTCCGTCCGGGGACAGCGCGAAGGCCTTGCACAGGTGCGAGTGCCCGATGAGGGTCAGCTCGGCGAGGTTCGGCCAGATCGACAGGCACTCGGCGGCCTGGTCCTTGGCGAAGATGTAGTCGAACTCCTCGATCTTCAGGGGCGATCCGTGACAGAAATGAACGTTGCCCTCGCGCACCTCGTAGGGCAGGCCCTTCAACCACTCCATGTGCTCGGGCTGCAGCTGGCGCGCGTGCAGGTCCAGCGCGTGGCGAGCCGCGTGATAGTAGTAGGAGTAGTCCATCCGGCCGGCCACCGCGGCGTCGTGGTTGCCGAGGATGGTATGAGCGACCCGCGAGCGCAGGAGCGCACAGGTCTCGTTGGGGCTGGCGCCGTAGCCGACCACGTCGCCCAGGCAGATGGTTCGCTCGACCCCGTCGGCGTCCATGGCCGCGAAGCAGGCCTGGAGCGCTTCGAGGTTCGCGTGGATGTCAGAGACGATTCCGAGCCGCATTTCGCCCTTCCGGGAGGGTCTAACGTACCATCGATGGGCGCGGTTGTCCGCAAACCTGCCACCCCAAAAAAAAGGTCAGGCCTCCCTCCCCGAGGGCTGGCTCCCCCCCCGGCTACTGGAGCCGGTCGACCAGGGGCACGGACTCGACCACGACCCGGCCCAGGACCGAGCTGAGCTCGACCACCGGGCGGGCCGCGGCCGTCGCGGTCGTCGCGGTGGAGGTCACGCGCGCCCCCGAGGACGCCGTGACGGCGCGCATGCGGTCGCCCTTTTGCCACAGCGTCACGAGGGGAATCGCGGACACCACCGGGACCGACGAGCGGGCGCGCAGCTCGAATCCGGAGGGAGCGCCGACCACGGCGACGCGGACCTCGCCCCCGTAGCTTCGCAGGTCGTAGTGGGCGCGCGGTCGCAGGACCCCGAACAACACCACCGCCCCGGTCGTGGCCGACAGGCGCACGTCGTCCGAACGGAGGTCCTCGGCCCGGATGTCCCCGTCCACCACCCGCGCCTCGACCCGCGTGCCCCCCAGGCGATCGAGGTGCATGTGCCCTTCGACGCCGTCCAGGTCGACGTCCCCCTCGACGGCGGCGACGCTCTGCCCGCCGCGAAGCTGATGGGTGATGACGCGGCCGTGGACGTCGTTCACGACGATGCGCCCGCCGGTCGTCTCGAGCCGCGCCCCCGCGCGGAGCCCCGTCACCGAGAGATCGCCCGCGAAGGTCTTGGCCTCCAGGCCCAGCTCGGCCGGCACCTCGATGACCAGATCGACCCGGCTGGCGGACAGCGGCAAGGCCCGCTCGCGGCCGCCCGCCTCGACGCGGGCCTCGATCGAGATCTCGCCGCCCGCCCACGCCGTGAAGTGGACGCGCAGCCGTGCCAGCGCCTCCGGCGACGACGACTGCTTGTCCGCGACGATGTGCATGGCGTCGGCGCGATCCCACGCGCGCACCACGATCCCGCCCAGGGGGTTGTCGACCCGCAAGCGCTCCGCTCCGGGGATGGGTACGATGAGCTCGCGTCCATCCACGGCGCGCACCGGCCCCGCGCCCGCGGCCGGCGGCGAAGCCGGGGCGGCCAGGGTCCCCGCGTCGCCGCCCACGACGGCCCAGGAGGCCCTCGGGACCGCGATCAGCACCAGGGCCAGCGACAGGGTCGACGCGCCGAACGCAAGCGGCGCTCCGTCGGAGAACGGCGGGCGCCGGGCGGCCGCCGCCATCATCGCAGCCCCTCCTCGATCCCGGGCGAGCCGCGATGAACGACCTCGGCCAGGAAGTCGATCTGCCGGCGGTAGGCCGAGAAGAGCATCTCAGCGCTGGTGCCGTCACCGGGATCGCGGTCGGCCACCGCCCTGGAATGTACGATCGCGTCGTCCAGGCGCGCGAGCCGCTCGGCGACGCGGGCCCGGCGCGCGGGATCCCACAGCGCCTGTTCGCGGTCCAGGATGGCGCGCAGGCGGCCGGCGGCCTTGGCATAGGACGCCGCCGCCCGCTCGAGCTCGCGCTCAGCCTCGATCAGCAGAGGATCGCTGCCTGTGCCAGACGCGCCCGCGGACCGCGCGGCAAGAGCCCCATCGATGCCGCCCACCGCGGCCAGGGAGCCGGACGCGCCGGCCGTGGTGGCCCGCCCTCCGACGACCAGCCACACCGCGACGGCGGCCGTCACGGCGCCGCCGAGCGCGCCCGCCAGCCAAGAAGGCCACGACCAGCGCCCCCGCTCGGCGCGCGCGTCCTCCGCGTCCATCACCCCTTCAATCGTCGACCACAGGGTCGCGGGCGGCTCGGGCCGGCCCAGCTCGCGCAGCGACTCGCCCTGGCCGCGCAGCTCGTTCACCAGATCGGCGCAGGCCGGGCAGGCGGCCACGTGCGCGCGGACCGCGGTCGCCTCGCGCTCGGAGATGTCACCGTCGAGCCACTCGGACACGCGCTCCGCGGTCACATGCCGGGTCGAGCTCGTCGGGCTGGTCATCTCTCTTGCCTCGCGCTGCCGGCCGCCGTCCGCCCGGCTCGCCCGCCCACGTCCGCCGCGGTGATGCCGTCCTCCGCCAGGATCTCGCGCAGCTTGGCCCGCGCCTTGTGAAGCTGGGACTTCGACGTGCCCACGTGGCAGCCCAGCACGGCGGCGATCTCCTCGTGCTCGAGCCCCTCGATGTCGTGAAGGACGATGGCCGTGCGATAGCCGGTCGGCAAGGCCCGCAGCCCGCGCTCGAGCCTGCGGCGCAGGGCCGCGTCACCGTCGTCCGGCCCTTCCACCAGCGAGACCTCGGTCACCCGCGCCTCCAGGGACTCGGACGGGGGCGGGCGCCGAGCCCGGTGCGACAGCGCGGCGTTCACCGCCAGGCGATAGATCCAGGTGGACAGCGCGGCGTCCCCGCGAAACCGGGCCAGGCCCCGGAAGATCCGGATGAACGCCTCCTGGGCGACCTCCTCCGCCTCGTTCGGCCCGGCGATGCGGGCGGCCAGCGCGAACACGCGCCGCTTGAACCGATGATAGAGGGCCTCGCGGCTGCCCGGCGCGTTCCGTCGCACGGCGTCGACCAGCGCCGCCTCGTCGTTCCTGCGGTCCTCGGCGGCGAGTGTCATCTGACCCATCCCGGAATTCTGGTCGGCGGTGGCGAGCATGCGGGTATCCGGGTCTTTGACGGGCACGTGCGGGTCTCCGGTTGCCTGGGCCTCGTCCGGGCGGAGCGAGGATGCGCGTGATGTTACATTGGCGGGCCCCATGCGGTCCGTGATCCTGGCCTGTTTCTTTCTTTCGGGCGCCTCGGGCCTGGTCCTCGAGATGCTCTGGACGCGTCTTTTGACCCTGGTGTTCGGGTCGACGACGCTCGCGGTCTCGACGGTGTTGACCGCCTTCATGGGGGGGCTGGGGCTCGGGTCGTACCTGGCCGGGCGGATCGCCGACCGCCTGCGCAACCCGGTGCGGACCTACGCGTTGACGGAGGCCGCCATCGGCGTCTACGCCTTGCTGGTGCCGGTGGCGATGATGGTCTACCCGGCCCTCAACCGCTGGCTGTGGAGCGCCTTCGGCGACCACTACGGCGTCCTGTCGGTGCTGCGCTTCATCGCGTCGGCCGGGCTGCTGATCGTGCCGACCACCCTGATGGGCGCCACTCTGCCCATCCTGGCGCGCCATTTCGTGAGCCGCCCCTCCGAGCTGCGGCGGATCGGCCTGCGCATCGGGACGCTCTACTCCGTGAACCTGTTCGGAGCGGTGGCCGGGGCGTTCCTGGCCGGCTTCGTGTTCTTGCCCAGCATCGGGGTGCGCGCCACCAATGTGGTGGCGGCCTCGTTCAACCTCAGCCTGGCGGCGGCGATCCTGATCGCACGCCGCCTGCCGCGGTTCGCGCAGGCGCCCGAGGCGGGCGCGCTGGCAATCGACGACCTGCTGGAGAAGGCGGCCGCAGAAGGCGAGGTGGCGGCGCGGCAGGCCCTGCCCCCACCGGCCGAGGTCACGGTGCGCGCGCGGCGCGTGAGCCTGGCGGCCTTCGCGGTCTCGGGCGCGACCGCCATGACCCTGCAGGTGTTGTGGACGCGCGCGCTGGCGGTGCTGATCGGCTCGTCGGCGTATTCGTTCACGCTCATCCTGCTGGCGTTTCTCGTCGGGCTGGGCGGCGGGTCGGCCCTGTTCGGGCGCCTCAGCCAGCGGACGGCGCACCCGGTTCGGTGGCTCGGGGGCCTTCACCTGGGCATCGCGGTGGCCATCGCGATCTCCTACCTCATCACCGATCGCTTGCCGCTGGTGTTCGCCTGGCTGCTCGAGTCGTCGAGCTTTGGCGTCGACGGCGTGCTGATCTGCCAGTTCACGCTGGCGTGCATGGCCGTGCTGCCCACCACGGTGCTCATGGGCGGGGTCTTCCCGCTGACGGCGCGCATCGCCAGCGCGCAGATCGACACCGTGGGCAAGGACATCGGCAACGCCTATGCCCTCAACACGGTGGGCGCCATCATCGGCTCGTTCCTGTCGGGCTTCGTGGTGCTGCCCAAGCTCGGCCTGCAAAAGGGCATCTACCTGGTGGCCGCGACGGGGCTGGGGCTGGCGGCGGTGCTGTTCGCGAACGCGCCCGGGTGGAGCCGCCGGCGGCGGCTCGTGGGCGTGGGCGTGGCGGTCGCGGCGGCGCTCGTCGGCCTGGCGCTGCCGCGCTGGAACCTGATGCTGTTCTCGTCCGGCTTCTTCCGCGTCTCGATCGCGCGCGAGTACATCTACCGCAAGCTGCACAAGAAGGAGTGGAAGTATCCCGAGCTGGCGTTCTACGAGGACGGGATCGCCACCACGGTCTCCGTCGATCGCTGGGGCAAGACGCTGTCGCTGAAGAACAACGGCAAGGTCGACGCCTCCAACGAGGGTGACATGCCGACGCAGATCACCGTCGGCCTGCTGCCGCTGTTGCTCTATCCGGGCGACCACCCGCCGAAGGTCGCGCTCATCGGCTACGGATCGGGCGTGACCGCGGGAGCCATCACGCAATACCCGATCGCGTCGCTGGAGCTGGTCGAGCTGGAGCCGGCCATTCTCTACCGCGCGTCGCACCTGTTCGACGAGGTGAACCACCGGCCGCTCGAGAACCCGCTGGTCAAAGCGCACGCGGGCGACGGACGGAACTTCCTGACCCAGCGCACGGATCGCTTCGACGTGATCGTGAGCCAGCCGTCCAACCCGTGGCTGACCGGCGTCTCGAACCTGTTCACGCGCGAGTACTTCCGCGACGTGAAGCGCCGCCTGGCGCCGGGCGGGATCTTCTGCCAGTGGGCGCAGCTCTACGAGCTCGCGCCGTGGAACATCAAGACCATCTACCGGACCGTGCGGGACGAGTTCCGCTACGTCTACGTGTTCGCGGCCGAGGACCTGTCGTCAGACACCATCCTCATCGCGAGCGAGGAGCCGCTGAAGCTGGACATGAAGACCGTGGCGCGCGCCTTCTCGCACCCGGCCACGCGCGCCGAGGCCAAGCGCGGGCTCATCGAGACCCCGCACGACGTGTTCGCGTACCTGCTGCTCACGCCCGACGAGCTGGAGTCGTTCACGACCGGCTCGCCCGACAACACCGACGACAACGCGCGCATCGAGTTCCAGGCCCCGCGCGATCTGCTGGGCTACGCCAAGTTCGATCCGTACCTGGCCAAGGTGTACGGCCCGCTGTGGCCGTATGGGCATCTCACCGGCGTCATCACCGGGTACGAGAATGACGGCGCCGCGAAGGGCCTGCTGGCGCGCAGCCTGCTCGCCCACGGGAAGGCCCGCGAGGCCGAGCTGTGGACGCGAGCGGCCGAGGCGGCGGGCGACTCGCCGGAGGCGCGCCACGCCCGCCTGCTGTTGCAGCTCGTGTCGACGCGTCTCGATCGCGATCCGGAGATCCCCCTCGCGCCGGACGGCGGCCTGACGACGCCGGTCGTCCCCCCCGGCCGCCCCGCCAAGGACGTGGCGCTGGTCGCCGAGCAGTACCCGGACGTCCTGGCCGCCGTCGAGGCCCGGCGCTACGCCACCGCCTACAAGATCCTCGACAAGTGGCCCGAGTCGCTGTGGACCGGCCTCGGCGCCGACTTCAGCCTCCTCGAGGGCTTCCTCGATTACAAGGCCGAGCAGTACGTGGACGCCGTCGAGGAGCTGAAGCCGCTGTCCGAAAACTCCGCCTACGCCGCGCGCCGGCCCGAGGTCTTCTACTACCTGGGCCGCGCCCACTACGCGAACGCCAGCTACACCAAGGCGGTGGTCGCCCTCGAGAGATTCGTCGCGCTGCAGACCGCGCTCGGGCGCCCCGTCCTGCCCGCGTCATCGAGCGCGCCGGGCCCGTGATAACCTGGGGCACATGACCGATCAGGTTCCCGACGTCGTCGGCGTCGGCCGCCTCACCCTCGATCAAGTGGGCGTGGGTCCGCGGGTGGAGGATCCGGACATGATCCTCACCACGTCCTCCATCCAGGCGGGCGGTCCGACCGGCACGGCGCTGGCGACCATGGCCGTGCTCGGCGCCAGGACCCGCTTCTTTGGCCGCCTGGGCGATGATCCCTTCGGGGATCTGACGCTGCGCCACCTGGGCGAGTTCGGCGTCGACACATCGATCGTGCTGCGGGAGCCCGACAAGCTCTCGCCGACGACCTACATCCTCCTCGAGGAAGAGGGGCGCCGGCGCCGCTTCATCCGCCACGCCGGCACCGACGTGACGCCGCTCGAACCGGCCGACGTCCCGCCTTCGTTGTTCGACGGCGTTCGGCTGGTCTACTTCGACGCGGAGATGCCCGCCGTCCAGATCGCGTGCGCCGAGCGGGCGCGCGCCCGGGGGGCCCGCGTCCTGCTCGGCGTGCGAAAAGTTGGCCAGGGCCTGGGCGAGCTCCTCGACCTGGCCGACGCCGTGGTCGTCTCGGAGCGGGTGGCGGCCGAGATCGCGCACTCGGCCGACATGGAGCGCAGCCTGGTCGAGCTGGTGAAGATGGGACCCGAGACGGCGGTCATCACCCTCGGCGACGAGGGCGCCATCGGCCTTCACGAGGAGAAGCTGGTCCGACAGCAGGCCATCGATGTCGAGATGGTCGACATCACGGGCGCAGGCTCCATCTTTCGTGGAGCCTTCGGCTACGCGATGCTGCAAGGGTGGCCGCTCGAGCGGTCACTCCCCTTCGCCACCGCTGCCGCCGGGCTCGGCTGCACGGGCATCGGCGCTCAAGGGGCCATCCCGACGCTGCAAGCGGTGAAGCGGGCGCTCGGCGAGTAGCTCACCGCGCGGGTCGCCGAGCGCCGCCAGCTTCGCCAGCGCCGCTACCGCGGCGGGGCCGCGGCCATGGCCGTGCGCGCTTCCGAACCGGACGATCTGGACTCCGGGGCCGCCGACACCGGCGCGCCCTCCCCCCCCTTCGCCTCCATCTCCGACTCAGCCTCTGCCTTCCCCTCGTCGACCATCGCGTCCATCCAATCCGTGGAGCGAGGATCAATGTGCCTCAGATGCATGGCAAGTACCCTCCTTTACCTGAGTGGATCGCAAGTTCCGGACGATCCTGTGAAACCTAAGATACTCCTTTTCGTGTTTCCTCAACCTTTCGAACTTAATTTTTATTCGTAACCAGGCTCTTTTTCGGCTTTTCCGTCTTTTTCGGCATTTTCGAATTGGCTCGATAGATTGGCCGCCGTTCCCCAGCGCGACTTCGACCAGCGCGTCTCGTTGGCGTGCAGCAGCCCGAGCACGCCGCGCATCTGCCGCAGCGCAATCGGCGAGGTCGCCGACAGGTCCTTCTGCTCGAAGTGATCCTCGATCTCGTCGTACAGCTCCAGCCGACCGGAAGCGGCCACCAGGCGGTAACGCCCCACCTTGAGCCCACGCGCTATCTGGCCGTCGATGCTGAACGACGCCCTCGGGCTTTGACCCACCTCGTCCCACGCCAGCGGCACCAGCGACGTCCCCTGGATCTGGTCTCCGGCGGTGGCCCCCGCCAGGTCGAGGAGCGTCGGATAGAGGTCCATGATCTCGACGTCGGTGTGCACGACCTTGCCGATGGGCATGCGGCCCGGCGCGCGGATGATGAGGGGCACGTGGGTCAGCTCCTGGTACACGGACTGGCCATGCCCGAAGCGGCCGTGATCGCCGAACTCGTCGCCGTGATCCGAGACGACGATGATGGCGCACGTGTCGTACAGGCCCGCCGCCTTCAAATCGGCGATGAAGGTGGCGAAGCTCGCGTCGCTCTGCGTGATCTCGGCGTCGTGGAGCGCCTCGAGGTACGCCTTGTCCTCGTCGTCGAGCTTCAGCTTGCCGGCGCCCACCAGGCCGAGCTGGACGCCGGTCAAGGCGGGCTTGAGCGGCCCCTTGTAGGGCTTGTTCCAGTACTTCTTCAGGTATTCGGCCTTGGGCGCGTAGGCCACGTGCGGATCGACGGTGGCGAGATAGGCGAACTCGGGCTTCTTCTTGTTCTGCAACACCCACGTCTTGGCCGTCTTCCACAGGTAGTCGGCGCCGTTCGGCAAGCTCTCACGAATGAAATTGCGATAGGCGTCCCAGCCGCGCTCGAAGCCCCACTTGCCCGAGACATATCCGTTCGACGAGAACATCGCGGTCTTGTAGCCGTGCTTCTTCATCTCCTCGGCGATGAAGGAGACCTCCTTCGACAGCTTGGCCTCGTGGGCGGTGGCCTTGTGCACGGGCGGGTACACGCCCGTCAGCAACGACGCGTGCGACGGCAGCGACCACGTGCCGGGAACCTGCGCCCACTCGAAGCGGGTCGCGTCGGCGGCGAACGCGTCGAAGTTCGGGGTCTCGACCCGCGTCTTCGGATAGTAGACGTGCACCTTGTCCGAGCGCAGCGTGTCCACCATCCAGATGAAGATGTGGTCGACGCGGGGGAGCGCGGCCGGGCGTGCGGGGGGCGGCGGCGCCTTCACCACCAGCCGAGGCGTCGCGAACGCGACGCTGCCTCCCGTCGAGACGAGGTCGATGCGGGCGGCGCGACCGGCGGCCGCGCCGAGAGGCACCGTCGCCTCGGTCCACTTCGCTTCCACCGGGGCCTCGAGCAGGGTGCGGCGGGGCTGGCCGTCGACGGCCACGGCCAGGGTCACCTTGGCGCCGGGCGCCTCGGCGCCGTAGGCGAGCGCCAGGCTGGCGCCCTCCGGCACGGCCACGTAATACGAGACGCGCGAGGACTTCCCGGCGATGGCGACGGCGCGCCGCTTGGAGCCGGCGAGCGTCACGTCCTTGACGGTGGCGCCGACGGGATCGGGCGGCTCACCACCCGCGGGACCGAGGGTGAGGTCGGTGAAAGCGGCCGCGCTGCGCCTGGCACCCTTGCCGCTGGCTGACCGGAACGTGAAGCGGAGTCGATTCTCTCCCGCTTTCAGCAGCCCCGCCGGGATGGCGGCCCGGTAGCGCTGGCGCTTGCCGTCCATGTCGATGTTGCCGGCCGCCTTCTCGTTCACGAAGATCGAGACGCGCTGCTTGGGGGCGAGCGACCGCGCGGTGAACGCCAGCGTCGACGCCCCCGCCGCGGCGCCATCTGCGTCGGTGTCGATCGGCACGAACATCTGGGCCGAGAGGCCCGCGACCAGCGCAGCCTTCGCACCCTCGTCGGTCTCACCGAGCAGCCACGACGTCTTCCAGCCTCCGTCGACGTACTTCAAGAGGTCGCGGCTCCCCGCGTCGATGACCAGGTGGCCCTCCCGGTGAGCCGAGGCGTGCACCCGGTTCGCGAGCAGATCCATGGCCACCCGGATCACCTCGGGCGCAGCGGGCGCCGGCGGGGGAGTGGAAGCGGCGGGCGCAGCGGGCGCGGCCGACGCGCGCGATGACCAGGTCGGGCTCCCGAGGAGCAGCGCGAGTGAAACGGGCGGAAGAATGAACCGAAGCGCCGGGAGGCGTGCCGCTCTGCGCCCCGCGTGCCATGAGCCGAGACGATGACGATCCAAGAGTCGACCGTTAACGTGGTCCAGGGTCGGCGTCAACAAAGAGACGCCGCGCCCGCGGGCCGGCCCTGCTGGGGCCTCAGCCTCCGGCCTCGGGCCTCGGGATCAGAGCGGAGCTCGTCTCGAATCCCGGCCTGAGGCCGGAAGCCGAGGCCTGATAATTTGGCCACAGGTGACCCGAGCTCGTATCCGCCTGAGCTCGCACAAGGGAATGACTTCGGCAAAAGCGCGCGACACGCGATCTGCCGCTTCCCCAGGGGGGAGGCAGCTGGCCCTGAGGGCCAGCGGAGAGGGGCACCCTGCGCGCGTGCGCCCGGGGTCGCTCTCCCGACGACGCTCGGCGAGAGATTGCTCCGCAACCTCCGCTCCGGCCCCTCTCCCGCCGCCCCTCCGGGCCGGCGACCTCTCCCCAGGTGCACCTCCAACGGCAGCGCGGAGGCGGGCTCCGCCCGCCGGAGCGCGCTGGCAGGAGTAGCTGTCTTGGAAGTCAAGCGGAAACCTCGGCGGTGGCCCAAGGC
>Ga0068853_100000943_pt1 | contig 20391 bp, 16 predicted proteins | sample KBSCornC32_FD_65655 | JGI IMG/M metagenome (GOLD analysis project Ga0068853, IMG submission 65655) | Corn rhizosphere microbial communities from Kellogg Biological Station, Michigan, USA - KBS Corn C3-2 | ecosystem: Host-associated > Plants > Roots > Rhizosphere > Soil ...
GACGGCCGCGCCCGAGGCGTCCGGCAAGGCGCCGGCCTTGCCGGTGAGCGCGATCTTGCGCGCGAGCGGCGCGGTGGCGCTGGCCCCGGCGGCCGGGACGGCGACGGTCAGGGTCGTGATCGCGGGCGGAGTCGCAGCGGGGGTTCCCGCCGGCGGAACGACCGTCACGTCGTACATGCCGACGGGGAGCGCCCCGAACGTGGCGCTCCCGGCGGCGTCCGTCACCGCCTCCTCGTTCACGGAGCCGAGCGCATCCAGGGTGGCCACGGTCGATCCACCCACCGCGGCGGTGACCGTCGCGACCGGGGCTACCCACGCATGCGAGGAAGCCCGGACCCGCGCGTTCGCGATGGGCGTGGCCCCGTCGAGGTCGAGCACCTTGACCGCCAGGTTGCCGTGCTGGGCCGCCTTCCACTGGACCGACAGCGAGGCATTCGTTGCGCCGGCGGGAATCGGCACCCCTGCGACCGAGCTGGTGACGTCGACGTTGGCCTGCGGCAGGCCCGAGCCCGGCGGTGGCAGCGCTATCACCGACAGGCCGCCGGGCCGCGTCCACAGGTCCAGGTTGCCTGTTCCGTCGCTGGTCCCGATCGTCGAGGGGCGCTTGTCTCGTCGAAGGATGACGCGCGCCCCGGCCAGCGGCTTTCCGTCGGCGTCGGACGCGCTGCCGCCGACGTGGATGCCTCGATCCAGGTCGATCCCCCCCGACCACGCGTCGGGTAGCGCCGTCAGCAGCTCCGGCGCGAACGTCGGGTCGGCCGGGACGACCAGCAGGTCGTAGATGATCTTCGACGAGAGGGAGGTCTGCACCGGTCCGCCGGCGGTGTCGCCCTCGAAGGTGAAGGCGATCGCGGGGCTGGTGATCCGGACGTAGGCGGGCAGGATGCTGGACGCACCCTGGCTGCGGGGCCGGATCATCACGGAGCGCCCTGGTTCGAGCGGCAGGATCAGGGGCCCCGTCGATGTCGTGGAGACCATGGCCGTCTTGTCCTGAACGGGGAACCCCGGAGCCGAGATCCGGAAGGTGTAGGACGGCGGGCCCGGCTTGCGGCCCGTCGCTCTCTCGTGGCCCGAGCAGCGCGGGTCTTCGTTGACGGTGGCGAGGATCTCGTAGGTGTCGACGGCCGTCAGCGGAAACTTCACGACCGAGGCCGCGTCGTCGAGCGGCGTGTACGAGACGGGGAGGAGCTGCCCGCTGGCTTGCTGGGTGATCTTCCAGGTCCAGGTCGGCATGAGCGCCGTCGTGTTCGTCGCCATCGCGCGCATGGTCAGGGTCACGCGGGCGGCCGCTTCGATGTCCAACGTCATGGGCGACTCGGGCAACAGCTTGACCACGCATCCCGGGCTGCCGCCCGAGCCCGAGCTCTGGCCGCCGCTGCCCGTCGCGCCGCCCGAGGCGCTGCCCGTCGACCCGCCGGATGACGCCTGGCCGCCGCCCGTGCCGCTACTGGAGGAGCCTCCGCTTCCGGTGCGTCCGCCGGACCCGGCGGACGCGCCGCCCCGGCCGCCGGAGCCGCCGCTGCCGGCCGCGGAGTCCGATCCGCCGCACCCGACGCTCGCGAGCACGCCCCCGAGGACGAGGGCCAGCGCAGTCGGAAGCGCCAGCAACGCCAACGCTCGGAGAGCCCGCGCTCGCGGCGACCTGGGCGAGCGTGAAGGAGCCGCCGCGCGCTTCATCCGTTCCAAGTCACGTTCCAGCTGATCCGCTGGAAGCATTCGCTGTTGGTGATGGGATCCGTGGTCGAGCAGGTCGGGGCGTCGCCGCAGCGGCGCAAGATGTCGTCGACCACGTCGGGGCGATCGTCGCGGACCTCGACCCGGATCACCGCCGTGTCGCCGAACTTGAAACTTTTTTTGTCGATCTTGAGCCGCGAGAACGACACGTCCTGGGCCACCGGGGCCGAGCCCGGCAGGGCGCCCGGCGGAGTCATGAACCAGGTGTAGTTGATGTCAGGCGCGTCGGCGCGCCCGTCATCGAGGACCGCCAGGACGGTGAACTCCTGGTCCATCTGAGGATCGAGCGACACGGTCGCGCTCTTGTGGGTCCAGTCCTGGATGCACGGCGGGATATGGTCGTGGACGTCGAGCTGCAGGGGCGCCGACGTCCCGCTGAGCCCATGCGCCGAGACGGTCAGGGACACGACGTATCTTCCGGACCCGGTGGCTTGAAAGCAGCGCGGGCTCGCGACGCCCGCGGCGCCACCACACGGATCGAGGGGTTGGGTCGTGCCCGACGGCAGGCGCAAGGTCCAGTCGTATTGCGTGGCCTGGTCCCCGTCGGGATCCATGTCATGGCCCTGCAGCTGGAAGGTCGTTCCCAGGTAGTACATCGCCATCAGCTTCGGGGAGACCAGGTCGATCGTGGCGACCGGCGGCCGATCCCCCGCCAGGAAGACGTCATTGCCGACCCCGACAGCCCCGTACCGGTCGGTGGCGAAAGCCCACACGCAGAAGGTGTCGCTCGTCATCTCGCCCGGAACCGTGTACGTCGATGCCGCCATGCGGGTGGGCCAATTGGTCGGATCATCCTTGGGCTTGCATTCGCCTGACTTGACCCCCCAGCTCAGATCCACGGCATCGCCGTCGGGATCGGTCACCGTCGCCGTGAATTGGATCTTCTCGCCGCGTTGAAGCGGTCCGGCCGGATTAATCGACAGCACCATCGGCGCTCGGTTGATGGGGCTGAGGTAGCAGCCGGTGACACACACGATCGCCGCCACGAGCAGGCCGGCCCGACATGCCCCACCGCTCGCCTCGCGCTTGCCGCGGGCGCAGATCCTTCTCGCCGAGGTCATGACGCGCATCGACTGCAGCCAGGGCAAACATCTGGACCAGGTGAGCAACGAATAGGCCAAGCCAATCCCCTTCGAAGGTCGCCCCGTCCCGGGACGAGGCATGGTCGGTTCTCGTGAACCCGGGCAATCCTGTCGCGATCCGGTTGCGAAAGGAAGATCCGGGTCCTGATCCTTCGCTCACAGCACCCGGAGCACCCAGCACTTCAGGTGCCCGGTCTCGGGGACCCCCACCAGCTCCGGATGGTCGCGGCCCGCCCCCAGCCGCGCCAGGATCTGTGCCCCGCGCCCCGCGTCGCTCAGCGCGTCGGCCACCAGCTCGTCGAAGTGGCCGCGCGACACCCGCCCCGAGCAGGAGCACAGGACCAGCAGGCCGCCGGGCGCCGTCAGGCGCGCGCCGCGCAGGAACAGTTCCTTGTACGCCCGATCGGCGGCGCCCAGGGCCGCGGCATCCCGCGCGCGATCCCGCCCGGCCGTCCCCCCGCGCTTGGCCAGCGCCGGCGGGTCGAGCACGACCACCTCGAAACGACGGCCCTCCGCCTCGAGCGTCCGCAGCAGGTCGAACGCGTTGGCCTGGCGCACCTCGAGGTTGTCGAGCTGATTGCGGCGCGCGTTCGCGGTCGCGCGCGCCACCGCCGCCGGGGATTCGTCGGTGGCCAGCACGGCGCCCCCGCGCCGCGCCAGGGCCAGCGCGAAGCCGCCGTGGTACGTGAAGGCGTCGAGCGCCCGCGTCCCCGCCGGCGCCAGCGCCGCCACGTACGCGTGGTTGTCGGCCTGGTCCAGAAAGCCGCCCGTCTTGCTGTCGGTGAGCAGGTCGGCCTCGAGCTGGTTCGGCCCCAGGCGATAGACCACGCGCGTCTCGCCGCCGCCCTCGACGACGCCCGCGAAGCGGGGCAGGCCCTCGAAGTCCCGCGCGCTCCCGTCGTCGCGCGCGATCACGATCCGCGCCTTCAGCAGCCGGGCGACGCGCGCCGCGATGGCCGCCCGTGCGGCGTTCATCGCCACACTGTTGGTCTGCACGACCGCCGCGTCGCCGTAGCGATCCACCACCAACCCCGGCAGGCCGTCGGCCTCGGCGTGCGCGACTCGAAAGGCGGTCCGCTCCGGCGCCAGCATCTCTCGCCGCGCGGCGGCCGCCGTCAGGCGCTCCTCGACCAGCGCCACGAAGGCGTCCAGCCCGCCGTCGACGCGGCCGGCGCCCGCGCGCGCGCCGGGGGAATCGTGAGGCGCGAGGGGCACCCGATCCACGATTCGCAAGGCGATGCGGGCCGTCGCCGCCGCCGCCCACGTGGCCCGCGCCAGGGGGCGTCCATGTCCGTCGGCGACGCTCACCAGGTACGGCCCGCCGCCCATCGCGTCGGCGACCGGCCCGCGCGTCACGTCCGCGCGCTGGATCCACGGCGATCCGGCGCGGATCGCGGCCGCGCCTCGAGCCGTCACGACCGCCGTCTCGTTCACGGCGCGCAGCATACGCGGCCACCCGTCGAAGTCACGCGCGCCCCGGGGCGCCGGCGAAGCCGGCGGGGGTGGTGGCAGGGAGTGGAGGTCCCCGTATGGAACGTGGCGCGATGGCGCAACACGTTCCTCGCGCTCCGCGGAGCCTGGGCGCCCGGCCCGGGCGCATCGTTGATGTTAGAGTCGAAGCGACGATGCCATCCATCGATGCGTACGCCGATCGCCGGGCCCGCCTCGCCGAGCGGCTCGGGCCGCGCGCCGCGCTGCTCCTGGCCTCGCCGCCCGAGCAGCTCCGGAACGGCGATGTTCACTTCAAGTTCCGCCAGGACAGCGACATCCTGTACCTGACGGGGTTCGACGAGCCGGGCACCGTCGTGCTGATTCGCCCGGACCATCCGAAGACCCCCTTCGCGATGTTCGTTCGCCCGCGCAACCCCAGCGAGGAGACCTGGACGGGGCGGCGCGCCGGGGTCGAAGGGGCCGTCGCGCGCTTCGGAGCGGACGTCGCCTACCCGATCGCCGAGCTCGACGCGCGAGCGGCCGAGCTGCTGGCCGGCGTCGACGACGTCCATTTCTGCTTCGGCCGTGACGAGGAGTGGGACGCGCGCGTGATGCGCATCCTCGGCAAGATGCGCGCCTCCGAGCGCCGGGGGGCGCGCGCGCCCGTGCGCCTGGTCGACGCGCGCCTGACGTTGCACGAGATGCGCCTCCTCAAGTCGTCCGAAGAGATCGCGACCTTGCGGCGCGCCGCCGAGATCACCGCCGAGGCGCACACCGGGGCCATGCGGGCCGCGCGGGGCGGCGTCAAGGAGAGCGAGATCGAGGCGCTGATCGACTACACCTTCCGGCGGCGCGGCGGCACCGGTCCCGGCTACCCGAGCATCGTGGGCGGCGGCGCCAACGCCGTCATCCTCCACTACGTCGAGAACAGCGCCCCGCTCGAGGAGGGGCAGCTCCTGCTCGTCGACGCGGGCTGCGAGGTGGACGGCTTCACCGCCGACGTCACCCGCACGTTCCCGATTGGCCGTCGCTTCTCGGCGCCGCAGCGGCGCATCTACGAGGCCGTGCTCGACGTCCAGCAGGCCGCCATCGAGGCGGTGCGGCCGGGCGCCACCATCGACGCGATTCATGCGCAGGTGGTCCAGGGCCTCACCGCGCGCCTGGTCGACCTCGGCGTCTTGCAAGGCTCCGTCGACGCCCTGGTCGCCGAGCAGGCGTACAAGCCGTACTACATGCACCGGACCAGCCACTGGCTGGGCCTCGACGTTCACGACGTCGGCTTCTACAGCATCGAGGGGACCGCGCGGCCGCTGCAGCCCGGCATGGTGCTGACGATCGAGCCCGGGCTCTACGTCGCGCCCGACGCGACGGGCGCGCCGGACGAGCTGCGCGGGATCGGGATCCGGATCGAGGACGACATCCTGGTGACGGAGACCGGGTTCGAGAACCTGACCCGCGCGACGCCCAAGACCGTCGCCGAGATCGAGGCCGTGGTCGCGTCCTGATGGCGACGCGTGCCCCTGTGCGACGCGCGCTCGGCGCCACGATGGCCCTCGTGTGGGTGGTCGCAGGCGGCGTCGGAGGCTCGGGCTGCGCCAGCTCCAACCACGGACGGCCGCGGGCGCTGGCGCTCGCCAGCGCCGTCGTCGCGCTGGGTGGGTCGGGCGTCTGGGTGGTCGGCGAACGTCGGGCCGAGCCCGGGGCGATGCCGGCCGTCGGCCTCGGCGTCGTCGCGGTGGGCATCGCCGGCATGATCGCCTCGGGGGCCTGGATGGCCGCGCAGGTCTCGTGCCAGGCCGATCCCGATTGCCTCGAGTCCGAGGAGTGCCGCGAGATCCCGGCGCCGCCGGGCGGCGTTCCCTACAAGCAGTGCTCGCCGCGCTGAGCGGCGGCGCGCTCAGCGCGAGGTCTCGCTGACGCCGGGGGTGGTCGTCTCGTCCACCCAGCTCTGCTCCGCTTCCGGCCCGTCGGCGCGCCGGCTCGCCCGCACCGCATCGACCGCGTCGTGGATCGAGATCCGAGGCGTGGGTCGATCTGAGGCGGTGGTCGTCACGATGGGGCCCAAGGTCTCCGCGGCGCCGGGCAATGGTCTGGCGGGGGTCCGGGGCGCCTCCTTGGCCGGGGTCAGAACCCCAACCCGGCCCGCGACGGGCGGCGACGTCGTCGTGCCGAGAGGCAAGGTGCGCCGCTTTGGCCTCGAGCCCGACGGAGCGTCGCTCGTGGCGACGGGGGAGGGCGCCTGCGCTGGCTGCGGCGTGGGCGTGGTGGTCGTCGTCGGCGTCGGAGCGGCCGACGGACCGATGTTCGAACGGGGCGCCTTCTTCTTCGTCAGCAGGATGGGCGCGGCGCTGGTGCCGCCTCCGCTCGCCGGCCTCCCCGCGTCGCCTTGCACCGGCAGCTCGATCGACGAGGACTGCGCCGAGCGCAAGCTGGTGGGCAGCGCGCCCGGCGACGGGCTCTTTCGCTTGACGAGCGGGATCGCCTCGGCGGGGGGCGTGCGCTGCGGCGTCTCGGCCCGCGTCGCCGGTGGCTCCGTGGGCTGCGGTGGCGCCGCGGGTGTCTTCACCACCCGGCGGAACCGCAGCTGCCCGTAACACTTTTGCAGATCGCGATGGAACTCTTCCATGCTCTGCTGGCGCTGCTCGGGATCCTTGGCGAGCGCCTTCAGGATCATGTGCTCGGTCTCTTCGGTGATCTCGGCGTCGGGCGCGACGTCGCGCATGTGCGGGACGCGATCGTTGACCTGCTTGATCATGACGTCGACGGGCGCCTCGCCCGTGAACGGCACGACGCCGGTCAACATCTCGTAGAACATCACGCCCAGCGCGTAGATGTCCGAACGCGCGTCGGAGAATCCCACGCGCGCCGTCTCGGGCGCCATGTACTCGGGCGTCCCGAACACCACGCCGGCCTGGGTGACGCGCTTCTGGGCCTCGGGCTCGTGAACCTTCGCCACGCCGAAGTCCAGGATCTTCACGAAGTCGAACTTCGTCTCGCGCTCGCTGACCTCGTGTCCCCCGCTCTCGTCCGGGATGCGCCGGACCAGCTCGCGCCGCCCCTCGCGCGGGATCAGCATGACGTTCTCGGGCTTGAGATCGCGGTGAATGATGTTCTTGCTGTGCGCGGCCCCCAGCGCCGCGGCCAGCTGGTTGCAGATGGTGATGGCGCGCAGCAGGTCGAGGCGGCGCTCGCGGGCCAGGATGGCGTCCAGCGGCTCGCCGACCAGCAGCTCCATCACGAAGAACACCGTCCCGTCGGTGGCCTTGCCGAAGTCGGTCACCTCGACGATGTTGGGATGGTTGATCAGGCTGGCGGCGCGCGCCTCGCGCAGGAAGCGCTTGATCGAGTCCTCGCGCGCGCCGTAGCCCTCGTGCAGGATCTTAACGGCCACCTCGCGCCCGATGTACACGTGCTCGGCACGGTAGACCACGCCCATTCCGCCGCGCCCGACGATCTCGTGGAGCCGATATTTCCCGACGGTCGTGCCCGAGCGAGCGTCAGCGCCGACCATGTGCCTCTGGGAGGTGTTCGAGGGGGCGGATTTCTCTGGGCTCTCGAGGGTCACGCGCGGGCCTCATCTGGGGGCGGCGGAAAAGCGTTCGAGCAGGGGTGCGAGTGAACGTGCCAACGACCTGGCGAAAAAGTCGGTTCGCGTCTCGCGTGGTGTAAGGTGCCGGGCCATGCGCCCCGATGGCCGCCGTCCCGACGAGCTTCGTCCCGTTCGAATCACTCCTGACTATAACCTGTACGCCGAGGGATCGGTGTTGATTGAGTGCGGATCCACCCGACTCATTTGCACGGCGTCGGTGGAGGAGAAGGTCCCACCCTTTCTCGAAGGCCAAGGAAAGGGCTGGGTCACCGCCGAATACGGAATGCTCCCGAGGTCCACCCACACGCGCTCGAACCGAAACACAGGTGGGCGCGGGCAGGAGATCCAACGACTGATCGGACGGGCCTTGCGCGCCGCCGTCGATCAACGGGCCCTGGGGCCCCGTCAGATCACGGTGGACTGCGACGTGATCCAGGCCGACGGGGGCACCCGCACCGCGGCCGTGACGGGCGGCTGGGTCGCCCTCGCGCTGGCGGCGCGCCGGCTCGAGCGCAACGGAAAGATCACCAAGAATCCGATGCGCCTCATGGTAGCGGCGATCTCCGCCGGGATCATCGACGGGGAGCCGCGCCTCGATCTGCCTTACGCGGAAGATTCGGCGGCCGAGGTCGACTTCAACTTCGTCATGACCGACCAGGGGCGGTTCGTCGAGATCCAGGGGACCGCCGAAAAGGGGAGCTTCTCGGCCGATGATTACGGCCGACTGGTCGCGCTGGCCGACACCGGGACCAAGGCGTTGTTCGCGTTGCAGAGCGCGGCGCTCGAGCAAGCCCGCGTGAAGTGATCCGGCGCGGAGGCTCACCCCATGACCGACCCTGGTGATTCGTCGCCGCCCGTTGCGCCCACCGTGGTCCTCGGCACGCGCAACCGAGGGAAGGTGCGGGAGATCGTCGAGCTTTTCGGGCGGGTCGGGCTTCGCCTGCACCTCATCACCATCGACCAGATCGCGCCCGCGGCGGAGCTTCGCGAAGACCGAGACACCTTCGAGGGGAACGCGCTGGACAAGGCTCGGCAGACGTCGCTCGCGACGGGCCTGCCGGCCCTGGCCGACGATTCGGGCCTCGAGGTCGACGCGCTCGGGGGAGCACCCGGCGTCTGGTCGGCTCGCTACGCGGGCGAACCGAGCGATGACCAGCGCAACAACGACAAGCTGCTCCGCGAGCTGGCCGCGCGCCCGGACGGGCCCAGGACCGCGCGGTATCGGTGTGTGGCCGCCTTCGTGGACGCGGCCCATGACCGGGAGCTATCTTGCGCGGGCGCGTGCGAGGGGGTGATCCTGGACGCTCCTCGGGGCACCGGGGGCTTCGGCTATGACCCGCTGTTTTACGTGCCGTCGCGCGGGCGGACCATGGCCGAGCTCGATCTCGCGGACAAGAACGGCCTCTCGCACCGGGGCGCTGCCTTCACGGCGCTGGCCCGGGCCCTGGCAGCCTACGGCATCCTGAAGTGACCCTGGCAGATAGGGCAATTTCCGATGGCGCCCCGGACGTCGGAGCGAGCGCAGCGAGGGAGTCCAAACACCCGGAAGGCGCAGTAACGGAACCTCCAACGGCAGCGCGAAGGCGGGCTACGCCCGCCGGAGCGCGCTGGTCGGAGGGTTTGGGAACCCTCTCAGGGTTCCCATCTAGATCACCGGCCTTGACAGCCAGGAATCCTCTGGTTAGGTTCGGCCCTCCTTTTTTCCAAGGATCCGAGGAACCCCCGATGGCAGTCACGATTCGACTCACTCGCGCCGGCAGCAAGAAGGTCCCCTTTTACCGTGTGGTCGCGGCGGACAGCCGCAGCCCGCGCGACGGCCGGTTCATCGAGCAGCTGGGGGTCTATGATCCGCTGCGGAGCCCGCCCGAGGTTCGAATCGACGCCGATCGGCTGAAGCACTGGCTGTCGGTCGGGGCGCTCCCCAGCCAGACGGTGGGCGAGTTGATTCGAGACCTGCGGCGCGCTCCGCCCGCCGCCGGGGTTGCCGCCAAATAGCCACGAGCCACGCGCCGCACGGGCGCTCGCGACGCGCCGACCTCGGCGCGCGCCGTGTGGCCAGCAGGAGTCGAGATCTTGGGTAGCTCTCCATCCCTTCGTGAATTGGTCGAATACCTCGCCCGTGGGCTCGTCGATCATCCCGAAGAGGTGGTGGTCGAGGAGGTCGACGAGCCGGACGCCCTCGTCCTGGAGCTCAAGGTGGCCGAGCAGGATCTGGGCAAGGTGATCGGCAAGCAGGGGCGCACGGCCAAGGCGCTGCGCACCGTCCTGTCAGCGGCGTCATCGAAGATGCGCCGCCGTGTGCTGCTGGAGATCCTCGAGTAGGCGACCTCGGGTCGCGGCTTCGCGTGCGCCAGGGTAGCAAGCGGCGCGCAGGGGCCCTGCCGCATCGCTGCCGGGAGGTGGTCCGTGCCGAAGAGCGGATACGATCCCGAGACTTTGGTGGTCGGGGTGCTGGGCCGGCCCCATGGCTTGCGCGGCGAGACCCTCCTGCGGCCGCACAACCCGGCCGGATCCGATCTGGCGGCCGTGAAGGAGCTCATCCTCGAGAGCGAGACGGGTGAGCGGGAGCGGCGCGCAGTGGAGCGCATCCGGCGCGCGGGCGAGGGATGGCTGGTCAAGCTCGACGGCGTCGGATCGCGCGACGACGCCGAGCGATTGACCAATCGGGCCGTGCGCGTGAAGCGGAGCGCCCTGCCGCCACCGGCTGGTCAGGAGTTCTTCGTCGACGACACGCTCGGCTGCCTCGTGACCACCGAGGAAGGAGTGGCCCTCGGCGTCGTGGAGACGGTGTTCTGGAATGGGGCGCAGGACGTGTGGGTGATCCGCGCTGGCGACCGCGAGACCCTGATCCCGGTGGTCCCGGCTTACGTCCGCCGGGTCGATCCGATGGGCCGGCAGATCGTGGTGACCTGGAGCGCCGAGGCCGACGAGCTACCCCCGGTCCCACCCGGGGACGAGCCGCACCAGGCGGAGCCAGAGGACCAATCGGGCGGGGAAAAATGACTGGAGCCGCCCCTCCGCCCGCCGTGCGCCCTCACGTCACCTTCGAGGTGATCACCCTGTTCCGCGAGATGCTGGAGGGCTACCTCGCCGAGAGCCTGCTCGGACGGGCCATCGCCGGCGGGATCGTCGCCGTGGAATGGACCAACCCGAGGGACTTCGCGCCCGGGAGACACCGCTCGGTCGACGACACGCCTTATGGCGGCGGCCCGGGGATGGTGTTGCGGCCCGAGCCTTTTGCCGGTGCGCTCGAGCACATCGTCGCCGCGCGCGGGCCGGCACGGAAGATCCTCCTCACCCCGCAGGGCGAGCGTTTGACGCAGGCCAAGGTCCACGCCCTGTCGGGGTTGCCGCGGATCGCGCTCGTGTGCGGACGCTACGAGGGCTTCGACGAGCGGATCGGGACGATCCTTTGCGACGAGGAGCTCAGCATCGGCGACTACGTCCTGGCCGGCGGAGAGCTGGCGGCGGCCGTCGTGATCGAGGCGGTCGCCCGCCTCCTCCCGGGCGTCCTCGGCTGCGGGCAGTCCGCCGTCGACGAATCGTTCTCGCGCGGACGGCTCGAACACCCGCAGTGGACCAAGCCCGCGGACTTTCGCGGGCACGGCGTTCCCTCCGTTCTGCTCTCGGGAGATCACGGGGCGATCGATCGCTGGCGGCGCCGCGAAGCGTTCCTCCGGACCCGGGCCCGACGCCCGGACCTGCTGGCGGCGCATCCCCCGACGCCGGAGGAGCGCGCCTGGCTGGGCCCCGACCAGGACGAATAGTCGGCCGGTCGGGCGAGGCGCCCCTTGACTCGGGGGCGAGGGACCGTTAGTAAGTACGCCCCTTCGGAGCCACGCATTCCCATGAGCCAACACCCGCTTCTCAAGGCCATCGACGAATCCTACACGCGCGCCGACGTCCCGGAGTTCCGCTCCGGCGACAGCGTTCGGGTCCACACGCTCATCAAGGAAGGCGACAAGGAGCGCGTTCAGGTGTTCGAGGGCGTGGTGATCGGCCAGCATCGGGGCGGTTCGCGCGCCTCGTTCACGGTGCGCAAGATCTCGTACGGTGTCGGCGTCGAGCGTGTCTTTCCGCTCCACACGTCGCGCATCGAGAAGATCGAGATCGTTCAGCGCGGTCACGTGCGCCGCGCCCGCCTCAACTACCTCCGCCAGCTGCAGGGCAAGGCTGCGCGCATCAAGGGCGAGAAGCGCGACGACGCTGCCGAGGCCGCCGCGGCCCCTGCGCCGGCCGCGGCTCCCGCGGCTCCCGCGGCTCCGACCGCCTGATCGGCCTCGATCGGAGAAGGGCCCGGCGTGCCGCCAGCCCCCTTCCTGGTCCGCCGCGCCGACCTGGCCCGGCGAGCCGAATCACTCGCGGCTACCGCGCTGGAGCACGCTGGCCTGCGCATCCTCGAGCGCAACTGGCGCCGCCCGGAAGGTGAGCTCGACCTCATCGCCCTCGCGGACGACGGCACCTGCGTCTTCTGCGAGGTGCGCTCACGCACCGGCGAAGAAACGGGCGACCCGCTCGAAGCCATCGGCCCGCGCAAGCAGCAACAGGTCATCCGCACCGCTCGCCTCTACCTCTCCGAGGTCCCGGCCGCTCCCGGCGTGACCGGCTACCGCTTCGACGTCGTCGCCGTCACTTTCTACACCGACGATCGCCCCCCGCACGTCGTCCACATCCCCGCCGCCTTCGAAACCACCCCCTGACGACTCCCGCTGCGCCAGAGCGAGCGAAGCGAGCGAGTTTACCGACGGGAGGCGCGGCTTCGCCGCGCTGAGATCCTCCGGGGGGGCTCGTAGGGGGGACGAAGTCCCCCCTGCGGGCTTTAGCAACCCTCGGGCTTTACGTCCTTCGCCTTTGCATCGATGAAGTCCTTGCACACGCAGACGCGCTTGCACTTGAGGGGCACGCCCTCCAGGTTCGGAATCGCGTAGCGGCAGGAAAAGCCCGAATTACAGCGAAAGTCGGTGGGGTCGTTCTTGTCGCGCGTCTCGCCGCCAGCGCAATCGTCGTCGCTCGAGCACTCATCGGTGCACAGCGCCTGCGTGTTCGTGGTCTGCTGCTGGGCCGGCTTGATGCAGAGTCGAGACGGGCACTCGAGGGCCAGCGGATTTACGGAAAAGTAAGTTGGCCCCATTCCGTCAGATGTCCCGCCATCGTTCGAGATGATGCACCGGCGGCCGATGTGCTTGTCCGCACAACCGGCTGCGACCACCAAGAGCAACGTGGTCAACGCGGCAAGACCAATTTGCGACCGGCTGAGGGGGGACGGGGAACGGATCATCGTGAGCTCCTTCGCTCCGGGCTGGTTCGAGGCTCTTGGGCCTATGCCGTCGGGGCTCGCCATGTTACTGGCCGTCCGCTTGCTGTCAACTGCCAAGATGACCTGAGCACGGCTTCGACGCCGCGCATATAGGTCCCGTTTTCCTGAGGAAATACCGGGGGCTCGTCATGACGCGAGGAGCCCTTCGAGGTTGTGGACAAGCCCGGGGGTGGCCCGGGCCTTGCCCTTGACAGCCGTGATCGACGCGTCTAGCATGACCCGGTTTTGGGTGCGCCCCCACACGCTGCTGTACGCCGTTGTAACCGCCCGTAGGTCTTCACTAAATGGCGGACCTTTCTTACCGGCGCGCTGTCCTAGCTCCACCCGATCTCTCACCCGACCCTCGACACCCCAGCAAGAGGTTTTCATGAGCCGATTTCGCGGTCTCGGCATTGTGCTCGCCTGTGCGCTCGCCTTTGCCCCATCGTTGGCCCACGCGAAGAAGAAGAAGAAGGAAGGCGGGGGGGGAGACGCGCCGAAGGGAGATTTCCAGCCGGAAGCGGCGCCGACCGGCGACGAGCCGTCGAAGACGCTCGACCGCGCGCTGAAGCTCTACGACAGCGACGATTTCTTCTCGGCGTCGATCGAGCTCAACAAGGTCGTCGAGGGTGAATCGGGCGACAGCGAGCCGAACCGGCAGAAGGCCGAGTTCTGGATGGGCAAGGCCCTCTACAACATGAAGTTCTACTCGGCTTCGCTGTCCTTCTTCGACCGCATCGTTCAGAAGGGCGCGGCGCACGCTTACTACAACGCCACCCTGAAGTGGCTGGCGTCCTTGTCGCGCCAGCTTCCGGATTCGACGGGAATCCTCGAGAAAATCGGCAAATTCCAGAAGTCGGATCTCGAGCAGCCGGCCCTCGAGAAGGTTCGGGACGAGCTCTACTTCCTGCTCGGCAAGTACTACTACCAGAAGGGCAACTTCAAGCAGGCCGTCGAGCTCTACAGCGCCGTTCCCAGCAACAGCGAGTTCTACGTGCAGGCCAAGCTCTTCGAGGGCGCCACGCACGTCCGCGAGTACCAGGCAAAGCCGGCCGTCGACGCGTTCAAAGAGGTCCTGAAGGCGGCCGCCGAGAGCAATGATCCCAACATCAAGCCGTACGAGGACCTCGCCAACCTGTCGCTCGCCCGCACCTTCTACTCGACGGGGCAGTTCGATCTGGCCACCAAGTACTTCGATCGCGTCTCCCAGGAGTCTTACGACTGGGCGAACAGCCTCTTCGAGTCGTCGTGGGCCAACTTCATGCTCAAGCAGAAGGGCTACTCGAAGGCGCTCGGCAACATTCACACCATCCAGGCGCCGTTCTTCGAGAACTACATCAAGCCGGAGTCGATCGCCGAAGGTCTCACCGTCAAGGCGACCATCTACTTTTACAACTGCCTCTACGATCGCGCCGAGAGCGCCATCAGCGAGTTCAACGCGGTCTATCCCGACCTGTTCCGCGAGCTGAGCAAGATCGTCGCGACGAACACGGACAACGCGGCGCTGTTCGAGCTGGCCGTCAAGATCCGCAAGGGGACCTCCGGGATGCCGGAGAAGACCGAGCGCGCGGCGCGCGCCGTTCTGTCGGACACCAGCCTGAAGAAGCGCTTCGAGTACGTCGACGAGCTGACGCGCGAGCTGGACCGCCACGACAAGGCCGATGCCTCGTGGAAGAACACCAACATCGCGCAGACCATCCTGGCCGACCTGACGCTGCAGAAGTCCTTGGCCATGAACGAGGCGGGCGACCTGTCGCGACGCCGCATCAAGCGCCTCACCGACGAGCTGGCCCAGCTCATCAAGCGCGTGATCAAGATCGAGTACGAAATCCTCCAGGGAGCGAAGGGTGACCTCGAGCAGGAGGTCCAGGAAGAGCAGCAGCTCATCAAACAGAAGGGCTCGGCCAAGCGCTTCGAGGACATCCGCGCGGACGACGAGCACTACATGTGGCCCTTCACCGGCGAGTACTGGCGCGACGAGCTCGGGTACTACCGCGTGAGGATCGGCAACAAGTGCGAGAAGAGCGCGCCCGAAGGAGCTTCGGCGGCGACGGAGGGCGCGGCGCCGGCGGCGCCCGTCGAGGGTGAGGCCCAGCCCGCCGCAGGACAGCAGTAACGGCGCCCCCGGGGCCGTCGTCCTTATCTTCTCTTCTCTTCCTCAACGAGACACCAGAAGGATCAGGTGGAGTGAACATGACGAGGATCTCGATTCGTTTTTCTCTGGCGACGATTGCGTTGGCGTTGGTGACGCCGGCCGTGGCGTCGGCCGCTGACAACAAGCCGAACCCGACCGGGTCGGCCACGGCCAGCACCGGCAAGGGCAAGTACACCAAGCAGGAGACGCAGGTCCAGGCCACGCAGACCAAGCTGACCAAGCCCGAAGCGCCGCCCCCGACCAAGAAAGAGACCGGCCCGGTTCTCACGGTCGATCAGTTCGTCCAGGGCCGCCAGGGCAAGATTCAGCAGATCACGGACGCCCAGATCAGCAAGATGAAGCGCCTCATCCAGGTCACCCCGGATGACGACCCCCAGAAGCCGGACTTCTACTTCCGCCTGGGCGAGCTGTTCGCGGAGAAGCAGCGCTTCTTCTTCAGCCAGGCGCGCGGCCTCGATCAGAAGATCTTCGACGCCCCGCCGGCGGAGAAGAGCAAGCTGCAACAGCAGCAGCAGGGCTTCGAGAAGAGCGAGCAGCAGTGGCTGCTGCAGGCCGTGAAGTCCTACATCCAGGCGACCAAGTACAAGAAGTACGAGCGCATGGACGAGGTCCTCTTCAAGCTCGCCTACCTCCTCACGTCCGTGAAGAAGGAGGATCAGGCCCGCGAGTTCTTCCTTCGTCTCATCAAGGACTACCCGAACTCGAAGTACATCCCCGACGCGTACCTCTCCTTCGCCGAGTTCTACTTCGACAAGGGCGAGATGGACAACGCGCTCAAGTTCTACGAGAAGGTCGAGCAGTTCCCGAAGGCGAGCGTCTACCCCTACGCGGTCTACAAGAAGGGGTGGTGCTACATCAACAACGGCGACTTCAAGACGGCGCTCGAGACGTTCGTCGGCGTCGTCCGGATGGCGACCGAGGGCAAGGTCTCGATCAACAAGGCTCAGAAGGACGCGTTGATCAAGGAGGCCAAGAAGGACATCGTCAAGGCCTACGCCCACGTCGGCGGTCCGGACAAGGCCTGGGAGTTCTTCCAGCGCACGGGCGGCGACTTCGCGCCCAAGATGATGGAGGCCCTGGCCGAGCTGTACTGGGAGCAGGGCAAGTTCTCCGACTCGAGCCGGGTCTATCGCAAGATCATCTCGCAGAACATGGACAGCCCGCGCATCTGCGAGTGGCAGGGCAAGGTGGTCCGCAACACGTTGTCGGCCGGTAACAAGCGCGATCAGGTCCAGGAGATCGAGCGCCTCGGCGCCGTCTACGACAAGGTCCACGAGATGAAGGGCCTCAAGAAGGACCAGATGGAGGAGTGCAAGAACTCCTTCCACGACACGTCCAAGGAGCTGGCGCTCATCTGGCACAAGGAAGCCCAGAAGACCAAGAACGCCGACACCTATCAGCTGGTCCAGAACGTCTACCGGGAGTTCCTCAAGCACTTCCCCGACGACAAGGACGCGTACGACATGAACTTCTACTACGGCGAGCTCCTCTGGACGCTCGAGCGGTGGAAGGACGCGGCCGAGCAGTACACGAAGGTCGTGGAGATCAACCCCAAGGGCAAGTTCGCCAAGGACGCGGCGTACGCGGCCGTCCTCGGGTGGAAGAACGCTCTGCAGGTCGACGACGAGGGCTTCGGCGCCGACGCGAAGGCGGCCCATGCGGAGCACGAGAAGGAAGAGAAGGCCGGGAAGAAGAAGTTCGACCCGAAGCCGATCCCCGAGTACCAGGGCAAGATGATCGCGGCCTTCGACACGTACATCAAGTACGTGCCGGACGCGCCCGAGCTGCCCGTCATCCGCTACCGCAAGGCGCGCATCTTCTACGAGTACAACCACTTCGACGAGGCCGCCAAGCTTTTCCAGGAGGTGGTCGAGAAGCATCCGAACCACGAGCTGGCGATCTTCTCGGCGAACCTGCTGCTCGATTCGCTGAACTCGCAGGGCAAGACCAAGGAGGTCGTGTCCTGGGTCGACAAGTTCCTCGAGATGCCGAACCTCATGAAGGATCCCGAGTTCGGCAAGCAGATGATCTCGCTGAAGAGCGACACCTACGACCTGGAAGGCCGCGAGTACGAGAAGCAGAAGAACTTCAAGGAGTGCGGTCGATCGTTGCTGGCGGCGGCGGATGCGTTGCCCGATCACCCGAAGCACGCCGAGCGGTTGTGGAACGCGGGTCAATGCTTCCAGAACGCGCACCTCGTTGGCCAGGCTCTGAAGGCCCGCCAGCAGCTCATGAAGGATCATCCCTCCGACGCGCTGGCGCAGAAGGCCCTCTTCCGCGTGGCGGCCGGGTACCACCAGCTGGCCTATTACTCGAAGGCCGCCGAGAACTACGAGGACTTCGCCAAGAAGTTCCCGGGTGAGTCGAAGGCGACCGACGCCCTCGGCAACGCGACCACCTTCCGCATCGGCCTCGGCGAGTCCGAGAAGGCCATCGCCGACATGAACTCGTTCGTCGACTACTACGGCAAGCGGAAGCCCCAGGACGCCGCGGGCGTGAACTTCCAGATGGCCGAGGTCTACGAGAAGGACAAGAAGTACGACGAGCTCGCTCGCCACCTGGAGAACTACCTGAAGAAGTGGGGCAAGGAGGGCGGTCCCGATCGCCAGATCCAGGCTCACTTCCGGCTCGGCGAGATGGCGTGGAAGTCCTCATGCTCCCACGCGTCGGAGGATGGCGCTTGCATCGAGATCAAGCGCGTGTCGGCGACCGGTCGGCAGAAGGTCCTGGCCGACCTCAACAAGAAGCTGAAGAAGGGCAAGAAGATCAAAGAGGTCAAGACCCAGTGCGGCCCGCCCACCAAGTCGAAGATCTTGATCTTCGAGCGCAACAAGGCGCCGGCGGCCAAGGGACAGGACCACTTCCAGACCGTGGTGAAGCTGTGGAAGGGGGGCGACGCCGCCCACCAGATCACGGGCAAGGACGTGGACGCGCGTGCGGCGGCCGCCGCCTACGCGGTCGCGGGCGCGGCGTTCCACATCGCCGAGAAGCAGTACGAGGACTTCCTCAAGATCCAGTTCCCCGGAGGCCTCGACTTCCAGCAGCCGAGCCAGTACGACAGCAAGCGCAAGCAGGACGCGACCAAGAAGAAGATGGAGGAGTCGGTCAAGAAGTTCACCGCCTACCTCGAGACCAAGTCGAAGCAGCTCGACAAGGCACGGACGATGTACCTGGACGTCTTCAAGATGAAGCAGGCCCAGTGGACCATCGCCTCGGCCGCGCGGGTCGGCCAGATCTACCAGGACTTCGCGGGCCAGCTGTATACCGCGGAGATCCCGAAGGACCTGAAGGACGTCGATCAGTGGGGCAACCAGCCGAAGCAGATCTACTGCGACCAGCTGGAAGACAAGGCCGAGCCGATCGAGGCCAAGGCCGTGGACGGCTTCGAGAAGTGCCTGCAGGCCGCCACCGAGCAGTCCTGGTACAACGAGTGGTCGCGGCTCTGTGAGCGCGAGCTGAACCAGATGAAGCCGTCGGAGTACCCGCTGTCCTCCGAGGTGAAGCCCGAGGCCGGGTACGTCTCCACCGCCATGTCGCCCACCCCCGTGATCTCCGAGCTGAGCACGGAAGTGGCGGCCGCCTCCAAGCAGTAAGCAGGAGAGACAACGATCATGACGACGCACATGACAGCCCAGAAGAAGACCGGGTTTGCCCTCCTGACCTCGTTCCTCGCCGTCGGCCTCCTGGGAGGCTGCGGCGGGAGCCAGAAGCCCTCCGCCGAGACGGCGGCTTCGTCCGATGAAGCCGCTCCGGGCGCCCCTCCCGAGAAGGGCCTGTCGGGCAGCGTGTCGCCGAAGCTGTCGGGCGGCGAGGCCATCGTTCCGAAGGCGGCCAAGCGCGCCATCTCGGATGATGACCGTGCCGACTTCGACAAGGTGAACGCTCGATACCAGGCCGCCAAGAAGGCTGGAAAGGTCGAGGACGACTGCTCGAGCCTCTCGAGCTCCTTCGGCAAGCTGGCGGATTCGAGCCCCGGCCTGCTCGAGGCCCGCTTCAACCAGGGGGCCGTCCTGCAGGAATGCGGCCGGGAAGACGACGCCGTTCGCATCTGGGACCAGATGCCGAAATACGGACCCGCCATCACAAACATCGGCTTCGTGGCCTGGCGCAAGGGCGACACCAGCCGGGCCGAGTCGCTCTTCAACAAGGCGGTCGAGATCGACCCGCTCCACACGATCGAAGCGCGCAACAACCTGGCGCAGCTGCTGCGCGACAAGGCCCGGCGCGCCGGCTCCGACGGGGACAAGAAGGCCTACGTGAACCAGGCCGTCACCCACCTGCGCACGGTCCTCGCGCTCGACAGCGACAACTTGCAGGCGTTCTCGACGCTGGCCTTCATCTATTACGACCTGAACATGCTCGAGATGTCGAAGCTCGTCGGCAACCAGGCGATCAAGAAGGGCGAGGAGATCGCGACCGGCAAGTTCGACGAGGAAAAGACGGAGACGACGGGCGGGGACAAGGCCAGCAAGAAGGGCGGGGGAAAGAAGGGCAAGAAGGCCGACTCCGCCGCCGGCGACGATGGGAAGCTGACCAAGGAAGAGAACGTCCAGGGAGAGGGGACGGGCTACACCCCCGTCATGAAGGACAACCTGGCGCTGGTTTACAACACCATGGGCCTCGTCGAGCTGAAGCGGAAGAAGATCAGCCCCGCCATCAGCCAGTTCCGCAAGGCCGTCGAAATGAACCCGAAGTTGGCCGAGGCGCGGATGAACCTGGCCGCCCTCTCGCTCAACAATCGCGACTACAAGACGGCCGAGGAGAACTTCCGAGCCGTGCTGCAGATGCAGCCGAAGAACTACGAGGCCGTGATTGGCCTCGGGGTCGCCTTGCGTGGGAACAAGAAGATCGACGAGGCGGAGGCGCAGTACAACGCGGCTCAGAAGCTCGACTCGTCCAATCCCTCCAGCTACTTCAACCTGGGGCTGCTGTACCAGGACTACAAGGGCGGCGACAAGCCGATGTTGCAGAAGGCTCAGGATTTTTACCGCCAGTTCCTCTCCAAGGTGAACGGCAGCACGCCTGATTCCCTGCGCCGCGACGCCGAGAAGCGCATCAAGGACATCGACGAAATTTACGTCGCCCTGGCCGAGGCCGAGAAGCT
>Ga0068853_100000947_pt1 | contig 20376 bp, 19 predicted proteins | sample KBSCornC32_FD_65655 | JGI IMG/M metagenome (GOLD analysis project Ga0068853, IMG submission 65655) | Corn rhizosphere microbial communities from Kellogg Biological Station, Michigan, USA - KBS Corn C3-2 | ecosystem: Host-associated > Plants > Roots > Rhizosphere > Soil ...
TCGTCCGCCCCGCCCTCCGCCACATGACCGGCCACACCGATCCCTTCTGGCCCTTCATGGGCGTGCCGCTCGTCGCCGACCTGCCGCGCAACGGCGAGCGCCGCCATTTCGTTCGAGGCAAGCTCAGCCGCAACGAGATCGGCTTCCTCGAGGTGATGCCCATCGCCGAAACCGACTCCGGCCATTCCTCCTCGCTCGCCGAGGCCGACGCGCTGATCATCCAGCCCGAGGACAGCCCGGGCATTCAAGCCGGCGAGATCGTCGAGATCATTCCCCTGAACTTCCTCGCGTGAGCTTCACACAAGCAGCGATTGCGCCCCGTCGATCCAGATCGGGGTCCCAGAAATATGGCTCGAGCGGTCGGACGCAAGGAACACCGCCAATTCGGCGACCTGCTCCGCCGTCCCCGGCGCGCCACCGGTCAGCGGCACGGTCCCGTCCCGATAGCTCGCTGCAACCTTAGCGCGGCCGATGCGCCGCTTCTTCGTGTTGTCGTCGATTTCGGTGCCGATCGCGCCCGGGCAGATCACATTGACCCGGACGCGATCCTTGGCCAGCTCGAGTGCCAGCATCTGCCCGAACGCGAGCTGTCCTGCCTTGCTCGTCGCATAAGCGCTTGCACCGGCGGTCGTGAACGTCCGCGTGCCGTTGATCGAGCTCGTGATCGCGATCGAGCCGCCGGCCTTGCGCATCAACGGCACTGCGTGGTGCACCGTGAGAAACGTCCCCCGCAGATTGATCCGCATGGTCTCGTCCCATTCGCGCGGCGTCAGCTCGTCGATCGGTGCCCACACGCCATTGATCCCGGCATTGGCGAATACAAAATCCAGCCGCCCCCAGCGCCGCTTGATCCGGGCAAAGAGCTTCGACATCTGTGACGCATCCGCGACATCCGCGGCCACCGCCAAGGCGGTCCGACCGCCGGCCTCTATCTCGGCGGCCACATTTTCGATTTCGGTGCCGGTCCTGCTGACGACGATAATATCGGCGCCCTCCCGCCCCAGCGCCTTCGCCGCCGCCGCGCCAATACCGCTGCCCGCGCCGGTGACCAGCGCGACCTTGTCCTTGAGTTCCATGGCCAATCCGCCTCCGCCCACCCCAATGCGGCGGCTGCGAGCAGGTTCCGGCCATAAGGCTTGCACCATCGCTCGAAATCCGCATGCTTCCGCTCGGGCGAACAGGGCACGCGCGATCCATGGAACTTCACCAGATCCGCTATTTCCTCAAGGCGTGCGACACGCTCAACTTCACGCGTGCCGCCGAGCAATGCGGCGTGTCCGTACCTTCGCTCAGCCGCGCCATCCATCAGCTCGAGGAAGAGCTCGGCGGCCAGCTCTTCCGCCGCGAGCGCCACCTCACCCATCTGACCGATCTCGGCCGCCTCATGCTCCAGCACTTCGCGGCGATGAACAACGCCGCCGAGGCCGCCAAGGTCGAGGCCAACCGCTACTCCAAGCTCAGCGGCGCGCCGCTCAATCTGGGCAGCTCGGCATCGATGGGCGCTGATGTGCTCACCGGTTACCTCACGGCCCTGCGCATCGATGCGCCCGACCTCCAGGTCAACGTCTGGGAAGCCAATTGCGAGGAGCTCGAGGACTCACTGCTTCGCGGTGAAATCGACGTCGCGCTCTCGAGCGTCATGCACGACAGCGACCGCGTTCGGGTCATGCCGCTCTTCCGCGAATATTTCTACGTGATCTGCGCACCCGATCATCGCTTCGCCCGCATGAACGCCGTCCCGCTCAAGGAACTCGAGGGCGAGGACTATGTGCAGCGCGTTCACTGCGAGTTTCCGTCCAACCTCAAGCGGCTCGGCGCCACCCGTCCATTCGACTATGTGAACCTCCGCTATGTCGGCGAGCGCGAGGACTGGATCCAGGCGCTGGTGCGCGCCGGCATGGGCTGCGCCATCATGCCCGAACATCTCTCGCTCCTGCCGGGCATCGAAAAGCGCATGCTGATCGATCCTGAAGTGCACCGCGAGGTGAGCCTTGCAACCGTCGCCGGCCGGCCGCACAGCGCCCCGGTCGCTGCTGCCGTGGCCGCTGCGAAGCGAAATCGGTGGCCGCGAACCGACAATCCCGCCGCCGTCCTCGCCTGACGTTACGCGTCGCGCAACGATCCGTTAGCCTGATTGCGGCTGTCGAAACAGCCGGCGCGCGGCCATTTTCCTCCCATCCAAACAGGAGGAACCTATGAGCAACGTCTACACCCAGACCAACCAGACCCAGAACCAGATCATCAACTTCCGCCGCGGCATGGATGGCCGCCTGATGGAAGTGCAGCGCGTGTCGACCGGCGGCAAAGGGACCAATGGCTATGTTCCGCTCACCGGTGAGGAGTCCGGCCCGGACTCGCTGATCAGTTCCAACGCCGTCATCGTCAGCCGCGACCGCAAATATCTCTTCGCCGTCAACGCCGGCGAGAATTCCGTCTCGAGCTTTGCCATCGGCATGGACGGCATGCTGACGCTCATCGACACCCAGGCGACCGGCAAACCGGTGATGGGCCGCTCGGGCACGGCATCGAGCCTTGCCTACAATGACCGCGACTCCGTCCTCTACGTGTCCCACTCGCTCGGGCCCGACCACATTCGCGCCTTCACCGTGATGGGCGGCAAGCTGACGCTTCGTATGGACGTCAAGAGCGTCAACCTGCCCGACATGTCGGACCGCGTGATCACCCAGATCGCGACGTCCCCCGACAACCAGTATCTCATCGCCTGCGTGCTCCTCGACGCCCGCCCCAATGCCGATGGCCTGACGCCCGCCAAGGAAAAGAACCTCGTGCTCTTCCCGATCGGGATGGGCGGCTTCCTGGGCGATGCTCTCTTCCGCAATTCGGGCGGCGTCACCCCCTTCGCCACCGCGTTCCTCAACGGCAAGAAGGACATGTTCGTGACCGTCCTCGCCGCCGAAAGCGCCGCGGTCCTCTCGACCCTCGCGGCCAATGGCAACGTCAAGACCACCAAGCCCTCCAAGATCGATGTCGGTATGTCGCCCGAGCCCTCGGAGATCTGCTGGGTCTCGATCAGTGAAGACGACCGTTTCGCCTTCGGTGCCAATTTTGGCTACGGCACCGTCAGCACCTTCCGCATCGACGACAGCGGTGTGATGGTGAAAATGAGCACCGCTGCCCAAGAGATGGGCGACGGCTCGTTCAAGGGCCTCGCCGGCGTTCCCTCGAGCGGCGCGGGCGACAACGCCGTCGCCGGCGGTTTCCTGTTCCAGCTCTACGCCAATGCCAGCAAGCTCGTCGGCTACAAGATCGGCGACGATGGCCGGCTCACCAAAGTCAGCGAAGTCCCGGTCCCCCACAACTCGACGCAGGGCCTCGCCGTCGCCTGACACCTCCCCGCACAGCTCCCTCCCATCCGCGGGAGGGAGCGAAATCGCGGCCGGCGTGTTAGCCTGCCGCCGTGTGCAACGACTACGAGCAGCACGTCACCAACGCCGATTACGTCCGCGCCATTGCGGCCGCCGAGCTCGACGCTGCCAAATCGAGCGCGTCGGACCTTCCCGCCGCCGACGACATCAAGATCGGCGACCTCGGCCCCGTCCTCGTTGCGGTCGGCAACGGTGTCGGCCTCCGCCCAATGCGCTTCGGCTGGGCGCCGCCGCGCAAAGGCGCCTCTCCCGTCTTCAACTTCAAATCCGACGGCCGGCATTTCGAAAAATCGAAACGCTGCGTCGTGATCCTCTCCGGCTTCTTCGAATTCACCGGAACGAAGTACCCAAAGACAAAACATCGTTTTAGTCTGAAGGGACAACCGGCCATGGGGATCGCCGGGCTCTACCACGAGGCGGAAGGCGACGAGCCCGAAAGCTTTACGATGCTGACCACCGCACCGGGCCCCGACATCGCGCCCTACCACGACCGCCAGGTCTGCGTCCTCGCTCCCACAGACTGGTCCGCCTGGCTCTACCTCACCAAACCCGAAGCCGAGCTGCTAAAGCCCCTCCCTCCAGGATCACTGCTGGTCAAGACAGTGCGCAAAGGCGCGAAGTAGCAAGGCACACCGGCGGTCGCATTGTCCGTTGGAGCCCCGCGCTCGACAGTTCGACTACGCGCACCAGGTCATTGCCGCGAAAGCGGGTATCCCCGTTTCCGAAGCGAGCCCAGCCAATAAAGATCCCGTTTTCGCGGGAATGACGCTGCGAGCTGGCCACGGTCGGGCCCGACCCCGATGTCATTCCGGCGAAGGCCGGAATCCATCCGTGATGTGATTCATCCACTCGGTGGTGGCGATTGGCTTCATGGCTGGACCCCGGCCTCCGCCGGGGTGACACTGCGCGTGTGGCTCTCCACAGGAGCGATTTGATCCTGCGGGTCGGTTCGAATTCCCGACAAGCGGGAGGGATAGGTGTGTCACTGCCACCTTCGCTGAGGTCCTAGCATTCCCAGCCCTCTCCAGCCATTTCGCAGCAATCTATCCATGCCCCTCCGACCCACCCCGATTATCCCCCACCTCCTCGCATCGGGCGGGGTCGCGACTGTAGCGCGACACTTGATTTTTGAGTGCGGGACACTTGATTTTGGAGCAGCTTCTCCGGCGGCTACTGGATCATCTCGAAAGCCCTTCGAGCGCCCCTTGAAAAGTCTAGCGGGTCTTCCCTGACACCAACCGGGCAAGTTATGAAAGGAATCGCTGGCGGGGAGCCTGCTGGTCCATGGCCTTCCGGAGCGCTTCGACGTCCATTGCGAACGGGCTAGTGCGGTTCACGAAATATGAGTCGGAACCACTCCTGCCGACGAAGACGAACTGAGGATCTACTAGACCAACCAGCGAACGTTGTTCAGCCGGCTTATTGCACTCGAGGGTCATTGCATGAGCCCTCACCGTCTAAAAGTCCAAGCCGCCAAGAACCTGGGGCTCGGCTCCCTCGACGTCCACGGAAAGGTAGTGGACTTCGGTGACGCTGGCCTCGCTGAGCATTGAAGATAGCGGGCGGCAATTCACCTCAATGCGAACTTCGTAACGGCCCTCGCGCTCGATGCGTCGTATGTCTGCCTTACCTTCCAGGCCGCCCAATCCACCGCCTCGCGCGCGTATGAACGTTGCCTTCCCATCGCTGTCAGATACCGCAAATTGAAAGTTGACCGTGTTAGGGCGGTTCGCGCACAACAGGGCGTAATTTCTCGGCTCTGGCTCTACACAGACTCCTCGCCAGCCGGGTTCTTCCTCAAAGAACAGCGTGTTGCTGAACCTGATGCCGTAGAGGGCGCCGACCTCAACGAATGTCCCCTCGCGAAAGCCTAGGAACAGATGCTCATCGAGTATCTCATCCTGGCGGATTTGACTGTGAAATGGCATTGCTAGCTCAAGGTGGCAGGCAGACGCGAAACGCAAGAAGCACCCGTGTGCCTCATCGGAATGATGCGACGACCGCCGGCAGCGATATCACGGCCGCGCTGAGTGTGATCGATACCGCGACGCTTCCGCCACTGGAAAAGGCGCCATGGGCTGAAGTGCGGCCAATAAAGCCCTCGCCCACGGCATCAACATCCTCCGTGATGCCAGCCCAGGTAACCGTGGGCAGGGCCGTGCTGCCACCTGGTTCACCGAAGCCGACGATGATGCCGCCATCAGGCACGCTGACATTGTTCGACCAGGTGCCCGCCGGTGCGCCCGTCTGGACGTCAGATGCAGCACCGCCATTCAGGAGGTTGTAAGCTGCATAGACCGAGTACGAGCAGTTCACGATCCCGCCGGAGTGATTGACCGCAATAGTGGCGGTCGTGTTGTTGGGCCAGGGAATAGCGAAGAAGTCGGCTGCCTCGGTCCCCGCACCGCCGTTGGCATGCCCGATAGATGTCGCGGCGCTCCCGTCCACTATGAAGGACGAGACTGTGACGTCCCCGCTGGTGGATCGACGGCCGACGCCGATGATCAGCACTCGCGTCGGGTCCGCGGCACCGATTGCGACCGTCGCGAAAGAGTAGTTGGTCTGATCAGCGGTGTTGACCCCATTAGCCTCTAGGCTCGCCGACGCCGGCGCATCAGCTGCGGCGACTGAGCTGGTTGCACGTGTTTTGATCGGGGTGGTCAGGGGCACGACGTCTGTCGCGAGCCGCGGCACCGCCCGACCGGCCCGCGACACCTTTTCGAACGGGCTTCCGACGATCTTCGAAAGGCTTTCGAGGCCGCCGCCCGCACTCCAGGTTCAAGTGTCCCGGCGCGGGCTCACTCCAAACTCAAGTGTCCAGCCGTTCCTCCCGCAGGCCGCCGAGCTCCCCCGGCCAAAGCCTCGGGCCACCGGGCCCTTTCGCCCATGCCCAGGGATTCCCACGAAATCCCGCGTACTCCGGCTCCATGTGTCCACCAACAGCGACGAACGTCTCGGGGGGAGGGTCCGGGTGGTGGGGATGTCGATCCCCGCCGCATCGGGCCTTTTGGGTGACCTACGGGGCGTGACACTGCACTTCGGGTCCGGGATGCCGTTCCTGCTGCCTTTGCCGGCGGGAGGGCGGGATGTTCTGGCTGGCAGGGGCCGGGGCAGAGCTCGAGCACTGGATCATAATTTAAGGCATTCGGCACCCATGAGGATCCGATGCAGTCCCTGGATGCGGGGCGGCACAAAAAGTCCCATTACCTTCCGACTAACGGCGTAGGCCGATGTCCCGCCCGCCGCCCGAACTCGCGGGCGCGCATGTTGGTGAGGGGTGGGGCACCGTTCTTTGACATCGCCGGCAATGGCCGGTGAGCGCTTCCGCTTGCCTTGGAGTACGCGCCTAGGACTAGACAGCATCCCAGGCGACGGCTAGGGCAAGCCATGGTCGCTGAACCCGCGTTTGCCGATCTGCCGACTAACGGGAAGCTCCTTGGCCTGGACTTGGGAACCAGGACCATCGGCGTCGCCGTCTCCGACGGACTGCGGCTCACAGCCACTCCAATCGAAACCGTCGCGCGTACCAAATTCACAGCCGACGCGCAGCGCCTCGGGCAACTTGTCGCGGAAAATCAGGTCGTCGGCCTCGTCCTCGGCCTTCCGCTCAACATGGACGGTTCGGAAGGACCGCGAGCCCAGTCCGCGCGAGCCTTCGCACGGAGTCTCAAGGCCAAACTGCCGTGCCCCCTGGTGTTCTGGGACGAACGGCTCTCTACAGCCGCCGTGGATCGGATGCTGATCGAGGGCGGCACCCGACGCGACCGGCGGGCGGAAGTCGTCGACAAGCTCGCCGCTTCCTACATTCTGCAGGGTTTTCTCGATCGACTGCGTAGCTAGTGGGTCCGTTGACGGCGCAGCAGCAAGTATCGAACCGCCAAAGCGATAGCCCGCGGGACAGGACGGTCTCGCCGGTACCCGGCGATCGACCGGGTTGAAACACCGAGGTGTCTCGCCGCCTCCTCGATTGTCATGCCCAGTCCATCGAGCGCACCCCGGAATTCGTGGCTCGACATTCTCGCCAACGCCAAATCTTGAAGCCATGATAGGCCGATCTCAGACCCATCATCCCAAATGATCGAGCGACCCTCCGGGCCCGGCCGTACGGTGCGAAACAAGAGTTCTCGCACAGCAACGGGCCTTCTTGAGAATCTCACCAGGACTGGCTTCAGATCGATGATCTCGTCGAGTCCCGATCGCCAGAATAAATGCACGCTACGACCTTCGAGTGGAACAACGTTTCCGACCCGATCCCGGTCTTTGAATTCCAGTTCTCCGGTCGCTTGCACCATCGCGGAAGTGTAGTCGGCTTGAGTCGGCTCCCGGAATTCGGGGCTCTGCCAACGCTCTTTTGGGCGCGACAATAAGAACATCCACATGCGATCCGGCCGGTGAGGTGGAAATGCGGGCCCTCTGAATCGACGCCCCGCTCAAACAAAGCCAATGTAAACTGGAAACTCCGATGATCAGCAGATTCATTGCCTTCCCCCCACCTGAAAGCGCGCAATGTGGCGGGATTTGGCAAGAAAGATATTAGTGGAAAAACGTAGGGCAAACAGCCTACAGGGAAGGGATGTTCGCTTTTTGTTCTATTGTCAATGATCTTGTAGTATTGTGGGTCAGTGCGGCTTGCCCCTCCCCAGTTGCTGGGCTAGACCCCGGCCGCATCGAGGAACCGGAGCGGAATGACCAATCCCGCGGGCACAGGACGACCCTTCCCCCACCGCAACCTCCTCGGTATTTCCCAACTGAATCAATTCGAAATCGCCGAGTTTCTCGACCGCGCCGAAGCCATGATCCCGGTCTCGCGGCAGCAGCGCAAATCGCTGCCGACCCTCAGCGGCAAGACCCAGATCAACCTCTTCTACGAGCCCTCTACCCGCACCCAGGCCAGCTTCGAGATCGCCGGCAAGCGGCTCGGCGCACAAGTCACCAACATGTCGGTCAAGACCTCGTCAGTGACCAAGGGCGAGACGCTGATCGACACCGCCGCCACCCTCAACGCCATGCAGCCGGACGTGATCATCGTCCGGCATCCGGCGTCGGGTGCGGTGGAGCTGCTCAGCCAGAAGGTCGGCTGCGCCGTCATCAATGCCGGCGACGGCTCGCATGAACATCCGACGCAGGCCCTGCTCGATGCGCTCACGATCCGTCAGCATAAGGGGCGCCTAGCCGGACTGACGGTCGCCATCTGCGGCGACATCGCCAATTCACGGGTCGCGCGGTCGAATTTGCTGCTGCTCGGCGCCATGCAGGTGCGGACCCGTGTCATCGCGCCGCGCACGCTCCTGCCCAAGGGTATCGAGCGGCTGGCCACCGAAGTCTTCACCGACATGCGCGAAGGCCTCAAGGGCGCCGACGTCGTCATGATGCTCCGCCTCCAGCACGAGCGCGCTGCCGGCCGGCTGATCCCCTCGGTGCGCGAATACTATCGCTTCTACGGACTCGATGCCGAGAAGCTGGCGCTGGCGAAACCCGATGCGATCGTCATGCATCCGGGCCCCATGAACCGCGGCGTCGAGATCGATCCGGCGATTGCCGACGGCCCACGCTCGGTGATCACAGAGCAGGTCGAGATGGGCGTCGCCGTCCGTATGGCGGTGCTCGATGCGCTTCTCGCCGATCCCTCGCAGGTGGCAGCATGAGCACGCTGGTCATCAGTAATGCGCGGATCATCGACCCAGCGAGCAATACGGACCACGCCGGTGCCGTGCTTGTTCGAGACGGCAAGATCGAGGGCGTCGCCGCAGGTGCGCCGGCTGGTGTTCCCGAGGACGCTGAGGTCGTCGATGCGCGGGGGCTGATCGCAGCGCCCGGGCTCATCGACATGCGGGTGTTCACCGGCGAGCCGGGTCACGAATACCGCGAGACTCTTGCCACCGCTTCTGAGGCGGCAGCGGCCGGCGGCGTAACATCGTTCGTCCTCATGCCGGATACCACGCCTGTGGTGGATGACGGGGCGATCGTCGACTTCATCATCCGTCGCGCGGCTGCAACCGCGAACGTCAACGTACTGCCGGCAGCAGCCCTGACCAGAGGGCTGCGCGGCGAGGAGATCACCGAATACGGCCTGCTGCGCGAGGCCGGCGCAGCCTACCTCACAGACGGACGCGGGTCGATCCAGTCTGCCGGCCTGATGCGTGCAGCCATGAGCTACGCCGCGAATTTCGACATGGTGATCGCCCACAATACCGCCGATGCGTCACTAGTCGCCGATGGCGTGATGAATGACGGCGAGCTCGCAACGATCTCGGGGCTCCGGGGCATTCCACTCGAAGCCGAAACGATCCCCCTCGCCCGCGACCTGCAGCTCGCAGCGCTTACAGGCGTCCGCTATCACGCCGCGCAGATTTCGACCGCGGGATCAGCGACGCTGGTGGCCGCTGCCAAGCAGAAGTCGCAGAGGCTGTCGGCGGGACTTTCGATCAACAATCTCGCTCTCAACGAGAACGACGTTTCACCCTATCGCACCTTCTTCAAGCTCAGCCCTCCTCTGCGCTCGGAAGACGATCGGCAGGCAATGATCGAGGCGCTCAGATCTGGCGCTATCGACGTCATCCACTCCGCGCACGACCCGCAGGATTCCGAGGTGAAGCGGCAACCCTTCGCCGAGGCGTCCGAGGGTGCGATCGGGCTTGAGACCCTGCTGGCTGCGGCCCTGCGGCTCGTACACTCGGGGGACGTGCCGTTGATGACCGTGCTTCGCGCGATGACGCACCGTCCGGCCGAGGTCCTTGGGCTGACCTCCGGCAGGCTGGCGGCCGGGGCGCCGGCAGACATCATCTTGATCGATCCGGACTATCCCTGGGTCGTCGCCGAAAAGGACATCCGCTCCCGGTCCCGGAACACTGCGTTCGAGGGCGCCAAGCTCCAGGGCGCCGTGATGGAAACCTTCGTTGCGGGCCGCTCCGTCTTCCGACATGCTGACCGGCGGGGGGACAAATGACCTATCTGGGCTTTCTCATCGCCGCGGTGATGTCCTACCTGCTCGGGTCCATCCCGTTCGGGCTGCTGCTCACGCGCGCCGCAGGCCTCGGCGACGTCCGCAAGATCGGATCGGGCAATATCGGCGCCACCAACGTACTCCGTACTGGCCGGCGCGGGCTGGCGGCGGCGACGCTGGTGCTTGATACGCTCAAGGGCGTCGTCGCGGTGACGATCGCGAAATATTTCTGGCCGGGTGACACGGTCTTCATCGCCGCCGTCGCGGTGTTCCTCGGCCATTGTTTCCCGATCTGGCTTGGCTTTAAGGGCGGCAAGGGCGTTGCGACATTCATCGGCATCCTCCTCGGCATCGCCTGGCCCGTCGGTGTGATCTTCTGCGCGGTGTGGCTCTTCATCGCTGTGACGCAGAAGATGTCATCGCTCTCGGCCCTCACGTCAGCGGTCACCGCTCCCATCTTTGCCTACGTCGTCTGGCTCATGGGCTGGGCACCCGATGCCGACGGTACCAAGTTCGCCGCAACCGCCGCGCTGCTCGCAGCGATCCTGATCTACAACCACCGCGCCAATATCGGGCGCCTGATCCAGGGCACTGAGCCTAAGATCGAATTGGGCCGGAGAGCCGAATGAGTGGCGGCGCCGGGACCAAGCTCACGCCGTCCCAGCGTATCGCCTGGCTGAGGCTTATCCGTACGCCCAATGTCGGACCGGTGACGTTCCGCCAGTTGCTTAACCGAACTGGATCGGCGGAAGCCGCGATCGCAGAACTGCCCCGGCTTGCGAGCAAAGTCGGCGTTGGGACCAAGATCCCGACGATCGCCGAGGCCGAAGGCGAAATTGCCGCCGTCGAGAAGCTGGGCGGACGCATGGTCGCGTCCGGTGAGCCGGACTATCCACCGCTGCTGAGGCACATCTCGGGGGCTCCGCCGTTGGTCTCCATCATCGGCGGTGAAGGGCTCGATACCGGACGCACGGTAGCGATCGTCGGGGCGCGCAATGCGTCCGCGGCAGGACAGCGAATGACCGCGGTGCTCGCTGCCGATCTTGGCGAGCGCGGCTACACCGTCGTGTCAGGCCTCGCGCGGGGCATCGATGCGGCAGCGCACAAGGCTTCTCTGACCAGCGGGACCATCGCAGTGCTCGCGGGCGGTCTCGACTGCATCTACCCGGAAGAGAACATCCCCCTCGCGAAGAGCATCGTCGAAAACGGGGGCATGCTGCTCAGCGAAATGCCGATGGGCTGGTCTCCGCGGGCTCAGGATTTCCCGCGGCGCAACCGGCTGGTCTCGGGCCTATCGCTCGGCGTCGTCGTGGTGGAGGCCGCCAAGCGCTCGGGCTCACTGATCACAGCGCGGCTCGCACTCGAACAAAATCGCGATGTTTTTGCCGTGCCCGGCTCACCGCTCGATCCACGAGCGGAGGGCGGCAATCATCTCATCCAGCAGGGCGCGAAGCTCGTGACGAATGCCGAGGACATCATCGAAGTCCTGAGCGAAGCCGATCCGTCACGGCAGATCCTCCTCGAGCCGGACTGGGCGCCCGAGCTGCCTGCCCTTTTCGCGGACGGCGAGCCCTCGACCGGCGACCGTGCGCGGTTGATTGAAGCGCTGAGCCCCACGCCGGTGCAGGTGGATGAGCTCATCGCGACCACCGGGCTATCAGTCACCGCGGTCCAAACTCTGCTCCTCGAACTCGATTTGGGCGGTCAAATCGAGTGGTCGAGCGGGCAATTGGTGGCACTCCGGCCTTAGCTCACAAAATAGTTCCCCCTAAAGGGGGAATGCGGCAGATGCGGACGCGCAAGGTTGACAGCCCCGGCGGCTTTCACCATTTTCCGCCGCGTTCAAGACCCCTCCGAAAGCGTTGCTATGAAGCTGGTCGTCGTCGAAAGCCCGGCCAAGGCCAAGACAATCAACAAGTATCTGGGCAAGGACTATGAGGTTCTCGCCAGCTACGGCCACGTGCGCGACCTGCCGGCCAAGGATGGTTCGGTCCGTCCCGACGAAGACTTCGCGATGGATTGGGAGGTCGATACCGCCTCCCGCAAGCGGCTGAGTGACATCGGCAATGCGCTCAAGGACGCGGACGAACTGATCCTTGCAACCGACCCCGACCGCGAAGGCGAGGCGATCAGTTGGCACGTGCTTGACGTGCTTCGGCAGAAGAAGCTGGTCAAAGACAAGCCCGTGAGCCGGGTGGTGTTCAACGCCATCACCAAGAACGCCATCACCGAGGCGATGAAACATCCGCGGCAGATCGACGAGCCGCTGGTCGACGCCTACCTGGCGCGCCGCGCGCTCGACTATCTGGTGGGCTTCACGCTCTCGCCCATCCTCTGGCGGAAGCTGCCGGGCTCGCGCTCGGCGGGCCGCGTTCAGTCGGTGGCGCTCAGGATCGTGTGCGACCGCGAGACAGAGATTGAGAAGTTCAAGCCGGTCGAGTACTGGTCGATCGCGGGTAGGCTCAACGAGAAGGGCAAGAGCTTTGAGGCTCGGCTGTATTCCGTTGACGGCAAGGTCTCGGACAAGCTGGACGTCAGGTCCGGCGCGGACGCCGATGCCCTGAAGCGCGCCATCGAAAGCGGCCGCTTCGAGGTGCGCTCGGTCGAGAAGAAACCGACCAGGCGAAACCCCTACGCGCCATTCACCACTTCATCTTTGCAGCAAGACGCAAGCTCGCGGCTGGGCTTCTCACCGAACCGAACGATGCAGCTCGCGCAGCGGCTCTACGAGGACGGCGTCATTACCTATATGCGGACCGACGGCATCGACATGGCGCCCGAGGCGATCTCGGCCGCGCGCAGTGCGATCGAGAAGGAATTCGGTTCGGCTTACCTGCCGCCGACGCCGCGCATCTATCAGAACAAGGCCAAGAACGCGCAGGAAGCGCACGAGGCCATCCGCCCGACGGACATGTTCCGGCATCCCGAGACGGTCGGCGACCTCGACCAGCGCAAGCTCTACGGGCTGATCTGGCGGCGTACCCTCGCCTCGCAGATGCGACCAGCCGAGATCGAGCGGACCACGGCAGACATCGCGGTGAATGCACCTGGCCGCGACATCGTGTTGCGCGCGGTGGGGTCGGTCGTGACGTTCGCGGGGTTCCTCGCGGTCTATGGCATCGCGGCCAAGGAAGATCGTGGTGAGGACGACCAGGACGACGACGATCGCGAGCTGCCGGCGCTGGCGGTTGGCGATCATCCGAAGCTCGAAGAAGCTTTGATCGAGCAGCACTTCACACAGCCGCCACCGCGCTACACCGAGGCGAGCCTCATCAAGAAGATGGAAGAACTCGGCATCGGCCGGCCGTCGACCTATGCGGCGACGATCTCGGTGCTGCAGGAACGCAATTATGTGCGGCTCGAGAAGCGGGCGCTCTTTCCCGAGGATCGCGGACGGATCGTCACGGCTTTCCTTGAGAGCTTCTTCAAGAAGCTCGTCGAGTACGGATTCACTGCCGATCTCGAAGGCAAGCTCGACCAGATCTCGGCCGGCGAGCTGAGCTGGAAGGACGTGCTCCGCGACTTCTGGACCGACTTCACGCGGCAGGCCGACGAGATCAAGGATCTGCGTGTTTCGCAGGTCCTCGATGCCCTCAACGACCTCCTCGCGGACCACATCTTCCCGCCCAAGGCGGACGGTTCCGATCCACGCATCTGTCCTAACTGCGGTACTGGGCACCTGTCGCTAAAGCTCGGCAAGTTCGGCGCCTTCATCGGCTGCTCAAACTATCCCGAGTGCCGCTACACCATGCAGTTGAGCGATGCGGCGACTGGCGGCGCAGAAAAGGCACCCGGCGATGGCATCCTCGGAGTGGATCCGGAGAGCGGGCTCAACGTCTACTTGAAGTCCGGCCGTTTCGGTCCATATGTGCAACTCGGCGACGGCGACGAGCCGAAGCGGTCCTCTCTTCCCAATGGCTGGTCTCCCGACTCCCTGACGCTGGAGAAGGCGCTGCTCCTGCTGGCGCTACCCCGCGCGGTCGGCCTTCACCCGGAAACGGGGGAGCCGATCAGCGCGGGCATCGGCCGATACGGGCCGTTCATCCTGCATGCCGGCAAATACGCCAACCTTCCCGATGTCGAGGAAGTCTTCACGGTCGGCCTCAACCGCGCGGTGGACCTGCTCGCTCAGAAGGCCGCGGGGGGCGCGCGCTTCGGTCGTGGAGCCACACCGATCAAAGCGATCAAGACCTTCGAGCACGACGACGGCGCGATCTCAGTACGCGATGGCCGCTACGGCCCATACGTCAACCAGGGCAAGATCAACGCGACGCTGCCGAAATCGGTAAAGCCGGAGGATGTAACCCTCGAGCAGGCGCTCGAGCTCATCGCCGAGCGGGCCGCCAAGGGCGGCGGCAGGAAGCCGGCGCGCAAGGCGGCAGCAAAAGCCCCGGCAAAGAAGGCGGCGGCGAAGAAAGCTCCGGCCAAGAAGGCAACTACAAAGAAACCAGCGGCGAAAAAGACCGCCAAGAAACCCTCCACGGTGGAGGCCTGATGGCCCTCGTGGGGGTTTGAACCACGAAAGAACATTGATGGCGAGACCGCCAAAATCTCATTCTACTCCGAAGTCCCACCGCCAATACGCGGTCGGCACACTGCCCTCGCGTGAGGCGATCATCGAGGCCATGGCCGAACGGCCTGACCTCGACGGCAAACGCGATCTGGCGAAATATTTCGGCATTCACGGCGACATGCGTACGCCCTTCAAGCTCCTGCTCAAAGAGATGGAGGGCGACGGCATCTTGACGCGGACCCGCAAGGCAATCCGCCGCACGGCGACGCTGCCGGGCGTGACCGCACTGGATATTCCGGCAGATGCGGACCCGGATAATCTCCACGCATTTCCGGCTCAATGGGACGAAGCGACCGAAGGAGAGCGGCCGCGCGTTGCTCTAGCCATCGGCGGCAATGCCCGGGTCGTGCCCGGTCCCGGCGACCGCATCCTCGCGAGGATCGATGCCGGCGAGGGCCCCCTGCCCGTCTACACCGCCCGCCCAATGAAGATTCTGGATAAGCCCCGGCGTGGGCAGATCGGCATCGTTCGAATTGACGAGGGTGGCGCGCGCCTCGTTCCGGTTGACCGGAAACAGAAGGAAATGCGGATTGACGGCGGTGATCTCGGCGACGCCCGCGACGGCGACCTGGTCGAGGTGACGACGAAGGTCAGCGGTCGACTGATGATCTCCAAGGCCAAGGTCGCGGCGGTCATTGGCAACCCGAACTCCGAGGGCGCGGTTTCGATGATCGCGGTCCACAACCTGGAGATACCGTACCGCTTCCCGGCCTCCGTGTTGAAAGAGGCGGAGGCCGCCAAGGAGGCTTCCCTCAGGGGTCGGGAGGACTGGAGACACATTCCGCTGATCACCATCGATCCCCCCGATGCCAAAGATCATGATGACGCAGTGCATGCCGAACAGGATACCGACAAGGCCAATCCGGGCGGACACATCGTGACCGTCGCCATTGCCGATGTGGCCGCCTATGTGCAGCCGGGCACCGCGCTCGACCGCGAGGCCTATCTGCGCGGCAACTCCGTCTATTTCCCCGATCGCGTTGTCCCGATGCTGCCCGAGCGCATCTCCAACGATCTCTGCTCGCTCAAGGAAGGCGAGAACCGGCCGTCATTGGCGGTCAGGATGGTATTCGATTCCGATGGACGGAAAAGGCGGCACAGCTTCCATCGGGTGTTGTTCCGCTCGGCCGCCAAGCTGAGCTACCAGCAGGTGCAGGCCGCCATTGACGGCCGCCCGGACGACAAGACGGGTCCTCTTCTCGAGCCGATCCTGAAGCCGCTCTATGCGGCCTATGCTGCGATGCTGAAGGCTCGCGACAAGCGCGGCCCGCTCGATCTCGACCTCCCGGAGCGCAAGATCGTGCTCGACGCCAAGGGGATGGTCGCGGACGTACGGACGCCCGAACGGCTTGAGGCGATGCGCCTTATCGAAGAGATGATGATTGCCGCCAATGTCTCTGCGGCCGAGACGCTCGAGAAGCACAGGACCGCCCTGCTCTACCGCGTTCACGACACCCCGAGCCGCGAAAAACTCAACGCACTGCGTGAATTTCTGAATTCGCTGGATCTGCCATTCGGCAAGTCCGAGGCGGTGCGGCCCGGCGACTTCAACCGCGTTCTGGACAAGGCGCGGGCCAATGGCCGTATTCAGCAAGTCAGCGAGATGGTGCTGCGCTCGCAGGCACAGGCCGAATACGCGCACGAGAACTATGGGCATTTCGGTCTCAACCTCGATCGCTACGCGCACTTCACCTCGCCGATCCGGCGCTATGCCGACCTGATCGTCCATCGAGCCCTCATCGCGGCGCTGAAGCTTGGCGATGACGGGCTGACGGATGCCGAGGTCGCAAGGCTGCCGGCGATCGCCTCGCATATTTCGGGCACTGAGCGGCGCGCGATGCTCGCAGAGCGCGAGACCAGCGACCGGCTGCTGGCTCAGTTTCTTGCCGGCAAGATCGGCGCGGAGTTCGACGGCCGGATTTCGGGCGTGACCCGCTCCGGCCTGTTTGTCCGTCTGATCGAAACGGGCGCCGACGGTTTCATTCCCGCCTCCACGCTCGGTCAGGACTACTATCGCTTCGTCGAGGAAATGCAGGCGATGGTCGGGGATCGCGGCGGCGAGACGTTTCGGATCGGCGATGATGTGAAAGTACGGTTGATCGAGGCGGCACCGGTCGCTGGGGCGCTTCGCTTCGAGCTCCTCAGTGAAGGCAGCCGCGGCAAACCGTCATCTGGGAAACGAGGGTCTAAGCGCCCATCTCGGAGCTACGGCCCGAAGGGCCGCAGGAGATAGCGCATGCCCGTTTCCGTCAGCTCTCCCGCCGAACAGCGAGATGTCGGCCGCGCCATCTGGAACGGCACGCGGCTGCGCTGCCCGCATTGCGGCCAAGGACATCTGTTCCGCTCCTATCTCAAGGTTTCCGACCATTGCGAGGTCTGCGGCGAAGAGTTCTTCCACCACCGCGCGGACGATTTCCCGCCCTACATCGCGATCTTCATCACCGGTCATCTGATCGTCGGCCTGCTGCTCGAGTTGCAGTTCCATTTCGAGATCGCGCCCTGGATTTACCTCGCGACGCTGGTGCCGCTGGCACTGATCCTGCCGCTGGTGATGCTTCCCTCGATCAAGGGAGCGGTCGTCGGGTTACAATGGGCGACACGCATGCATGGGTTCGATCCGGCGCACCGTCCCACCGGTGCGGCGGAGGCCAAGATCAGCGCTTGACAGCAGGCCGTTCGCGGGCCGGCGCACAACCTTGACAATCGGTCGCAAATCCGTAGTTTGCGCGCAAATTTGAGGGCCGTGGCCCGCTTTCCCAAGGATTTCCGACATGGCCAAGGCCGCATCGATCAAGATCAAGCTCGTGTCCAGCGCCGACACGGGCTTCTACTATGTGACGAAAAAGAATTCGCGCACGCAGACCGAGAAGCTGAGCTTCAAGAAATACGATCCGGTTGTGCGCAAGCACGTCGAGTTCAAGGAATCCAAGATCAAGTAGTTCCGGCTCTGGCGCCTGACGAAAAAGCCCCGCAGATGCGGGGCTTTTTGTTTGCATGGGCCTTCAGATTTGAGTGGCCGATCCGGAGAGGGTGCCGAAGAGGCCTCGCAACAGCTCCGGACCGGCCGCCCTACGGACTTCAGGAGTTGCGGCGGACCTGAGGGAACCGTAGGGAGCTTTTGGGGTGGATTTGAAGTCCATCCCGTTGCCGACACCCTTAGCGCGCGCATGGCGCAACTCAACCAGAGCTGGTGGTGGTAGTGAATTGTTAACCCTACCTCTTGTGCCTTCGGCGCAGAGGCATTGAGGCTCAAGCAGCGTCGAAAACGACGCGGTTCCGGCCTTCGCGCTTGGCCCGGTACAGAGCTACGTCCGCCCGCTTGAGGATCGTCTCGGGCGTGTCGAGGGCCGTTTCGTTGAGGGCCACGCCGACCGAGCAGGTCACCATCAGCGGCCGGCTTTCCTGGGTCTCGAAGCCTCTCTCGGCAACCGCCATACGAACGCGTTCGGCGACGCCCTGCGCTTGCCGGTAGTCCGTATCGGGCATCAACACGACGAACTCTTCGCCACCAAACCGGCACGCAAGATCGACACCGCGAATGTTGCGGCGAAGGCGCTCAGCAAATTCGCGCAACACCGCGTCCCCGATGTCATGACCGTGGTTATCGTTGACCGACTTGAAGAAATCCATGTCGATCAGCATCAGCGCCATGTCGCGACTTTGCTCACGCGCCTTGTCGAGCATGAGGGAAAGGTGACGATCGAAATAACGACGATTGTAGAGCCCGGTGAGTTCATCGGTCACCGCCAGCGCCATGGTGTTGGTGACCGATTGCCTGAGCTCGGCAGCGTAGCGGAAACGACGGATTTGGGTGCGTACGCGTGCCGCGAGTTCGTTCCGCTCGACGGGCCGCATAATGAAATCGCTGACGCCCATGTCGAGGCCACGAACAACTTTGGTCCGGTCCACCTCATCGGCCACCAGGAGAATGGGCAGATTGCGGGTCACTTCGAGCGTGCGGATCTGCGAGCAGACCCTCAATGGATCAAATTCCCCCAGGGCCATGGAGACGATCGCCAGCTCATAGCCGCCGGTCGTCACCTGCAAGGGGGCGGCCTGCGGCTCGCTTAACACCTCGACCTGATGGGCGGTCGCGAGATAGTTGCGCAGCCGTTCGGCGCTGCGGGGATCGTTGTCGACCAGGAGTATCCGCCCGGCGGTGGAATTGCTCGCGTCCATCGCCCGCATGGCGTCTTCGATGGCGATTTCCTGCCCGGTCTGAGCCCGAGCGCGCAGCTCGTCGGTTATCGCTTTGAGGCGCACCAGGCTCTTGACGCGCGCCATCAGCTGGACGTCGTCGACCGGCTTCGTGAGGAAATCGTCGGCGCCGACCTGTAACCCCTTCACCCGATCCGAAGGCTGGTCCAGCGCCGTGATCATCAGCACCGGGATGTGGGCCGTCGCGGCATCGTTCTTGAGGCGCGTGCAAACCTCGAAGCCGTCCATCTGCGGCATCATCACGTCCAGCAGGACGATGTCAGTCTGACCCTCGCCGCAGATCGCCAGGGCCTCGCGACCGGACGATGCCGTTCGGACTTCGAAATACTCCGCGGTCAGGCGCGCTTCGAGCAACCGGACGTTGGTCGGAATATCGTCAACGATCAGCACGCGCGCTGTCAAAGACCGGCCGCCCCTCTACGCAAAACTTACCGGGAACAGGCCGTAGCGGCCCTAGTTGGCTGGCCCAATGTAGCGGGCAATGGTTTCCAAAAAGTGAGGCACGGAAATGGGTTTGCTGATGTAACCCTCGCATCCGCCCTGCAGAATCCGCTCCTCGTCGCCCTTCATGGCGAAAGCGGTCACCGCGATCACCGGGATCGACTGCAGATCGTCATCTTCCTTCAGCCATTTGGTGACGACCAAACCCGAAACTTCGGGTAACTGGATGTCCATCAGGATCAGATCGGGATGATGCGCTCGTGCCAGCCCGATGGCCTCCATCCCATTGCGGGTCTGGATGATCGAATAGCCACGTGATTCCAGTAGGTCGTTGAAGAGCTTCATATTGAGCTCATTGTCTTCAACGATCATGACGGTCTTGGACATGAAAATCCGCTCGGCAGAGGCTCGTGTTCTGCCCCATGCCCGGGCTAACATCAATCGCTTACGAAAGCAGTAATGGACCGCCCGCTTTGGCCCTCAAGCCGACTTCCCTGACTGTCTCCCAGCTCGCCGATCTGTGCCTTCAGCATTTGGCGCAGAACCCGGAGCAACTTGCTGAATTCATAGTGCAATCCGGTATCCATCCGGCGGACCTGCGCGGCTTGGTGGGCACGCATGATTTTGCTCACGGGATTATCGACTACGTCGTGGGCAACGAGGCACTCCTCCTCAATATCGCCGCGGAAAACAACGTCAGCCCCGAGGCGATTACACGGGCCTGGGCCGCGCACCATCACCACGAGCATCACTGATTCCGTTGGCGGCGACGGCCGGCGGACTGTGCTATGAGTGATCCGGGCGGTGCCCATTCC
>Ga0068853_100000948_pt1 | contig 20352 bp, 14 predicted proteins | sample KBSCornC32_FD_65655 | JGI IMG/M metagenome (GOLD analysis project Ga0068853, IMG submission 65655) | Corn rhizosphere microbial communities from Kellogg Biological Station, Michigan, USA - KBS Corn C3-2 | ecosystem: Host-associated > Plants > Roots > Rhizosphere > Soil ...
ATCGATGGCTGGCACCGCGAACACGGGCCGGTCGGTAACGATCCCGACGGCTATGAACGGTTCCTGCGTGAAATCGGCTACCTCGTCGACGAGCCGGGCCATTTCGAGATCGAAACCAGCGGGCTCGATCCCGAGATTTCGAGCCTTTGCGGCCCGCAGCTCGTGGTGCCGGTCTCCAACGCCCGCTACGCCCTCAACGCCGCCAACGCCCGCTGGGGCAGCCTCTACGACGCGCTCTACGGCACCGACGTGATCCCGCACGAAGGCCCATTCGCGCCCGACAAGGGGTTCAACCCCGAGCGCGGCGCCGCCGTCGTGGCTCGTGCTGCGGCTTTCCTCGACGAGGCCGTGCCCCTCAAGCAGGGCAGCCACGCCGACGCCATCGGCTACCGCGTCGCGCATCGCAACGGCGTCGCAACGCTCGTCGTCGACACCGAAGGCGGCGAACAGCTCCTCCGCGAGGCCGTGGCCTTCGCCGGCCAGGCCGAACATGACGGCAAGACCGTGCTTCTCCTCAAGCACCACCGCCTCCACATCGAGCTCGTGATCGATCGCAACAGTCCGATCGGCAAGACCCATCCGGCGGGCCTCGCTGACGTGGTGATCGAGTCCGCCCTGACCACCATCGAGGACTGCGAGGACTCGGTCGCGGCGGTCGATGCCGACGACAAGGTCGGCGTTTATGCCAACTGGCTCGGGCTGATGGACGGCACGTTGGCCGACACCTTCGAGAAGGGCGGCAAGACCGTCCACCGCGTGCTCAATCCCGACCGTAGCTACACCGCGCCGGATGGCTCGCCGCTCGTCCTCAAGGGCCGCGCGCTCCTCCTCGTCCGCAATGTCGGCCACCTGATGACGACCGACGCGATCCTCGATGCCGAGGGCCGCCCGATCGGCGAAGGGCTGATGGATGCGGTCGTGACGAGCCTCGCGTCGCTCCACGACAAGGGCAATTCGGCGACCGGCGCCATCTACATCGTCAAGCCCAAGATGCACGGGCCCGACGAGGTGCAGCTTGCCTGCGATATCTTCACGGCCGTCGAAGAGCTACTGGGCCTGAAGCCCCTGACCATCAAGATCGGCATCATGGACGAGGAGCGGCGGACTTCCGCCAACCTCAAGGCCTGCATCTACGCAGCCCGCCAGCGCGTGTTCTTCATCAACACCGGTTTCCTCGACCGCACCGGCGACGAAATCCATACCTCGATGGAAGCCGGCGCCGTGCTGCGCAAGGACCAGATCAAGTCCGAGCGCTGGATTCAGTCCTATGAGGACCGCAACGTCCTCATCGGCCTCTCGACCGGATTTGCCGGCAAGGCGCAGATCGGCAAGGGCATGTGGGCGCGGCCCGACGACATGGCCGAGATGCTCAAGACCAAGATCGCCCATCCCAACGCCGGCGCCAACACCGCCTGGGTCCCCTCCCCCACGGCGGCAACGCTCCACGCCCTCCACTATCACCAGGTCGATGTGTTCGAGGCACAGAAGCGCCGCCACAACCAGGCGACGCCGCCGCTCCGCGACCTGTTTTCGATGCCGGTGCTGAAACCCTTCGAACTCAGCCGCGAGGACATCAACCGCGAGCTCGAAAACAACGCGCAGGGCATTTTGGGCTACGTCGTGCGCTGGGTCGACCAAGGCGTCGGCTGCTCGAAAGTGCCCGACATCCACGATGTGGCGCTGATGGAGGACCGGGCGACCTGCCGCATCTCCTCGCAGGCCATTGCCAACTGGCTGCACCACGGCCTCGTCAACCGCGACGAGCTCTCGACCATCTTCGAGCGCATGGCCGCCGTCGTCGATCAGCAGAACGCTGGCGATCCGGGCTATGTCGCCATGGCCGGCAACTACCAGTCGATTGCCTTCCAGGCGGCGCTCGACCTGGCCGTCAAGGGTGCCGACCAGCCCTCCGGCTACACCGAGCCGATCCTCCACGCCGCGCGGCTCAAGGTGAAGGCCGCGGGCCGCGGCTAAAGCTTGTAGACCGGCAGCACGATCGCCGATTTGTGCTTGTGGTCGTGCAGGATTTCGATGTCGGCCGGCACCATCCGCGTCGCTTCCCCGATCGGCTCGTCCGTGCCGAGGTTGCGCATGAAGCGGGGATGCGCGCCGCTTGCAATCAGCACGCGTAGGCGATGCTTGCGCTGGAACGTGTGCGCGGTGGCGTGGAGGTTGAGGTCGATCGCCATCACGCCGTGATCGTCGCGCGGCGTCTCGGGGGTCGTACGGATGAACCCGTCGCAGATGTTGGTCGAGACACCCAGCGGGTTGACGTCGGAGATGCGGACGAAAAGGTCGCCGTGCCCGGTGCTCGTCCGCATGAAGATGCGCGCCGTGACGTTACCGATGATGGTCAGGGAATCCATCAACGGCACGGTCGAGAAGACCAGCACGTCCGGGCGGGCCTCGAGCGGGCGCTGCCAGACCGGACCCGCGCCGGTGAAGGCAAAGATCGCGCCGCCGAGATTGGGCGTCGGATCGGCCGGATCGTAGCGGTAGCGCGACGGCGCGCCGGGCAATGCCGGTGCAGTCGAGAGCCCGCCATCGCCGATGAGGTAGCGCGTCTGCCGTTGGGGCGGCCCGGGCGGGAACGCATCGAACTCGTGCCAGCCGCCATTACCCGAAATCTCGATCGCGACGGGCTTTTCACGAATGCCGCTCCGATCACCCATCAGCTCGGCGCGCATCCATGCCAGTGTCTCGACCGGGTTGTCGGCTTCGTGCCCGCCGGTGATGTGCGTCGTCGAGCTGACGGTGAGGTAGGGCTGCCGGCCCGCCGCGACGAGCGTCTGGTAGTCGCGGAGCAGCTGGTCGACCATGAAATCGTACCAGCCGCTGAGGAGGTGAACCGGCGGCGTCCTGGCGCCGAGCAGGTTGCGGTGGTCCATTCCCTGCCAGAATGGCCCATCCTCGATGGCGCTGGCGAACCAGTCGCGCCAGAACGGTACCCGCTGCCCGACGGCCGCGACGTCAGCTTCGACCAGTGGCAGCGACATCGAGGCTTCTTTCGACTTCCGCTCGATGCCGCCCGACATCATGCGGATGAACATCTTGAGCGGATCGCCGCGCAGCCCTTCGATGGTCTGCAGCCAGCCGAGCCAGAGGCCGAGATGGAACGAGCCGCCCGGGAAGACGATGCTGCGGAACTCGGCCGACGACACCTTGATGACCATCGTCCGGACTTCCGGCGCGTCCGAAATCGCCCACTGCGTGTAGCCGAGATAGCTCGGGCCGGTGAGGCCCAGGCGCCCGTCGAACCAAGGCTGCCGCTTCAGCCAGGCAATCGTAGCGAGACCGTCCGACCGCTCGTTGGCCAGCGGATTGAACTCGCCGCCCGATGCTTCTGTGCCGCGGCAGGCCTGCACGACGACATTGAAGCCGCGGTGGGCATAGACGAGCGCGATCCCCGCAAAGCCCTGCCGCCCATACGGCAGGCGCATCAGCAACGTGGGGTGCGGACCCGGCGAAGCCGGCTGATAGAGGTCGGTCGCGAGCTCGACGCCATCCGGCATCGCAACCCGCACGCCGGTGGTCTTTTCCACCTGGTTGAGCTTGGGACCGAGGCGATAGCGCAGCGCGAAGGCAATCGTCGCGTAAATGGCGATCGCGAGGCCGATGAGCCGGAGGAAAATGATCACGCGACGAACTCGAACTTGTCGACGTCGAAGAGGCCGCGGTCCGTGAGCTTGAGGTGGGGGATCACCGGCAATGCGAGGAACGCGACCTGGAGGAACGGCTCGGGCAGCGTGCAGCCGATGGCGCGGGCGGCGTCGCGGAGCTTGTGCAGCTTGCCGGCAACCTCCTCGAACGGTCGGTCGCTCATCAGCCCCGCGACCGGCAGCGCCAGCTCGGCCGTGATGCGGCCGTTGTCGGCCACCGCGAAGCCGCCCTTGAGCTCGCGGATGCGATTGACGGCGAGGGCGATGTCCTCGTCGGACGCCCCCACCACGGTGATGTTGTGGCTGTCGTGGCCGATCGATGAGGCGATGGCACCGCGCTTGAGGCCGAAGCCGGTGACGAAGCTTTTGCCGATATTGCCGTTCTTGCCGTGCCGTTCGACCACCGCGACTTTGATCACGTCCGCCGCAAGGTCCGGCATCAGGCCGTTTTCCCCGACCGCCAGCGTCGCCCCGTGCCGGAAGGTGATGATCATGCCCGGCCGGACGCCGATCACCGGCGTCGAGTTTTCCCCCGGCTTGGGGGGCACGACGAAGCTCGCCGCGGTCACAGGCGCGGCCTTCATCGAGTCGAGCCCCACGGCCGGCACGGCCTTGCGGGCGGCGAAGCGCTCGGGCGTCACCAGCGCGCCCCCGGCAACGACATCGGAGACCACGCAGAGCTCGAGGTCATCGAGCAGCGCGATATCGGCACGCCAGCCGGGCGCGAGAAGCCCGCGGTCGTCGAGCCCGAAAATGCGCGCCGCCGAATGGCTCGCCGCGCGGTAGACGTGGTGCAGCGGGCAGCCCTTGGCAATCAGGCGGCGGATGGAGCTGTCGAGATGCCCCTCCTCCGCGATGTCGAGCGGGTTGCGGTCGTCGGTGCAGAGCGCCACGAACGAGGAGGTGTTGGCGTCGAGGATTTCGGCGAGCGCGTTGAGATCCTTGGTGGCCGAGCCTTCGCGGATCAGGATCGCCATGCCCTTGGCGAGCTTTTCGCGCGCTTCGGCAGCGCTCGTCGCCTCATGGTCGGTGCGGATTTTCGCCGAGAGGTAGCCATTAAGCCCGAGGCCGAGCAGCAGCGGCGCATGGCCGTCGATATGGCCGTCCTGGAATGCCGTCAGCTTGGCGATGACGTCCGGGTCGGTCGCCAGGACGCCCGGAAAATTCATGAACTCCGCAAGGCCGATGACCTTGGGATGGTCGCGGAACGGCAGGAGGTCGCCGACCTCGAGCGCCGCCCCCGACGTCTCGAACGCCGTGGCCGGCACGCAGGACGAAAGGTTGACGCGGATATCCATCACCGCCTGTTCGGAACAGGCGAGGAAATAGCGGATGGCGTCGGCGCCGAGCACATTCGACATCTCGTGCGGATCGCAGATGACGGTGGTCACCCCATGCGGCAGCACGCAGCGGTCGAACTCGAGCGGCGTCACCAGCGAGGATTCGATGTGGAGATGCGTGTCGATGAACCCCGGCACGGCGAAGCGGCCGCGCCCGTCGATCACCTCGCGGCCCTCGTAGCGGGCGAGCGTGCCGACGATCCGGTCGCCGACGATGGCAATATCGGTTTCGCTGATGGCGCCGGTGATGACATCGAGCAGCCGAACGTTCCGGATCACCCGATCGGCCGGCACCTCGCCCGCGCCGGCCTTGATCATGCGGGTCAAAAGTTCGGCAGAAGGCATCGGGCACCGTCGCTGGCGAAGTTTTCGAAACTCGCTTGCGGCGGTGGCCGGGTCAAGACCCGGCGGTGGCTAGGTCAGCCCTCCGCCCGGAACCGTCGCCCACACGCTGGCGTTCATCCGACGAGCAGCAAAGGAAATACCCGATGCGCGTCTACGATCCGCACAAATCCACCGTCGAGGTGCGTCAGGCCGACCGGCACCAGACCAGCAAGCGCGTGCTGATCATTTCGACGGTTGTCGTCATCATCGCTTTCGCCATTCTCTACTGGTGGTTCGCTGTCTATGGCGGCGGCCATTCGATGAACACCGGCGTCTAGCACATGGCGCGACTTGTGACCGTCGGGAGGGACGGTCTGACCATCCGCCGGCAAAAGAGCGGCAAGGGTTTTTGCTACCGCGCTGCCGACGGCTCCCTCATCTGCGACAAAGAAACCAAGGACCGCATTCGGGCCCTCGGCATTCCGCCCGCCTGGACCGAGGTGCAGCTCGCCCACCACCCGCGCGCCCACATCCAGGCCATCGGCAAGGACGCAGCCGGCCGCCTCCAGTACATCTACCACCCCGACTGGGAGGAGAAGCGGCTCGCCCGCAAGCAGAACCAGCTGGCGCTGCTGACGACGGCGCTGCCGACAGTCCGCCGGCGGGTCGCCCGCGACCTCTCCGCGCCGGCGGGATCGCCCGAGTTGGCGCTGGCCATCGCCATCGCGCTCATCGACCGTACGGCCATGCGCATCGGCCGCGAGAAATATCTCCGCCAATCGGGGACTCGCGGCGCCGGCACGCTCTTCACCCGCGACGTCGAGGTCTCGGGAGGACGCCTCAGGCTGGAGTTCCCCGCCAAGAGCGGCAAGAAAGCGCGTTACGAAGTAGCCGACCGGCGTCTCGCCAAGGCGGTGGCGCGCATCCGCAAGCTCACCGGCCGTCGGCTGCTGGTCTACCGTGACGCCGAAGGCACGATCCGGCCGATCACCGGCGAGATGATCAACGCCTATCTAAACGATGCCGCCCACGCCCATGTGACGGCCAAGGACTTTCGCACGCTCCACGCCAGCGCCCTCGCCGGCGCCGAGCTGGCCGAGATCGAGCCGGCCGCCTCGCCTTCTGCCCGTAAGCGCCAGATGGCGGCGGTCGCTCGCGACGTCGCCGATTTCCTCGGCAATACCCCCGCCATCTCGCGCAAGAGCTACATCGCCCCGGCCCTCTTCAAGCTCTTCGATGACGGCACCCTGCGGACCCTCTGGGAGCGCAGCGGCGGCGCCTCCGGCCTCAGGCGACCAGAGACGCGCCTGGCCGAAGTTCTGGCGGCAGCGCACTAGATCCAAAAACAAAGGGCGGGCCCTGAGGCCCGCCCCGAGTGTTCGGTTGGGCCGGTGGCTCAGCTCATCTTGCCGTCGACGCCGTCGACCAGCCAGTTGAGGCCGAGGATGTCGCCGAACGACATCGAGGAGCCCTCGGCCACCTTGACGGCGCCCGACTGGTCCTTGATCGGGCCGGCGTAGACGTTGTAGCTGCCGTCCATCCAGCCCTGGATGACCTTCTCGCCAGCCGCCTTCACGTCATCGGGGACGTTCTTGATCGGCGCCAACTGCAGCGCGCCCTCCTTGAGACCCCAGTACTCGTCATCGTTCTTCCAGCTGCCGGCAACGACCGCTTGCGCCGAGTTAGTGTAGAACGGGGCCCACTTATCCTCGCTCGAGGTCTTGCACATGGTGGGTGCGAACTGGCTCTGGTCGGCGCCCTGTCCGAAGGTCGGAACGCCCGCCTTCTCGCAGACCTGCACTGCCGCCGGGCTGTCGGTGTGCTGGGTCATCACGTCGCAACCCTGGTCGATCAGCGCACGCGCCGCGTCGGCTTCCTTGGCGGGATCGAACCAGGTGTTGATCCAGATCACCTTGGTGCGGAACTTCGGATTGACCTTCTGCGCGGCGAGCTGGAACGAGTTGATGCCCGAGACCACTTCCGGCACCGGGAACGTCGCGAGATACCCGCCAATACCCGACTTCGAGAGGTGCCCGGCGATCGTGCCGATGACCGAGCGCGCCTCATGGAAGCGGATGTTGTAGTTGGCGACGTTGTCGGCCTTCTTGAAGCCGGTGCACATCTCGAACTTGATGTCCGGAAAGTCCTTGGCGACCTTCATCAGGGCGTCCATGTAGCCGAACGAGGTCGCAAAGATCAGCCCGCAGCCCTGGTTGGCGAAGTCGCGGATGACGCGCTCGCTGTCCGGGCCTTCCGGCACGTTTTCGACGTAGCTCGAGGTGACCTTGTCGCCGAGCGTCTTCATCATCTCCTGGCGGGCGGCTTCATGGGCGGTGTTCCAGCCACCGTCATTGACCGGACCGACATAGAGGAAGCCGATCTTGAGCGGATCGGCGGCGGACGCGCCGCGGGTATGGATCAGCGGCAGCGCGGCGCCGATGGCGGTCGCGGCGGCGGTCTGGACGAAGCGCCGGCGGTTCATGTTCAGCATGGTGTTTCTCTCCTGTGCGATTTGGTTCTTGGTTGTCAGGCGGCGGGGATAAACGGCTTCCCCAGACAAGCAGGCGCGTTGCCGCCGGCGCGCTTGCTGACGGAAATAGCGGCGAGGACGATGACGGTGGCGAGGTAAGGCAGCGCCGCCCAGGCCTCCGATGGCAGGACGGAGGTCCAGGAGGCCCCCGAGGCCTTGGCATAGAGCTCGAAGGTCGAGAGCAGGCCGAAGAAATAGGCGCCGGCGAGGAGCCAGCCGGGCCGCCAGCCGGCGAATACGACGAGGGCGATGGCGATCCAGCCACGGCCGCCGGTGAGCCCCTGCGCCCAGAGCGGCGTGAGCACCAGCGGGAAGGTCGCGCCGCCGATGCCCGCCATGGCGCCCCCAAACGCCACTGCCGCATAGCGGACGCCGATCACCGAATAGCCGATCGAGTGCGCCGAAAGGTCGTTCTCCCCGACCGCCCTGAGGATCAGGCCGGCGCGTGTGCGATGCAGGAACCAGCCGACCACCGCCACCATGATGAACGAGAAATAGACCAGCGGCGAATAGCTGAAGAGTACCTTGCCGATGGGGTTTGCGGCCAATGCCGGCGGGAACAGTGTGTCGAAGGTGCTGATCGCCCGGCCGGTGAAGCCCTGGCCGATCAGGGTCGAAAGCCCCGTGCCGAAGATGGTCAGCGCGAGGCCGGTCGCGACCTGGTTCGCCGAGAGCGACAGGGTCAAGACGCCGAAGATCATCGAGACCAGCGCGCCGGCGGCAGCGGCGGCGCACACCGCGAGCCAGGGATTGCCGGTCTTGTCGACGGCGGCAAAGGCCGCAATCGCACCCATCAGCATCATGCCCTCGACGCCGAGGTTAAGGACGCCCGCCTTTTCGGTCACGAGCTCCCCGAGCGCCGCAAAGAGGATCGGCGTCGAAGCGCCGACCACCGTGATGATCACCGCGATGAGGAAATCGACGCTCATGCGGCGCTCTTGGCTGGAGTGGTGGCTGCGGCCGCCGGAGCAGCCACCGGCGACACGAACCGGACGCGATAGCGAATGAGGATGTCGCTCGCGAGCAGGAAGAACAGCATCATCGCCTGGAAAATGCCCTTGCTGGCATTGGGGAGCTGCAGCGTCGATTGCGCCATGTCCCCACCCACATAGGTGATGGCGAGGACGATGCCGGCGATGACCACGCCGATCGGATTGAGCCGGCCGAGGAAGGCGACGATGATTGCCGTGAAGCCGTAGTTCTGCGGGAAGCCGAGCGACATCTGGCCGAACGGCCCCGTCACCTCGAAGATGCCGGCAAGCCCCGCCAGCGCGCCCGACAGCAGGAACACCAGCCACACCGTCTGCTGCTGCGAGAAGCCGCCATGCCGGGCGGCATTCGGCGCCGAGCCAACGACGCGAATCTGGAAGCCGAAGACCGAACGCGCCATCAGCACTGCCATGATCACGACGATCACCAGCGTCAGGATGATGCCGAGATGCACCCGGAAGTGGCCGCTGAGGTGCAGCAACTGGAAAACGTCCCAGGATGGTAGCGTCTGGTCGGAGGCGACGAGCGGCGTCTGCGGGAACGAGAAGCCGCTCGGGTCCTTCCAGGGGCCGGTCACCAGATAGTTCATCAGGTGGATGGCGACATAAGTCATCATCAGGCTGGAGAGCGTCTCGTTGACGTTGAAACGCGTCCTGAGCAGCGCCGGAATACCGCCCCAGATCGCGCCGCCGATGAGACCAGCGAGCAGCATCAGCGGCAAAATCCAGGGCCCGGTGGCGTTCTGCGTCAGGAGGCCGATGCCGGTGCCAGCGAGCGCGCCGACCACGTACTGTCCTTCCGCCCCGATGTTCCAGATCGAGGCCCGGTTGCCGGCAGCGAGGCCGACGCCGATGAGGATCAGCGGCGAAGCCTTGATGGCGATGTCCTGCCACTTGTAGGGCGTCAGAACCGGGGCGAGGAACTCCTGGTAGACGGCGCCGATGCCGTTGTAGCCGATGGCCGAGAAGATCACGGCGCCGACGATCATCGTCAGCAGCACGGCGCCGACCGGCGTCGCGTAGAGCATCAGCCGGCTGGGCTCGGCGCGCTTTTCGAGCTTAAGCCGCATGGAGGTGCACCCCATTTCCCGGGGTGTGCGGCAAGGCCCCCTCACCCTGCCCTCTCCCCCTAGGGAGAGGGGATTTGCGGCACGACCTTACCTCATGGCCCCCTCTCCCTAGGGGGAGAGGGCCAGGGTGAGGGGGCCTCGCCCAAACCTCGAGCTTCACTGCCTCACGCCGCATGCGCGGCCTCCTTCTCGGCAGCAGCCGTTGCCGCGGCATCGCCATGGACGCCGCCCATCAGGAGACCGAGCTCATCGATCGACACATCGCCGATCTTCTGCGGGCTGCTGAGCCGCCCCTCGTTGATCACCGCAAGCGTATCGGAAAGGGCCAGCAGCTCATCGAGGTCCTGCGAGATGACGACGATCGCCGAACCCGCCACCGCAAGATCGACGATTGCCTGGTGGATCGCCGCCGCGGCGCCGGCGTCGACGCCCCAGGTCGGCTGGCTCACCACCAGCACTTTTGGGTTCTGCAGGATTTCCCGCCCCATGATGTACTTCTGGAGGTTGCCGCCCGACAGCGAGCCAGCTGTCGCCGACGTGCCGGTTACCTTGACCGCAAAGGACGAGATCACCTTGCCGGTGTAGTCCTTGGCGACGCCCGGGCGCAGCATGCCGGAGACCGCCATCTTCAGGCGGTCGCGGCCGGTAAGGATCGAATTGTCGGAAAGCGTGAAGTCCGGCACGGCGGCATGGCCGTTCCGCTCCTCCGGCACCGTGCAAAGCCCATGCAGCCGCCGCTGCTTGGCGTTGTCCTTGCCGATCGCCGCGCCATCGAGCGTGATCGAAGCGGCGTCATGGCCCAAAACCTCGCCATCGAGCGCCAGCAGCAAGGCGTTCTGCCCGTTGCCGGCAACGCCCGCGATGCCGAAAATCTCGCCGGCCCGCACGGTGAAGCTGATGTCCCGCAGCGCCACGCCGAAATGCCCGGCGCCCGGAAGGCTGAGGCGGCTGACCACCAGCTTTTCGTCGCCGAACGAGCGGCTCGCCGGCTTCTGGATATCCTTGAGCCCTGCCCCGATCATTTTTTCGGCCATCGAGCGTGAGGTTTCGACCTTGGGATCGATGGTGTCGACGACGCGCCCGCCCCTCAGGATCGTCGCCGTGTCACAGAGCGCTTTGATCTCGTGCAGCTTGTGCGAGATGTAGAGGATAGCGCAGCCCTCGCTCGCGAGCTGCCGCAGCACGTCGAAGAGCTGGTTGACCTCCTGCGGCGTCAGCACCGAGGTCGGCTCGTCCATGATGAGGAGCCGCGGATTGAGCAGCAGGGCGCGCACGATCTCGATGCGCTGCCGCTCGCCCACCGAGAGCGTCGAAACGATGCGGTGCGGGTCGAGCTTTAGCCCGTAGGTGGTCATTACCTCGCGGATTTTGCTTTCGAGCTCGCGCTGCGGGATTTTGGCATCCATGCCGAGCGCGATGTTCTCGAGCACGGTCAGCGCCTCGAACAGCGAAAAGTGCTGGAATACCATGCCGATGCCGAGCTTTCGCGCGGCCTTCGGGTTGTGGATCACGACCGGCGCGCCGTCCCAGCGGATTTCGCCCTCGTCCGGCTGCATGATGCCGTAGACCATTTTGACGAGCGTCGACTTGCCGGCGCCGTTCTCGCCGAGCAGAGCGTGGATTTCGCCGGGTTTGACGGAAAAGGAAACGTGGTCGTTGGCGAGGACGCCGGGGAAGCGCTTGGTGATCCCAGCCACTTCGAGTCTCAGCGGCAGACTAGCGTCCATGTACGGCACGCACCTTTCCTTCGGTGACTGGCCGCGCCCCAGTTTCAACTTCCCGGCGGCCAATGTGAACCATAATTTCCGCCGCCGCCAGTGCCGCAATGACCTCGGGGCGTTTGTCCCCAAGCCCCTGCGCGCCGATCGGCATGACCAGCCGCTGCAGCGCTTCGGAATCCCCGCCCTCGCCCTTGAACCAGGTCGAGAAGCGCGCCTTTTTGGTGCGGCTGCCAATCATGCCCACATAGGGGGCGTCGGGGCGGCCGAGCGCTTCGGCGCAGATCAGGAAATCGAGCGCATGGTCGTGCGTCAAAACCACGTAGGCGCTACCATCTAGGGCGTTGCGCACCACGGCCTCGGGCATGGCCGTGACCTTGGCGCCGATGCCGGCCGGCAGCCCTTCGAGCTCGTCGGGCCGCGTATCGACCACCGTCACCTTGAGCGGCAGCAGCGCCAGCGACCGCGCCAGCGCCTGTCCCACATGGCCGGCCCCAAAAACGAAGACGCTCGGCTGCGCTGCTTCCTCGGCGGCCGCGCGAGCGATCAGCGCCTCGGCTTTCGTGCGGTCAACAATGCGCATCTCGACATTGACCCGCCCGCCGCAGCACTGCCCGATCTCGGGCCCGAGCGGCACGTCGAGATCGTCGCCGGTCTCGCCCGTGCGCATCACCTGTCGCGCGCGCTCGATCACCATGTGCTCGAGCGCGCCGCCGCCGATCGTGCCGATAAGATCGGTCGGCCCAACCAGCATGAAAGTGCCGGCTTCCCGCGGCGACGAGCCCCGCACCACGGTCAGCTCGGCCGCAATCGCCATCGGGTTGCGCTTGAGGAACGCGGAAATGTCGGCGGCGCGGAGCATTGGGCTCACCCCCTCATCCGGCGCTTCGCGCCACCTTCTCCCGCGAGGGGAGAAGGAAGGGTGCCCACAGTACCGCCGCATATTCCCTCTCCCCTTGCGGGAGAGGACGCCGGCAGGCGGGTGAGGGGTTAGCCCCGATCACGGCGCCCGCTCGCGTTTAAGCCGCTCGACGCCCATCAGCACCCGTTCGGGCGTGATCGGCGTATCGAGCCGTGGCGAAATCTTGTAGTCGGCGACGCTCGCGACGGCCATGCCGAGCGCCTCGACGACGGAGAGCGCCAGCATCAGCGGCGGCTCGCCGACCGCCTTGGAGCGGCCGACCGTCGCTTCCTTGTTCACCGACCATTCCGCCAGCTTCACGTTGAAGATCGGCGGCACGTCGGAGGCGAGCGGGATTTTGTAGGTGGAAGGCGCGTGCGTGCGCAGTTGCCCTTTCTTGTCCCAGACCAGCTCCTCGGTCGTGAGCCACCCCATCCCCTGGATGAAGCCGCCCTCGATCTGGCCAATATCGATCGCCGGGTTCAGCGATTTTCCCGCGTCGTGCAGGATATCGACGCGGTCGACCTGGTATTCGCCGGTGAGCGTGTCGATCGACACCTCCGACACCGACGCGCCATAGGCGAAGTAGAAAAACGGCGAGCCGCGACCCGTGCTCCGATCCCAATGAATGTTGGGCGTCTTGTAAAAGCCGGCCGCCGAGAGCTGGACGCGGCTCATATAGGCCGAGGCGACGAGCTCGCCGAACTCGACGAACCGGCCGGCCATCATGATGCCGCCGCGGACAAACTCAACCGCCGGCTCCTCGGCCTGGTACATCATGGCGGCGTGCGCCTTGAGCCGCGCCTTGATCTGGTTGCAGGCATCGAGCGCCGCCATGCCGTTGAGGTCTGACCCCGAGGATGCCGCCGTTGCCGATGTGTTGGGCACCTTGCCGGTGGTGGTGGCGTTGATCTTGACCATGTCGAGGTCGACGCCGAAGGCATCCGCCACAACCTGCGCGACCTTCTGGTGAAGCCCCTGCCCCATCTCCGTGCCGCCGTGGCTCAAGTGGATCGAGCCGTCGCGATAGACATGCACCAGCGCGCCCGCCTGGTTGAACCAGGTGGCGGTGAACGAGATGCCGAACTTCACCGGGATGAGCGCGATGCCCTTTTTCACCATCCGGCTGGTCTTGTTGAAGGCAAGGATCGCCGCGCGCCGCTGCTGGTAGTCCGAGCTCGCTTCCAGCTCGTCGACGATGCGGTGGACGATGTTGTCGGTCACCGTCTGCCAGTATGGCGTGACGTTGCGATCGTCCGTGCCGTAGAAATTGGCCTTGCGGATCTCGAGCGGATCCTTGCCGAGATCGTAGGCGATGTCCTCGATCCAGCGCTCGCAAGCGACCATACCCTGCGGGCCGCCGAAGCCGCGGAAGGCGGTATTGCTGACAGTGTTGGTGTAGAGCGGCAGCGAGTTCACCCGCACGGCGGGGTAGAAATAGGCGTTGTCGGCGTGGAACAGCGCGCGGTCGGTCACAGGCCCCGAGAGGTCCGACGAGAACCCGGCGCGCGCCCCGTAAGTCGCCTCGACCGCTTCGATCCTGCCGTCCGTGTTGTAGCCGACGGCATAATTCACGACGAAATCGTGCCGCTTGCCGGTCGCGCTCATGTCGTCGTCACGGTCGGGCCGGATTTTCACGGCGCGCTTGTATTTCTTGGCGGCAACCGCGGCGACGGCGGCGAAGAGGTTGCCCTGCGTTTCCTTGCCGCCGAAACCGCCCCCCATGCGGCGCACGTTGACGGTCACCGCGTGCTGGTGCGTGCCGAGCACCGTCGCAACCATAAGCTGCACTTCGCTCGGATGCTGCGTCGAGGCGTAGACGATGACGTCATCGTCCTCGCCCGGCATGGCGAGCGAAATCTGCCCCTCGAGGTAGAAGTGGTCCTGCCCGCCAACGACGACACGGCCAGTGATCCGCCGCTCGGCCTTCTTCATGCCGACCTCGACATCGCCGCGCTCGAGCTTGAGCGGCGAGGTCACGAGCTTGCCGCCCGCCGCGACCGCGGCATCGACGTCGAGGGCGGCCGGCAGGTCTTCGTAGATGATCTTCGCCAGCTTCGTCGCCCGCCGCGCGGCCTCGCGCGTCTCGGCGATCACCGCGAACATCGGCTGGCCCCAGAACTGCACGACGCCCGGCGCGAATACCGGCTCGTCATGCTGGTGCGAGGGCGACACGTCGTTGACCACGAGGTCGGCGGCTGTCAGCACGCCGACGACGCCCGGCGCCTTGCGCACGGCGTCGAGGTCCATGTCGAGGATTTTGGCGTGCGCGCGCTCGGAGAGGCCGAGATAGGCGTGCAACGTGCCGACCGGCTCGACGATGTCGTCGATGTATTCCGCCCGGCCGGCGACATGCTTGGGGCCGCTGTCGTGCGCCTTGGACTGGTGCAGCGGGGACTCGCCTACCGGAACGGTCACGTCGAGCTTGTTCACGCCGCCACCTCCCGCACCAGCGCCTCGCCGGCGCCGGTGGTTTCGAGGTGGAACCGGCGGAGCAGATTCTGCGCCGCGAGCAGCCGGTATTCGGCCGAGGCGCGCATGTCGGTGATCGGCTTGTAGTCAGTCGCGAAGGCTGGCAGTGCGGCCTCGACGGTTGCCTGGGTCCAGGGCTTGCCGAGAAGCGCGGCTTCCACTGCCTTGGCGCGCTTCGGCGTCGCCGCCATACCGCCGAAGGCGATGCGGACCGCCGCAACGGTGTCATCGGCGGCCAGCCGCAGCCGGAAGGCGCCGGCGGCAGCCGAGATGTCCTCGTCCCGGCGCTTCGAAATCTTGTAGACCGCGAAGAGATCGCCCTCCGGCAGCGCCGGGACCGTCACGCTCTCGACGAATTCGCCCGGCTGCCGGTCCTGCTTGCCATACGCGACGAAGTAGTCCTCGAGCGGCACGGTGCGCCGCGTCGCGCCTTTGCGCAGCACGATCGTCGCGCCAAGCACGATAAAGGGCGGCGGCGTGTCCCCGATGGGCGACCCATTGGCGATGTTGCCGCCGACGGTGCCCATATTGCGCACCTGCTCGCCGCCGATCCGGTGCCAATAGCCGGCCAGCGCCGGAAAGCGCCGCGTCAGCACGGGACCGGCGTCGGTGTAGCTGACGCCCGCGCCGAGGGTTACGGCCTCAGGCGTCTCCGAGACGCCCTGCAGGTCCGCCAAACCGCCGATGAAGACCAGCGGCCCGATGTCGCGCATGAACTTCGTCACCCAAAGCCCGACGTCGGTCGAGCCGGAGACGATCGTCGCGGTGGGGTTCTCGGCATAAACCGCCGCGAGGTCATCGACGGAGCCCGGTACGATGATCCGGTTCTTGCCCTCGCCCACCTCGACCCGCGCGCCATCGCGCAGCGCCTTGAGGCGATCGATATTGCGGCGGCGCTCGGCCACCAACCGGTCCTGTGCCACTGGGCCGTATGAGGAAATCGCCTTGCCCGCCCGGATGATCGGCGCGTAACCGGTGCAGCGGCAGAGATTGCCTTGGAGCGCCGTCTCGATCTCGGCGGTCGACGGCTCCGGCCGCCGCATCCAGAGCCCATAGAGCGACATCACAATGCCCGGCGTGCAGAAGCCGCACTGGCTGCCGTGCTCGGCAACCATCGCCTGCTGCACTGGGTGAAGCGCGCCACCGGCATCGGCGAGGTGCTCGACCGTCACCACATGGCAGCCGTCGAGCGAGCCGACGAAGCGGATGCAGGCCGTCACGCTCTCGTAAACCAGCTCGTCGTCACCCGAGGACGTCTGCTTGAGCCGGCCGATGAGCACCGTGCAGGCGCCGCAATCGCCTTCCGCGCAGCCTTCCTTGCTGCCGCGCAGCCGGCGATCGAGCCGAAGCCAGTCGAGCAGCGTCGTCGTCGCGGCAATATCGGAGAGCTCGACCTCATGGTCGTTGAGAACGAAGCGGATGGAATGGCGAGTCATTGTCCCGCCCCCCACCCATCCTCCCCCGCAAGCGGGGAGGTGGACCTGCGGCACCGTGTTGCCACGCCAAGCACCCTCCCCCTTGCGGGGAGGGCTGGGGAGGGGGTGAGCCACGCACGCATGATTCAGCTGCCCCGATACGTCGAATAGGCGTACGGCGAGACCAGCAGCGGCACGTGGTAGTGCGCATCCTCGCTGATGATGAACCGCACCGGCACCGTATCGAGGAACGGCTGGCCGCCGGTGCTGCCGCCGAGCCGGGCAAAATAGGGCCCGACGTGGAAGATGAGCTCGAACGTGCCGTGCCCCCAGCGCCCCTCGCCCAGCAGCGGCTCATCGACGCGCCCGTCGGCGTTCGTCTCGACCGTAAGGATGTGATGGGAATGGTCGCCATGCGTCATGACGAGGTCGATGCGCATCCCGGCGGCTGGCTTGCCGTGCATGGTATCGAGGACATGAGTCGTCAGGCGCCCGGATTCCGGCATATCGAAGTAGTCCTGCTCAAAATTCGCGCGCAAACAGGCTGCTGCCCACGCTTTGCGCGAAGCTCGACTATTGACAAAAATCTGTCGCGTTCCAAGGGGGTGCGCCGCGATTTTTTACCAACTGGTCGAAATTCGGACCTCTTGCCGCAGCCGGTCCCGGTTTGCATAAAGGACAGACCCGCCGAAGGATCCTTCCGATGACCCGCTATCCTCGCAATATGCACGGCTACGGCCAGAGCGTGCCGTTCGCCAACTGGCCGGGCGGCGCCCATGTGGCGGTGCAGTTCGTACTGAACTACGAAGAGGGCGGCGAGAACAACATCCTCCATGGTGACGAGGCGTCCGAGGCGTTCCTCGTCGACGTGCTTGGCACGGCGCCCTGGCCCGGCCAGCGGCATGCCAACGTCGAATCCATGTACGAATATGGCAGCCGAGCGGGATTCTGGCGGCTGCACCGCCTGTTTACCGGCGCCGGCATCCCGGTCACCATCTACGGCGTCGCCACGGCGTTCGCCCGCTCGCCCGCGCAGGTTGAGGCGATGATGGACGCCGACTGGGAGATCGCCAGTCATGGCTACAAATGGGTGCAGCACAAGGACATGCCGCCCGATGTCGAGCGGCAGCAGATCCACGAGGCGATCCGCCTCCACACGATCGCGACCGGCGAGCGCCCCGTCGGCTGGTACACCGGCCGCTCCTCGCTGAACACCGTCGACCTCGTGTCGGAGGAAGGCGGCTTCGAGTACGTCTCCGACACCTATGACGACGACCTGCCCTATTGGCGCGTGCACAAAAGCCGGCCGCAGCTCATCATCCCCTATTCGCTCTCGGCCAATGACATGCGCTTCGTCACGGCCCCCGGCCCGGCGAACGGCGAAGAATATTTCCAGCTGCTCAAGGACTGGTTCGACTGCCTCTATGACGAGGGCAAGGCCGGCGCGCCGAAGATGATGTCGATCGGCCTCCATTGCCGCCTCGTCGGCCAGCCCGGCCGTTTCCAGGGCCTCAAGCGCTTCGTCGACTACATCCGGGGCAAGGACAAGGTCTGGACGCCCAAGCGCATCGACATCGCGCGGCACTGGGCCAAGGAGCATCCCTACCAGAGGCCGGCGCTGGTGCCGTCCGAAATGGGCAAGGCCGAGTTCATCCAAAAATTCGGCTCGATCTTCGAGCACTCGCCCTGGATCGCGGAGCGCACGTGGGACGGCGAGCTCGGCCCCGCCAACGACACGGCCACCGGCCTTCACTTCGCGCTGCGCTCCGTGTTTCGCGCCGCGCCGGAGGCGGAGCAACTGGCGGTGCTCCGCGCCCATCCCGATCTGGCGGGCAAGCTCGCTGCGGCGAAGAAGCTGACGGATGCCTCGACCGCGGAGCAGGCCTCGGCCGGCCTCGATGTGCTCTCCGACGAGGAGCGCGAAAAGTTCACGCATCTCAACGCCGCCTACATGCAGAAATTCGGCTTCCCGTTCATCATCGCCGTCCGCGACAACACCAAGCCGCAGATCATGGCCGCCTTCGAGCAGCGCCTCGGCAATTCCCGCGAAACCGAAATCGAAACCGCCGGCCGGCAGGTGGAGCGCATCGCGCTCCTCAGGCTCAAGGCAATGCTGACGGACTGAGGGGCGCAACACACACGGCGTCATTCCCGCGAAGGCGGGAATCCAGTTTGCTGATGCGCCGGATGATAGTCCAAACTAGGTTCCCGCCTTCGCGGGAATGACGTAGTGAACTATCGCGACGACCTGCGGAGACATCATTGGGCGAAAGCGAAACCTACGAGCTCTATATCGGCAACAAGGCCTATTCGTCCTGGTCGCTCCGGCCCTGGGTGCTGATGCGGGAGCTCGACATCCCGTTCAAGGAAACGCTGATCCCGTTCACCCCCGACCGGCGGGACAACTACCTGAAATTCTCGCCGTCCGGCAAAGTGCCGACGCTCGACGATCACGGCACGGTGGTCTGGGATTCGCTCGCGATCGCCGAGTATCTCGCTGAGCGCTATGGCCGCATCTGGCCGCTCGATCCGGAAGCGCGGGCCTTTGCCCGCAGCGCTTCGGCCGAGATGCATTCGGGGTTTTCGGCGCTCCGCAACACCTGCTCGATGATCGTCGGCATCCGCGTCGAGATGCGCGAGATCACGCCGGCTCTGCAGGCCGATCTCGATCGCATCGCCAGCCTCTGGGCGGATGGCATCGCCCGCTTCGGCGGCCCCTTCCTCGCCGGCAAGCGGTTCACAGCCGCCGATGCCTTCTACTGCCCGGTCGCCTTCCGTGCCCAGACCTACGGGCTCTGGAAGGACGGCGTCGCCGCCGACTACGTGGCGCAACTGCTGGCGTTGCCCTCGATGCAGGACTGGTACAAGGCGGCGCTGGCGGAAACCTGGCGGTGGCCGTCGAGCGACGCGGACGCTGTCGCCGCGGGGACGATCGTCGAGGATTTGCGGGCCAAGGCCGGCTGAGGCATGGCCGTGCACTGGGCTCCCCTCACCCCGTCCTGTCGGACGGACCTCTCCCCAGAGGGGCGAGGAAAGGCGAGGCCGTGCACCTCCTGCCTGTAAGACACAGCCTCCCGGATTCCTCGCCCCTCTGGGGAGAGGTCGGCCGAGCGAAGCGGAGGCCGGGTGAGGGGGCCCCGCGCTCAAAGCGCCGCCCTTGGCAACCCCGCTGCCCTGCCGCTAAGCTCACGTCGGGAAGCATTCTGCGGCAGAGATAACGAGCGCGCATGTCGATCAAGGCCGCCGTCTACCACCTGACGCACTACAAGTACGATTCCCCGGTCATCCTGGCGCCGCAGATCATTCGCCTGCAGCCGGCGCCGCACAGCAAGACCAAGGTGCTGAGCCACTCGCTGCGCGTTTCGCCCAGCAAGCACTTCGTCAATCTGCAGCAGGACCCCTACGGCAACTGGCTGGCGCGCTTCGTCTTTCCGGAGCCGGTGAGCGAGCTCAAGATCGAGGTCGACCTCGTCGCCGACATGACGGTCTACAACCCCTTCGACTTCTTCGTCGAAGAGGAGGCCGAGACCACGCCCCTCGCCTATCCCGAAGACCTCAGGGACGACCTCTCGATCTACATGAAGCCGGAGCCGACAGGCCCGCGCCTGCAGCAATTCCTCGCCGGCATCGACCGCACGCCGCAAAACACCGTCGACTTCCTCGTCGCGCTCAACCAGCGCGTGCAACGGGCGATCCGCTACATCGTGCGGCTCGAAACCGGCGTTTATTCGCCCGAGGAGACGCTCGGCAAAGGCGAGGGCTCGTGCCGGGATTCGAGCTGGCTGCTCGTCCAGGTGCTTCGCAATCTCGGCTTCGCCGCACGCTTCGTCTCGGGCTACCTCATTCAGCTCAAGCCCGACCTCGTGTCGCTCGACGGCCCGCCCGGCACCGACCACGATTTCACCGACCTCCACGCCTGGTGCGAGGTGTATCT
>Ga0068853_100000953_pt1 | contig 20309 bp, 17 predicted proteins | sample KBSCornC32_FD_65655 | JGI IMG/M metagenome (GOLD analysis project Ga0068853, IMG submission 65655) | Corn rhizosphere microbial communities from Kellogg Biological Station, Michigan, USA - KBS Corn C3-2 | ecosystem: Host-associated > Plants > Roots > Rhizosphere > Soil ...
CGACACCGCCATATCCGGCCTCCGGTTCCGCTTCGCTCCACCTCCACCCGGATATGGCGGCAATGAGATTAATCCACTAACACTCCAATCGGTCCACTCAGTGGGGGCAGATCAAAACGCGCATCCGAACGATCAGGGCACGATCAGGCAGACGCGAAGCAGATTGATGCGCCCGATAAAAGGCAAATGGAATCCGATCTCCTTGAACTCAGAGGATTTATCGCGACGCACAAGAAGAAGGGCCAAGCTACAGCTGAACGCCGTAAGGATTTGGAGCAGCCACCGAACGCGGCGGTCGCCTAAATAGGCTATCGTACGCACAGAGGGAATGACTTCTTTCAAGCTGCAGGTCCTGCCTCGCAAGCGACCGAAAATGGTGCCCAAAGCCGACATCGCGTATCGCAGCTAGAATGTCCGGTATCGTACTGAGAGATCTCCAATCCGGACCGAGCACAAAGTCCCAGGATTACCGAAAAGCAGACCGCCGACCCGGTCCCAAGTTTGACCGGGCCCATCGCAATGCAATGGGCCAATTTTTCTAACAATCTCAACTAGCGTTCGGCGGGGCCAACCCTGCGCTGAAAGAGATGCTCGGCGCTAGCCCGCCATTTTAAGCGTCTTACTCATGCGGGCAATGAGCGCTGGCGCGCCAATGCAGGGGTCTCATTTTAAATGTGCGAGAAAGAGGCTCTTTTCAAAATTGCTCTAACACCGACTTGTAAGCACAATAGGCGCTGACTTAAATCGGGTTGAGAAACTGACTGGTCAAGTCGTGGTCGAGCCGCCGTCTCCGACTCTGCGAAAGCGTCTAGAGCGTCGACCCGATCGCGTATCAGACGCCGTGCTTCCTATTTCACCTTCTCAAGCATCGCTGTCATCCGCTTTGCCGCGAACGGCGGGAGCTTCACGGCCTTTGCTGCAGCGATATCGGCCGACGTCACCTTGCCGACCTGCACGAGCGCGACCATGCCCATGGAGAAATGCGGCATGCACTTGATGCCGTAAAGGCCCGGCTTGGTGACCGTCATCGTCACCTCTTTGCTCATCATGCCCTTGATGGGCGCGGCGCCGGCTGGCAGCATCGTGGGAATCGTCTCGGCATTATGCGCGGCGTCGCTCGGCTGAAAGTGAATGACGTCTCCCGGAGCGGCCTTGATGAAGGATGGTTCAAAGACCATCGCCCCTTCCGCGCCCTGATTTTTCATATGGACGATGATGTCCTTGGCCGATGCCGCCTGCGCCATCGCACAGAGGGACATGCCGATCACGGCGAGGGAAAGCGCGGGGCGCAGCAACATCAACATCTCCTAGGCTATATCTGGCCGTTTCCCGGCGGACCGGCTGTGTTGCCGGTTTCGGCGCAAGCGACGCCGCTCACAATTGGTCTTTGGTCCTACTCGCCCTCCGGCACCGCATTGGCCAGCGGCAGGCCGAGATCGCGCCAGCCGTCGGTTCCCTCCGCCAGCCACCAGACATTGGTGTAACCCAGCGCGCGGAGCCGCCGCGCCGCATTCCAGCTCATCCAGCAATCGGCGAGGCAGAAGGTGACGATCCTTCTGCTCTTCACGCCTTTTGTCAGACGGGCGATCCCGCGCCGGAACCATGGGCCGATGTCAGGGGCCAAAATGCCCCGCCCTGCCTCCGGGAACCAGTGGGCGCCGGGGATGCTGGGCCGGGCGATGGCAAGGCGCCATGTCCCGTCCTCGTCGCGATGCCCTCCCTCGGCGGGCAGCACGTCGATGAACAGCGCATCCCGATCGGCACGCAGCCGGGCAGCGGCATCCGGCGGGATGCGACGAACGCCATCCGGCGCGCCCGGCACAGGCCCGCGATAGTGCGCGATACGATAGCCGTCCGGGCCGAAGAGCGCATCTGACTGCGCGCCGCCGGGCGTCGCGAAAGACAGCAGGAGAACCGCAGCAATTCCGCCTTTCCACATCGCTCCATCTCCTCCCGGCCCAGACCGAAGGTGCAATGGTAGGCTCTCGCGCCCGAATGTATTCATGGACTTTGGGAGAAGGATATGAGGCGGCACATCGTGATGACGATCCTGCTGGCGGTGGCGCCCGTCCCTGCCTCTGCCCGCGCACCCTATCCCGACGATCCGCTCCAGTCGCCCATGTGGACGGCGCATGCGACGACGATCTTTGGCGACGATCCCGTCCGCTTCGACGCACGGGTAAAGCTCTCTTTCCCCCAGATTGCGGAGAACCAGCGCAGTTTCCCCGTGGCGCTGGATGCGCGCGGACTCGAGGGGGTGAAGCGGATGGTGGTCCTCGCCGATCTCAACCCCATTCCCATCGCCATCGACTATCGCCCCCTCGCTGCCGCACCCTATGTCGCGACACGCATCAAGCTGGACCAGCGGACGCCGGTGCGCGGCGCGGTGCAACTGGCCAACGGGCAATGGCTCGTCAGCGGGGGCTGGGTTGATGCCGCCGGAGGAGGATGCTCCGCGCCACCGCTCAGCCGCGTGCGAGGGGATTGGGCGGACCATCTGGGGGAGATGCGCGGCGAGGCCTGGCCGACGGGTGAGGCCGGCACCGCGCGGCTGCGCGTGACGATCCGCCATCCCATGGACACCGGCTTCGTCGCCAACATCCCGACCTATAATATCGAGGAATTGTCGGTGAAATCGGCATCGGGCGAGACTATGGCCGACATGGAGATATGGGCCTCCGTCGCCGAAGATCCGGCCATTACGATCATGCCGCATGCCGCGCCCGGCGACGCGCTGACCGTCGATGCGCGCGACAGCAATGGCCGCGACTATATCGCGCATCTGTTGGTCGCCCGCCTGTCCGCGCTGCCCGAAGCGCCGACGCCATGAAGCTCTCGCGACGAACCATGCTCGCCGGACTGGTCGCCACCAGTCCGGCCGCCGCAATCGGCGCGGCCATGGATTATGTGATCGCACCTGTGGCCGTTGCGGATGGCATCTGGATGGTCGCGGGCGCGGACGAACCCATACTGACGCACAACGGCGGTGCCATCGCCAATATCGCGATCCTCTCGACGCCCGCAGGAACGGTGCTGGTCGATTGCGGACCGTCGCTCCGCTACGGGCAGGCGCTGAAGGCGGCAGCGGAACGGCTGACGGGCAAGCCGGTCATCCGGGTCTACATCACCCACGTGCATCCCGACCATGGCATGGGCATCGCAGCCTTTGATCCCGCCATCGTCGCCGCGCTTCCCGGCACCATCGCCGACATCGCGCGCGATGGCCGGGGCTTCTCCGACGCCATGTACCGGCTGCTCGGCGACTGGATGCGCGGAACGGAGGTCGTGCCGCCGGGGATCAGCATCGCGAGCGAGCGGGAGGATTTCGGCGGGCGGACGCTGCGCCTGCTCCCCCTGTCCGGGCACAGCAGCGCCGACCTTGCCGTGCTGGACGAGCAGACCGGGCTGCTGATCGGCGGCGACCTCCTCTTCCACAATCGCGCACCCAGCACGCCCACTGCGGACCTCACACGCTGGCGGGAGAGCCTCTCCACGCTGGCGGCACTTCAACACAAAGGCGCCATACCGGGGCATGGCCCCTTCGATCTCACGGGCACGGAGGCGATCCGCCAGACGCGCGACTGGATCGACTGGCTGGAGGGCGCGCTGGGCGATGCTGTCCGATCAGGGCTCGATATGGTGGAGGCGGGGCAGATCGCCATCCCGGCGCGCTTTGCCGTCATGGCGGCGGCCCGCTATGAGGTGCAGCGCAGCGTCTCCCATCTCTATCCCGCGCTGGAGGCCCGGTTCCTCCCCCGAATCGACGGAACCGCGCGCTAGCCCAGCATGCGGCGCAGCACGCCGTCCCTCAGCAGGAAATGATGGCGCAGCGCCGCCGCGATATGGATCACCACCAATGCGCCAAAGAGGAGGCCGAGCGGCTCGTGAAGGTTGCGGGAAATGCCTACGACGGCGTCCTCCTTGCCCACGCCGAACTTGGGGATGTCGAACAGCCAGAACCATGTCAGCGGACGGGCGTTGGCCGATGACATCACCCAGCCCGTAATCGGCATGACCAGCAACAGCGCATAGAAGATGAAGTGGGTCAGATGCGCCGCCCCTTTCTCCCAACCCGGCATTTCCACTGGCAGAGGCGGCGGGCGGTGCGTGAGGCGCCAGCCGATCCGTACCAGCGTCAGCGCCAATACGGTGATGCCGATCGCCTTGTGGATCGGCATGGCCGGGAACAGCTTGCCCATCCCGTCATGGAATATCCCGATCAGGATATTGGCGATTACGAGCAGCGCGATGGTCCAGTGTAGCAAGCGGGCGACACGATTATACCGATCCTGGCGGGTCATGCGGAAACTTCCCTTCTCGTCCTCACGAGATCGTCAACAACCGAAGGGTCCGCAAGGGTGCTGATGTCCCCCAGTGCCTGCGCCGAAACTTCGCCCTCCGCGATCTTGCGCAGGATGCGACGCATGATCTTGCCGCTGCGCGTCTTGGGCAGGCCGGGGGCGAACTGGATCACGTCGGGCGTGGCGATGGGGCCGATTTCCGTCCGCACCCATTGGGAGAGGGCGCGGCGCAGCTCGTCGCTCGGCTGCTCCCCGGCGTTGAGCGTTACATAGGCATAGATGCCCTGTCCCTTGATATCATGGGGCATGCCGACGACCGCCGCCTCCGCCACGGTGGCGTGGAGGACCAGCGCACTCTCCACCTCCGCCGTGCCCATGCGGTGGCCGGAGACGTTGATGACGTCATCGACCCGGCCGGTGATCCAGTAATAGCCATCGGCATCGCGGCGTGCGCCATCTCCGGTGGTATATTTGCCGGGGAAGGTGGAGAAATAGGTCTGGAAAAAGCGGTCATGGTCGTTCCACACCGTCCGCATCTGTCCGGGCCAGCTTCGCGCGATCACCAGATTGCCCTCGCAGGGACCGGCCCGCACAACGCCTTCCCCATCCACGATCTGCGGCTCGACGCCCGGTAGGGGCAAGGTCGCCGCGCCCGGCTTGAGCGCGGTGGCGCCGGGCATGGGGGCGATCATCGCGCCGCCCGTCTCCGTCTGCCACCATGTGTCGATGATGGGGCAGCGATCCTCCCCCACGACCTTGTGATACCAGCGCCACGCCTCCGGATTGATCGGCTCCCCCACCGTGCCCAGCAGGCGGAGCGAGGCGCGGCTGGTTCTGGTGACATGCTCGTCCCCTTCCTTCATCATCGCGCGCAGCACGGTCGGCGCGGTGAAGAGGGTGTGGACCTGATGGCGGTCGACCACCTCCCACATGCGCGAGGGGCTGGGCCAGTTGGGCACGCCCTCATAAAGCAGCGTCGTCGCGCCATTCGCCAGCGGGCCATAGAGGATATAGCTGTGCCCTGTGACCCAGCCGACGTCCGCCGCGCACCAGTAGACGTCGCCGGGGCGGTAGTCGAAACAGAGTTCATGCGTCAGGCTGGCCCAGAGGAGATAGCCCGCCGAGCTATGCACCACCCCCTTGGGCTTGCCCGTGGAACCGGAGGTGTAGAGGAGGAACAGCGGGTCTTCCGCCCCCATCGGTTCGGGCGGGCAGTCGGCTGCGACCTGCGCCGCGGCATGATGATACCAGATGTCGCGGCCCGGCTGCATGCGGACCTCGCCGCCGGTGGCCGCGACGACGATTACCCGGCTGACGCTGGTGCATTGGATCAGGGCCGCGTCGACATTGGCCTTCAGCGGCACCCGCTTGCCGCCGCGCCGTCCCTCGTCCGCGGTAATGACGACGGTGGAGTCGCAGTCGGTGATCCGCCCCGCCAGCGCCTCTGGCGAAAAGCCGCCAAAGACGACGGAGTGGATCGCGCCGATCCGCGCGCAGGCGAGCAACGCCATCGCCGCCTCCGGGATCATCGGCAGATAGACGGTGACGCGGTCGCCCCGCCGGACGCCCGCATCCTTCAGGACATTGGCAAAGTGGCAAACCTCGGCATGGAGCTGGCGATAGCTGTAGGTCCGCGCCTCCTCCGTAGGATCGTCGGGTTCCCAGATGATCGCGGTCGCATCGCCCCGTTCGGCCAGATGGCGGTCGAGGCAATTGGCGGACACGTTCATCCGGCCATCCGCAAACCAGGTTATGCCGAAATCCGCTTCATCGAAGCTGCTCTCGCTGGCGCGCGTCGGCGGGACGATCCAGTCGAGGCGTCCGGCCTGCTCCAGCCACCAGGCGTCGGCATCGTCCATGGAGCGATCATAGGCGGCGGCGCGGGTGGCGGCATCGAAGCGGGCCTGCCCGGCGCAGCTTTCGGGAACCGGATAAATCTCTTCGGACATGGCAGACTCCTCTGTTCAATGGGCGATGCGGACGCCGATCCACAGCGTCCGGGGCGTGCCGAGGTCCATGGACCCGGCCGCGTTGCGGGTGATGACGATCGTATCGGTGATATTCTCGCCCCGCGCGATCAGGGTGACGCCATGGCCGATGGGCAGGCGCGCGCCCGCGTCCAGCGTCACCGCGCCGGGCAGCGCGTCGGTCTGCAGGTCGTCCTCATATTGGCGCGAGACATAATGGACGCTGGCGGAGAGTGCGGGGCCGGTGGCATCGCCGGGCATCCATGTCACCATGCCGCTGGCCGCATGCCGGGGGCTTTGCGCGGGGACGAGACCGCCGAAGGGCTGCCCCGGCGCGTCCACCGTCGCATGACTGTAGGCATAGCTGGCGGACAGGGCGAAATGGGACAGGCGGGCGCTGGCCGACAGCTCGACGCCCTTTGCCACCACCGCGCGCACATTCTGCCGTTGTCGCAAATTGGTGCCGATGGTGATGTTGGCGATCGCATCGCCAAGCCGGTTGTAGAAGGCCGTGGCGGACAGGGATATGCCGGGCATCGGTGTGACATCCACGCCGACCTCTCCACCGGCGAGCTTTTCCGGGTTCAGGGCGGCATTGGCCTGCGTGGTGACGGGGAAGACCGCGAAAGGACGGTAGAATTCATTCGGCGTCGGCAGGCGGAAGCCGGTGTAGGCCGCGCCGCGCAGGGCCAGCGCATCGGTCATGTGCCACAACAGGCCCGCCCGGCCGCTCACCCGCCATCCGTCGCGGTCGGGATAGGCGCTCCGTGCCGTCAGCACCCCCGCCCCGTCGCGACTGTCGAGAAAGCCGCCGGCGATGGACCAATGGTCGGCGCGTACGCCGCCGGTCAGCACCAGATCGCCCAGCGTCCAGTCATCCTCGACAAACAGACCCGTCACATTCTGCCGCCCGCCCGCATGACGCCGCGCCGTGACGACGCCGGACGTGGCGTTATAGGCGTCCTCGAACATGTCCCCGCTCGCAAAGCGCGTGTCGGCACCGATGCGCAGCAGATGCGCGGTCCCGACCGGCGGGCGAAGCTCCAGCTTGCCGCCCAGCCCCGTCGAGGGCGTGTCATGCTGGTCGAGCGACTTGCGGAAGGTCGTGGCGGAAATCACTACGTTGGAGAAATTGCGCGCCTGAACATAGGCCAGCGCATCGACCTGCCACGGTCCGCGCGACACAAGGCGGATGCTGGCATCCTGCCCCTCGCTCCGGCTGTCGGCTCCTGCAAAGCGGAGCGTCCGGGCATCGCGAAAGATCAGGCCGCGCACCTGTATCTCCGCATCGGCGGAGAGTGGCGCGACGGCGCGCAGATTGGCGGACCAGCCATCATAGGCAGCGGGCACGGTGGCGGCGACGCGCTGATTGGCGGGGGTGGTCTGGAAGCCATCGCCCCGGTCCCAGCGCCCGGACAACGAGACATAGCCGCGCCCGACCTCCTGCGTGGTTTCGCCGGAGAGCGACGTCGCATTCTCGCTGCCGTAGAAGGCGCTGGCCGCATAGCGGGGCAGGTCGGCATGAGTGGCGCTGGCGAGTTCGATCGTGCCCGCAACCGCCCCCGCACCGAAAGCACCCGCCCCGCCACCGCGCGTCACCCGGACCGCCGAAAGCCTTTCCGGAGCCAGCGCATTGAACGGGATATAGCCGAAGAAGGGGTCCGCCATCGGCACGCCGTCGAGCAGGACCAGCGTGCGGCTCGACGCATTGCCGCCCAGCGCCCGTAGCGTCGCGCCCTGCGCGGACGGGTTGGCGGATCGGCTGTCGGAACGGCGGAACTGCTGGAATCCCGCCACATCCGCCAGCACGCTTTCGATCCCACCCGAAGCAGAGGCGAGCAGCCGGTCCCGCTCGATCACCTGCGATCCATAGGCGGGGGTGCCGGGGGACAGGGGCAATCCCGTACCCGTGACGATGATCGCGGGCGATCCATCCGGCGCATCGTCGGCCAATGCGGGAGTCGTGATGGTTGCAGCGGGGACCAGTACCAATGCGACGGCGGACAGGGACATGACTTGAACGCACCGCATCGACCCACTCTCCCCCTCGCCCTGCCCCTATGGAAAGAGGCGGCGCTCCATCGGATAGACCGCCGCCTCACGGGGAGATATTGGTCTTTAGGTTGGATCAGAAGAACAGGATCGCGCCCACGGCCGCCGTGTCGCCGCGCGCCGCATTGCCATTATGCGTCTGCGACTTGGTGTGGATATATTCGCCGATCAGCGTGACCCAGCTCGTCAGGCCATAGCGGCCCTGCCCTACCCAACTGCTGTTCGTGTCCACCAGGGTGGGATTGGCGAGCGCATCGCCAAGGTTGGCATATTTCAGATGGCTCTCGCCATAGCTTCCGCCGACGGAGAATTTGCCGAAGGTGGCAAGACCCTGCACATAGAAGCCGTTGCTGTCCCGCTTGTTACCCACCGCGTCCGTGTCGAACAGGTTGAGCGCAGTCGTGCCGAGGCCGGAGCCATTGTAATAATAGCCGGTCAGGACGATCGGGCCATAGCCCAGCTTAGCCCCCGTATCGAATCCGCTGCCGGTGTAGCTGACGCCATCGACGCGATCATGCCGCTGCGTGATGCCGGACAGCCATGCCCGGGCGGAGAAATCGCCGAACTTGCCGTCATAGACGATCTTGCCCTGAAAGCCGGGCGACGTGCTGCGCTCCCCCGGCCCGGTCAGCGACTGGAGCGGCTCGAACACGCCCACCGACACCTGGAAGCCGGAGAGGTTGGGCGAGGTGTAGGTGATCTGCGGCTGGAAGTCGGTGTAGATATAACCGATGCCGATGCGGCCGAGCGAGGTGTTGGACGGCGCCACATTGCCGCCGGTGGACCCCACCGACAGCAGGGTGATGTCGTTCAATATGCCCTCCGACCCGAACAGGCCGATGTCGCGGCCCAGCTTCAGCTCGCCCACGCCCACGCGGCCGACCGTCATATAGGTCTGGCGAAAGTCGATGCCCGCCGTCTGGAGCGCGGTGTTCTGCCCACCGCTGTTGGCGCCGCCGCCGCTGGCATAGGTCGCGCTGTTGATGCCGGGATACATGCCGAAGTGCGCGCCGACGTCCCATCCGCCCTGCTGCGTCGTGATGTCGAACTTGAGGTAGCCGGGCAGCAGGCCGTTGCGGATCGAACTGGTGTTGCCGCCGGTCGGCACGACGCCGCCGGTCACGGCCGTATTGGGGCCAGGTGCCTGCCCCTTGTCATGGGTGTAGAAACCGTTGACCTGACCGGAGACGGTAAAGGTCACGTCGCCGATCTCCATGCCGACACCGCTCTTGCTCATCCGCACCGTCCGCTTGTCGTCCAGTGCGGCGGCGGGCGTGGTCTGGGCAACAGGCGCTGCCGCAGCCTCCGCCGCGTCGCCTTTCAGCAGCGACTGATATTCCTCATCGTTGAGAATTCCCTTCTCGTGCAATCGCGCGAGCAGGGCCGCGTTGTTCCCGGCCATCGCCGGGGTCGCACCGAGGCCAAGGGCCAGCGTTGCCGCGCCCGCAAAGAGCACCCGCCTTTTCATAATCATCCTCCCGTTATGTGCCGTTGGTTCGGCCCGGGAAGTGTGCGGCGCGGTGCGAGTGACCGATATTGGACTTAGGTTCTCGTCCTTTGGGTCGGGCGGGCCAGCATCAAGGTGCGATGGCGGCGCCCCATGGCGCGCCACCGGCGGGGATCGTGGCGACAACCTTTGCCGCCGCGAGATCGACGACGGAGACATCGTCCGACAGGCCATTGGCCGTATAGGCATGGCCGCCGTCGCCACTGATCGCCAGATGCCACACCCGCTTGCCGACGGGCACATAGGCGCGAACCTTGCGCGTCGCCACATCGACCAGCGCGATCATGTTCGCACGGCCCAGCGCGACCACCACCGTCTTGCCATCCGGGGTGAAGCGGATGCCGCACGGCAGCACCAGATAGTCCTTCACGCCGGGCGGGGCGAAGTGGATCGTCTCGATGATCTTGCGGGTCGCGACATCGGCGATCTGGACGACGCCGCCCACCTCCGCCGCGATCCAGAGCTGTTTGCCGTCGGCGGTGAATTCGACATGGCGCGGGCGCAGTTCCGTCTCGACGGCGTCGACCATCGTCCGGCTGGCGAGGTCGATCCAGTTGACGACATTCTCATCCTCCGACGTGACCACCGCCCATTTGCCATCGGGGCTTTCCGCCACCCCCTCCGGCTCCTTGCCCACGTCCACCTGAAACGCCACGGCGCGCGCGGCGATGTCGATGACGGTCAGGGCGGCATTATCCTCATTGGCGACGAACAGATATTTGCCGTCGCGGGAGGGGAAAAATTGCTCCGGGTCTTCGCCGGAGGGGAGGTCGGCGATCAGCTTCCCGGTCGCCCGGTCGATCATCTGGACGCTATGGTCGTTGCTCGCACAGACGAACAGATATTTGCCGTCCCGCGACACCGCGATCCCGCGCGGGCGACCGCCGACCGGCCAGGTCGCGACCGGCTTCATCGTCGCGGCGTCGATCACGCTGACGCTGTTGCCGCGTTCGTTGGAGACATACAAGGTTTCCGCCAGCACGGCGCAGGGCGCGAGCGCGGACAGGGTGGCCATCAGGCCGATGATCCTTTTCAATACGCCATCCTCTTCATGGCGGCGATCCTATGCCGCCACGGCGTCGGGCGGCATTGTACCAATGGTCAATGGGCGCGGCCACCCAGCCCCCTACAATCGAGGACAACAGGAATAGGCGAGAACGAGGTCGAGGATGAGGAATTTGGGTCGAATCGCGGTACTGACCGCCGCAGGTCTGGCGGTCACGTCCATCGCCTCGTCACTGGTCGCGCACGGTAATGTGACGCCGCAGGCGGTCGACACCTCCACCCTGCCCGACATTGGCGAGGCATGGCTCCAGCATAATCCCTATCGCGGCAATGCGACGGCGGCGAAGATCGGCGAATCCGCCTATGGCCAAAATTGCGCCCGCTGCCACGGGCTGGAAGCGGAAAGCGGCGGCATCGCCCCCGACCTGCGCTATCTGGAACTGGGCGACAGCGGCGACGAATGGTTCGTACAGCGGTATCAGCATGGCTCCAGCCATGACGGCAAAGTCTATATGCCGCCGATGGGCGAGGTGCTGGGCCAAAAGGCGGGCTGGGCGATCCGCACATGGCTCGAAACAAAGCATCAGGAGTGACCGTGATGCAGGATCGGCGGAGTTTTCTGATGCAGGGTCTGGCGCTGGCGGCGCTGGGGCTTGGCTCCGGCACTGCCTCCGCCGCGCCGCTGGCGAAGGTCAAGGCCCTGGGCGCCCTTCGGGTCGCGGTCTATAAGGACAACCGCCCATGGTCGTGGCGTCAGGATGGCAGGCTGGTCGGGATCGACGCCGATCTCGGCACGGCGCTGGCAAAGGCGCTGGGCGTCCGGGTCGATCTCGCCGAGCTGATCGCGGACGAGAGCGTGGACGACGACCTGCGCAATGGCGTGTGGAAGGGCGGCCTGCTGGGCTTCCAGCCTGCCGACATCATGCTGCACATCCCCTTCGACCGCGCCTTTGCCGCGCGCAACGATCAGGTCGCGATCGTTGCGCCCTATTATCGCGAGAGCTTCCAGTTCGCCTGCGTGAAGGGTGAGATGGACTGTAACGCCGCGCCGGGCCAGTTCAAGGGACACCGGCTGGCGGCGGAGATCGACTCCATCCCCGACTTCTACCTGATGGGTACGGGCGGCGGGACGCTGGCGAAGGACGTCACCCATTATCCGACGGGCGCGGACGCCGTCACCGCGATCACCGATGGCCGCGCCGATGGCGTATTGGCGAGCCGCGCGCAGATCGAGGCGGTGCTGGCCGCGATCAAGGCGAGCAATATCGCCCGGCGCACCATGCCGCTGCCCGCCTTCACCTCGCCCGGCTGGGATATCGGCATGGCGGTCAAGGAGAATAGCCGCAACCTGGGCGACGCGGTCGAGGGATTGCTGGCGACGATGGTCGCGTCGGGCGAGGTGAAGGCGATCTTCGACCGCTACGGCGTCACCTACACCCCTGCGCTGGCCGCATAGGCCGCTCGCCTGATCATGGCCGACCCAAGGTGCAATTGTTCGGTCCGCCGTACGCCATAGTCTGTTCGTCGAGGCGCTGGCCGCGCCTATAACCAGGGAGGATGATATGAAAGGACGTTTCAGGCGTTCGATGGCAGGCATCGCCGCCATTACACTGATAGCCGTGGGAGCGCCGTTGCTGGCGGCCGGCGCGCCGGGTCCGAATGACGCGGACCTGATGGGCGATGCCGCCTCCACCGGCGACGTGCTGACCTATGGCATGGGTCCGCAGGCGCAGCGCTTCAGCCCGCTCAACGAGATCAATGCCGACAATGTGCAAAAGCTGGTTCCCGCCTTTGCCTCGTCGCTGGGCGGTGAGAAGCAGCGCGGACAGGAATCGCAGCCGATCATCTATGACGGCACCATCTATGTGACCGGCAGCTACTCCCGCCTCTTCGCCTTCGACGCGCGCACCGGCGAGCAGAAGTGGAAATATGAGGCGCGCCTGCCCGACGGCATCATGCCCTGCTGCGACGTCGTCAATCGCGGCGCGGCCATCTATGGCGACAAGATCATCTTCGCCACGCTCGACGCGCGTCTGGTGGCGCTCAACCGCAACACCGGCAAGGTGGTGTGGAACAAGCAGATCGCGGACTATCAGGCAGGCTATAGCGCCACCGCAGCGCCCCTGATCGTCAAGGGCATGGTCATCACCGGCAGCAGCGGCGGAGAGTTCGGCATCGTCGGCGCGGTCGAGGCCCGCGATGTGAACACCGGCGAGTTGATCTGGCACCGTCCCGTGGTCGAAGGCAATATGGGCACGCTGCGCGGCAAGGATAACGGCATCACCGGCAAGCTCAACGCCACCTGGGAGGGCGACCTCTACAAGACCGGCGGCGGCGCGACGTGGCTGGGCGGCACCTATGACCCGGAGACCAACCTGCTCTTCTTCGGCACCGGCAACCCCGCGCCGTGGAACAGCCATCTGCGCAAGGGCGACAATCTCTACACTGCCTCCACCCTCGCCATCGACCCGGACACGGGCACGATCAAATGGCATTATCAGACCACCCCGCATGACGGCTGGGACTTCGACGGCGTGAACGAGTTCATCCCCTTCGACGCCACGATCAACGGCAAGCCGATGAAGCTGGGCGCAAAAGCCGACCGCAACGGCTATTTCTTCGTGCTCGACCGCACGAATGGCAAGTTCATCAGCGCATCGCGTTTCGTGATGAAGACCACCTGGGCCAGCGGCTATGGCAAGGATGGCAAGCCCATCGTCATCCCCGCCGGTCGTCCCGGCGCGGCGCAGGGCACGGAAAAGGGCACGACCGTCTTCTCCTCGCCCAGCTTTCTGGGCGGCAAGAACTGGATGCCGATGGCGTACAGCAAGGACACAGGCCTGTTCTACATCCCCTCCAACGACTGGGGAATGGACATCTGGAACGAGCCGATCAGCTACAAGAAGGGCGCGGCCTATCTGGGCGCGGGCTTCACGATCAAGCCGATCGCCGACGACCATATCGGTGCCCTGCGCGCCATGGACCCCAGGACCGGCAAGATAGCGTGGGAATATAAGAACAAGGCCCCGCTGTGGGGCGGCGTTCTGACCACGGCGGGCAATCTGGTCTTCACCGGCACGCCGGAAGGCTATCTGAAAGCCTTCGATGCCAAGAGTGGCAAGGAATTGTGGAAGTTCCAGACCGGCTCCGGCGTGGTCGGCAGCCCCGTGACGTGGGAGCAGGATGGCGAGCAATATGTCGCCGTCATGTCCGGCTGGGGCGGCGCGGTGCCGCTGTGGGGCGGCGAAGTCGCCAAGTCGTTCAAGGACATCAACCAAGGCGGATCGCTCTGGGTGTTCAAAATGCCCAAGGGCTGAATAACGGGAGCAGGCGGAGATGATCGTGATGGGGCGTGGCAACTATGGGTCGGTATCGGGTCGGGCGGGGAGCTTTCCTCCGCCGCATCCGGCGACCATGGTTGCCATGCCCCCGCATTTGTCCGATCATCGCATTGAAGACAAAGGGATGAGAATGGGCGAGGGTCACGACCAGCCGGTTATGGAACGGGTGCTCATCATCGACGATCATCCGCTGGTCCGGGACGGCCTGCGCAGCGTTATCGCTGTGACGTTCGACGGCTGCGCCATCTTTGAGGCCGCGGGGCTGGACGAGGCGCTGGAGACGCTGGCGCAGCAGAATGAGTTCGACCTCATCCTGCTTGACCTCAACATTCCCGATGTGAAGCGGCTCGACGGCCTGAAACTGCTCCGCCAACGCTATCCCATCCTGCCGGTGGTGATGGTGTCGGGCGCGTTCGACAGGACCGTAGTGCGAGAGGCGCTGGCGGCGGGCGCGGCGGGCTTCATCCCCAAGTCGATGAAGCGCAGCTCCATCGTCGATGCGCTCCACCGCGTCGTGTCGGGCGAAATCTACATGCCCGACGCGATCGGCGCCGCCGACCCGGAGAGCGAGGCGAACGAGCAGATCCGCGAGAGGATCGAGAGCCTGACCCCGCAGCAAAGGATCGTCCTGAACCACCTCGTCCATGGCCGCCTGAACAAGCAGATCGCGCACGACCTCTCCGTCTCCATGACCACGGTCAAGGCGCATGTCTCCGCCATCCTGCTGAAACTCAACGTATTCAGCCGCACACAGGCGGTCATCATGGCGAACCGGGTTCAGTTCGACGGGGATTGAGGGGAGCGCAAGGGCCGATGGCGTTGAGCTGCCGTGTGCCTGCCTGCCCAGATCGGGCCTGTCCTGCAGTCCCTGATCCATGCCATGGTCGGCACGGCTCCGTCTCATCGCCGCTTTCCCATCCGCGCTGCAAAAAGGGCCGGACCCCGTGACTTTCGTCACTTTCGGTGTCTCCAACTAGGGCAGCATCGTCCGCAGCAGCGCGCGCAACTGCGCAGGCTTCACCGGCTTGTTGAGGAGCGGCATTCCGTTTGCCGCCAGTTCCGTCTTCAGCGCCTCGCCACGATCGGCAGAGATCATCCCCGCCGGGATCGTCGCGCCGAAATGCGCCTGAAGCCTGGCGATGACGCGGTCCCCCGTTTCGCCATCGTTGAGATGATAGTCAGCCAGAATGATGTCGGGCCTCTCCCCATCGGCGAACAGGCGCACCGCCTCGCCATAATCGCCCGCCACCGCGACCGTGCAGCCCCAGCCGCTGAGCAGCGTCCGCATGCCCGACTGTATCTGCCGCTCATTATCGACCACCAGCACGCGCAGCCCCCGCATGGAGCGATCGCGCGGCGCGGCGACGCCGTCCCCGCCCGGCTCCGTGACGGGGCGGCCGAGCGGCAGGGTGATGGAGAAGGTCGATCCCATGCCGGGCGCGGACTCCAGCACGATGTCATGCCCCAGCATGTCCGCCGCGCGCCGCACGATGGCGAGGCCCAGCCCCTTGCCCTGGCTGCGCGTGTCGAGTCGCCGGAACTCCTCGAAGATCAGCGATTGCTGGTCCGCCGCGATCCCGCGTCCCGTGTCGATCACCGCGACCGTCACCTGCCCCCTGTCCGCCGTGCAGGTCACGCGGACGCTGCCCGACGCGGTGTAGCGGATCGCGTTGGAGATGAAATTCTGGAGGATGCGGCGCAGCAGACGCACGTCCGATTCCACCCACAATGGCTCCGTCTCCATTCGGAAGGCGAGACCGGCGGAGCGGGCCATGGGCGTGAATTCGACGTTCAGCGTCTGAAGCAACTGGTCGATGCGGAAATGGCTGATCTCCGGCTGGATCGCACCCGCATCCAGCCGCGATATTTCGAGCAATGCCTCCAGCAGATCCTCGACCGAATCCAGCGCGGTCGCCGTCTGTGATACCAGCGCGCGGGTGGGCAGCGCCAGCCGCCGGTCACCCAGCGCGGCAACGAACAGGCAGGCGGCATTGAGCGGCTGGAGAAGGTCATGGCTCGCCGCCGCGAGGAAGCTGGTCTTGGAAAGGTTCGCCTTCTCCGCCGCGATCTTCGCCTCGGTCAGCGCCGCCTCTATGGTACGCCGCTCCGCGACCTCCCGGCCCAGTTGCGCGTTGACGGTGAGCAGTTCGGCCGTACGCTCCGACACGCGCCCTTCCAGCGTTTCCGCCGTCTCCTGCAACGCCGCCTGCGCCTTCAGCATGTCGGTCACATCGGTGAAGCTGAACACCTGCCCGCCCTGCCCTGTCCGGGTCGAACGTATCTCATAACGCCGGTCACGCGCGGGGCAGAGTTGGCTGACGGGACCGGCATGGCGATCGTCATCGCGCCAGTCGAGGCAGCCATGATCCTCCATCGCCATCATCGTGCGACACCAGTCGAGCAGGCCGTCATGCGTGGCAAGGCTGGTTGCGGGATCGTCCGTCAGGCCCAGCAGCCGCCCCAGCGCCCCGTTCCACGCCGACAGCCGTCCGCCGCTGTCGAACATGCAGACACCTTCGGACAGGGTATCCAGCGTCGATTGCAGGACGAGGTTGCGCTCAGCCAGTTCGCGGGCACGGGCGCGGGCATCCTCCGCCTTTACCTCGGTAATGTCGGTGTAGATGCCGACGATGCCCCCCTCACTGGTGCGCAGTTCGTTGATCTGCACCCAGCGCCCGTCGGCCAGCGCCTGCACATGGCCGCCATCCGCGACGCCATGCCGGGCGAGCCGGTCAGACACCCAGCGATCGGGCGCAAGGGCCGCGCCAGGCAGCCGGTCCTGCTTGGCGGCGAGATGCGCAATGTCGGTAAACGCCATGCCCTCATGGATGTGCGGCGCCAGATCCGGCCAGAAGCCCAGATACGCCTCGTTGAACAGGATCAGCCGGTCGTCGGCGTCGAACAGAACGAATCCCTCGTTGATCGAGTCTATCGCGTCGCGCAGTCGTATCTGTGCCGCCTCCGCGCTCCTGTGCGCCGCCGCCAGATCGCTGTTGGCCTTGGCGAGCTGGCCCAGCGCATCCTCCAACTGGCTGGTGCGATCGCGGACCATCGCCTCCAGCGAGATCGCAGTCTCGAACATGGAGAAGGCGCTGGCCGACATATCCGTCGACCGTTCGACCCGATCCATCAGCGCCGCATTGATCCGGCGCAGCTTGCGCACCTCCTCGCGCAGCGCGTCCGCTTCGGTCAGGTCGAGGCGCTGCGCTTCGCTCATAGGCCGATGGCAAGTCCGCTGAAGGTCTGATTGACGTGCAGGGCGTGATATTGCTCGCCATAGGTGTTGAAACCGACCACGCCGTGCCGCTGATAGAGTTGGGAGACCTCCCGCGCGATCTGCCGCTGTTCCGCGTCGATGCGGTTGAGCACGCAGTCGAAGGCGATGATCCGGTCCACTGGTCCGATAGCCTCGCGAATGTCCGTGAACAGCGCCTCCATCCCCGCGATCCGGTCCACCGGCTCGCCGACCGTCAGCACCAGCCCCTCGTCGATGGCGCAGTAGAAGGTCAGGCTGCCGTCCGCATTGGCGGTCTGGATGGAGCGGACATGATATTCGCCACCTGCGCGCACCATCGGCGGATGGGCGGCAAAGAACTCCGTGCCCAGTTCTTCCCCCGCATGGCCTGCAAGCCGCAGATATTCCAGCGCCGCCGGTTCCGCGTTGATCTCCGTCACGATGCGCTCGTGCGGCAACGCCCCGGTGATGACCATCTTGCGGTCGCTCGGCCGATAATGCTGCGCCTTGAAGACATGGAGCGGGCGCGGGGTCGAGAGGATCGCCACCACCGCCGCGCGCTGGTGAAAGGCTCCGCCCTCGAAGATGGAGGTCTGGCGAAAGGCGAGGTCGTCGCCCGACGATCCCCCGATCAACGGTATCTCGCCCAGCGCATCCTGTATGGTCATCGTCAGCAGCTCTTCGGAGTGGGACAGGCCATCGACCAGGAAAAGCGCGACATGGTTCACCGTATCGCCCAGCGCCCGGCTCTCCCGCTCTGCCTCGGCCGCCAGTTTGCGAACCGCCGCGCGCGCCGCTGCCGGATCGAAAGCATGCACATCCACAAAGCAGTGCGAGGTGAGGTGGAAGGCGCTCGCCGGAAAGCCGATGACGCTTACGCTGCCATGGTCATAGCCCTGTTCGGTCAGCTCGCCCGAACTGGTGCAGCCGATCACGCGCACCCCCTCCGTCTCCCGGTTGATCGCGCGGGTGAGCAATGCGGGATCATAGCGATGGGAGCAAAAGATGATCGCACCCGCCAGCGGTTCCGAACCGAGTTGCCCGGCAATTTCCTCCATCGCGGCAAAGGGATTGTCCGCGTGCGAGGAAGCGACCACCACTCCCGATTTGACCATGCTCTGCATACCGCCCATCTCTCACCATTATCTTATGGTGCGGATCATGGACGGGAGTGGGGGGGCTTGTCATCCAAAACCAGCCGATGCCGCGCCAGCCGCATCGAGAGGATCAGCACGACAATGATGACGGGTGCCAGCAAGCCCTCCAGGAGAGTGACTTCCAGCGCGGGCCAGTGCTTTTCCGCTGCCCTCAAGGGATAGGCGATCAGGCCGAGCAGATAATAGCTGATCGCGACCGACGACAGCCCCTCGACCAGATGCTGAAGGCGCAACTGCATGCGCGCGCTGCTGTCCATCGAGATGAGCAGGCGGGCGTTCTGATTCTCGATATGCGTCTCGATCCGGGTGCGGAGCAAGGCGGTGAACTGGGTCGCGCGGGCGTTGAGCAGGGCAAGACGCGCGGTCAGCGCCGCACAGGTGTGGATCGCGGGCTGGAAGCGGCGTTCGGTAAAGTCGGCGAGCGACTGATAGCCGGGGATCGGATCGGCATCGAGCTGCTCCAGCCGTTTGGCGACGATGCGGGCGTAGGCGGCGGTCGCGCTCATCCGATAGCTGCACCGGCTGTCTATCGAGAGGAGCCGGGCCGAGAGGCCGGTCAGCGACGCGAGCAGGATATCGTCGCGGCTCTTGCCCTGCGCCAATGCCTGTCCGACCTGCTCCAGCTCCGCCTCAAGTCCATCCAGTTCGCTCCACGCGCCGCGAGCTTCGGGCAGGCCGATCAGTGCGAGGTTGCGGTAATTGCCCAGTTCCTCGATCCGCTGCACGCATCGGCCCAGATCGGCGAGCGGCATGCCGTTGGCGGCCACGACCATGCGGCCATAGCCATCGTCATGGATGCGAAAGTCGGTCCATAGCCGTGCCCGGCCGCCCGACGGGCTACGCACATGGCAGGTGACAAGCTGAACCGGCGCAAAGCCCGCGCTGGCGATACAGGGCTCTGCGGCGGTATCGTCCACCACCAGCATCATCCGGCTGGCCCGCACGACACCGCCGGGCAACCCCTCGATCAACGCGGCCTCGGCAGGCGGGTTCCAGTCGAGCGGGCCATCGTCGCCGGTCAGCACCAGCGTCACCGTGCTGGCCTCGCTATGCCGTTCCCAACCGAAGCTGGCATGGTCGCCAAGGTGGCGCTGGGCATGGCGTGCGGCAGGGTCGAGGTCTGGCCAGAGCGACGCGAGCGCGACGCTCTCCGCCTTGCGATCCTCCACGATGCGGACGATCTGGATGATGCGCGCAGGGAGTGTGTAGGTCGGGGACCGGCGCAACTGCATCTCGCCGACCACCTGACGGCGCAGCGGGTGCTCGATCAGGCCCGGTGCGACGCCGCCCGGTTCAGGCGCCATGCGCCGGTTCTCCCGCCGCTTCCAGCAGGGCGGCTTCCTCGTCCGTGAACAGGCGGGATCGCACGAGGAAGCGGACGCCTTCGGGGCTTTCCAGTGACATGCCCGCGCCGCGCCCCGGCACCACGTCGATCGTGACCTGCGTATGACGCCAATATTCAAACTGCGCCGCGCCGATCCACACCTGCACGCCGTCTGCAATGGCGCCGAGCAGCACGTCCTGCGCCCCGACCTTGAACTCCCCCTTGGGAAAGCACATCGGCGCCGACCCGTCGCAGCATCCGCCGGACTGGTGGAACATCAGCGGCCCATGTTTCGCGGAGAGGTCCGCGATCAGGGCATCGGCCGCAGGGGTGGAGAGGATGCGCGGGGGCAGCACGGTCATGGCTTGCCTTTCGGAAAGGGAAAAATGGCGGGCACGTTGGCCCGCCGAGTTCGACGCG
>Ga0068853_100000958_pt1 | contig 20283 bp, 16 predicted proteins | sample KBSCornC32_FD_65655 | JGI IMG/M metagenome (GOLD analysis project Ga0068853, IMG submission 65655) | Corn rhizosphere microbial communities from Kellogg Biological Station, Michigan, USA - KBS Corn C3-2 | ecosystem: Host-associated > Plants > Roots > Rhizosphere > Soil ...
TCGTCCATCTGACGCGGTCGATGGCGATCGAACTGGGGGCCAAGGGAATCTTGACCAATGCGATCGCGCCCGGCTCGGTGATGACCGCGCTGACCGCCAAGCTGTTCTACAACGACGACGGCAAGTTCGCCGGGCGCACCGAGGAGTTCCTCGCCCATGTACCGCTCGGCCGACCGGCCCGGCCGGAGGAGATCGCCGAAGCCGTGTTGTTCCTGGCTTCTCCGGCCGCCAGCTATATCAACGGCCAGGTGCTGGCCGTCGATGGCGGTTGGACCACGGGATACATGATGTGAGCGCCGCCATGGAAATCGATCTCGCTGGTGCCGCGATCACGCTGGACGGCGAAACCAATCCGATTGTCGACGCGGTGCTTGCCGCGTTGCGCGCCAATGGCGGCCATGTCGTCGAGGGCGTCCCGCCGCGCGCCGCAGCAGACATCCTGCTGATATCGTGTCCGCTACGTCCGGGAACGAAAGCGGGAGATCCGCGCTCTTTGTATGCCGACGCACGCAAGGCCGCGGTGACGATGACCGAGCGTGGCGGCCGCATCATCTTCCTTATCTCGGCGGTTGCCGGCATGCCGATGCGTCGCCATCCGCGCTTTTCCATGGAGAACGCGTCGATCCTTGCCGGAATGCGTGCGCTAGCGATGGAGTTCGGACCCAGGATCCTGGTCAATGCGGTTGGCTTCGGTGCAGTCGAGGACGACACCATCGTTTCGGGCGACAAGGCGATGCTCAGCCACACGCCGGTCGGCCGCGCCGGCAGCATCGATGAAGCGGTTGCGGCCGTACTGTTCTTCTGCGACCCGTTGAACAGCTACACCACCGGACAGATGCTGGGCGTCGACGGCGGCTGGGCGGCGGGCTATGGGCGCAATTTCTGAGGCTCTGACGCTCAGGGCAGGGGTGCTGGAGGTTGGGCTGGTCCCGGCAATCGGCGGCAGCGTCAGCGCAATGCGCTGGCGCGGCATGGATCTCATGCGCCGGCTTTCAGATGACGATCGCGATGCGGGCAACGTGTTGGGCGTCGCCATGTTCCCGATGGTGCCCTACGCCAACCGCATCGCTGGCAACGCCTTCGACTTCGGGACAAGGCGCTGGCAGGTTCTGCCCAATAATTCGCCCGAGACATTCAACGTGCACGGCAGCGGCTGGAAGCAGCGATGGACCGTCGCCAGGACCGGCGCCGTCGCGGCCACGCTGGCACTTGAGGTCGCCGCCGGAGCAGAACCCTATTCCTATCGCGCCGAGCAGGCCTTCGTGATCTCGGAGGAGGGGCTCAGCGTGACGATGACGCTGACCAACACAGGGTCGGTTGCCATGCCGTTCGGCTTTGGCCTGCACCCCTGGTTCGATCGCGACCCGGACGTGACGTTGCAATTCGGGGCGCGGCGCTTCTATCTCGAAGAGCCAGAAGGCGTTTCGGGCGACCCGATCACGCTTCCGGCCGAACTGGATTTCGCTGATGCTCGCCCCTTGCCGAACGGTTGGCGCAACAATGATTATGGCGGCTGGAACGGCGAGGCGATCCTGCGCTTCCCGTCGCGTGGCGTCGGCCTACTCATCAAGACCGATCCTGTCTTCAAGCACCTGATGCTCTATGCCGACCCGACCAAGCCCTATTTCTGTCTGGAACCACAGACGAATGCCTCAGGCGCCTTCAACCGGGGCCGATGGAGCGATCCGGAAGAAGGCGTGATCGTGCTTGGCCCCGGTGGAAGCGCCGCCGGCGCCGTTTCGTTCGCGCCCTTCGCGCTTGCGTCCTGAAGCAATTCCAGGAATTGCGCAGAAACAGGCCGCTCAGAGCAGCCGGGCCAGGAGCCCGCCATCCACTTGCATGGCGCTGCCGGTGACGAAGGACGAGGCATCCGAGATCAGGAAACCGATGGCGCTGGCGATCTCGGAAGGATTGGCGATGCGCGCGATCCTGTTGGGCTCGAATGAGAGGCCCAACGCTTCCGCGCCGCCGGCGGCCTCCAGCCCATCCAGTGTCATTCTCGTAGCGACCGAGCCGACCAGCACGGCATTGACGCGGATTCGGTCGACCGCATAGTCCAGCGCCATCTGTCGCGACAGTCCCACGACGGCGGCCTTTGTCGCGGCATAGGCCGGCACGCCGGGCACCGTGGCATCGGCGTGCACCGAAGCGATGTTGACGACCGAGCCGCCGCCGGCCGCGCGCAGCAGCGGCAAGGTTGCGCGACAGACACGGAAGATCGCCGTCAGGTTGACGGCAACGGCTCTGTCCCAATCCTCGTCGGAGAGCTCTTCGAGCCGTTTGCCGGTTGGATAGATGCCGGCGCAGTTGACGACCGCGTCAAGCCCGCCGAACTGCTCCGTCGCCTCCGCCACCGCTGCCTGGACCTCCGCCTCACGGGTGAGATCGCTCGCGCGGAAGATCAGTTGGCTTTCGGCATGACGGCCGGCGAGCGCCTTGCCCTCTTCGCCGTCCAGTCCGGCGCCGAAAACCCGCGTACCCTGGGCCACGAGATACTCGGCCGTTGCTTTGCCGATGCCGGTCGCCGCGCCGGTGATGAAAACACGTTTGCCGGCAAACATCATGGCGCGACCCGTGCAACTGTTGCGTCGCGTTTCGCCTGGGCGGTCGTGACTGAACGCAGAACGCGATCCTCGCCGCCGTCGCCGCGGCCGAATTCATCGACGATGCGCCCATCGGCAACGACCAGGCAGCGGTCGCAAAGGCCGATCAATTCCTCGAGCTCGGAGGCGACGATCAGAAGGGCCACGCCCTTGTCAGCCAATTCGACCACGAGCCGGTAGATCTCGTGTCGGGTAGCCGCGTCGACACCCTTGGTAGGCTCGTCGAGCAGCAGCACTTTCGGCGCGCGCATCAGCACGCGGGCGAACAGGAGTTTCTGCTGGTTGCCGCCCGACAGATGCGTGACCGAAGCCTGCGGCGACGACGCCTTGACGCTGAGCGCGCGCATGGCGCTCAGGATGGAACTGCGTTCCAGCCCGCCGCGCACGACGCCGTGCCGCGACAGGGAGGCGAGATTGCCGATGGTGATGTTGGCGCCGACCGGCAGATTGAAAAGCAGGCCATCGCGCTTGCGGTCCTCGGTTAACAGCGCGATGCCGGCGTCTCGGGCGCTTCCCGGCGACCTGATGGATACGGTTTTGCCGGCGACGCGGATTTCGCCCTCGGCCGGGACACGGCCGTAGATGCCATGGAGGATCTCGCTGCGGCCCGAGCCGAGCAATCCCGCGAGCCCGACGATCTCGCCGGCGGCTACCGACAGATTGATGTCTTTCGCACCGTGGACGGCGCCGCTATGGCCGACGACGGTGAGGTGGCGGACCTCCAGCGCGGTCGGCGCGCCGACAGGGGCTGCGTGCTCGGGAAAGAGCCGCTGCAATCGCTGGCCCGACATCGAGAAGATGAAGGTCTCGGCGTCGAAATCCTGCCTTGCGATCCGCACAGCCACCTGTCCGTCGCGCAACACGGTGGCGCGGTCGCAAATGGCGAGGACTTCCGGCAGCCGGTGGGTGATGTAGATCATCGCGACGCCTTGCGCCTTGAGGCGGCGCAGCACGCTGAACAGCGCATCGACCTCGGTGCCGGAGAGCGAGGCGGTCGGCTCGTCCAGCATCAGCACGCGCGGCTTCATGACGATGGCGCGGGCGATCATGACCAGATGGCGCTGCGCCGATGTCAGCGATGCGACATAGGCCTTCGGATCGATGCCGATGCCCAGATCGGCAAAGATCTCGCCCGCCCGTTGCTCCAGCCTGCGCTGGTGGACCAGCACACCGTCACCCAGCCCGGTGCGGCCGGCAAAGACATTCTCGGCGACCGAAAGCTGTTCGAGCACTTCGATCTCTTGCGGCACGTAGCCGACACCGTTCGACCGCGCATGGGCGGGCGAGGCGAAGCTGACAGGCCGGCCGTCGAGCTTGATGGTGCCGGTGTAGGAACCGGCGGGGTGGACGCCGTTGAGGATCTTGACGAGGGTGGATTTGCCGGCGCCGTTCTGGCCAAGCAGGGCGTGGATTTCGCCCGGGATCACGTCGAAATCGACGCCGCGCAGCGCCTGCACGCCGCCAAAATTCTTGGCGATCGCAGTGGCCGAAAACAGCGGCTGTTCGATGGTGTTGGGCACGACGATCCTTTCGGAGGATGCGGGTCCGCAAGACGCGGACCCGCGACCAGGCGCTACTGACCGGCGCTGTCCAGCATTTTATAGTAGGGGTCGAGGTCGGCGGCAGTGATCACCTTGGCCGGCAACGGGTTGCTGTAAGGCACGCTCTTGCCCTGGGCGAGATCGCCGAGCAGTTCAGCGACCTTGGCGCTCTCTTCGTAGAGCGGCTGCGCGACGATGCCGTAGGCGGCGCCCGATTTCACCAGGTCGAGATTCTGCCTGATATAGTCCATGCCGATGATGACGACGTCGCGTCCGGCCTTGCGGGCGGCGCCCGACCAAGTCTGGATGCTGTTGCCGGTGGTGCCGAATGCCGCGGTCACGTCCGGATTGCCTTGCAGGATCGCCACCGCCTTAGCCTCAGCCGCCGACGGCTCGAAGCCCTCCATCTGGGTGTCGAGCACCTTGATGTTGGGGTATTTCGCCGCGATGGTTTTGCGGAAGGCATCCGACATCGCGTTTTCGGTATCGTTGGAAGCGCCTTGCGTCAGCGCAACGGTGCCTTTGCCGCCAAGCTTGTCGCCGATGGCAATGGCGGCGTTGGCTCCGACCTCGGCGATGTCTTCGCCGGTCGCCGCTTTGAGACCATTGACGGTGCCTTCCGGCGGCAGGACATGCCAGGTGACGATCGGAAAGCCCTCTTTCGCAAGCTTGGTGATGTAGGAATAGATCGCCGGATCCACCCCGTAGACACCGATGGCGTCGTATTTGGTGCGCGCCAGCGCCGCCTCAGCCAATGGCAAAGTCGCCGGGATGTCCCAATTGGTGGCGCTCGGATCGCCGACGACCTCGCAAGTGTAGCCGAGCTCCTTGCACTTGTTGAGGAAACCCGCCTGCATCAGCCGGTGGACGGGATGATCCTTCATCGCTTGCACCCACAGCAGATGCACGTCGGCGGCCTGAGCGAGGCTTACCGAACCCAGCGACGTGGCGACCGCCACTGCTGTGAAAGCAGCGCGGATCAGTCCCTTTTTCAGATCGATCTTCATGTCCTACCTCCCTTGTTTCACCGGCGTTTTGCCGGCGCAAAATCTGCTGTTTTTCCTTGTCCCCTCGTGGCCCGCTATGCGCCGGCGATGAAGTAGCGGCGGCGCACGATGTCCAAACCGACGGCCATGACCATGATCACGCCGACCGCGATCTGCTGCCAGTTGGAGTTGACGCCGATGACGACGAGGCCGCTCTGCACCACCTTCAGCATCAGGATGCCCACGACGCCGCCGGCAATCGTGCCGGCGCCGCCGAACAGGCTGACGCCGCCGACCACTACCCCGGCGATCACAGTCAATTCCCAGCCGCTGCCGATCGAGGTGCCGCCGCTGCCGAGATCGGCCATCACGAACATGCCGGCAATCGCCGCCAGCGCGCCGACGACGATGAAGGCGCCGATCTTGTAGGCGTTGGTGTTGATGCCGACGAGACGCGCCACTTCCTGGTTGCCGCCGGTGGCATAGATGTTGCGTCCGAGCACTGTGCGCCGCAGTACGAAATCGGCGACAATCGCCGCGACGATGAAGAAGGCAAAGCTCCAACCGAGGCCGAAGGCGAGGTCGGCGCTGCCGATCGCATTGATCGCCTCCGGCAGCGGATAGACCGGATAGCCCCCTGTCACCACCTGGATCAGGCCTTGGCCGATGAACAGCATGCCGAGCGTCTGGATGAAGGCGGGGATGCCAAGCCTGACGACGATCAGGCCATTGAGCAGTCCGATGAACGCACCGACACCGATCCCGCCGAGAATGGCGATGGCCACAGGCAGCGCGGCCGCCGTCATCAGCTTGGCGGCGACGACCGCGGACAGCCCGGCCACCGAGCCGACGGACAGGTCGAATTCGCCGGCCACCAGCAGGATTGTCTGTCCGATGGCGATGATGCCGACGAACGAGACGACGTTGAGAATGGCGCGAATGTTTCGCTCGGACAGGAAGGCCGGTTCCAGCAGCCAGAAAAAGGCGATCAGCAGGGCCATGGCCGCGAGCACGCCGACTTCGCCCACGGCGATGAAGCCAATCAGCCTTCGCCGGAGGGATTGCGCGTCCCCGGGCGGCGAGCGCACGTCAGCCGCGCTGTTCATCTGGACCTCCCTGGCAGTGCCTCGGCCATGCCTGCAGCCGGCTTGCACCCGCGCCGAAACTGGCGCACTCCTCCATGTCATTAAGATTATAATATTATAACTTGTCAACGATGAAATTTCACAGGCTGGGCGATACCCGGCACGTCGCTGGAAAGCGGCCGCCGCAGCCGCTATGAATGGCGCTTGTCGTGCGATCCGGAGTGGGGTTGTCCCTTCGCGTATCGTGCCTTGTTGGAGCTTGGCGATGACCGATGGGTCAGGGGACGACCCCGGCGGTAGCGCACGGTCGCAGCGCCTTGGAGTTCGCGAGATCGCGCGGCGCATCGGCGTCGCGCCCATAACCGTATCGCGTTCCCTGTCCAACCCCGGCAGGGTCTCGCCGCAGACGCGCGCCAAAGTGCTGGAGGCCATAGAGCAGATAGGTTTCGTGCCCAACCGGCTTGCTTCCAGCATGCGCGGCAACGGCCGCATGATCGGGACGGTGGTGCCGCCGCTGATCAATTCGGGCATCGCCGAACAAGTGCAAGGCATGTCCGACGAATGCCATGAGGGCGGCTATTCGATGCTCTTGGTGCAGGGCGAATTCACGCAGGAAGCCGAGGAGAAATCGATACGCACGCTGCTGGGCTGGCGTCCGGTCGGCATGATCCTTCAGAGCTTCGTGCAAAGCGAAACGGCGCGCGCATTGCTGAAGAGCAGCGGCGCGCCGGTGGTCGAGATCTCCGAGGTGAAGGGCCGCAATCCGATCGACATGGCGGTCGGCGTCTCCAATTTCGAGACTGCCTACGCCATGACCATGCATCTGGCGGCCAAGGGCTACAGGCGGATCGGCTTCGTCTCGACGCCGATCCATGGCAATGACCGCTTGCAGCAGCGCCGCACCGGTTATCATGCCGCGCTGACCGAGCTCGGCATCAAGAACCATGACAGCATGGAGGTCGAGGTGCCGATAACCGCGCAGGGCGGCGCCGAGGCGCTGATTACGCTCACGTCCCGGCACAAGGACATCGACGCCATCTTCTTTTCCAGCGATACGCTGGCCGTCGGCGCCGTGCAGGAATGCCACCGGCGGGGCTGGTCGGTGCCTGGCAGGATCGCCATCGCCGGCTATGGCGACATCGATCTCGCCGCGCAGCTTTATCCGCCGCTGACCACGGTGAAGGTCAATCGCTACGAAATGGGCAGGCGCGCCGTGCGGCAGTTGCTGGCGAGGCTGGCCGGCGACAGCAAGGTGCCGACCATCACCAGCCTCGGCTTCGAGATCATCGACCGCGAAAGCGCCTGATCAGGATTTTGTTGCCGGCTGCTCGCGGCGGCCGAGGCGCTTCTCCCAGCCTTGCGCGTGCACGTTGAGATAGGCGTTGGGATCGTAGGGATGATCCTTGATGGCATCGAGGTTGAGATCGATGCCGAGCCCCGGCGCATCCGGCAGCGACAGATGGCCATTGTCGGGGTCGACGGTCGGGTGCCAGGTCACCAGCTCGCGGGTCCAGGGATCATTGAAGGCGTCGAAATGCTCCTGGATCAGGAAATTCGGCACCGCTGCCGCCAGTTGCAGGCACACCGCCGTCGCCACCGGTCCGCCGCTCTGATGCGGCGCGATATGGCTGCCGTGGGCGAGCGCCAGATTGGCGACCTGCATCGATGGCGCAATGCCGCCAAGCGACATCGGCTCCGGCTGAAAGATATTGACGCCGCCGCCGGCGGCCAAAGTGTAGAACTGGCCGACCGTGTCGTACATCTCCCCGGTCGCCACCGGGATGGGCGAGCGATGCGCCACCTCGTGCACCGTCTCCTGGCGGTCGCGCGAGGTCGGCTCCTCCCACCAGTAGATGTCGAGATCGGCGAATTTTTGTGCCGCCTGAAGCGCGGCGATTTCGGTGAAGCGCGCATGCACGTCGATCAGGATCAGCGTGTCCTTGGGCAGTTCATCACGCAGTTTCCAGCAGATTGCGTAGGAAAGCTCCAACTCCTCGCGCGAAATGAAACCTTGCGCGGTGCCGAACGGGTCAAGCTTGAATGCCTTGAAGCCTTTGGCCAGCACGACCTTCGCGGACTCGAGAAAGGCCTCCGGCGTGCGTTCGGTGCGATACCAGCCATTGGCGTAGCCAAGCACACTGTCGCGCACCTGCCCGCCGAGAAGCTGGTGGATCGGCACGCCCAGGCTCTTGCCCAGAATGTCCCAGCAGGCGACCTCGATCGCCGCGACCACCGTGCGGTGGATATGGCCGCCGTCGAGCGAAACACTGTCCAGCATGCGCTTGGCCAGCGCGTTGATGCGGCGCGGATCCTGGCCGATGGCGAGATGCCTTAGCTCATGCACGCCGGCTTCGGTGGTCTTGATGAAACCGTTCAGCGTGCCTTCGCCGATGCCGTGGATGCCTTGGTCGGTATGGACTTTGACGAACAGCCAGTTCTTCCAGCCGGCGCCAACGGCAAAGGTCTCGATCTCGGTGATCTTCATGCGGAACTCTAGCCCAAACCAGTGATCGTCGCGACGATGGCCTTGGTGGTGAGGCCGTATTTCGCCTGCAAGGTCGGCACCGCGCCGCATTCGATATAGCGATCGGGCAGGCCGATGCGTGTCACCTTCCTTGCAATGCCGGCCTCGAACAGGCTCTCGACGACGAGGCTCGCCAGCCCGCCGGCGACGACATGATTTTCCGCCGTGACGATCTGGCCGACGTGGGCCGCGAACTCCTCCACCGCGCCGGCATCGAACGGCTTGATCGTCGGCACGTGCAGCACGCCTGTGGAAATGCCCTGTTTCTGCAAGGCCTCCGCCGCGTCCAGCGCCCGCTCGGTCATGAAACCGGTCGAGATGATGCCGATATCGGAGCCTTCGCGAAGTCGCCGCGCCTTGCCGATCTCGAACTTGTAGCCAGGCTCGAACACGACAGGAATGCTGCCACGCAGCAGCCGCATGTAGACCGGACCCCGATGTTCGGCGATCGCAACCGTCGCCGCCTCGATCTCGGTCGCGTCGCAAGGATCGATGACGGTCAGGCTGGGGATCATGCGCATCAGCGCCAGATCCTCGATCGCCTGGTGGGTGCCGCCATAGCCCGTCGTCAGCCCAGGCAGGCCGGCGACGATCTTCACGTTGAGGTTGGAGTGGGCAAGCGCGATGGCGACGAAATCATAGGCACGGCGCGTCGCGAACACGCCATAGGTGGTGGCGAACGGCACCTTGCCGGTGCGGGCGAGCCCGGCGGCGACGGCAACCAGATTCTGTTCGGCCATGCCGACATTGAAAAAGCGGTCGGGAAAGGCGTCCCTGAACGGCAGGATGTCGGTGTACTTGCCAAGGTCGGCGGTCAGGCCGACGATGTCGTGCCGGCTCCGGCCAAGCCTGGCCAAGGCCCGGCCGAATGGCGCTTCCACACTTTCCCGGCCGCCGCCGACGGCCTCGTCCTGGCCCATGGCCAGCGTCCGTCCGGCCTTCATGTCGCCGCTCATTGCTCCCTTCCCACGCTTTTGTCGAACTCGGCGATGATGCCGTCCCATTGCGCCACGTCGATGCGGAAGAAATGCGATTTCTCGCTGGTCTCGATGCGCGGCACGCCCTTGCCTGGCAAGGTGCGCAGCACGATCGCCTTCGGCCTGCGGTTGCGCCGGCGCGCGTCGGCCAGCGCGTCGACGACGGCCTTCATGTCGTTGCCGTCGATCTCCGACGTCTCCCAACCGAAGGCGCGCCATTTGTCGGCCACCGGCTCCATGTCCAGCACCACGGGCCCATCGGCCTGGATGCCGTTGCAGTCGATGAGCGCCACCAGCCCGTCGAGCTCGAAATGGCTGGCCGACATCGCCGCTTCCCAGGTGGAGCCTTCCTGCATCTCGCCATCGGAAAGCTCGACGAAGACGCGCGCGTCCGAGCGATCGAGGCGCAGCCCGAGCGCCTGGCCGACACCTTGGCCGAGGCCGTGACCGAGCGAGCCGCCGATGACCTCGACACCGGGCGTGGTGTCGAGCGTCGACATCTCCAGCCGGCTGTTGTCGGCGCCATAGGTGACGAGTTCCTCGACCGGGATGATGCCGGCTTCGGCCAGAGCAGCCCAAAGCGCGATGGAGTAGTGCCCGGTCGACAACAGGAAACGGTCGCGATCCGGCCATGCCAGATTGTGCGGGTCGTAGCGCAGTTCGTGGAAATACAGCGCCGCCAGCGTATCGGCGATGCCGAGGCCCTGGCCGATATAGCCCTGGCCCTGACCGCGCGCCATGGTCAGCATGTGGCGGCGTAATTGCCTCGCCTTGCGTTGGAGTGCGGCGACATCGGCGCTGCCGGGAGGGGAGTTTCGCAGCATCTGATGCCTAGTCCTTGTCGAGCCCGCCCGACATGTTGAGCCGCTCGGCGGTCATGTATTTCGGCGCATCGAGGCAGAGCCAGACGACGGCTTCAGCCACCTCGGAAATATCGGCGCGGCGGCCGAGCGGAATGCGGCGCGTGCGTTCATCGAGGAAGGCTTGCAGATCGTTGCGGCCATTGGCGCGGGCAAGATCGACCTCGGTCGAGCGCTGCATCTCGGTGTCCATCATGCCCGGCGCCAGGCTGTTGACCAGCACGCCGTAGGGCGCGAGCGCGACAGCCGCGGCGCGGGTGATGGAATCGACGCCGGCCTTGCTTGCCGTATAGGCGGTGTAGTCGGGCAGTGCCATGCGCGAGCCGGGCGAGGTGATATTGACGATGCGCCCCGAACGCTGCTCGCGCATCACCCGGCCTGCCGCCTTGCAAGCCATGGCAAGAGCCGTGACGTTGAGCGCCAGCGTGCGCGTCCAGGCCTTGTACGTGGCGTCGAGGAAGGGCTCGATCACGCCATAGCCGGCATTGTTGACGAGGATGTCGATGCCGCGCCAACGCGCGACCACCTTTTCGACCGCTGCTTCCGGAACGCCCTCGAGCGTGAAATCGCCGACGATGATTTCGGCTTCCGCGCCGATCTGGCCGATTTGGCGGGCCGTCTCGGTTACGCCTTCCGTGTTGATGTCGGTAACGGCGACGGCGCAGCCGCGCCTGGCCAACTGGAGCGCCACCTCGCGGCCAAGCCCGCCGGCGGCGCCGGTGACGAGCGCCCTCCTTGGTGTGATGTCCGCAGTTTCAGCAGGCAAGCGAACCCCCTCCCGAAGGTTGTCTTGACGCGATGGATACCGGTATCCATAGATGGCTGTCAACGGGCTTGTGCTATTGTTCGCGGGCCGTGCGGCAGCTGGAACCGGGAGGAAAAATTGAAAATCGTCGCGCTCGAAACGCTGCAGCTGGCGGAGTTCCCATTCCTGTTCTGGCTACGCATCCACACCGATGCCGGCCTCATCGGCACCGGCGAAACCTTCTGGGCGCCGGGGCCGGTCGCCTCCTACATCCACGACAATGTCGCCGCTTACCTCATCGGCAAGGATCCCCGCGATATCGAGCTGCACGACCGCACGCTGGGCAGCGTCTATGTCGGCGCGCGCGATTCCGGCGCGGAGGTGCGGGGCAATTCCGCCGTCAACATCGCGCTGTGGGACATCTACGGCCAGGCGCTTGGCGAGCCGGTCTGGCGGCTGCTGGGCGGCCGCACGCACAAGACCGTGCCGATCTACAACACCTGCGCCGGCTACAAGCATGTGCGCGCCAGCAAGAAGAACGCGCTGTTCGAGCGCGGCGAGGACTGGTCGCTCAAATCGGGCGATTCGAACGAAGGCCCGTACGAGGATCTGCTCGCATGGCGCTACAATGCCGGCGACCTCGCCAAAAGTCTGAAATCCGAAGGTATCGGCGCCATGAAGATATGGCCGTTCGATATTGCCGCCGAGGCATCGAACGGCGCCCGCATTTCGCTCGCCGACCTCGACAGGGCGCTGGAGCCGTTCCAGAAGATTCGCGATGCCGTCGGCCGCGACATGGAGATCATGGTCGAACTGCATGGCCTGTGGACCTTGCCGCCGGCGCTGCGCATCGCCGAGGCGCTGAAAGCGTACGACGTCGCCTGGCTGGAGGAGCCGATCCGTTACAATGAACTCGACGCCATGGCGGAGCTTGCCCGCCACACCTCGATCCCGATCGCGGCCAGCGAGCGGCTGGCCTCGCGGCAGATGTTCAAGCAACTGATCGACAAGCGCGCGGCTAGCGTGATCATGATCGACCTTGCCTGGTGCGGCGGCCTCTCCGAAGCGCGCAAGATCGCCAATATGGCGGAGGCCAGCGAATTGCCGGTGACACTGCACGACTGCACCGGGCCGATCGTCTATGCCGCCAGTTGCGCGCTCTCGGCCACCTTGCCGAACGTCAACTACCAGGAAGCCGTGCGCGCCTACTTCACCGGCTGGTACACCGAGATCGTCGCCGACATTCCGCCGGTCAGGGATGGCTACGTCGCACCGCTCGACGGGCCGGGGCTTGGTCTCAGCCTGCGGCCGGAGTTGTTCCAGCGGCCCGACGCAACGGTGCGCATGACCAAGATCTAGCGCCCCGCCGGGCTCTGTTCAGAGCCTGTAGACATTATGCTATTATAATCTATTATGAAGCTGAAGCGAGCAGCCACAAGCTCGCCGCCGGCACGTTTTTGCCCGGCGCCAGACGGATCCAGGGAGGCTTTGGTGGCAATTACTGCGGCGCGCGCCCGCGAGAATTTCAAGGGTACGCCAAATCTGCCCGACCGAAGAATCCTGCTCGACCTGTTCGAACGCATGGCGCTGTTGCGCCGCTTCGAAAGCATGGCCCAGATCGCCTGCCGCAAGGGCGAAACACCTGGCTTCCTGCATCTCTACATCGGCGAAGAGGCAACCGGCGTCGGTGTCTGCGCGCATTTGCGGCCGACGGACTGGGTCACTTCCACCCATCGCGGCCATGGCCATGCCCTGGCCAAGGGCGCCAACCCTGGCCGAGTGATGGCCGAGCTGTTCGGCAAGGCCGACGGCATTTGCGGCGGCCGAGGCGGCACCATGCATCTCTACGACCGCTCGGTTGGCCTGTTCGGCACCAATGGCATCGTCGCCGCCGGCATCGGCCACGCCGTCGGCATCGGCATGAGCGCCCGCCAGCAGGGACGCGACGATATCGGTGTCGCTTTCTTCGGCGACGGCGCCGCCAACCATGGCGGCTTCCACGAGGCGCTCAACTTCGCCGCCGTGCAGCGGGCGCCCGCGGTCTTCATCTGCGAGAACAATCTCTACGCCACCGCCACGCCGCTCAAATCGATCACGCTCAATCCCGAGATCGCCACCAAGGCCGCGTCCTACGGCATGCCCGGCGTCGCCGTCGACGGCAACGACGTCTTTGCCGTCTGGCTGGCCATGAAGGAAGCGACCGAGCGCGCCCGTTCCGGCAAGGGCCCGACACTGATCGAAGCCAAGACCTATCGCACCGTCGGCCACCATGAGGGCGACCCGGTCATCGGCATGTACCGGACGCAGGAAGAGCTCGACGCCTGGATCAAGCGCGATCCGATCGACATGTTCCGCAAGCGGCTGATCGAGGAGTACGGCGTTGCCGACGCTGAGGCGCTCGCGGCAATAGAGGCGCGAATCGAGAAAGTGGTCGAGGAAGCGCTGACCTTCGCCCGCAATTCGCCCGAACCTGATCCGGCCACGGTGCGCCTGCATGTCTTTGCCGACCCGATCAATCCGCCGGCTGCCCTGCAGCCGCGCGCCGTCGGCGAGACGCGAACCCAAGGCTGGCTAGAGGCAGTGCGTGACGGCATTGCAGAAGAGATGCGCGCCAATCCGGCGATCCTGTATTTCGGCGAAGGCACCGGCGAGCGCGGCGGTAGCTTCGCCCACACCAGGAATCTCTGGCAGGAGTTCGGCGCCGAGCGGATGGTCGATACGCCGATTTCGGAGCAGGGTTTCACCGCTGCCGCCGTCGGTGCTTCGGCCACCGGCGCCCGCACCGTCTCGGACCTGATGTTCGCCGACTTCGCCTTCGAGACCGCCGGGCAGATTTTCCTGCAGGCGGCCAAGCTGCGCTACATGACTAGCGGCCTGATGAGCGCGCCGATGGTGGTGCGCGTCGGAGCCGGCGCGCTGCGCAGCTCCGGCCCGCATCACAGCGGCATCTACCACCCGGTCTTCGCCCATATGCCGGGCTTGATCGTCTGCGTGCCCTCGAACCCGGCGGATGCCAAGGGCTTGATGAAGACGGCGCTCAGGGCCGGCGATCCGGTCATCATGCTCGAACCCAAGGCACTGTTCGCGTCCAAGGGCGAGGTACCGGTCGGCGAGCACTATGTGCCGTTCGGCGTCGCGCGGATCGCGCGGGTGGGCCGCGACATCACCATCGTCGCGGCCGGGCAGATGGTGCAGCGCGCTTTGGAGGCCGCGGAGGTTTTGGCGGCCGAAGGCATCGAGGCCGAAGTGATCGACCCGCGCACCATCATGCCTCTCGACATCGACACGATCGTCGCCAGCGTCAGGAAGACCCATCGCCTGCTCATCGTCGACGAGGCATGGGCAATGTGCGGCCTGGGCGGCGAGATCGCCCAAGCGATCAACGAACTCGCCTTCGACGAGCTCGACGCCCCGCCCGGAAGGCTGCATACCGCACCGACCTCGCACCCTTTCGCGCCGGTGCTGGAACGCGCCATGCTGGTCGACACGGCACGCATCGCCGAGGGCGTTCGCGACGTCATCGCCGGCAAGCCGCCAGTGCCCGACCACTGGTACACGGTCGGCTTGAAGAGTGCTGCGCCGGCTAAACCCGCACCTGTTCCCGCCAAGCCGCGGCCCGCTGTGCCAGCCGCTTCCGCCCCCACCGCCGGCGATGACGAGCCGATAACAATGCCGTTCGGCGATCTCACCGTCAGCGAAGGCACGGTCGTCAAATGGCTGAAGGCGGTGGGCGATACGGTGAAGGAAGGCGAGCTGATCGCCGAGATCGAGACCGACAAGGCCGTGGTCGAGATCGAGGCACCGGTCAGCGGAACACTGACCGCCATCGATCAACCGGTCGGGGCCGTGGTGCCGATGGGCGGGCGCATCGGCGGCATCAGGAAATAGACCATGATCCCGAAAAGTGGAATCCGGTTTTCGGATGAGATCATGGTCAACCAGAAAAAACCGTATCCGCGAAATTCGAAGGGCAAGCATGAAGATTCTGTGCGCCAATTGGCAAGCCGCCGACGAGGCCGAACTCGAACGCGAGCATTATCCCGGCATCGAGTTCATTCTCGCCCGCTCGACCAATGACAAGGCCGCCGCGCTCGATCCGGCAATTTGTCGGGTGGTCGATGCGGTCATCAACTATTCGCCGACCCACAATGTCGCCGCCGCGCCAACCGCCTTTCCCCAGGCCAGGATCGCGGTGCGCTCCGGCGTCGGCTTCGACAACATCGATACCTCCGGCTGGGGCGCGCGCAAAATTCCTGCTTGCAACGTCCCGGATTATGGCACCACCGAAGTTGCCGACCACGCCATCGGCCTGATGTTGGCGCTGACGCGCGGCACTTCCGCCTTCGGGGCTGAGCTCTCGGCCAATGGCGCCGAGGGCTGGCATTTCTCAAAAGCGCCGCTGGTGCGCCGCCACAAGGGGGCGACCTTCGGCATCGTCGGGCTGGGCCGCATCGGGCTTGCAACGGCCCGCCGCGCTGCCGCCTTCGACATGAAGGTAGTGTTTTATGATCCGCATCTTCTATCCGGCGTCGACCTGTCGACCGGCTATGAGAGGGTGCATTCGCTGGCCGAGTTGATGGGGCGTGCCGATGTGGTGAGCGTTCACACACCCTTGAGCGAGGAAACGCGCAAGCTGCTTGGCGCGGATGCCTTCGCGGCAGCCAAGCCGGGCCTTGTCCTCGTCAACACAGCTCGAGGGCCCGTCGTCGATCTCGACGCGCTGGAAGCGGCGTTGCGCAATGGTACCGTCGCCGGCGCCGGACTCGACGTGTTGCCGAACGAGCCCGGCGATCTCGGTCATCCGCTTCTGGCGGCGTGGCAGCGTCGCGAACCGTGGATCGCCAACCGGTTGATCGTGACGCCGCATGCGGCCTTCTACAGCCCCGCGGCGATGCGCGATCTCAGGCTGAAATCGATCGAAGTCGTGCATGCCTATCTCGCCGAGGGGCGGCTGACCAACTGCGTCAACGCCGAGTATCTGAAATGAACATTGCGGTGGCATCGCGGCTGGCTGCCTCGCCCTATGCGCGCCGCCTTGCCCGCGAGCGCGACCTTGTGCTTGAAGCCCTCCGCGGCAGCGGTCCGGACGGCCGCATCCTGGCCGCCGACGTGCTTGGCTTCGTCCCGGTTGATGCGTCGGCAGAGCCTCCGGCTGCGGCCCCGGCGCCTTCGATTGCCGGGTCCAGCGTCGCTGCCTTCGCCACATCGATCGCGTTGGGTGCGCTGCACGAGTTGCTGACCGCGCTGGAGAGCTCGGGGAAGGTATTCGACATTGACGATATCCTGCTGCGCGCGACGGCGCGCGCCTTCGGTGAGATTTCGGACACGGTCGAGGTCAGGGAGGCGCCGGTGGCGCTCGAACTCGACAACCGGCAAATCGTGTTCGCAGCCATATCGGGAATGCCGCTGACGGCGCTGCGTGCGGCGCGGCTCGCCGCGCATGCGGACAAACGCGACGACGCGCAAAAGCCGGCCGTCCTGTCGGTGCGGTTGCTGCCGTTCGGCGATATCCGGCCGGTGATGATGCCTCTGTTGCCGGGCCGGGTCATGCGCCTGGCAGTCTCGGTCGGTACCAAGGATGACCATGCCCAATGCCTGCTGACGGCAGATACGGCACGTCTTGACGAGGCGACCTCGATTGCTTGGCTCGCCGCCCTGAAATCGGTGGTCGAGCACCCGCTTCGGCTCTTCGTTTGAAACTGCCGCAAAGCGGCCGCGCACTTTTGCGCGCGATGCAATAGCCTCAGGCGATGGAAGCTATTATAAAAGCTTCGACACAGACGCGACGAGGCTCATGGACCATTCCGTTTCCACCATCGACAGTCTTCCCAGGCGTACACTTGGACGCTCCAACGGACCACTCTATCGCCAGCTCGCCGACATCTTGCGCGTGCCGATCGGTGACGGCACTTTTCCTGTCGGTGGGGAATTGCCGAAGGAAGCGGCGATCGCCGAGCATTTCGGGGTCAGCCTGATCACCGTGCGCCAGGCGCTGCGCGACCTCGAGGCAGATGGCCTGATCAGGAAGCGTTCGGCGAAGCCGGCGGTGGTCGCGGCGCGCAGCCCGTCGGTCAATCTGAGCTGGAAGTTCAAGAACTTCGCCGACATGGCGGCCTTCACCAAGGACGCGCAGCTGACTGTGAAATCCTATCGCAAGGAGGTCTCCCCCGTGCTCCAACGCCATTTCGGCATGGGCAAGGAGGAAGCGGGCTATTGCCTGCGCAGCGTGCTGTCGATCGGCGAACAGAGGAAGGCGCAGATCACCACCTACTTCCCTCCAGACATCGGCGCCCGGTTGAAGCGCGAAGACTTCTCCGACGTGCTGATCTTCCGCTCGGTGCAGAGGCATCTCGGCCTGCGTCTCGATGTGGCGCATGTCACCGTGCGTGCCGAAATCGCCGACGAGGCGGTCGCAGCCGATCTCGGCATCGGACTTGGCAGCGCGGTGCTGACGGTGGAGATGCTCTACCAGTCGGCCGACCAGCGCAGCATCGAGTTCTCTGTCGCCCGCCATCCCGCCGATATTTTCAGCATCACCTACGACGCGCCGAACGATCTTTCCTGAGGCTGCCCGAAATAGCGATTTCTGGGTGCCGGCGCATGGACAGGCCTATAAAATTATAATAGCATCATAGCTAGGCTGCGATGCAGGCGGCGGGCGCAGCAGCGCTCGAACTCCGCTTGCGGACGCAGCTTATGGAGGCCTGGTGCCGAGCAAGATGGCGAAGTCCATCACCGACCGGGAAGGAACGTTAGGGAGGAAGCAATGAAGTTGAGGAGCTTATGCGCCGGCTTTGCGGCGCTTGCCGGCTTAATGGCCTGCGTTGGTGCCACATCCGGTCACACCGAAGACAAGAAGCCTTACACCATCTACCTTTCCAACAATTTCGTCGGCAATGACTGGCGCCAGCAAATGGAACGCGTCGCCAATGTCGCGGTCAACAAGGGACCGCTGAAAGGCCGCGTCGACCTCAAGATCGAAAACGCCGAAGGCACGGTACAGGCGCAGATCAATTCCCTGAACAACATCATCCGCCAGAAGCCCGCCGCCATCCTGATCGACGCGTCATCGGCTGAAGCTCTCAATCCAACGATCAAGAAAGCCTGCGACGCCGGGATCATCGTCGTCAGCTTCGACCAGACCGTGTCGGCCGAATGCGCCTACAAGCTGCACTCCGACTTCGACATCATGGCCAACAACCAGGCCGAATGGATGGCGTCCATTCTCGGCGGCAAGGGCAAGGTGCTGATGGATCGCGGCCTTGCCGGCGCGCCGATCTCGGAACAGTTCGAGAAGAACTTCGGCACTGTCCTCAAGAAGTATCCTGGCATCGAGGTCGTCGGCTACTTCAACGGCAACTACGCTGCCGGGCCCGAACAGGAAGGCGTGGCGAGCCTGCTCGCGGCGCATCCGGAAGTCGACGGCATCTTCTCGCAGGGCTACGGCACCGGCGCCATCAAGGCGCTGCAGAATGCCGACCGGCCGATGGTGCCGATCGTCGCCGCCGCTTTCAATGGCACCGGCGTCACCTGCGCTGAGACCAAGGGCGCAAAATGCTGGCTCGGCGCCAATCCGCCGTCGCTGTCCGCGGAAGCGATCAAGCTCGCCGTCGACATTCTCGATACCGGCAAGAAGCCGGCCGACACCACGGTGCTGTTCAATTCGCCCGGCCTGACCACGGATATGGTCGATGCCAAATACGCGCCGAATTCCTCGGCCGTGAAGATCGAACTCGGCAAGACCGTGTTCCCTGATCTGGCGCCGGGTCTTTCGCTGCCGGTGTCGCCAAGCTGGGTGGAGATCACGCCCAAGGAGGCCTCGGGAACCTGATTGACGAGTGCAGGGCGCCGCAGCGAGGCGCCGCGATTTCGAAACGAAAAACGGGAGGAGAAGATCGTGAAATCATTGAGCCGTAACATCGGCCTTGCAGCGCTTGCCGCCACCATGATGGCGGCCGGCATGCAGGCTGGCCACGCCGAAGACAAGAAACCCTACACCATCTATCTGTCGAACAATTTCGTCGGCAATGACTGGCGCCAGCAGATGGAACGCGTCGCCACCGTGTCGGTCAACAAGGGGCCGCTGAAGGGCCGCGTCGACCTCAAGATCGAGAATGTCGAGAACACGGTGCAGGCGCAGATCAACTCGCTGAACAACATCATCCGCCAGAAGCCGGACGCCATTCTGGTCGATGCCGGTTCGGATTCGGCGCTCAACCCCACCATCAAGAAGGCCTGCGACGCCGGCATCGTCGTCATCAGCTTCGACCAGGTGGTGACAGAGCCCTGCGCCTATGCCGTCGCCTCCGATTGGGACCGCATCCCCGCCGTCATGGCCGAGTGGATGGCCACGCAACTCGGCGGCAAGGGCAACATCATCCTCGACCGCGGCCTCGCCGGGGCGCCGATCTCGGCCCAGCTGCAAGGTGGCTACGAGAAGGTGCTGGCCAAATATCCCGACATCAAGGTGGTCGGCTATTACAACGGCAACTACGCGCTCGGCCCGGAACAGTCGGGGGTGGCGGCACTGCTTGCCGCCAATCCGAAGATCGACGGCATCATGACCCAGGGCTACGGCTCGGGCGCCATCCAGGCGCTGAAGGACGCCGGCCGGCCGATCGTTCCGGTCGTCGGCTTCTCCTACAATGTCGCAGCCGTCACCTGCGCGCAGACACAAGGCGCCAAGTGCATCCTCGGCTCGAATCCGGCCTATCTGTCGTCGGAAGCCATCAAGCTTGCGGTCGACATCCTCGACACCGGCAAGAAGCCGGCCGAACGCTCCATCTCGGTCAAGGGTGACTTTGTCACCACCGATCCTTTCGAATCCAAGCTCTATCCGGGGACCAAGATGATCAAGATCGCGGTTGGCGAAAATGCCTTTCCCGACCAGGCGCCCGGTCTGACGCTGCCGATCACGCCCGACTGGGTCGAGATCACCGCTGCGGAAGCCGCCGGTAGCAAG